>Ga0126306_10001010_pt1 | contig 14552 bp, 12 predicted proteins | sample Plot27_FD_92592 | JGI IMG/M metagenome (GOLD analysis project Ga0126306, IMG submission 92592) | Serpentine soil microbial communities from UC McLaughlin Reserve, CA, USA - Plot27 | ecosystem: Environmental > Terrestrial > Soil > Grasslands | place: USA: UC McLaughlin Reserve, Lake County...
TGACGATGCTCGGCCTCGGGCTGGCCATCGACTACGCGCTGTTCGTCGTCAGCCGGTTCCGCGAGGAGCGCCGGGCTCCGGGGGCCACGACCGAGAGCGCGCTCGTCCGCACCATGGCAACCGCCGGGCGCACGGTCGCGTTCTCCGGCGTCACAGTCGCCGTCGCCCTGGCCTCCCTGCTGTTCTTCCCGCAGACCTTCCTGCGCTCGATGGGCTTCGGCGGCATGGCCGCGGTCCTGGTCGCGATGGTCGGGGCGCTCACCGTGCTGCCGGCGCTGCTCGCCGTGCTCGGGCACCGGGTCGACGCGCTGCGGGTGCCTGGCCTCGCCCGGCTGCGGCGCGACGGGGGCGGGCCCGAGCACCACGGCCCGTGGTTCCGGCTGGCCCACAGCGTCATGCGCAGGCCGGTCGTCTACGTCGCGGTGATCGTGCCCCTGCTGCTCGTGGCCGGCCTGCCGTTCCTGCGGGTGGAGTTCGGCGGTGTCGACCACCGGGCGCTGCCCGCCGGCACCGAGAGCCGCGAGGTGTCGGAGGCCCTGATCGCTGACTTCCCCCAGGGAGACGTCACGTCGATCGACGTGGCGGTCACCTTCCGGGACGGCACCGTCGACGACACGGCCCTGACGACGTACGTCCAGCAGCTCGCCGACCTGGGCGGGGTCACGGCGGCCACCGTCAGCGGGGCCGCCGACGGCATCGCCGTGGTGTCGCTGCGCTACGAGCAGGACGGCATCGGCGCCGAGGCGCGGGAGCTGGTCGGCGAGGTGCGCGACGTGCCGGCCCCGGCCGGATCCGACGTCCTGGTGGGCGGCCGGGCCGCGGACCTGCGCGACCTGCTGTCGAGCCTGGGCTCGACGCTGCCGTGGATGGGGCTGTTCGTCATCGGGACCACGCTGGTGCTGCTGTTCCTGGCCTTCGGCTCGGTCGTCCTGCCGGTCAAGGCGGTGCTGATGAACGTGCTGTCTCTCGCGGCGTCGTTCGGTGCCCTGGTCTGGATCTTCCAGGACGGCAACCTGTCCGGGCCGCTGGGCTTCGAGTCGACGGGCGCGATCGAGGCCACCCAGCCGATCCTCATGCTCGCGCTCGCGTTCGGGCTGTCGATGGACTACGAGGTGTTCCTGCTCTCACGGGTACGCGAGCAGTGGGACGCCACGGGCGACAACACCGCGGCGGTCGCCACCGGGCTGCAGCGCACCGGCCGGATCATCACGAGCGCGGCGCTGCTGCTCGTCGTGGTGATCGGGGCGTTCTCGACCTCGGGGATCGTCTTCATCAAGATGATCGGCGTCGGGATGATCATCGCGATCCTGGTCGACGCGACCGTGGTGCGGGCGCTGCTCGTGCCGGCCACCATGCGGCTGCTGGGGCGCTGGAACTGGTGGGCGCCGGCACCGCTGGCCCGGTTCTGGTGGCGCTTCGGGCTCCGGGAGGAGCGGGGTCGGTCCGTGGTCCTGCCCGATGCGCGGCAGCCGGCCCGCGAGGGCGCCGGGGTCTGATCACAAGCCCGCCTGGCCAGCCAGTGGCCCACCCCACCCGGACCGTGGACGATGCACCCGGACCGCGCCGTATTCGCCGCGGTCCGGGTGCATCGATGATGCCGGCGTGATCATTTCCCGGGGGGTCAGCGGGAGCACCGTGTTGCTGCTGATCAGCCACGGGCCGCCGCTCGAGCCACCGGTCATGTCGCACGGGATGCCCTGGCTCTGGGTCTGGCCGTACGGGTCGGGCGTGGCGGTGCCGGAGCAGGACCGCAGCGTCTGGCCGTTGAACTTGCCGGCCGCCGGGTAGCCGTACGCGTTGCAGGTCAGGCCCCGTCCCTGGTTGAAGGAGATGCCCTGGCCGCCGACTGCGGCGCGAATCGCCCCCAACTTCCACCACTCGGCGGGTGCAGGAGACTGGCGGCGTGAGCGACCAGTCCGGCCAGCCCGGCCAGCCCGGCCAGCGCGGCCGACCCGGCCAGCCCGAGCAGCGGCCTGCCGGCCCCCGCCGGGTCGTCGTCCTCGGCTCGACCGGCTCGGTCGGCACCCAGGCCCTGGACATCGTGCGGCACGCGCGGAAGCGGTTCCGGGTCGTGGCGCTGGCCGCCGGCGGTGGCAACGTGGAGCTGCTGGCCCGGCAGGCGCTCGAGCTGGGCGTCGAGGCCGTCGCGGTCTCCCGCGCGAGCGCCGCGCAGGACCTGCAGCTCGCGTTCTACGCGGCGGCGAAGGCAGGCGGGTACGCCGCCGGCGAGCACCCGGTGCCCACCATCCTGGCCGGGCCTGACGCCGCGACCCAGCTGGCCCGCTGGCCGAGTGACGTCGTGCTCAACGGCATCACCGGCTCGATCGGGCTCGGTCCCACCCTGGCCGCGCTCGAGGAGGGCCGGACGCTCGCCCTGGCCAACAAGGAGTCGCTGGTCGCGGGCGGGCCGCTGGTCCGGGCAGCCGCCCGGCGGCCGGGCCAGATCGTGCCGGTCGACTCCGAGCACTCGGCGCTGGCGCAGTGCCTGCGCGGCGGCTCGGCCGCCGAGGTGCGCCGGCTGGTGCTGACCGCGAGCGGCGGCCCGTTCCGGGGGCGCCGGCGTGACGAGCTGCACGACGTCACGGTGGAGCAGGCGCTGGCCCACCCCACCTGGGACATGGGTCCGGTCGTCACGATCAACTCGGCCACCTTGGTCAACAAGGGTCTCGAGCTGCTCGAGGCCCACCTGCTCTTCGACGTGCCGCTGGACCGGGTCCAGGTGGTGGTGCACCCGCAGTCGGTCGTGCACTCGATGGTCGAGTTCGTCGACGGGTCGACCCTGGCCCAGGCCAGCCCGCCGGACATGCGGCTGCCGATCGCGCTCGGGCTCGGCTGGCCGGACCGGGTCCCCGGGGCAGTGGCGGCCTGCGACTGGTCGACGGCCTCGACGTGGGAGTTCCTCCCGCTCGACGACGAGGCGTTCCCGGCGGTCCGGCTGGCACGGGCGGCCGGCACGGCGGGGGGGACCGCCCCGGCCGTCTACAACGCGGCCAACGAGGTGTGCGTCGACGCGTTCGTCGCCGGTCGGCTGCGCTTCACCGGTATCGTCGACACCCTCGCGCAGGTGCTCGACGAGCACGACGTGGGGAACGTCGGAGACGTGTCGGACGTCCTCGATGCCGAGAGCTGGGCCCGGGACCGCGCCGCCGCCCTGACCAGCCGCTGACCCGTCCGGCGCCGCACCACGACTCCGAGGGACCGCCCGCATGAGCTTCTGGATCGGGGTGCTGATCTTCGCGATCGGCATCCTGGTGTCGGTCTGCCTGCACGAGGCCGGTCACCTGCTGACCGCCAAGCGCTTCGGCATGAAGGCGACGCAGTACTTCGCCGGGTTCGGCCCGACGGTGTGGTCGTTCCGGCGGGGCGAGACGGAGTACGGCCTCAAGGCGGTCCCTGCGGGCGGCTTCGTCAAGATCGTCGGGATGACCCCGCTCGAGCAGGTGGACGAGGCCGACTCCCAGCGCGCGTTCTGGCGCTTCCCGCTCTGGCAGCGGACGGTCGTGCTCGTCGCGGGCTCGGCCACCCACTTCGCGCTCGCCCTGGCCATCTTCTACGTGGCGGCGCTGACGACCGGGCTGCCCAACCCGGCAGCCCAGAGCTTCGACCCGCTCGCCGCCAAGCCGGTGATCGGCCAGGTGAGCCCCTGCGTGGTCGTCGAGTACCAGCAGGCGCCGCAGGGGGGGCTGCGCGCCTGCCGCGAGAGCGACCCGGTCTCGCCCGCGACCTCGGCCGGGCTGGAGCACGGCGACCGCGTCGTGTCGCTCGACGGGACCGAGGTGGCGACGTACGGCGACCTGGTCCGGGCGATCCGGGCCACGCCGCCGGGGCCCGCGGAGGTCGTCTACCTGCGCGACGGCGAGCAGCGCACCACCACCGTCGACCTGGTCGCGACCGAGCGCCCGGCCCTCGACGACCCGGAGGCCACCGGACCGCTCCAGACCGTGTCGTCCATCGGCATCACCGTGCGCTACCCGCGCCTGATCCTCGACGACTACGGACCGGTCACGGCGATCGGTGCCGCGGTGGACTTCCTCGGCGAGACGGTTCAGCAGACGTTCGCGGCGGTCGCGGCCTTCCCGTCGAAGATCCCCAAGCTGTTCGACGCGATCGGCGGCGAGGAGCGTGACCAGGAGACCCCGATCAGCGTCGTCGGTGCCAGCCGGATCGGCGGCGAGGCGGTCGAGCTCGGTGCGCCGATCATCTTCCTGACCCTGCTCGGCGGCCTGAACGTCTTCATCGGCGTCTTCAACCTCTTCCCGCTGCTGCCCCTGGACGGCGGCCACGTCGCGATCGCGTGGTACGAGCGTGCCAGGTCGTGGCTCGCCTCGCGGCGCGGCCGGCCGGACCCGGGACGGGTCGACTACAACAAGCTGTTGCCGGTCACCTACGCGGTCATCCTGTTCTTCGGCGGCCTCACGCTGCTCACCCTGACGGCCGACATCGTGAACCCGATCACCCTGCAGTGAGCGCGGGCGGGCAGGACGCCGCGGACGAGGGATAATCGAGAGGTGACCGTCTCCCTCGGCATGCCCGAGACGCCCCCCAGGCCGCTCGCCACCCGCCGGGTCTCCCGGCAGATCGACGTCGGCGGCGTCCTGGTCGGGGGCGACGCCCCGGTGTCGGTGCAGTCGATGACGACCACCCCGACGACTGACATCAACGCCACGTTGCAGCAGATCGCCGAGCTCACCGCGTCCGGCTGCCAGATCGTGCGGGTTGCCTGCCCGAGCCAGGACGACGCCGAGGCGCTGCCGGTCATCGCCCGCAAGTCGCAGATCCCGGTCATCGCCGACATCCACTTCCAGCCCAAGTACGTCTTCGCCGCCATCGACGCCGGCTGCGCCGCAGTGCGGGTCAACCCCGGCAACATCAAGGCCTTCGACGACAAGGTCAAGGAGATCGCCCGGGCGGCCGGTGACGCCGGCGTGCCGATCCGCATCGGCGTCAACGCCGGCTCGCTCGACAAGCGGCTGCTCCAGAAGTACGGCAAGGCCACGCCGGAGGCGCTGGTCGAGTCGGCGCTCTGGGAGTCCTCGCTGTTCGAGGAGCACGGCTTCCGCGACATCAAGATCTCGGTGAAGCACAACGACCCGGTCGTCATGATCGCGGCCTACCGGCTGCTCGCGGAGCGGTGCGACTACCCGCTGCATCTCGGCGTGACGGAGGCGGGGCCGGCCTTCCAGGGCACCATCAAGTCGGCCGTCGCGTTCGGCGCCCTCCTCGCCGAGGGCATCGGCGACACCATCCGGGTCTCGCTTTCAGCGCCGCCGGTCGAGGAGGTCAAGGTCGGCAACCAGATCCTCGAGTCCCTGGGCCTCAAGCAGCGTGGCCTCGAGATCGTGTCGTGCCCGTCCTGCGGAAGGGCCCAGGTCGACGTCTACACCCTCGCCGACCAGGTGACGGCGGGGCTCGAGGGCATGACGGTGCCGCTGCGGGTCGCCGTCATGGGCTGCGTGGTCAACGGGCCGGGAGAGGCCCGTGAGGCCGACCTCGGCGTCGCGTCCGGCAACGGCAAGGGCCAGATCTTCGTCAAGGGCGAGGTCATCAAGACCGTGCCGGAGAGCCAGATCGTCGAGACGCTGATCGAGGAGGCCATGCGGATCGCGGAGGGGATGGAGGCCGAGGGCGTAGCCTCTGGCGAGCCGGCGGTCAGCGTCCGGTAAGCCGCTACCGCCCATCTCGGCCCGCTCGGGGAGGAGGCACCGTGCTGCGCACGTCGGCGCTGCGGGTGCTGCGCCCCGACGAGCTGCCCGACGTCCTCGAGGTCCTCGACCGCGACCCGGTGGCCGACGTCTTCGTCGCCGCCCGGGTGCAGGCGGTCGGCCTCGACCCCCGGCGACTCGGCGGGGAGATGTGGGGCCACGTCGTCGACGGGCGGCTCGAGGCGCTCTGCCACGCCGCCGCCAACCTGGTGCCGGTGCAGGCCGGGCCCGAGGCGGCCCGCGCGTTCGCCGACCGGGCCCGCCGCCAGGGCCGCCGTTGCGCCTCGATCGTCGGCGACCGCACCGCGGTGGCCACGATGTGGGCCGAGCTCGAGCCGGCGTGGGGCCCGGCCCGCGACGTCCGCGACGACCAGCCGCTGATGGTGATCGACGGGCCGCCGGCCGTCGAGCCGGACCCGCTGGTCCGCCGGGTGGGCATCGAGGACCTCGACGTCATGGTGCCGGCCTGCGTCGCGATGTTCACCGAGGAGGTCGGCGTCTCGCCGGTGGCGGCCGACGGCGGGGCGTCCTACCGGGCCCGGGTGGCCGAGCTGATCCGCTCCGGGCGCGCGTTCGCCCGGATCGAGGACGGGCGGGTCGTCTTCAAGGCCGAGGTCGGGTCGGCGACCCACGCGGCCTGCCAGGTCCAGGGCGTCTGGGTGCCGACGGAGCTGCGCGGCCGTGGCCTGTCGGCGCCGGGGATGGCCGCCGTCGTCACCCAGGCGATGGCCGACATCGCCCCGGTGGTCAGTCTCTACGTCAACGACTACAACCAAGCCGCCCGCGCGACGTACCGCAAGGTGGGCTTCACCGACCGCGGCACCTTCATGTCCGTGCTGTTCTAGAGGGTGTCCTCCGTGCCGACCACGCCCCGGTTCTCGCGCTCCGCCCTGCGCGCCCGCCCGGAGTGGCAGTTCTTCGGCGTGCTCTGGAAGGCGTCGCCCGGCAAGACGGTCGCCTGGTGGGCCGTCCTGGTCCTGCAGGGTGCGATGCCGGGCCTGCTGGCGATCGCGACCGGCTGGGTCGTGGGGACGGTGCGCGACGATGCCGGGCTGGCGTGGCCGCTCACCGTCCTAGGTGTGCTCTTCGTGCTCGCGCAGGTGCTGCCGCCGCTGCTGCAGGCGGTCAGCGCCGTGCTCGGGGCGGTCACCGCCGACTGGCTCAGCGACCGGCTGATGCGGGCGAGCGTCGACCCGCCCGGCATGGCTCACCTGGAGAGCGCGGAGCTCGCGACCGACCTGGCGATGGCCCGCGACTTCGACCTCGGCCGCGGCGGTCCGCCGCTGCGGATCTCGATGGAGTTCATCGCGATCGGCCTCGCGCAGCTGGTCACCGGCGTCGTGTCGGCCGCAGTCCTCTTCGGCTTCTCGTGGTGGGCGCCGCCGGTGCTGCTCTCGGTCTGGGCGTCCACCCACTGGCTGCTGCGCGAGAGCGGGGTGTGGAAGGACCGCAACACCCCGGAGGTGCGCGACGCGCAACGGCACGCGGCCTACGCCTACGACCTCGCCGTGGAGCCGCCGGCCGCCAAGGAGCTGCGGCTGTTCGGGCTCGGCGACTGGGTGGTCGACCGCTTCAGCGCCCGGCGGCAGCGGCTCTTCGACCTGCAGTACGCCGCCACGCGGCTGCGGGAGCGACCACTGGCCGGTGCCCTGCTGATCGTGCTGGCCGGCAACACGCTGGTCTTCTGGGCGCTGGCCCGTGGCGCGTTCGACGGCACGATCGGCCTCGGCGCCGCGACGACCTACCTCCAGGCGGCCGTCGGCGTCAGCGCGGTGGCCTTCGGCGGGCTGAGCTGGGCGCTCGACATGTCGGCCGCCCCGGCGGCGATGACGCTGCGGCTGCCCGCGGAGATGGCCCGGGTTGGTGCGCTGGTGCCGGGCTCGGAACCCCGGCAGTCGGGCTCGGAGCCCCGGCAGTCGGGCTCGGAGCGGCGCCCCTCGTCCGACGCCCCCGAGCTGCGGCTGCGGGACGTCACCTTCGGCTACGGCGACGGGCCGCTGGTGCTCGACCACGTCGACCTCACCGTCCCGGCGGGGACGTCCATGGCCGTCGTGGGCGTCAACGGAGCCGGCAAGACGACGCTGGCCAAGCTGGTCTGCCGGCTCTACGACCCGCTCGCGGGCTCGCTCGAGGTCGACGGGGTGGACGTCCGCGAGCTGGACCTCGCCGAGCACCGGGCGACCGTCACCGCGGTGTTCCAGGACTTCATCCGGTACGAGCTGCCCCTGCGCGACAACGTCGCGCCGCGCGGCGCCGGCGACGAGGTCGTCCTCGAGGCGCTGGCGTCGGCCGGGGCCGCCCACCTGGCCGAGCGGTCGGCCGGGCTGGGCACCGTACTGGCCCGCGGCTACGACGACGGGACGGACCTGTCCGGAGGTCAGTGGCAGAGGGTCGCCCTGGCCCGGGCGCTCACCGCCGTCCGGCAGGGCGCGCGCATCGTGCTGCTCGACGAGCCGACGGCAGCCCTCGACGTGCGCGGCGAGTCGGAGATCTTCGAGCGGATCCTTGCCGAGACCCGCGGCTGCACGACCATCCTCGTCTCCCACCGGTTCTCCACGGTCCGCAAGGCCGACCGGATCTGCGTGCTCGAGCACGGCCGGGTCGCCGAGCTCGGCAGCCACGACGAGCTGATGGCGCTGGGCGGCCGCTACCGCACGATGTTCGAGCTGCAGGCCGCCCGCTTCACCGAGGTCGACGAGCGAGGGGAGGAGGTCGTCCATGACACGCTCGACTGACGACGACCTGCCCCCCGCGGGACAGTCTTTGTGGCGGATGGTGAAGCTGGCCTACCGCGTCGAGCCCCGGCTGCTCGTCGTGTCCGTCGTCATGACCCTCGCGCTCGCGCTGCCGGCGGCGTTGATCGGCCTCTGGCTCGCCCTGCTCGTCGACGGCGTCAACGACTCGTCCCGCACCGCCGTGACGGTCGCCGGCATCGGGCTGGCGGTCTCCGCGACCCTGCTCTGGTGGCTGCAGGTCGTGTTCGACCGCCTCAGCCGGCGGTTCCGCGACCGGCTCTCGATCGCCATGGAGGCCCACGTCGCGCGACTGCACGCGACGGTCGCCACCGTCGCGCACCAGGAGCGCCGCGAGCACCTGGACCGGCTCGAGGTGCTGCGGCGCAACACCTTCGGCCTCGACCACCTGTTCTCCTCGCTCTTCTCGACGCTGGGCTGGGTGCTGCGCCTGGTGGTCGTCGAGGTGCTGCTGATGTCCCAGGTCAGCCCGGTGCTGGGCCTGCTGGCGGTGTTCGCGCTGCCGGTCGTGCTCACGGCGACCTGGCGCCCGGGCGTCGAGCGCGCCGTCTTCGAGCGGGTCGCGCCGCACCAGCGACGGGCGCGCCACCTCTTCGAGCTCGGCACGACCGCGCCCCCCGGCAAGGAGCTGCGGGTCACGGGCAACGGGACGGAGCTGGTGCGGCTGCGGCGCGAGGAGTTCGAGCGGCTGTCACGGCCGATGATCCGGGCCACCTGGGGGACCGCGGCCTGGAACAGCGCCGGGTGGGCCGTCTTCGGGCTGGCCTACGTCGGGGCGGTCGTCCTGGCCACCACCGTCCTGGATGCGTCGCCGGGCGCGGTGGTCCTGGTGCTGGTCGCCGGCAGCCAGCTCTCCCAGTTCGTCGGCGCGGCCGTCGGCGAGCTCGGCTTCCTGCGCAGCTTCTGGCTGGACATCTCGCGCCGGCTGATGTGGCTGGAGGACTACGCGGCCGCGGTCGACGCCCGGTCGGACGGCGTACCGCCGGAGCGGCTGCGCAGCGGCATCCGGCTGGACCACGTGACCTTCGCCTACCCCGGCACCGACCGGGTGGTCCTCGACGACGTGTCGCTGGAGCTGCCGGCCGGGTCGGTGGTCGCCGTGGTCGGCGAGAACGGCGCCGGCAAGACCACGCTGGTCAAGCTCCTGGCCCGGCTCTATGACCCGGACTCGGGCCGGATCGAGGTGGACGGCGCCGACCTGGCGTCCTTCTCGGTGCCGGTCTGGCGCGAGCGACTCGCGGGCGCGTTCCAGGACTTCGTGCGCTTCGAGCTGCCCGCGCAGGAGTCGGTCGGGCTCGGCGAGCTCGCCCGGATCGGCGACCGCGCCGCGGTCGACACCGCCGTCGACCGGGCCGGTGCGCGCGACGTCGTCGACAAGCTGCCCCGTGGCCTCGGCACGCAGCTCGGCCCGGCGTGGGACGAGGGGGTGGAGGTCTCCTATGGCCAGTGGCAGAAGCTCGCGCTGGCCCGCGGATTCATGCGCGACGAGCCGCTGCTGCTGGTGCTCGACGAGCCGACGGCCGCCCTCGACGCCGAGACCGAGCACGCGCTGTTCGAGCGGTTCGCGACCGCCGCCCGCAGCCCGGCCGAGGCCTCGGCGCGGGGGCGGATCACGGTGCTCGTGTCGCACCGATTCTCCACGGTGCGGATGGCCGACCTGATCGTCGTCCTCGACGGCGCCAAGGTCACCGAGGTCGGCAGCCATGCCGAGCTGATGGCGCGCGGCGGCACCTACGCCGAGCTCTACGGGATCCAGTCGGCGTCTTTCCGCTGAGCGGTCGACATAGCGTTTCTGCTATGCCAGCGATACCATGGGCCGCATGGCCCTCGCGGCGCAGAGGCACCTGCTCGGCAACGATCTGGTCCGGGAGGCCCGGCGTCGGGCCGGGCTGACCCAACGTGAGCTCGCCGAGAGAGTCGGCACCACGCAGTCCTCGATCGCCCGCCTGGAGAGCGGACGGACCGCACCGAGCTTCGAGTCGGTGCTGCACCTGGTGCGCGCCTGCGGCTTCGACCTCGACGTCATGCTCGTCGAGCGCGACGACTCGGCGGTGGAGCAGGCCGTGCGCAACCGCCTGCTGGACCCGGCACTTCGGCTGGAGCAGCTGGAAGACACAGTCCGCCTCGTCGAAGCGGGCCGCGCAGCGGCCCGGCGGACCCGCACCGCATGACTGGATCGGACCGCGAGCCCGAGGAGCCGAGCGTCCCCCCCGCGCCGACCTTCCGGCCGCGCCAGATCCTCGCGACTCTGACCGACCACCGTGTCGAGTTCGTCCTCATCGGCGGGTTGGCAGCGACCTTCCACGGCTCGCCCCACCTGACGCAGGACGTCGACATCACGCCGAGTCGCGACCCCGAAAACCTCGCGCGGTTGTCAGGTGCCCTGATCGACATGGCGGCCAGTGTCCGCGCGAGCGGGGTCGATGGAGGTCTGCCCTTCGCCCATGACGCGCAGTCGATCGCGGACGTCGGTGTGTGGAACCTCACGACCAGGTACGGCGACCTCGACATCTCCTTCGTGCCGACCGGCACGAAGGGTTTCGATGACCTGGTCAGGGACGCGGTAGCGATCGTGGTGGAGGGCGTCGAGGTGACTGTGGCCAGCCTGGCGGACGTCGTCCGCAGCAAGCAGGCTGCTGACCGGGAGAAGGACCGCCTGACCCTGCCGACGCTGCGCGAGATCTTGGCGCGGAGGTTGGACGACACCGGGCACTGAGACCGGCCGGCCGGTCGGCTCCGCGGAAACCGGTCGGAACTGTTGAGGACCGCTCGTTATCCTCGCCGACATGCTGCTTCGGATGTCGACCCTGTTCCTCCGCACCCTGCGAGAGGACCCGGCCGACGCTGAGGTGCCGTCGCACCGGCTGCTCGTCCGGGCCGGCTACATCCGCCGGGCCGCGCCGGGCGGCTACACCTGGCTGCCACTGGGCTGGCGGGTGCTGCGCAACATCGAGGGCGTCATCCGCGAGGAGATGGACGCCATGGGGGCACAGGAGGTGCACTTCCCGGCCCTGCTGCCCAAGGAGCCCTACGACCGGAGCAACCGCTGGACGGAGTACGGCGACGACGTCTTCCGGCTCAAGGACCGCAAGGGCGCTGACTTCATGCTCGGCCCGACGCACGAGGAGTTCTTCACCCTGCTGGTGAAGGACCTGTACTCGTCGTACAAGGACCTGCCGCTGTGGATCTACCAGATCCAGACCAAGTTCCGTGACGAGGCCCGGCCCCGCGCCGGCCTGCTGCGTGGCCGCGAGTTCGTCATGAAGGACTCCTACTCCTTCGACGTCGACGACGCGGGTCTCGACCGGTCCTACCTCGCGCACCGCGAGGCCTACGTCCGCATCTTCGACCGGCTCGGCCTGGACTACGTCATCGTCTCGGCGATGTCGGGGGCGATGGGCGGCTCCAAGAGCGAGGAGTTCCTCACCCCGGCCGCTGTCGGCGAGGACACCTACGTGCGGTGCACGACGTGCGACTACGCGGCCAACGTGGAGGCGCTGCGCACCCTCGTGCCGCCGGCCCGGCCGTACGACGACGTCCCCGAAGCCCACGTCGAGGACACGCCCGACACCCCGACGATCGACACCCTGGTGGCGCTCGCCAACGCGCGCGAGGATCTGCGCCGCGACGACCGGGAGTGGACCGGCGCCGACACCCTGAAGAACGTCCTGGTCAAGCTGCGCCAGCCCGACGGGAAGACCGGGCTGCTCGCCATCGGGCTGCCCGGCGACCGCGAGGTGGACGCCAAGCGGCTCGAGGCGGTCAGCCTGCCGGCCGTCGTCGAGCCCTTCGTCGACGAGGACTTCGCGCAGAACCCCGGCCTGGTCCGGGGCTACATCGGGCCTGCCGCGCTCGGCGCCGACAAGCCGGCCGGCGTGCGCTACCTGCTCGACCCGCGGGTCGTCGAGGGCACCCGGTGGATCACCGGTGCCGACGAGCCGGGCCGCCACGTCTTCGACCTGGTCGCCGGCCGCGACTTCTCCGGTGACGGCGTGATCGAGGTGGCCGACGTCCGCGAGGGCGACCCCTGCCCCAACGACGACGGCGGCACCCTGGTGCCGGCCCGGGGCATCGAGATGGGCCACATCTTCCAGCTCGGCCGCAAGTACGCCGAGGCGCTCGACCTCAAGGTGCTCGACGAGAACGGCAAGCAGGTCGTCGTGACGATGGGCTCCTACGGCATCGGCCCGTCGCGCGCGGTCGCGGCCATCGCCGAGGCGACGCTCGACGACCTCGGGCTGTGCTGGCCCCGCGAGGTCGCGCCGTGCGACGTGCATCTGGTCGCCGCCGGCAAGGACGACGCGATCTTCGACGCGACCCAGCGCCTCGCCGACGACCTCGTCGCCCAGGGGCTCGAGGTCCTCTACGACGACCGGCGCTCGGTCTCGGCAGGCGTGAAGTTCAAGGACGCGGAGCTGCTCGGGATGCCGACGATCGTCGTGGTCGGCAAGGGGCTGGCCGACGGCGTCGTCGAGGTGCGGGACCGGCGCTCCGGCGCGCGCAGCGACGTCCCGGTCGGCGACGCGGTCACCCACGTGCTCGCCGCTGCCCGGTCGTGAGCGGGGGCACCAGCGGTCACCGCACGGTCGACGCGGTCGTCTTCGACTGGGGCGGCACCCTGACGCCCTGGCACACGATCGACCTGCGCGAGCAGTGGCTGCACTACGCCGAGGTCTACGACCCCGCCCACGCCGACGAGCTGTCGGCCCGGATCCTCTCCGCCGAGGACGCCGCCTGGCAGGCCGGCCGGGAGCACCAGCGCTCGGCCACCCTCGACCAGATCTTCCGCAGCGTGGGCGTCGACATCGAGACCGACCGGCACCAGGAGGCGCTGGCCGCCTACCACCGCTGGTGGGAGCCGCACACGCACACCGACCCCGACGTGCCCCCGCTCCTCGCCGGGCTGCGGGACCGAGGCATCAAGGTGGGCGTCCTGTCCAACACGCTCTGGACCCGCGAGCACCACGAGGCGGTGTTCCGCCGCGACGGCGTGCTCGACCTGGTCGACGGCGCTGTCTACTCCAGCGAGATCCCGTGGACCAAGCCGCACCCGCACGCCTTCCGTGCCGCGCTCGACGCCGTGGGCGTCGACGACCCGGCCCGTGCGGTGTTCGTCGGCGACCGGCCCTTCGACGACATCCACGGGGCGAAGGAGGCCGGGCTGCGCGCGGTCCTCGTCCCGCACAGCGCCATCCCGGACTCGCAGAAGGGGCACGTCGAGGGAGAGCCGGACGCCGTCGTCGACCGGCTCGGCGACGTGCTCGCCGTCGTCGACCGCTGGAACGCCTGAGCGGGCGGCCGACCGCCCGTGCCCGACCTCCACGTCGTCCTCCTGCTGGTGGCGGCCGCCGCCGCGGCCGGCTGGTTCGACGCTGTCTCGGGCGGCGGCGGGCTGGTGCAGCTGCCGGCCCTGCTCCTGCTGCTCCCCGGGGCGTCGCCGGCCCAGGTCCTCGCGACCAACAAGCTGTCAGGCGTCTGCGGCACCTCGGTCGCGGCGGGCACCTACTACCGGCGGGTGCACCCGGACCTGAGGACCGCGCTGCCGATGGCCGGCGTCGCGTTCGTTGGGGCGGCCGCCGGTGCGGCGTGCGCGTCGCTGATGCCGGAGGAGCTGTTCCGCCCCCTCGTGCTGGTGCTGCTCGTCGCGGTCGGGTCGTACGTCCTCACGCACCCGACGGTCGGCGACGAGCAGCGGCTGCGCTGGGACGGGCGGAAGCACCACCTCGCCGCCGCGGCCGGCGGCCTGGGCATCGGCTTCTACGACGGCATCTTCGGGCCGGGCACCGGCGCCTTCCTGGTCTTCCTCTTCGTCTCCCTGCTCGGCTACGCCTTCCTGCAGGCGTCGGCCAAGGCACGCATCGTCAACCTGGCCACCAACCTCGGGGCCTTGCTGGTCTTCATCCCGCAGGGAGCGCCGCTGTGGCGGCTCGGCCTGCTGATGGGCACGGCCATCTCCTCGATCGGCATGTCCGGGCTGTGTGCCTCGCTGCTGAGCAGCTTCTGAAGGAGACGTCGTGACCACGAGCCTGAAGGACCGCCGGGCGGCCGACCACGAGCAGCGCCCGCCCGACCGGACCCGGCGGTGGTCGAGGGACCA
>Ga0126306_10001011_pt1 | contig 14539 bp, 10 predicted proteins | sample Plot27_FD_92592 | JGI IMG/M metagenome (GOLD analysis project Ga0126306, IMG submission 92592) | Serpentine soil microbial communities from UC McLaughlin Reserve, CA, USA - Plot27 | ecosystem: Environmental > Terrestrial > Soil > Grasslands | place: USA: UC McLaughlin Reserve, Lake County...
ACGCACCCCGCGGTCGCGGAGGGCGTGGGAATGGAGTACGTGCCACCCGAGGAGGCGCTGGGCCTCGGGACGCCGAGCGGCGACGGGGCCGCCGGCGCGGACGGAGCGGGCGCTACGGCGACCCACGCGTCACCCGGCGCTCACTGATCCACCAAACACGAAATCAAGCGAGAGGGAAAGGATCACGAGATATGGCAACCGCAACTGTCACCAAGCTCCAGAACTTCATCGGCGGCGAGCTTGTCGACCCGGCCGAGGGGGAGACCGAGGAGGTCATCAACCCGGCGACCGGTGAGGCCATCGCCGAAGCGCCCCTCTCGACCGAGGAGGACGTGAACCGTGCGGTAGCGGCGGCCCGCGGGTCGTTCGACGAGTGGTCGACCGCGACACCGGCGACCCGCTCCATGGCGCTCCTGAAGCTGGCCGACGCGATCGACGAGCACGCCGAGGAGCTCGCGGCCCTCGAGTCCGCCGACGCGGGCAAGCCCCTGAAGGCGGTCACCGAGGACGAGATGCCCGCGATGTCCGACCAGCTCCGGTTCTTCGCTGGGGCCGCGCGCAACCTCGGGGGGCGGGCGTCGGGCGAGTACACGGAGGGCTACACGTCGATCATCCGTCGCGAGGCGATCGGCGTGGTCGGCCAGATCACCCCGTGGAACTACCCGCTGATGATGGCCATCTGGAAGATCGGCCCCGCCCTTGCGACGGGCAACACGGTGGTGCTGAAGCCGGCCGAGACGACGCCGGTGACCACGATCAAGCTCGCCGAGATCGCGGGGGAGATCTTCCCGCCCGGCGTCTTCAACGTCATCGGCGGCCACGGCGAGCCCGCCGGCTCATCGCTGGTCAGTCACCCGGAGGTCGACATGGTGTCGCTGACCGGCTCACCGGAGACCGGCAAGGGGATCGCCCGAGCGGCGGCGGACACCCTGAAGCGCGTCCACCTGGAGCTCGGCGGCAAGGCGCCGGTGGTGGTGTTCGACGACGTCGACATGGAGACGGCGATGGAGACGATCGCCGGCACCGGCTACTACAACGCCGGCCAGGACTGCACGGCGGCGACCCGCGTGCTGGCGTCCAAGGGCGTCTACGACAACGTGGTCTCCGGCCTCGTCGAGCAGGCCGGGGGCTACAAGACCGGTGACCTGACGGCCGAGGACACCACACTCGGCCCGCTGAACTCGCAGCGCCAGCGCGAGCGGGTGGAGGGCTTCCTGGAGCGAAAGCCCGACCGCGCCGAGGTCGCGACGGGTGGCACGGAGCCCGAGCTCCCCGGGTTCTTCCTGGACGCGACCGTGGTCGCCAACCTCGAGCAGGACGACGAGATGATCCAGAACGAGATCTTCGGTCCGGTCATCACGGTCCAGCCGTTCGACGACGAGCAGAAGGCGATCGACTGGGCGAACGGCACGCGATACGGGCTCGCCGCGTCGGTGTGGACGCGCGACATCGGGCGGGCCCACCGCGTCGCCAACGCGCTGCGATTCGGCTGCGTGTGGATCAACGACCACATCCCGCTCGCGGCCGAGATGCCCCACGGTGGCTACAAGCAGTCGGGCTATGGCAAGGACCTCTCGATGTACTCGCTGGAGGACTACACGAACGTCAAGCACGTGATGATCAACATCGGGTAGCCCGCCCACGAAGGCTTTTGGGGAATTGGGGACGCTATAGCGTCCTCGAATCCCCAAAAGCTTCCCAACCCGCCGCTCGACGGAGTGGCTGACCCGAACGTGAACGCCGAGCGCCGGTCCGCGGGCGCGGAGGCGGCGCTCCTGGCGGCGCTGGCGCTCCCCGCCGTTGGCGCGATCAACATCGGGTAGGCGAGGGCGACCGCGGCCCCAGGCAGTTCCTCGGTCCCTCTTTCCCGGACCCCTGGCCAGTGCTAGCTGCGGCCGCCCCTCCCCTCGCTGACCCTGAGGGATGGGACCATCGGCGACACTTATGCCGCGATCAGGTCGTTCGGGTTGAGGACGAACTTCTTGGCCGCGCCCTTGTCGAAGTCCCTGTAGCCCTGTGGCGCCTCGTCGAGGGTGATGACCGTGGCATTGACGGCCTGGGCGATATGCGCGCGGTCGTTCAGGATCATCTGCATCAGGCCGCGGTGGTAGCGCATCACGGGGCACTGGCCGGTGGTGAACGAGTGCGATTTGGCCCAGCCGAGTCCGATCCGGATCGAGAGGGAGCCCTCCTTGGCGGCCTCGTCGACCGCTCCGGGATCGCCCGTGACATAGAGCCCAGGGATGCCGAGCTTGCCAGCAGCCCGGGTGACATCCATGATGCTGTTGAGCACCGTCGCCGGCGCCTCCTGCCCAGCCGCGGCCCCATGACCGCGGGCCTCGAACCCGACGGCGTCGCAAGCGGCGTCCACCTCCGGAACACCCAGGATCTGCTCGATCTGGTCCTTTGGGTCCCCCTTGGTGATGTCGACGGTCTCGCAGCCGAACGAGCGCGCCTGCTCGAGGCGCTCGGGAATCCGGTCGCCGACGATCACGACCGCGGCCCCGAGCAGCTGGGCCGAGTACGCGGCCGCGAGCCCGACTGGCCCGGCACCGGCGATGTAGACGGTCGAGCCGGGACCGACGCCCGCCGTGTAGACGCCGTGGAAGCCCGTCGGGAAGATGTCGGACAGCATCGTCAGGTCCAGGATCTTCTCCATCGCCTGCTCCTTGTCGGGGAACTTCAGGAGGTTCCAGTCGGCGTAGGGCACGGTCACGTACTCCGCCTGCCCGCCGACCCACCCGCCCATGTCGACGTACCCGTACGCAGAACCGGGACGATCCGGGTTCACGTTCTGGCAGACCCCGGTGTTGCCCTCCTTGCAATTGCGACAGCGGCCGCAGGCGATGTTGAACGGAACCGAGCAGAGGTCGCCCTCCTTGATGAACTCGACGCCGGGGCCAGTCTCGATTACCTCGCCGGTGATCTCGTGGCCCAGGATCAGTCCCGGGGGAGCGGTCGTGCGGCCGCGAACCATGTGCTGGTCGGAGCCGCAGATGTTCGTCGAGACGATCCGCAGGATCGCCCCGTGCGGGGTCTTTCGCCCCACATTGGCGGGGTTCACCCCGGGCCCGTCCTTCAGCTCGAAGGTCGGGAAGTCGATGTCGTGGACCTCGACCTTGCCGGGTTCGATGTAGGCGACGCCTCTGTTGTCGGCCATAGTGTCCTCCTGAGCTAGAACGCCCCGACGCCCGCTTCGGCGACCTCGTGGTCCTGCTCGACACTCCCGCCGCTCACGCCGATTGCGCCGACTACGTCGTCGCCGGAGGTGAGCGGAATGCCACCGGCGAAGATGATCAGCCGGCTCTGGTTGGAGGCGTGGATCCCGAACAGCGGCTCGTTGGGCTGGCACAAGGGCGCCAGGTCCTTCGTCGACATGTCGAACGAACGGGCTGTATAGGCCTTGTTCTGGGCGATGTCGATCGAGCCCAACCAGGCACCATCCATGCGCGCGAATGCGGTCAGGTTATTGCCCTCGTCGACAACCGCGATGTTCATCGGAACGCCGATCTCCTCCGCCTTGGCAACCGCCGCGTCGACGACCTCGCGGGCAGTACTAAGGGTCAGGCTCTCCGCCACGACTCCTCCTTCCATCCGCTTGGTGGAACGAGATCGACGCTAACGCCTCAAGGCTGCTATGTCGTCTCGCGATCGGGGTTGCAGGAGGGTTGCGGTGGAGGCGCTCAGCCGGGTCCGGGGAGAGCGTCGATGCGGCGTTCGATGAGCTTGCGCCTGGGGTCCCCCCCGTCCAGGACCGCGAGGAGTCGTTGGTGGGCTTCCGCGTCCTCACGACCACGTGGGGAGCATGTCCACGTGTAGAGCGCGCTGGGGTCGTCGTGGGAAAGCGCGCAGGCACGCACGTCCGCGTCGAGCCGCTGCCGGGCCTGCGCGATTGCCGGGACCTGCGACGCGGGGAGCAGCTCGCCGGCGTAGCGCCCCGCAGCGGCGGCCACATCGCCTTGCTCGAGCAGTCGCTCGACGTCGATGAAGTCTGCCGCGATCTCGGCATCGAGGCGGTAAGGATTGTGGGCGAGCGCCCCCCTCAAAACCCGTCGCAGGCGTGACACCTCCGCGCGTACCGTGACCGGGCTCCAACGGGCGCCGTGCAGCTCGGACCCGAGTTCGCGCCCCGTCAGCCCGCCGGGGTGCAGTGTCAACAGCACGACGATCTCCCCGTGACGAGGGCTCAGCCTCGTTCGCTCACCCCGCAGGGAGACGCGGACGCGTTCTCGACCCAGCGCCTCGATGGCGAGCTTCGGTCTGCGGCGCGACGGGCGTCCGCCGCCCGCCCAGAGGATCTGCGCTCCCAATTCGCCGATGGGCTCGGCGGTTACCTTCAGCCCGGCGGGCAACGCAGGAGGATCGCCCCCGGCGGGGAGCTCGACGCGTGGCCCGAGCCAGCCCCTGGGCGACGCCGCCACGACACGTCCGCCCCGGCTGACGAGCGCGCTGCACCCCTTCACGTCTCGGCCGATGCGCTCGAGATACAGGGCCTTGAGGCGCTCGTTCCGCCGCGTCTGCTCCCGCCACAGCTCGTCCTCGACCACTCTGGCGACGGCGGACACGAGCGAAAGGCTGTGGGGGTGACCGGTGCGGAAGTCACCAGATATGTCGAGCACCCCGAGCACGTTGCCCGTCTCGGGATCGTGAATCGGCGCCGCTGAGCATGTCCAGCCATGAAGGCGGCGGTTGAAGTGCTCGGCGGAGAAGATCTGCACCGGGTGATCGAGTTCGAGCGCCGTGCCGATGGCGTTGGTGCCGACCGCCCGCTCGCTGCAGAGGTGTCCCGGAAGAAATCCGGGCCCGTCCGCGGAGCGAAGCGCCTTCGGGTGTCCGCGCGCCCACAGCAGGACACCCTGGGCATCGCTCATCACGGCGAAGGAGCGGCCGTCCTCTGTGGCCTCGGCAAGCATGCTCTCGACCAGCGGGAGCAGGCGGGATACGGGATGATCGGCGAGCGCCCTTCGCGTGGCTGCGCTGTCCAGGATCTGGGGCGCAGCGGCGTCGGGATCGACGTGCGCGTTCTCGGCGCGTCGCCACGAGCAGGCGACCACCTCGCGCAGGATCGACGGACGGACTCCCTTCACAAGTGCCAACTCGTGCGCGCGGCGGAGCAGCCGCGCCCACCGAACAGGGTCCATGTGGGCATCGATGGCGACCCAGGGACTGCGCGGCTGTCGGCGAGCCGCAGCGGACGCCCGATCTCCTTTAGTCCCCATCCTCCTCGTCACGGATCATAGGTGGTGAAGAGGCCGCGCACTGAATCGTGTGGCCTCGTCTGTGGCCGGGATGCTTGCTCGGTGTCGTGCCGCTTGCGGTCCTGGCGCCGGCTCGCGGCGGCGACGCCATCCCGACGCCCGGTGGCACCTAGACCGCCGCCCGGTGGCGCCACGGCAGGCGAGAACGTCGCCGGTCGCGGAGGATTCGCTTCGCCGCGTTGTGGCCGGCCGCGGCCATCACGCCACCGCCCGGGTGGGTGCCGGCGCCGCACAGGTAGAGGCCGTCGACCGGAGTGGCGTACTGGGCCAGCATTGGCGACGGTCGCATGAAGGCCATCTGGTCCAGACCCTGCTCGCCCTGGAAGATCGAGCCGTCGACCAGGCCGAAGATTCGCTCGAGGTCGGGCGGCGCCAGGACCTCGCGCTCGAGGATCGCTCCGGAGACGTTGGGCGCGTAGCGCGCCAGGTGCTCGATGCAGGCGTCCGCGTAGCGGTCGCGGGCGTCGCCGTCCCAGGCGTCGGAATCGGGCGGGCCGTACTGGGTGAACATCGTCATCACCCAGCGATCGTCGTCGGTCAGGCTGGGGTCGATCGCCGACGGCAGCTCCGCCTCGACGTATGGCTCGGCGGCGGGGCGCCCGGCCAGCGCGTCCTGCCAGGCGCGCTCCAGGTAGTCGATCGAGGGGCAGAGGTTCACGCCGGTGCGCTCGAGCATGTGCTGCTGCTCTGCCGTGACCCCCTCGTAGCGAGGCGGTTCGGAGAGCACCATGTTGACCTTCACCGAGCCGCCGCGCGTACGGTAGCGGCGCATGTCCTGCGCCACGTCGTCGGGGAAGTGCTCGCCGCCGGCGAGGTCCAGGATCGTCGTCTTGGGGTGGGCCCCTGAGGCGACGATCGGCGCGCGGAGCTCGGAGCCGTCCGCCAGCGTCACGCCGACCACGCCGCCGTCGCGGACGTCTATCGACGCCACCTCGGCGTCGGTGCGGATCTCCGCGCCCGCCGACTCGGCCGAGCGGGCGATCGCCGTGCTGATCGCTCCCATCCCGCCGATCACCTGGCCCCAGCCGCCCGAAATCCCGTCGATCTCGCCGAGGGCGTGGTGGAGGAGGTTGTACGCGGTGCCCGGCGTGTGGGGACCGGCCCAGACGCCGACCACGGCGGTCGAGGCGACCGAGCCCTTGATCCCAGGCGTCTCGAACCAGTCCTCGAGGAGGTCGGCGACCGACATTGTGAAGAGCCGGACCAGGTCGTGTGCGTCGCGCCGCGAGAGGCCGGCGGTGCGCGCGCCCTCGCGCATGAGCGAGACGAGGTCGACCGGGTGGCGGGAGCCGAGGGCGGGAGGCTCACGGAGCATCATCGGGCGCAGGAACGAGGCCGCGCGGTCGAGCAGGTCCTCGAAGCCCGGGTAGGCGCGCGCGTCGCGCTCGGAGAACGGCGCGATCGACGCGGTGGTTTGCGCGGCGTCGTTGTGGAAGAAGATCGGGCCGTCCCCGGTGAGGGCGGCGTAGGCGGGATCGAGCGGCACGGCCCGGTAGCCGAAGTCCCGCAAGCGCAGGTCGTCGACGACCTTCGGCTGCAGCATCGACACCACGTACGAGGCCCGGGAGACGCGTGCGCCCGGCCACAGCTCCTCGGTCACACAGGCCCCGCCGAGGACCGGCCGCCGCTCCAGCACGACCACCCGAAGACCAGCCCGCGCGAGGTAGGCGGCTGCGGTCAGCCCGTTGTGGCCGGCGCCCACGACGATCGCGTCGAACGACCCCGGCCCGGTGGGTGCGACGCGAGGGCGGGGCGGGGCCGTGGCCGCGGTGGCGTCCATCACGGCCACCCTAGCATCTTCGTACGATTGACTACAAGGTCAGCCGGGCGGCCCTGCGTGGGCACTCCCTGCTCCCGCGGCCGTCTCACCCGCGCCGGCGTGCCAGCGCGTCGAGCGCGACGCAGCCCTCGCGGTGGACGACCACCGGATTCAGCTCGATGAGATCCAGGCCTGCCTCCGGCAGTAGCGATCCGACGCGGGCGGCGAGCGAGGCCACGGCATCCAGGTCGACCGGTGTGCCTCCCCGCCCTCCAAGGGCAGACGCGCCCCGCAGCGAGCCGATCGCTTGCTTCACGCGCTCGGGGCCCGCCGGGAGCGGGACGATCGCGACGTCGTCGAACGCCTCAGCCCAGATCCCGCCGAGCCCGATGACGAGCGCGGGGACGACGGCGTCGGCGCGTGCGGCCACCAGTAGCTCGACCCCGGAGGGCATCATCCGCTCCACGAGGACGCTGCCGTTCGCGCCGACCGCGGAGGAGAGCTCGCGGTAGGCGGTGCGCGCCGCTTCCGGCGTCTCGACCCCAAGCCGCAGCCCGCCCAGGTCGCTCTTGTGCCGCAGGCTGGTGCTCGCCGCCTTGACCGCCACCGGACCGGCGAGCTCCTGGAGCGCCAGCGCGCAGTCGTCCTCGCTCGTCACTGGCCTCCCGGGCGGTACCGGCAGCCCCGAAGAGCGTAGGAGCTCCTTGGCGTCGATCTCGTCCAGCCATCGGTCGTCGTCTGCGCCGGGCCCTCGCGGGTCGATCGGAGCCGAGGCCGCCGTGGCCGCCGCGGCGATCTCCCGCAGGCGGCCGGCATCTCCCGGGGGCCGCCGCAGCGCCTGCGCGCACAGGAGCGCGGTTCGCAGCCCGGCCACCGCGGGGACACCCCGCTCGGCGAGCTCGCCGCTGGCCTCGTCGTCGATCAGGTCCGGGAGCGTGGAGGCGACCAGCGTCGCGGCCTGGGTCTCGTCCGCTCCCGCCACGATCCCCGCGCGGACTGCCGCCCACTCGGCCGCGGCCGGGGCCTCCAGGCCCTGCGGGTGGTCATAGAGGATGAGCAGCTGATCGATCGCGGGGTCGTCGCCGACCGCGACGGTGATCCGGCGAAGCAGATCGGTATCCCCCCAGATCATCGCCGTGTAGTCGAGCGGGTTCGCCGCCGTGGCCGCGCTCGGCAGCAGCTCGTCCAGGCGCTCGCGTGTCGCGGCGCCGAGCGGCGGCAGCTCGGCGTCCAGCCGCTCGGCCTCGTCCGCGGCGATGCTCGAGTCCCCGCCCGAGCAGGTGAGGATCGCGAGTCCGCCGTTGCGGCGCGGACGGGCCCTGGGCTCCGCCAGCACCCGTGCGAGCTCGAGCAGCTCGTGGGGGTCCTGCGCCCACGCGCCACCGGCCTCCTCGATCAGGGAGCGGAACACGCGTTGATCGCCGGCGACCGCGCCCGTGTGCGCCGAGGCCGCGCGGGCGCCCGCGGCCGACTCGCCCACCTTCAGCACCGCCACCCCGATGCCGCGTTCCGCACACGCCGCGAGCGACTCTGCAAGGTCCGCCCCGTCGCCGTCCTCCTCGAGGAACATCGCCACGCTGCCGACGCCGCCCAGCTCGCAGAGCGCCCGCAGCCACCGGCTCGCGTCGACTATCGCCTGATTCCCCGCCGAGACGACCGTGTGGTACCGGATTCCCCGGCGCGAGCCGAGCGCGTTGACGGCGAGGTTGCCGCTCTGCGAGACAAGGGCTACCGGCCCGGCCTCGAGCGGCGCCACGGAGTCGCCCCACATCGGCGCATGGGAGTTCACGGCGACGATGCCGTTCCCGTTCGGCCCGCAGACGGGCAGCCGTCCAGCCGCGGCGCGTAGCTCGGCTTCGAGCTCCCGGCCCTCGGGGATCTCGCCGAACCCGGCGGAGATCACGACGGCGCCGCCGCAACCGCGACCAGCCGCCTGGGAGATCACCTCGGGTACTCCCTCGGCCGGGATCGCCACGACCACGGCGTCTACCGGGCCGGGAAGATCGGTCACCGACGGGACGCAGGGGCGCCCGTGCACCTCGTCCCGGCGCGGGTTGACCCCCCACACCTTGCCGTCGAAGCCGGCCCGGTCGAGGTTGCGCAGGACGATGTCGGCGTAGGAACCCGGGCGGTCGTTGGCGCCCACCACCGCGATCGACCGCGGCTGGAGGAGAGGAGTGAGGTCGGGGACGGGCTCTGGCTCGGGGCCGGTCAACGGCTAATGGAGGATGCGCTGCACGCCGCGCCGCTCCAGGCCCCGGGCGACGATCAAGCGCTGGATCTCGCTGGTGCCCTCCCAGATCCTGTCGACGCGGAGCTCACGCAGCAGGCGCTCGGCGACGTTCGAGCGGCGATAGCCCCGGCCGCCGAAGGCCTGAACGCAGCGATCGGCGCATCGCCACGCCGCTTCGCTGGTGAACAGCTTCGCCATCGAGGCCTTGTGGTGGACGATCTTCGGATCGGCGTCCGAATCGGCCAGGCTCGCGACCGTCAGGGTGAGGAGGCGACCGGCGGCGGCATCGGCGGCGGAGTCGGCGAGCGGGAAGGAGACTCCCTGGTGGTCGAAGATCCGCGCGCCACCTTGCTGGCGCCCCACCGACCATTCGACGGTCTCGTCCAGCAGCCGCCACATCGCCCCCCCGCAGCGGGCCGCGATCCCGAGGCGTTCCTCGGTGAACCATGAGCGCTGGAGGTCCTCGCCGGCGCCCACGCCTCCGATCACGTCCTCGGCGTCCAGCTCCACGTCCCGGAAGTGCACCGTCGGGTGGCCCTCGGGATAGTTGTGGGTGTAGGCCGGGTCCTCGACGATCTCCACCCCCGGGCGGTCCCGGTCGACCACGAACAGGGTCGGCAGCCGCTCGTCGCCGTCGACGACGTTCGCCATCACGACGTACACCGACGCGACGTCGCCCGCGGTCACGAACCATTTCTCGGCGTTCAGGACGAAGCCCGAGTCCGTGGGCCGGGCCGCGGCGACGATCGCCGAGGGGTCCGACCCGGCGTCGCGCTCCGTGACCGCGTAGGCATCCTTCAGCTCACCGCGCAGGGCAGGTCGCAGATACCGGTCTACCTGATCCGGGCTCGCGTGCGCCCAGACGTTGTAGGCGTTGGGCACGTGCCAGTGGAGCGCGTTCGTGGTCCGGCCGTACTGTTCCTCCACCAGCGCCCACTCGAGCCGGCTCCATCCCTGGCCGCCGTGACCCGTGGCGTGCATGCCCCCCGCAAGGCGCGCCTCGATTGCCCGGTGCTTGAGGTCGGCGACGACGTCGTCGGGGAGGCGACCGCCCCGCTGCTCTGCCTCCTTCTCCAGGGGCATGAGCACCTCCTCTGCGAAGCGGCGGGCGCGCTCGGCGACGTCGAGCGCTCCCTCGTCGACCTCCGGCAGCCCAAAGCTGGCCGCCGTCGCTACGGGAGGGGACGACTTGACCTCCATCGGCCCCGCAGACTAACATGCGATTGACTACAAGGTCAACGCGATTTGGGGCGCCCGCGTCCCCGGGAAGGAGGCACGAGCTTGGCAGGTGAGACGCAGACGTCGCTCGCGCTGGACCGCGGCGACCTGGAGGCGACGCTCGAGCCCCTCGAGCGGGCGACGATGCTGCCCCCGCGGGCCTTCGTCGATCCAGGAGTGTTCCAGTGGGAGCTGCAGCGGATCTTCAACGGCTGGATCTGCGTGGGGCACGCATCACGGGTCTCCGAGCCCGGTGACTACGTCATGCGCGAGCTCGGTACCGACAGCGTGGTCGTCATGGGTGGCGAGGACGGCCGTCCGCATGCTTTCCTCAACGTCTGCCGCCACCGGGGCGCGCGGCTGATCTCGGAGGCCGAGGGCAGCGTGCGGCGTCGCCTCGTCTGCCCGTACCACGCGTGGTCATACGGGCTCGACGGCGAGCTCGTGGCCGCCCGCCACATGGACGGCGTCGAGGACTTCGACACCTCCTGCTGGGGCCTGATGCCGCTGCGGGTCGCGACGGTGGGCGGGCTGGTGTTCGTGGACCTGAGCGGAGAGGCGCCAGACGTGGCGGGGCACGTGGGCGACCTGGCCCGGCACCTCGAGCGGTACCGGGTCCACGACCTCGCACGCGGCGGCCTCATCACCTACGACGTTGCGGCCAACTGGAAGGCGATCGCCGAGAACTACAGCGAGTGCCTGCACTGCCCGGGCGTCCACCCGGAGCTCAACGCGCTCAGTCACTACATGAGCGGCGAGGTCCTCGAGGGGCCCGGCGCATGGTGCGGGGGCTCGATGACGCTGCGGGAGGGCGCCTCGACGATGGCGCGCAAGGGTGGGAAGCAGAACGGGCGGCGGCCGATCGAGGGACTGGGCGACGCCGACCTCGACTCGGTCCTGTACTTCGCGCTGTTCCCGAACGCGCTCGTCTCCCTGCATCCCGACTACGCGATGCTCCACACCCTGTGGCCGCGCGCGGCCGATCGCACCGAGGTCGTCTGCGAGTGGTTCTTCGAGCCGGCGACGATCGCCGGCGACGGCTTCGATCCCTCCGACGCGATCGACTTCTGGGATCAGGTGAATCGTGAGGATTGGCACGTGTGCGAGCTGACGCAGAAGGGGGTGCGCACGAGGGGGTACGTAGCCGGCCGCTACTCGGCGGAGGAAGTCGACGTGCACGAGTTCGACGTCATGGTGGCCCGCCGCTATCTCGAGGGACTGCGCGAGGGCACCGAGGTACCGGCGTGACCGCCGCCGATGGCCCATTCGCGAGGAACTGGGTCGCCGCCCGCCTAGGCGAGGTCGGACTCCCCGAGCCGGTGTCCGACCTCGCCGCACGCAACTGGGACGCCGTGGTCGTCGGGGGCGGCCACAACGGCCTCACGGCGGCGGCCTATCTGGCGCGGGCCGGCCGCAGCGTGCTCGTCCTGGAGCGGCGCGAGCGTCTCGGCGGCGCGTGCACGCTCGAGCGGCCGTTCGACGACGAGCGTTTCGTGATCAGCCCCTGCGCCTACGTCGTGGGGCTGCTCGACGATGTCATCATCCGCGAGCTGGAGCTCGAACGTCGCGGACTGCGCTACTGGATGGCGGACCCCAACCTGTGGGTCCCGTTCGAGGGCGGCACCTCCTTTGGACAGTGGCTCGACGATTCCAAGACCCAGGCCAGTCTCGAGGAGCTCGGCGTCTCTGCGCGCGACATCGATGGCTACTGGGCCTACGAGGAGCTGTTTGACTCCGCGCGCCGTAGGCTGCGGAAGGGGGAGCGCGACACCTGGGCGGGGGACGCGCCCACCCGCGCCGAGATCGAGGAGCTCCTCGAGGGCGATCGCACGATGATCGACCTCCTGTTCGAGGCGTCGATCGCGGACGTCCTGGACGACCACGTCTCCGACGAGCGACTCAAGACCGCCCTGTTCGGGCAGGGGATCATCGGCACCTGGGGCGGTCCGCGGGAGCCCGGGACCGCGTCCATCAAGCTCATGCACTACCAGGGCGACATGAGCGGCGAGGGGCCACTCTGGGGCTACGTCGAGGGCGGCATGGGGATGGTGAGCTTCGCGATCGCGGATGCGGCGCGCGAAGCGGGCGCGGTGCTCGCTTGCGGCGTCCCGGTCCCGGAGATCGTCCCAGGCGAGGGCGTGACGCTCGAGGACGGGACCTTCGTGCGCGCCGCGACCGTTGTGTGCAACGCGGACCCGAAGCGCATGCTCTCGATGCTCGACGGCCACGAGGTCGACCCGACGTTTCGCGAGCGGCTCGAGGGCTGGAAGGTGCGCAGCCCGGTCGTGAAGTTCAACGCCGCCCTCGAGCGACTTCCGGAGTGGACCGCGGCGCCTGGCGAGACCTGGCCGGCCCGAGCGACGATCGACGTCACCGGGACCATGGACGACGCGCAGCGGGCGTTCGAGGCGTGCGACCGTGGCGAGCCGGCGGTCGCGTTCGGCGAGATCTACATCCAGACCGGCTACGACCCCAGCCCCGCGCCGGAGGGCAAGCACCTGTTGAGCGTGTTCGGGCAGTACGCGCCGTACACGCTGTCGGAGGGCACCTGGGACTCCCGCCGGGAGGACGTCGCGCGCCAGTTCATCGACCTGATCGACCGCTTCGCGCCCGGCTTCGAGGACTGCCTGGCCGACTACGAGGTGCTCGGGCCGCCCGACATCGAGTCACGCATCGGGCTCACCGGTGGCAACATCTTCCAGGGCGAGGTGACCCCCGATCAGATGTGGGAGGGGCGGCTCTCTGCCCGGACGCCGGTGCCCGGCCTGTACCTGTGCGGAGCGGCCACGCATCCCGCCGGCAGCGTCATCGCCCTCAACGGACGCAACGCCGCCGCGGCGGTGCTCGCCGACGCCGGCGTCGTCCTCGCGGCCGCTTAGCTTCTGGCTCGATGGCGGCCGAGGTCGAAGCGACGACGCAGAGCGCGCCCGAGCGCATCCTGGACGCCGCCTGCGATCTGATCGCGTCCGACGGGATCGATGAGGTGCGGATCGCCAGGGTGGCCCAAAGGGCCGGCGCCTCCACCGCCCTCGTCCATCACTACTTCTCCACTCGCGAGGAGCTGCTCGAGCAGGCGCTCATCCACTCGTTCGAGCAGGCGGGCGACGAGCGCTTCCAGCGCCCGCCGGACGCCGAGGAGACCGCCACCGAGGCGCTCGCCCGCGGCATCGCCGAGTCCCTGCCATTCCCCGGTCCCCAGGAGCGCGAGTGGGTGCTCTGGGTCGAGCTGTGGCTGCGGGCGGTGCGGGAGCCGGCGCTCCGCCCAGTCGCGGCAAGGGTCTACGGCCGTTACCGGGACTGGGTCGCCGGGCTGATCAGGGCCGGGGTGGAGAGCGGGGAGTTCCGCGCCGACGCGGATCCCGAGGCCCTCGCCGACATCGCCATGGCGCTCCTCGACGGCGCCGGCGTCCGAGCTCTGATCAGCGATCCGGAGATGGAAGTCGAGCGTGCCCGTGCGCTCGTCGCGGAGCGGCTCGCGGCGGAGCTCGGACTCGAGCCGGACGCCCTTCGCTGAGCCGGCGGACATCCCGCTTGCCATAGAGGCGCCATGGGTGTAACTTGAACGGCTGTTCAGCTTTGCGAGGAGAGAGCTGATGCAGACGACCGAGGGCCAGTGAGAACACCAGATCGGATCGAGCGGTGAGCCCGCGGCCCCAGATCGATCATGTCCGGCGCCCGCAGCTGCTGGAGGCCGCGGCCGGCGTGATCGCCGAGCGGGGGATCGCCTCGACGCGGATCGCCGACGTCGCCGAGCGCGCGGGCACCAGCCCGCCGGCCGTCCTCTACTGGTTCGACTCGAAGGACGAGCTCCTGGCCGAGGCGCTCACCGTCGACGAGGAGCGCTACTACCGGAAGCTCACGGAGCGCTTGGAGGCCCTGATGGGCGCCCGGGACAGATTGCGGCTGCTGCTCGAGTCCTCGGCCGAGGAGTACGACTCGAGGCTGTGGATGGAGATCTGGACGCGGGCGCTTCGCGACCGCTCGACTGGGCGCGCGCGACGGCGCCTCGATCAGCGCTGGCGCGCGCAGATCGCCGAACTCATTCGCGACGGCCAGCGCAGCGGGGAGTTC
>Ga0126306_10001012_pt1 | contig 14534 bp, 13 predicted proteins | sample Plot27_FD_92592 | JGI IMG/M metagenome (GOLD analysis project Ga0126306, IMG submission 92592) | Serpentine soil microbial communities from UC McLaughlin Reserve, CA, USA - Plot27 | ecosystem: Environmental > Terrestrial > Soil > Grasslands | place: USA: UC McLaughlin Reserve, Lake County...
CGGCGTGGAGGTGAGCGCCGACACCGCATCCGTCTTCACGTTCGAAGCGGGCAAGATCGCGCGGCTCGCGCTGCAGTGGGACGTGGACGCCGCGCGCCGCGCAGCAGAGGCGGACGACTAGGCCGCCGCGACCGGCAGCCGCTGCGGGCGGCCCAGGTGGAAGCCCTGGCCGTAGTGGACGCCCAGGCGGCGCAGCTCTATGAGCTGGAGCTCGGACTCGATGTGCTCCGCGAGCACAGAGGCGCCGCTCTCGCGGCCGAACTCGATCAGGGCGGCGGCCAGCGAGCGGCGGCGCGGGTCCTGCTCCAGCGAGCGGGTCAGCGAGCCGTCCAGCTTGATCAGCTCCGCGTCCAGCTCGATGATGTGCCGAAGGCTCGAGAAGCCGGCGCCCGCGTCGTCCACCGCCAGGCGGGCGCCCAGCGCGCGCACGCGCGCGATAGCCACGCGGAAGCGGCGGTAGTCCTCGACCCGCGCGTGCTCGGTCACCTCGAGCACCACCTCCTCGTTCACCTCGCACCCGGCCAGCAGCGCCAGCAGCTCCGGGCGCTCTGTCGTGACCGGCGAGACGTTGACCGCCATGAACATGCCCTCGGGCAGGTCGCGCGAGCGCTCGCAGGCGAGCCGGATCGCCGCCAGCTCGAGCTCCGGCCCCAGACCCACCTCGTGCGCCTCGGCGAACCACTCGTCGGGCCCACGGTGCGGCTCGGCCGCGAACCGCGACAGCGCCTCGTAGCCCACGATCTCGCGCGAGTCGAGCTCGACGATCGGCTGGAACGCGATGTCGAACTCGCCCCGCTCGAGCACCCGCCGGATGCGGGCGCGCTTCGTGATCATCGCCTCGTGGCCACGGTTCGCGGCGTGCACCTGGTCCATCAGCTCGCGAAGGACGGCGCCGTTTACCGTGCCGTCGAAGATCGTGTCGCCGTCCGCCGCCGCCCGCAGCGCGGCCATCAGCTTCCGCGGTGGAGCGCCGCGGACCAGAAAGCCGCCGGCGCCCGCCCGGAGCATGGCCACGACCTGCGCGTGATCGGCCTCACCGGAGTGCGCGAGCACGCGCGTCTCCGGTGACGCAGCGAGAATCGCCCGCACCGCGTCGTCTCCCCCACCGGTCACGTGCGCGGACACCAGCGCCACGTCCGGATGCTCGGCATCGGCAAGCTCGGCGGCGCGCGACGAGCTCGCGGCCACGCCCACCAGCTCGAATCCGTCCCCGGAATCGAGTGCGGCGGTCGTTCCGGCCGCCGCCATCTGCGGATTGTCCGCGATCAACACGCGGACAGGCACCCCTGCCATGCGCGAAATATCCCCCGGGGGTGAGGGACCAGTCAACGGGGAACCGTCGGGGAGCGGACGAACGTCCGATACTGCATAGTTTCTTGCGCGTTAGCTGGGCTTTTTTGCGTGGATATTGAGCCGCACGTAGTCCAGCTCGGATCCCGCCAGATCGCACACCGCCTCCGCGAAGCCCGCGCGCAGCTCCTCCGGGAGCCGCTCGAGATGCGGCCCCAGGCACACCGTCGTCACGAATGCGAGCGGCTCCTCCGGTGTCACCGGGTAGGGCTCGAGCCACGTGTCGATCTCGGCGAAGCCGGCCCGCTCGAGCCGTTCGGCGGTCTCCTCGGCGCAGGCGAAGTGCCACGGCCCGCTCCAGCCCGCCAGGTGCTCGGCATACGGCTCGGCCGCCCCTACCTCGCGCGCCGCCGCGTGGAAGCGGGCAACGTTGCCCTTCCCGCCGCACTGGGCCACCAGGAGGCCGCCCGGTGCGAGCGCGCCATGGAGGCGCTCGAACAGCGCGTCGTGGTCGCGCACCCAGTGGAAGACGGCGTTCGAGAACGCGGCAGCCACCGGCTCGTCCAGCTCGAGCTCCGTGAGGTCGGCCTGAAAGACGGTCGCGCGCTCAGGGTCGAGCGCCTGGCGCGCGTGCTCGACCATCGACTCGGACGAGTCCACGGCCACGACGTGCCCATGGGGCAGTCGATCGAGCAGGAGCTGAGTGACCCGCCCGGAGCCGCAGCCGGCGTCGAGGACCGTCTCGTCACCGTCCAGCGGCAGGCGCTCGAGCACCTTCCCGGCCCACTCGAGCTGCGGCGCCGAGACGCGGTGGTACGCCGCAGCGTCCCACCGCCTCGTCATGCGAGTGATGTCGTGACAGGGCCGGAGCGCTCGCGCTCGGCCTCGTAGCGGTCGATCGCGTCGGCGTGCTGGAGCGTGACGCCGATGTCGTCGAGGCCCTCGAGCAGGCGCCGCTTCGTCTCCGCGTCGATCTCGAAGGACGCGTCTCCCCCGGCCCAGGTCACGGTCTGCGCGGCGAGATCGATCGTCGCGCGGCCGGCGCCCATCACCGCCTTGACCTGATCCTCGGCCAGCGCCACCGGCAGCAGCCCGATCTTGGTGCAGTTCGAATAGAAGATGTCGGCGAAGCTGGGCGCCACGATCGCCTCGAAGCCGTAGTCCTCGAGCGCCCAGGGCGCGTGCTCCCGGGAGGAGCCCGACCCGAAGTTGCGCCCGGTCGCGAGGATCGGGTTGCGCGGCAGCTCCCAGCCCGGCTGCTTCGCCCAGTCGTAGAACAGGAACTCGCCGAAACCCGTGCGCTCGACCCGCTTCAGGAACTGCTTCGGGATGATCTGGTCCGTATCGACGTTGTCCCTGTCGAGCACGGACACGTCGCCCTCGATCAGCGTCACCGCCTTCATTCCCACTCCCTGATGTCGACGAAGTGGCCCTCGATGGCGGCCGCGGCGGCCATCTTCGGGCTCACGAGGTGTGAGCGCGCGCCGCGGCCCTGGCGACCCTCGAAGTTGCGGTTCGACGTTGACGCCACACGCTCGCCGGGCGCGGCGATGTCCGGGTTCATGCCGAGGCACATCGAGCAGCCGGCCGAGCGCCAGTCGAAGCCCGCCGCGCGGAACACCTCGTCGAGCCCCTCGGCCTCGGCCTCCGCCTTCACCTGCTGCGAGCCCGGCACCACCATGGCGTCGACGGTCGAGGCCACGCGGCGGCCCTTCACCACCTCGGCGGCCTCGCGCAGATCGCCGATGCGCGAGTTCGTGCACGAGCCGATGAACACGCGGTCGAGCGTGATCGCCGACATGGGCGTGCCCGGCTCGAGGGCCATGTACTCGAGCGCGCGCTCGTCCCCGTCGCCGGCCGGCTCGGGCACCGAGCCGGTCACGCCGACGACCATCCCGGGCGTGGTGCCCCACGTGACCTGCGGCGAGATCGCGGACGCGTCCACGACCACCTCCCTGTCGAAGGTGGCGCCCTCGTCGGTGCGAAGCTCGCGCCACTCGTCGAGCGGCAGCGAGTCGGGCGCCGCCTCGCGGCCCTCGACCCACTCGAAGGTGGTGTCGTCGGGCGCGATCATCCCGGCGCGGCCACCGCCCTCGATCGTCATGTTGCAGACGGTCATGCGGCCCTCCATCGACAGCTTCTCGATGGCCGGGCCCGCGTACTCGATCACGTGCCCCACGCCGCCGTCCACGCCCATCTGGCCGATGGTGGCGAGGATCAGGTCCTTGGCGGTCACGCCGTAGCCGAGCTCGCCCTCGTAGCGAACCAGCATCGACCTCGGCTTGCGCTGCTGCAGCGTCTGCGTGGCGAGCACGTGCTCCACCTCGCTCGTGCCGATGCCGAACGCGAGCGCGCCGAAGGCGCCGTGCGTCGAGGTGTGCGAGTCGCCGCACACGATGGTCATTCCGGGCTGGGTCACGCCGATCTCCGGGCCGATCACGTGGACGATGCCCTGGCGGCGCGAGCCGAGCGAGTACACGGGGATCCCGAACTCGCGTGCGTTCCGCTCGAGCGTCTGGACCTGGACGCGCGAGAGCTGGTCGCGGATCTGCTGCGCGGCGGTTGAGCCATCGGTGGGGACGTTGTGGTCGGCCGTGGCGATCGTCCGGTCCGGGCGGCGCACCGGGCGGCCGGCCAACCGGAGCGCCTCGAATGCCTGGGCCGAGGTGACCTCGTGGACCAGGTGGAGATCGATGTAGAGCAGCGCGTCGGCGACCTCGTGCGCCTCCCAGATCTTGTCGAATAGAGAACGGGGGCTCGCAGGCACCGCCTGCTCGCGTGTCGAAGTTTTCGGCACTAGCTCCTCCTCAGCCCGGCGGCGACGATGGCGTAGAAGCGCGCCTCGCCGTCGCCCGGGTTCTCGAAGTGGTGGGGTAGGTCGGCGTCGAAGGTCACCGAGTCGCCGTCCTCCAGGTCGTGGGCCGCGCCGCCGCCCACGAACCGCACCGGGCCTCGCTCCACGACAGCGGTCTCGCGGCTGCCTGCCTCGTGCATCGGCGGGTCGTCCGGGCCGGCCGTGGCCGCCCCGGGCGCCAGCGTGTGCAGCGACACCTCGGCGCGCAGTCCCGGCAGCGGCGGCGTGAGCACCTCGTAGGAGTGCGTGCGCCCGCCACCGCGGCGGCGCTCGTATGCGCGGACGATGCTCACTCCGTCGCCCTCGTCCAGCCGGACCAGCTGAGACAGGCTTAACTCAAGCCCAAAGGCAATGCGCTCCGCCACGGCTAGCGTCGGACTCGTTTCGCCCCGCTCGACCTGCGACAACATCGGCGCCGAGACGCCGCTGCGGTCGGCCAGGTCGCGCAGGGAGAGGTCCATGCCCTCGCGGAGCGTCTTCAATCGCACACCGAATGAGCCATTTCCGGCGGACATCGAGTACCGTACGTTATCACATACTCCTGTATGTGATAGTAGCGGCAGCCCTCGGGATCGCCGGCTGCGGCGGCGACGACGACAGCAGTGGGAGCGATTACAAGCTCCGCACCACGGCCTTCGAGAGCAACCCCGTCCGCGAGCCCGGAGAAAGCGGCACGATGAAGGTCAACTCGTGCAAGACGCTGTCGCCGGCCTTCGTGGCCCGCAGCGTCCAATCACACGCGCTGAAGCCTTCGCCCAACAACTCGCTGGATCTGAGCATCTGCGACTGGGACGGCCCCGGGACGCACGTGAAGCTCTTCGTGGACACCGCCCCCAAGGCGCAGCTCCGCTACTACAACCTGCTCGCCGAGCAGCACGAGTACTACAACGCCGATCCTGAGCTGAAGGCGCGTCAGATCAAGGGTGTGGGCGAGGACTCGGCCTACGGTGGCGCGGGTGCCTGGTGGACGCGCGGGCGGAACCAGCTCGTGGCGTACGACCACAACAAGATCATCAAGGTCCGGGTCAACGTGGACGGCTGGAGCGACGCCCGCGCTCGCGCGGCGGCGATCGCGCTCGGAAAGCGCGCCGTCAGGAACACCCGCAGCTAGCGGGCCTGGCCGATCGGGCGCACGACGACCTCGTTCACGCACACGTGCGACGGCCGCGTCACGGCGTGCAGGATCTCCGCGGCGATGTCGTCGGCCTTCAGCACCTCGCCGATCTGCTCGCGTGAGCGCTCCATCGTGCGCCGCACGAGCGGGTTCGTGTTGTGGCCCTGGAGCTCGGTCTCGACGAAGCCGGGCGCAACCGTCGTAACGCGGACGCCGACGTGCAGGGCCTCCTGGCGGAGCGCCTCCGAGAAGGCGTGCACGCCGAACTTGGTCATGTTGTAGACGGCGGCGCCCGCGTCGGCGCGCCGGCCGGCCACCGAGGAGATGTTCACGATGTCCCCTCCCCCGCTCTCCGCCATCAGTGGCAGGGCCGCGTGGGTGCAGTAGAGGAGTCCCATCAGGTTCACGCCGACCATCCGGCGCCAGTCCTCGGTGGTCTGGTCGGTCACCGGACCGAGCAGCATCAGCCCGGCGTTGTTCACGAGGATGTGAAGCCCGCCGAGCTCGCCGGCGGCGTCCCTCACGAAGCCGGTGGCCTGCTTCTCGTCGGAGACGTCGACTTCGCGGACCAGCGACCGCCCGGACAGCCCCTCCGCGATCGCTTCGAGCCGGTCCGTGCGCCGTGCACCCAGGGCCACGGCCGCGCCCGCCTCAGAGAGCGCCCGCACGGTGGCCTCTCCTATCCCGGAGGAGGCGCCTGTCACGACCGCTACGCGACCATCGAGCGGGCCCGGCATCGGCGGGGATGCTACCCGGCGATGCGCCGGGCGCGTAGGGCCAGCTCGAGCTCGAAGCGGCCGTCGGGGTCGTCGAGCCGGTTCCCGAACAGCTCGCGCAGGCGCGCCAGCCTGTATCGGACCGTCTGCGGATGCACGTGGAGCGCCTTCGCCACCGCCTCCGTGCGGCCCCGGTGGCGCAGCCATGCATCGAGCGTCGAGCCGAGCCGCTCGCGGGACAGCTCCGTCTCGCCCTCGAGCGGCGCGAGCGCCGACTCGGCCACGTCCCGCGCGAGCCGTCGGTCCGCGCCGAGCAGGAGCGACAGCCGGTGCCGCTCGGCCACCAGCAGCGGCTCGTTGCCGTCGATGCCGCCCTCGCCGGCCAGCCGCAGCACCTCGCGGGCGCGCTCGAAGGAGAGCGCCGCTTCCTGCCACGCGACCTCGGGTCCCAGCGCGGCGCGTCTGTCGCGCACCGCGGCCTCGAGCTCCTCCCGCCTCACCGGGGCCGGAATCAGGGCCACGTTCAGCGGGGGCTGGTGCGTGACCAGTGCATCCGGGCCGAGCCGGACGGCCAGTCGCGCGGCTCCCTCACTGCTCTCATCCGACTCCACCACCAGCACCGAGAGGCTGCGCGGAAGCCGCCAGCCGGCGTTCGACGCCGCCGCCTCGACGGTGGCGGGCGCCGCCGGCGGATCCTGGACGAGCATCGCCGCAAGCCGCTGCCGCCGGTGCTGCAGCGCGCCCGCCGCCGCGGCCTGCTCGCGCGCGTAGCCCTCGATCGAGTCGGCCGACAGCTCGTCGATGTACGCGAAGATCGCCTCGGCCAGGGTGTAGAGCGTGCGCGGCGACAGGCCGGCCCGCTCGCCGGCTGCCGCCAGCCGCCGCCATGCCACCCGCGCGCCGAGCCGGTAGGCGGCCAGCAGCGCGTCCAGGCTCCGCCCCGCCCGCATCTCGCCGCGTCCCAGATTGAGGTAGACCTCGCGGCCGGCGTCCGAATCTGCCTTCGGGTCGGCCACGAAGCGCGTGAAGCGGGCGAGCGCCTCCTCCACCCCGGCCCGGAGCGCCTGTCCGAACGGCCCCTCCAGAGGGCGCGCGTAGTCGGGCACCCCGCGGCTCAGCTCGGCGACGATCTCGTCCGCCAGCGTGGGCAGCTCGGGACGCAGCGCGTCGGCGACCTCCGGCGGCAGTGCCCTCCATGGATGCTCGGCGACCATTTGTAAGAAACCTACAAGAACCGCGCTTCTGATCGTGACCGTTAGGCGTAACGGGTCGTTCTTCTGGTACGTAGCCTTCAGACTCGATGACGAGAGCACACCGCAACATCAACATCGCCGCCGTCGTTCTGCCCTTGGTGGCCTTCATAGCGGCGATCCCGATGCTCTGGAACAGCCTGGTCGGCCCGCTCGACCTGATCCTGCTGCTGGCGATCTACGCCGTCTCGACGATCGGCATCACCGTCGGGTACCACCGCCTGCTCACGCACCGCGCCTTCGCGACGCACAAGTGGGTCGAGTACGCCTACGCGATCATGGGCTCGCTCGCGGTCGAGGGGCCCGTGATCGGCTGGGTCTCGGACCACCGCAAGCACCACGCCCACGCCGACGAGGAGGGCGATCCGCACAGCCCGCACGTGGACCACGACGGCGAGACGCCCGGCCCGCTCCGCGGCCTCTGGCACGCGCACGTGGGCTGGCTCTTCCAGCACGCGACCGCCGTGGACGCCGAGAAGTACGCACCCGACCTGGTCGAGGACCGCGGCATGCGGTTCATCCACCGGTTCTTCCCGCTGTGGGTGACGCTCGGCCTCGTCTTCCCGGCAGCGATCGGCTGGCTCGTGGGCGGCACCCTGACCGCGGCGCTCACCGCCTTCTTCTGGGCGGGCCTGGTGCGAATGTTCATGGTCCACCACCTGACGTTCTCGATCAACTCGATCTGCCACTTCTTCGGGCGTCGCCGTTTCCCGACCGACGACAAGTCGACCAACGTGTTCTGGCTCGCCATCCCGACGATGGGCGAGGCGTGGCACCACAACCACCACGCATTCCCGCGCTCCGCGATGCACGGCCTGCGCTGGTGGGAGATCGACATCGGCGGCCTCGTGATCCGCGCGATGAAGCGGCTCGGCCTGGCCTGGAACGTCGTGCTGATCTCCCCGGAGCGCCAGGAGCAGCGGAAGACGCAGTCCGCACCCAAGCTGCGCCCGGGCGCCACCTCCGCGCCGGCTCGCCGGCTAGAGCGCGTCCCGCAGTAGCTCGAGGAGCTCGTCCTCGCCCGGCGGGTCGGGCGTGTTGCCGAGCGCCGGGTGCTGCATCACCGCGGCCGCCACGCGCGGCAGGTGCTCCTCCTCCACGCCCAGGGTGACGAGACGGGTGTGGCCCGAGCGGGCCGAGAGCTTCGCCGCGCGACCGGCGGCCGTGGAGGGGTCGCCGTCCGGGTCGCCGAGGGCGCGCGCGAACTCGCCCATGACCCCGGGCACGCGCACCGCCATCATCCCGGCGAAGTGCGGCAGCATCACCGCGTTCGTCTGGGCGTGCGGCGAACCCGCGGTGCGCACCAGCAGCTGGCAGGTGGCGTGGTGCACCGCGAAGCCCGTCATGCCGGACGCCCAGCCGCACAGGAACGCGCCGAGCGCCACGTCCTCGTCGAAGACCGCCCGGGCGCCTCGCAGCGCGGCCGCCTCCGCGACCGGGTTCGCGAGCGGCGTGTAGAGCGCCTCCATCGCGTGCGCGAGCGCGTTCATCGCGCTGGCCCAGAGCTGCGGCTCGGGTTGGGAGGCCATCAGCCGCGGATCGGCCACCACGAGCGATGGTCTCACCATGCGCGCGCCCTCCACTCCCGCGGGCAGCCGGTGGAACGGCGTGAGCTCGGCACCGGAGAGCGTCGTTGGGATCGCCGCGACCGGCGCCCGGGTCACGCCGCCGATGGCCTTGGCCGTGTCGATGACGCGGCCACCGCCGAGCGCCACGAGCGGCCCGTCCCCCGCCTCCGGCAGGAGCGCGGCGGAGATCTCGTCCACAACTCCGGCCGGCACCTCAACCATTCTCGCCGGGTCGAGCGGCGCGCTCTCGGCGGCCCGCGGCGTCGTCAGCAGCGTGTACTCGTCGAAGCCGTGGTCCGACAGGAGACCCGGTGCCTCGGCCGCCGTGCCGTCCCCGAAGCAGATGGTGCGCTCACCGTCGCGCATCGTGAAGGACTCGGCGGCCAGAACAGGCAAACCCCGCTTAAGGGGTGGGCGTCCTGCTCGCCTCGCGCTCGAGCACCTGCTCAGCCGCGGCGGCGATGTCGTTGGCGGTAGCGGTCGACAGGGCCCGCAGGTACGCCTTGCCCGACGCCTCGAGAATGTCGGTCGACACGCCCACGCCGGACGAGATCTTTCCGCCGAGCTCCAGCAGCACCGTCACCTCGCCGAGCGCGTCGCGGCCGCCGGTGACCGCCGACACGTGGTACTCCCGTAGCCGTGCCTCGTGCCCCGTCGCCGCGTTGAGGGCGCTGAAGAAGGCATCGACCGGGCCGTCGCCCGTGAAGCTGCCGGACTCCACCTCGCCGTCGGGCAGCCGCACGCTCACGCGCGCGAGCGGAGACCGGGTGGAGGACGCCTCGATGTCGAAGGAGACCAGCTCGTACGCCGCCGGCGCCTGCTTCAGCTCGTCCGAGACGATCGCCTCCAGGTCGAGCGCGGTGACCTTCTTCTTCTTGTCCGCCAGCTCCTTGAAGCGCTTGAAGGCGGTGTTGAGCGCCGCGCCGTCGACCTTGAAGCCCAGCTCCTCGAGGGCGTTCCGGAGCGCATGCCGCCCTGAGTGCTTGCCGAGCACGAGCGAGTTCGACTCGAGTCCGATCGTCGTGGCATCCATGATCTCGTACGTCGTGCGCTCCTTCAGCACGCCGTCCTGGTGGATGCCGGACTCGTGCGCGAACGCGTTCCGGCCCACGATCGCCTTGTTCGGCTGCACCTGGTAGCCGGTCAGGCGCGACACCATCCGGCTGGTGCGCGCGATCTCGCGCGTGTCCACGCCGGTCCACAGCCCGTGCGCCGACTCGCGTACGTGGAGCAGCATCACGATCTCCTCGAGCGAAGCGTTGCCCGCCCGCTCGCCGATGCCGTTGATGGCGCACTCCACCTGGCGGCAGCCCGCCACCACGCCGGCGAACGAGTTCGCCACGGCAACACCGAGGTCGTCGTGGCAGTGCACGGACGTCGTGACGTCGGCTAGGCCCGGCACCATCCGGTACAGCTCGCGCCACATCTCGGCGTACTCCTCGGGCATCGAGTAGCCCACCGTGTCCGGCACGTTGATGGTGGTCGCGCCCTCGTCCAGCGCGATCTGGAGCACCGCGGCCGTGAACTCGAGGTCCGAGCGCGTGGCGTCCATGGGCGAGAACTCCACGTCCTCGCAGTGCGCCCGCGCCTGCGCGACGGCCGCACGCGCCTGCCCCCTCACGTCCTCGCGCGAGGACTGGAGCTGGTGCTCGATGTGGATGTCGCTGGTGGAGATGAAGGTGTGGATGCGCGGCCGCTCCGAGTCCTTCACCGCGTTCCAGGCGGCGTCCACGTCCTGCGCGTTGGCCCGCGCGAGGCCGCAGATCACGGGGCCGTGCACTTCGCGCGCGATCGCCTGCACGGCATCGAAGTCGCCCGGCGACGAGATCGGGAAGCCGGCCTCGATGATGTCCACCCCGAGCCGCGCCAGCTGGTGCGCGATCTCGAGCTTCTCCTGCTTGTTGAGCGAGATCCCCGGCGACTGCTCCCCGTCGCGGAGAGTGGTGTCGAAGATCTTTACTCGGTTCTGCTCGGTGCGGTCCATGTCGTTCCTAACTCCCCACTCGGCCCTCTTGAAATCTCCTTGACTTGCGGCAATCGGCGGCCGCCACGCGCTATTCCCCCCGAAGGGGGAGGAGGAGAAGAAGTCGAAGGCCGGCTGCGAACGACATGCCGGGCAAGCGTACACATTCAAGAATGCGGGCGTGAGGCCGATTCGCAGGTGTAACAACGCCCATGTCATTCCCACACTCCGTCGATCGGGCCGCCCCGACCTGGGTGCGTGCCCTGCTCACGGCGCTGTTCGCCTGCGCCGCGGTCTACGCCGTCCTGTTGGCGGGCGCCGCGGAGCTGATCGGCGTGCCCGTGGACCCCGGCTCCTGGTGGCCGATCGGCGTCCTCAACGCGAGCGCGGGATGCGCGTGCCTCGCGCGCGCCTTCTACCGGAGGCGCGAACGCCTCGCGTGGGGGCTGCTGGGACTCGGCATGACGAGCTCGGGCGCGGCTTTCTCCTCTGGGCGGCGCTCTACGAGCGCCAGGCGTAGCCGCCGTACCCATCGCTCGCGGACGCGCTCTGGATCCCCTACTACCTGCTGCTGATGGCCGCCATCGTGGCGCTGCTCAAGACGGAGCGCCCGCGCATCCCGGCCACCACGTGGCTGGACGCCGCGATCCCCGCGTGCGCGGTGAGCGCCATCGCGAGCCAGCTGCTCCTCCCCCACGTCTCCACCGCCGGCCGGCCGCTGGCCACCCAGATCACGCTGCTGGCGTATCCGGCGCTCGACGTGCTGCTCGTCGTGGTGGCGATCGTCTTCCTCGCGCTGCGGCGGTGGGAGCCGGATACGCGCTGGGGCCTGCTCGCGCTGGCGGTGCTCGGCTCCGCGCTCGGCGACACGCTGTGGACCTATCTCATGGCGAACGCCAGCTATCACGCGGGCACGGCGGCCGACCTGCCCTACCTTGTGGGCGCGGTCTCCGTGTCGCTCGCGGCCTGGACGCCGCGCACCCGTGACGCCACCCGGCCGGCAGAGGATCGGCTCACGCTGCTCCTGCCCGGCGTGGCGGCGGTGTGCGCGCTCGGACTGCTTCTGTACGCCGCCCTGACCAGAGACCTGATCCCGGTCGCTCTCGGGCTGGCGGTGGCCGCCGTGATGGCGGGCGTGGTGCGGTGGCTCATGGCCGTGCGGCGCGAGGCGCAGGCCGCCGTCCTCCGGGACGTGGCGGCCGAGCTGGCGCGGAAGGCGGACCAGCAGGCCACCGTGGCGGAGCTCGGCACACACGCGGTGGCCACCGGTGACGAGCAGGGGCTGATGGGGCTGGCCGCGCAGGTCGTGGCCGACAGCCTGGGCGCCGAGCGGGTGGCCGTTTTCGAGCTCGCCCCGGGAGGCCACGACCTGCTCCTCCGGGCGGAGTCCGGCGGCGGGGCCGCCCAGCTGAACCTCGAGGCGCTCGGGCTCGCGGCCCTCCAGGCGGGAAGTCCGACGGTGCTGAGCCGGCAGGCGATCTGCGCGCGCATCGAGCGAAAGGACGGGTCCTGGGGCGTCATGGCCGTGGCCCACCGGCGCGCGAGCGACCGGAGCGACGCCGACGTGAGCTTCGTCCAGGCGGTGGCGAACGTGCTCGGCGCGGTGGTGGCGCGGGCGCGCGAGGAGCAGCTCGAGGCGCAGCTCCAGCAGTCGCGCCGGCTCGAGAGCGTCGGCAAGCTCGCCGGCGGCGTGGCCCACGACTTCAACAACCTGCTCGCAGTGATCCTGAACTACGCCGACTTCGCGCTCGAGGCCGCCACGGACGAGGGCCAGCGGCGCGACCTCCAGGAGCTTTCCAAGGCCGCGACGCGCGGCGCCGAGCTGGTACGCCAGCTGCTCGCCTTCAGCCGCCGCCGGCCGGTGGATGCGGTCGCGCTCGACCTTGCCGAGGTGGTGCGCGACATGGAGCCCATGCTGAGGCGCACGATCGGCGAGCACATCGATCTGCGCTGCTGGGTCGCCAGCGAGCTGCCCTCCACTGTGATCGACCCGGGCCGGGTGACCCAGCTGCTCATGAACCTGATCGTGAACGCGCGCGACGCCATGCCGGACGGCGGCCGTCTGACGATCCAGGCGACCGAGCTCGAGAACGGCGTGCGGCTCGTGGTGGAGGACACCGGCTTCGGGATGAGCGCGGAGACGGTCGCGAAGGCGTTCGACCCGTTCTTCACGACGAAGCCGCCCGGCAGCGGCACCGGCCTCGGGCTGGCGACCGTGTACGGGATCGTGTCCCAGGCGGGCGGAACGGTGTCGCTCGACTCCGAGCTCGGCGGCGGCACGCGCGCGACGATCGACCTGCCGGCGCGGGAGCCGCTGTACCCGCCCGCCCCGCCGCAGCGCGAGCAGCCGGTCGCCTAAAGCGTCAGCACGACCTTCCCGATGTTGCCGCGCTCGTGCATGTAGCGGTGCGCCGCTGCGCCGTCGTCGAGCCGGAACTCCTGGGCGACCACGGGGCGCAGGCTGCCGTCCTCGACCCACTCGCGCAGCGGCTCGATCAGCTCGTCCAGCGATCCCCGCTCGTCCCACAGCGTGAGCATGTTGAGCCCGATCACGGACTTCGACTCACGCATCAGCTTGAGCGGCTTGAAGCGCGGCATCTGAGCGAGCACGCGCAGGGCGCGCAGGGGGCTGCGGCGCTCGCCCGCCTGCACCTCCGACGCGCCGAAGCAGACCAGCCGGCCGCCGGCGCGCAGCAGCGCGAAGCTCTGCCGGAAGCTGCGGCCGCCTATGGCGTCGAAGGCCAGGTCGATCGGGTGTTGCTCGCCGGACACGCGCCGCACCTCGTCGACGACGTCGTGGGTGCGGTAGTCGATCGGGTGGTCCACGCCGAAGCCGCGGATCGCGTCGTGCTTGGCGGGACTGGCGGTCCCATACACCTCGGCGCCGAGCAGCTTGGCGATCTGGGTCGCGGCGATGCCCACCCCGCCCGCCGCGGCCTGGATCAGCACGCGCTCGCCGGCGCGCAGACCGCCATAGCGCACCAGCCCCGCGTAGGCGGTCGAGTAGGTCACGGGCATGGCGGCGCCCTCCGCGTAGCTCCAGCCATCCGGGAGCGCGAGAACGGTCCCGGTCTTCGCCACGGCGAGCTGTGCGTAGCCGCCGAACCGGCACGCGCCCATGACGCGCTGGCCCACCCGGAGGCCCTCAACACCCTCGCCCACCGCGTCGATGTCGCCGGCCACCTCATAGCCGACGACGCACGGCGGCTTGGGCGCATCCTGATAGAGGCCCACACGCGCCAGCAGGTCCGCGAAGTTCACGCCGGCCGCCCGGACGGCGATGCGCACCTCGCCGGGGCCGGGCTCCGGGTCGGGGCACTCCTGGACGCGCATGACGTCGGGAGGGCCGTGCTCGGTGATCACAAGTGCCTTCATCCGGCGGGCAGGCTATATCGTGGACTGGCGATGGAAACCGCCTCGGGCACAGGCGTCGAGATCAGCGACTCCATCCTCGACGCTGTCGGCGACACGCCGCTCGTGCGACTCTCGCGGCTCGGCCGGGACCTTCGCCCCCAGCTTGTGGCGAAGATCGAGGCGCTCAACCCAGGTGGCTCGATCAAGGACCGCGCCGCGATCGCTCTGATCGAAGCCGCGGAGCGCGACGGGAAGCTGAAGCCCGGCGGCACGATCGTGGAGCCCACGAGCGGCAACACCGGCACCGGGCTGGCCATCGCGGCGGCGCTCAAGGGCTACCGCGTGATCGCCGTGATGCCGGACAAGATGTCGAAGGAGAAGATCGACCTCCTGCGCGCCTACGGCGCCGAGGTCGTGGTGGCGCC
>Ga0126306_10001013_pt1 | contig 14533 bp, 13 predicted proteins | sample Plot27_FD_92592 | JGI IMG/M metagenome (GOLD analysis project Ga0126306, IMG submission 92592) | Serpentine soil microbial communities from UC McLaughlin Reserve, CA, USA - Plot27 | ecosystem: Environmental > Terrestrial > Soil > Grasslands | place: USA: UC McLaughlin Reserve, Lake County...
ACCGGGAGCATCGGAATCCGGGCCGCCTCGTAATCGCGACGGATCAAGAGCGCGAGCGCCCAGAAGTGCGGCGGCGTCCAGAAGAAGACGATCGCGAAGAGGAGCAGCGCGGGCAGCGCCAGGTTTCCGGTCGCGGCGGCGTAGCCCACGAGCGGCGGAACCGCGCCCGCCGCGCCGCCGATCACGATGTTCTGCGGGGTCGAGCGCTTCAGCCAGCGCGTGTAGACGAGGACGTAGAAGAGGTTGCCGACGAGCGCGAGCGTCGCGGTCAGCACGTTCGCGAGCGAGGCGAGCAGGACGAACGAGAGCGACGAGAGCGCGAGGCCGAACTCAAGGGCGCGAGTCGCCGGGACGCGGCCGGTCGCGACCGGCCGTGCCCGCGTGCGCTTGCCCATCAGCTTGTCGATGTCGGCGTCGAGTACGTGGTTGAGCGCGCTCGCCCCGCCGCAGGCAAGTGCCAACCCCACGAGCATCACGGCGAGGTCGTCGAGCGGCGGCACGCCTTCCGCGCCCACGAACATGCCGCCGGCTCCGGTGATCAGGAGCAGCGACATGATCCGTGGCTTGGTCAGCGTCATGTAGTCGCGCCACGGGCCTGAAGGCGCCGGCTCGCCTCGGAACGCCTGGGCCGCCGCCACGACGCAGGCGGCGAGCGCCGCGGACGCGAGCGCCACGTGAACGACGGACTCCGTCACGGCCGCGGCCGCGCCGAAGAGCAGCAGAGCGGCGAGCGCCGACGGCAGCAGCCGGCGGTGAGCGACCCACGCGGCGACGACCAGCGCGACCAGAGGCGGCACGGCCAGCGCCGAGGCGACCCTGTGCAGGTCGCCGGAGATCGCCCCGCTGACGACCGCGACCAGCGCGCCGGCGACGGCCAGCAGCGCCGTCAGTCGCAGCCAGGGCCCGGGCGAGACGCTAGGCACCCTTCTCCGCCATCCTCCGCCGGACGTCGCGCAGCGGCCGCGCGCTGGTGACGTAGGGCACGCGGTCGAAGTTGTGCTCGGGCGGCGGCGACGTCGCGCACCACTCGAGCGTGTCCCCCATCCACGGGTCGTTCCCGACCCGCGCATCGGCGCGACGGCGGGTCCGGATGATGTTGAACAGGAAGATCAGGATGCCGACGCCCATGACGAACGAGCCGATGGTCGAGACCAGGTTGTAGGCCTCCCACAGCGGGTCGTCGCGGTACGTGTAGACCCGTCGCGGCATCCCGAGCAGACCGAGCATGTGCTGCGGGAAGAAGGCGAGGTTGAAGCCGATGAACGTCAGCCAGAAATGCCACTTGCCGAGCGTCTCGCCGAGCCGGCGCCCGAACATCTTCGGCCACCAGTAGTAGAGCCCGGCGAAGATCGCGAACATCGAGCCGCCGAAGAGGACGTAGTGGAAGTGGGCGACCACGAAGTACGTGTCGTGCGCCTGCCAGTCGAACGGGAAGGCCGCGACGAAGATCCCGGACAGCCCGCCGATCGTGAACGTGGCGATGAACCCGAGCGCGAACAGCATCGGCGTGTCGAAGCGCAGGTTCCCGCGCCAGAGCGTCGCGAGCCAGTTGAAGATCTTGATCCCGGTCGGCACCGCGATGATCATCGAGCTGAGCATGAAGAAGCCGAGCAGGAACGTCGGCAGCCCCACCGTGAACATGTGGTGCGCCCAGACAAGCATCGAGTAGAACCCGATCGCGATCGTCGAGATCGCGATCGCCGTGTACCCGAAGATCGGCTTCCGCGCGAACACCGGGATCACCTCGGAGATGATCCCCATCGCGGGCAGAATCATGATGTAGACCTCGGGGTGCCCGAAGAACCAGAAGACGTGCTGGTAGAGGACCACGTTGCCGCCGCCGTCCGGGTCGAAGAAGTTCGTCCCCACCTGGCGGTCGAGCAGCATCAGTGTCAGCCCCGCCGACAGGACCGGGAGCACGGCGAGCAGCAGGTAGCCGTAGGTCAAGATCGACCAGACGAACAGCGGCAGGCGCATCCACGTCATCCCGGCCGTCCGCATGTTGTGGACCGTCACGATGAAGTTGATCGCGCCGACGAGCGACGCGATCGAGAGGATGTGTAGCGACAGGATCCAGAGGTCCTGTCCGTTGCCGGGGAGCTCGATCGAGAGCGGCGGATAGCTCGTCCACCCCGCCGAGGGCGCGCCGCCTCCGGCGAACCAGCTGCTGTACAGCGCGATGCCACCGAACAGGAACAGCCAGTAGGAGAGGGCGTTGAGGCGGGGGAACGCCATGTCGCCGGCGCCGATCATCAGCGGCACCAGGTAGTTCGCGAATCCGGCCAGGATCGGGACGACGACGAGGAAGACCATCGTCGTGCCGTGCATCGTGAAGAGCTGGTTGTACGTGTCCGGCTCGACTACGTCCGCGTTCGCCTGCGCGAGCTGCATGCGCATCACGAGCGCCAGGACGCCCCCGGCGAGGAAGAACGCGAGGCTCGTGGCGATGTACAGGATTCCGATCCGCTTGTGGTCGGACGTCGTGATCCAGCTCGTAACGCGTCCGGCGTACCACGGCACCGGATAGACCGGACGCGTCGTCTCCGCTCTAGCCGCCACGGGGCTGCACCGCCTTCAGGTACTCGATCAGCGCCCGCATCTGCTGGTCCGACCAGTCGCGGCCCACGGCCGGCATCCCGCCGCGGCCGTTTCTGATCAGGTCCTCGAGAGCCTCCGCGTTCTCGACCGCGGCCGGCGTGATCGGCGGCCCGATCAGGCCCTCACGCCGAAAACCGTGGCACTTGGCGCAGACGCCGCGGTACGTCTGGCGGCCGAGATCGGTCTCGCCCTGCGGGCTCTGCTGCTGGGTCTGCTGTTCCTGGAGCCACCGGTCGAAGTCCTCCTGCGACATGGCCTGGACGGCCGTCCGCATGGCGGCGTGCAGGATCCCGCAGAACTCGGCGCACTGGCCGTAGTAGATCCCGATGTCCTCGGCGTTGAACCACGTCACGTTGCGTGTCCCTGGGATGATGTCGCGCTTGCCGCCGAGCGCCGGCACCCACCAGTTGTGGATCACCTCGTGCGTGGGCGCGGTGAGCTCGAGCCGGACGTTCCGGTTGACGGGGACGCGCAGGCGGTCGACGGCTATGACGCCGTTCGGATAGTGGTAGTTGAAGTAGAACTGGCGGCCCTCGACGGTGATGTCGAGCCGGCCTCCCGCGGCGGTCGCCGAGGGGACGTCTGCGATTCCGGGAAGCTTGTAGAACACGACGCTGCCGATCGCGGCCAGGATCAACACCGGCATCACCGTCCACGCGATCTCGAGGCGGTGGTGGCCGCGGACCTGCGGGCCCTCGACTTCGACCGGACGACCACGCCGCCGGTAGCGGATGATGAAGGCGATCAGCGTGCCCTCCACGAGCAGGAAGATGAACCCCGTGAAGGCGACGATTACCCAGTAGGTGTCGTTGATCCGGTCGGCGTTCGGGGACTGCGGCTCGACGGGCGCGAAGCCGCCGTTCCCCGCGAGCGCGGGCGCAGCCACGACGAGCGCCACAGCTGCGAGAAGCAAGGCGGCAAGCGGCTTCCGGAGCACAGCCGGTGGCACTCTATAGCCGTGCTGTTCGGCGAGTCGACATTGGAACGGTCGTCGCATGGAGGTGGTCTGGGGACGGGCCCTCGTCGTGCGGGTGCGATGGGTGGTGCGCGGCAAGGACGCAGGCCATGCTCGTATCCGGTGAGATACGGACGTGGGTGAGGACGCCGGATCGCGCCGCCCAGCGCGGGCGCACGGCTCAGCGGATCGTTCGCAGGCCACCTCCTCTGATGACTCCTCGCTGGTCGCCTTGCCGGATGCGGTTTCGTCCCCGCTGGAGGTCTACGTGAACGGCGTGCGCCAGGAGCTAGGTCGCGACTTCGAGGTGCGCGGCCGCGAGCTCGTCTTCAACCGGTCGCTCGCGCAGGAGGGCCGGCTCGGTTTCGTCCGCTGGCTGTCGATCTTCCTCGGCTTCGCGGGCACCTACCGAAAGCACGACTCGGTCGACGTCGTCTACGAGGCCGGCGGCCGGCGTCTCGTTGCGAGCGGGCTGCAGCCGCTCAGCGCAGCGGCAGGAACTCGTTCGCGGGACTGACCGAGAGGCCGGGGGTCGGACCGCCCGCGACGACGTAGACGCGGCCGTTCGCATACGCGACCCCGAGGCCGTGCCGCGGGGTCGGGAGGTCGGGCAGCCGGCGCCAGCGGTTCGTCTCGAGGTTCAGTGCGTAGACCTCCTTGACCGTCCCCGGTGCCGCCTCGCCGCCCGCGGACACGACGTAGCGGCCGGTGAAGGTCGCGCCCGTTCCACCTCGCGTTCCCGGCACTGGCGGCAGCTTCGCCCAGCGGCGCGCCGCGGGCGAGTACGCCTCGACGAGGTCGAGGTTCGTATCGAAGCCGGCGGTCCGACCCGCGACGACGAAGACCCGGCCTCGCGCAGCCGTGACGCCGAGGTGCTCGCGCGGTGTCGGGCCGGCGATCATCCGCCAGCGCCGCTTCACCGGGTCGTACTCGAGCGCCGCCTTCGCGAGCCCGTTCGGGCCGACGCCGCCCATGACGTAGAGCTTGCCGCCGGAGAACGCGGCGCCCGCCGCGGCTCGAGGCGACGGCATCCGGGGCAGGCGGCTCCAGCGACCGCGGGCGAAGACGAACGCTTCGTTCGAGCGCGACCGGTCGGAGCGGTATCCGCCGGACACGTACAGCCGGCCGCGATACGCGGCCGCCGTCGAATGGTCGACCGCGAGCGGCAGGTCCGGCAGACGGCGCCAGCGGTTGCGCTTCGGCGAGTAGGCGTCTACGCGGCGCGAGTTCGCCCCGACCTGACGAAAGCCGCCGACGATGACGATCTCGCCGTTCACGACCGTCGCGGCCACCTCGGAACGCGGATCCGGGACGGGAGCGGCCTGCTGCCAACCGCCCGACTGCGCCGCGCCGGAGGCCGGAACGAGCAGGACGAGGATGACGAGCGCGAGGCTGCGCACGCGTACGACGGTACTTGCTCGGTCAACCGTCCTCTGGGTAGGCTCGTCGGATGCGGCGCTCCCTGCTGCTTGCACTCCTCGTCGCGGCTCTCGCCGTCCTTGCGGCCGGCTGCGGCGGGGACGATGACGACGACGGCGGCAGCGCGGCCGGGACCACGACGGCCACCGAAACGAGCGACGAGTCCTGCGCGAAGGATCAGCTGGACCTCGTCTCGGCCGGCAAGCTCACGATCGGCACCGACAACCCGGCCTTCCCGCCGTGGTTCGAGGGCGGCACCCCGAAGGGCTCGAAGTGGGAGATCAACGACCCGAGCAAGGGCCAGGGCTTCGAGGGCGCCGTCGCCTACGCCGTCGCCGGAAAAATGGGCTTCGCGAAGAACGAGGTCGAGTGGGTCGTCGTACCGTTCGACCAGTCGTTCAAGCCCGGCCCGAAGAGCTTCGACTTCGACATCAACCAGATCTCCATCAAGCCCGAGCGCGCGAAGAACGTCGACTTCAGCGAGCCCTACTACGACGTCAACCAGGCGCTCGTGGCGCTCAAGGGCTCGACCCTTGCCGGCGCGAAGACGATGGCGGATGTCAAGGACGCGAAGCTCGGCGCGCAGATCGGCACGACGAGCCTCACGTACATCAACGACGAGATCCAGCCGAGCAAGGAGCCGTCCGTCTACAACACGAACAACGACGTGATCTCGGCGCTGAAGGCGAAGCAGATCGACGGGATCGTGGTCGACCTGCCGACGGCGTTCTACGTCACGGCCGTGCAGGTTCCGACCGGGACGATCGTCGGTCAGTTCCCCGACGCCGGTGAGCAGGAGCAGTTCGGTCTGGTGCTCACGAAGGACAGCGCGCTCACGACCTGCGTCGACAAGGCGGTCACCGCGCTCGGCGACGACGGCACGCTCGACCAGATCCAGCAGGAGTGGCTCGCCGACAAGGCGAACGCGCCGGTCCTCCAGTAGCCGGCGACCGCCGCTCCAAGATCCTCGACCTGGGCGGCGAAGGCGGCCGCTCGGTCGTCGTCGCCGTCGTCAGCACGCTTGTCTTCTTCGGGCTCATCGTGCTGCTCGTCGTCAACTCGGCGGGCTGGCCCGAGGTCAAGCAAGCGTTCTTCGACCCGGACGTCTTTCGGGCGTCCTTCCCGGACATCGCCGACGCGTTCCTGCTCAACGTCCGGATCTTCCTGATCGCCGAGGTCTTCATCCTCGTCGCGGCGCTCGGGATCGCTGTGCTACGCAGCCTTCCCGGGCCGGTCTTCTTTCCGGTGCGCGCGCTGGCGGTGGCCTACACGGATCTCTTCCGTGGGATTCCAACGATCCTCGTCGTCTACATCCTCGGCTTCGGCGCGCCGGCGCTGCAGATCCAGGGCGTGCCGCGCGACCCGCTGTTCTGGGGGATTTTCTCGCTCGTGCTCGTCTACTCGGCGTACGTCGCCGAGGTCTATCGCTCCGGCATCGACTCGGTGCACCCGAGCCAGGAGGCGGCTGCGCGCTCGCTCGGACTGACGCGGACTCAATCGTTGCGCTACGTGATCGTCCCGCAGGCGGTCCGCCGCGTCGTGCCTCCGCTGCTCAACGACTTCATCGGCCTCCAGAAGGACTCGGCGCTGGTCGCGCTCATCGGGCCCGTCGAGGCCTTTCGCCAGTCGCAGATCGAGGTCGCCGGATCCTTCAACTACACGCCGTACGTGGCGACCGCGCTGCTGTTCGTGCTGCTCACGATCCCGCTCGCCCGCTTCACCGACTGGCTGATCGCCCGCGACCGGCGGCGGCAGAGATGAGCGCGCTCACGCTGCAGGACGTACACAAGTCCTTCGGCAAGGTCGAAGTGCTGAAGGGCATCGACCTTGCGGTCGCCGAGCACGAGGTGGTCTGCATGATCGGCGCGTCGGGCTCCGGGAAGTCGACGCTCCTCCGCTGCGTCAACCTGCTCGAGCCCGTCGACCGCGGGCGGATCGTCGTCGGCGACCAGGAGCTCACTGCCCGCGGCGTGGACGTGAACGTCGTCCGGCGACGGATCGGGATCGTCTTCCAGGCCTACAACCTGTTCCCGCACATGCGCGTGCTCGAGAACATCACGCTCGCGCCCCGCAAGGCGCTGAAGCTTCCGAAGGCCGAGGCGGAGGCGAGGGCGCTCGAGCTGCTCGAGCGGTTCGGCCTGGCCGACAAACGCGACGAGTACCCGGATCGTCTCTCGGGCGGCCAGCAGCAGCGGGTCGCGATCGTGCGAGCGCTCGCCATGCGACCGGACCTCATGCTCCTGGACGAGGTGACGAGCGCGCTCGACCCTGAGCTCGTCGCCGAGGTACTCGGCGTGATCCGGGAGCTCGCCTCGGAGGGAATGACGATGCTGATCGCGACCCACGAGATGAGCTTCGCGCGGGACATCGCCGACCGGGTCGTCTTCCTCGACGAGGGCGTGATCCGCGAGGACGGCACCCCGGAGGAGATCTTCAGCGCGCCGAAGGAGCCGCGGACTCAGCAGTTCCTCCAGCGCATCATCGAGGCGGGACGCCTCTAGACCAGGGGAACCCGTGGTTCCGGGATGCCGGGCCTAGAGGTCAACCTCCGTGCCGGCACCCTCGTGAAGCGCCCGCTCGTAGACGAGCCGGGCCGCCGCCGCGTCCTCGGCCGCGTGGCCCATCGACTTGTAGACGGTGATCTCTTCGGCCGACCTCCGCCCTAGGCGGGTGCCTGCGACGAGCTCGCCGAGCTCGACCGCCTGTGCGGGATCGAGGCCCTGCAGCTCGTGGGAGCCCGCCGGGAAGGGCTCGAAGGCGACCCGCGACTCGACGGCGAGGACGCCCGCGCGAACGGTCGCGTCGTCCAGCTCCGGCCCATCCTGCGAGGCCCCGACCGACGTGACGTGGGTTCCCGAGGCGAGCCACGAGCGGCGTAGCACCGGGGAGGACGCGTCGGTGCAAACGCAGACGACGTCGGCATCGCGAACAGCGGCCTCGAAGGACTCGGCAACATCCACTCCCAGTGCCTCGGCACGCTGGCGCGAGCGGCCGGCCACGCGGACGTTCTGGAACTCGCGGACGCGCGTGACGGCGTCGAGGTGGGAGCGGGCCTGGACGCCGGTCCCCAGGACGGCGAGTACGCGCGCGTCCTGGCGCGCGAGCAGACGCGTCGACAGCGCCGAGGCCGCAGCCGTTCGGGTCGCCGTGACGTGCGTACCGTCCATGAGCGCGAGCGGCGTCCCGGTCTCCGCGTCGAACAGCGCGATCAGCGCCTCGTGGCTCGGCTCGGTGCCCGGGAACACCGACACGAGCTTCGTCTCGAGAACGCCCGCCGCGTAGCCCGGCATTGCCGCGAGCAACCCGCGCTCGGGCACGACGGCCGCGACGCGCGGGGGCACGGACGCGGCTCCCGCGCTGACCTCGGCGAACGCGTCCGCGAGCGCGTCGATCAGCTCGTCGACGTCGAGGAGGCGGCGAACCTCCTCGTGCGACAGCACGAGCACTACTCCACCCCGGGCGGTATCCGCTCGCGCCAGGGTCGCGCCTCCTCCAGCTGCGACGCGAGCCGGATCAGCGTGGCCTCGTCGGCCGCCCGCCCGATCAGCTGGATGCCGATCGGGAGGTTCTCGCCGGTCCACGCGAAAGGCACTGAGACGGCCGGCAGGCCGGCGACGTTGACGGGCGGCGTGAACGGCGTGAACGCCCCCGCGCGCCTGGACTGCTCCCACGGGTCGTCGGGCTCGAACACCCACCCGATCGGCACGGGCGGCTTCGCCAGCGTCGGCGTGAGGACGACGTCGTATGGCGCACACGCGGTCGCGAACGCGCGACCCTGGAGCTGAAGGCCCGTGTAGGCGCGGACATAGTCGGCGCTCGAGATCTGCCGCGCCTGCTCGAGGAACGTCCTGTTGATCGGCTCGAGCAGCGACGCATCCTCGACCGGATAGACGGCCGGGATCGTCGCCCAGACGACCGCGAACAGCCGCCACGCTTCCTCGCTCTGCGGCAGCGAGAACGGCTCGACGTCGTGTCCGAGCTCCTCGATCAGCGAGGCGGCTTCGCGCGCGGCGGCAACGCACGCCTCGTCGACCGGCACGGGATGCGGGGGCTCGAGCGCCAGCCCGACGCGCAGGCGACCTGGGTCTGCGCCGACCTCGTCGAGGAACGGCCGGTCGGACGGCGGGGCGCGGTACGGATCGCCGGGAAGCGAGCCGGCGACGACGTCCAGGAAAGCGGCCGCGTCTGCGACGGTCCGCGCGAGCGGTCCCGCCGTGCTCAGCCCGTACGTATCGCCGCGCGGCGCGGGCGAGACGCGGCCTCGTGACGGCTTGAGGCCGAAGAGGCCGCAGCACGAGGCGGGAATGCGGATCGAACCGCCGCCGTCGGACGCTTGCGCAATCGGCGCCAGGCCTGCGACGATCGCTGTGGCCGCGCCGCCGCTGGAACCGCCGGGCGTGTGATCGGGGTTCCAGGGGTTGCGGCAGATGCCGTTGAGCTCGGACTCCGTCACGGCCGTGATGCCGAACTCCGGCGTGTTCGTCTTGCCGATCACGACGAAACCGGCCGCGCGGAGCCGGCGAACGAGCTCCACGTCGTGGGTCGGGACGTAGTCGGCGAACGCCTTGCTGGAGAACGTCGTGCGGATCCCGGCCGTCTCGACCAGGTCCTTGATCGGCAGCGGAACGCCGCTGAATGGGCCGGGCGGCGGGGCGTCGGCGGCGCTGAGCGCCTCGTCGGCCACGACGGTCACGTACGCCTTCAGCTCGTCGTCGAACTGCTCGATCCGGTCAAGGTAGAGCTGGACGAGCTCGCGCGACGAGACCTCGCCGTCCCGCACGAGCCGCGCCTGCTCGAGCGCAGGGAGGAAGGCGAGCGTCACGCCATCCAGCCTTTCATACGCGGAACACGGTCGTCTCGGGCGGTGTAGAGGCGCACGGCGACGGGTCGCTCGTCATGGCCGCCTGCTCGGCAACCAGGTCGTCCGCCTGAACGGCGGGAAGCTGACCCACCTGGCTCGGGTGGAGTTCCCGGTCGAGGTCGCGCTAGACCCGCGCGGCGGCATCGCCGTCGTGACCGAGGAGCGGCGCGTCCAGCACATCTCGGTCGACGGCGTCCGGACGATCGCCGGCACGACGGCCCCCGGGTTCAGCGGCGACGGCGGCCCGGCGACCGCGGCGCGGCTCGACCAGCCGACCTCGATCGCGTACGACGTGCGCGGTAACCTCTTCATCACCGAGCTCGGAGGCCGGATTCGGCGTGTGGACGGCGCCACGGGGACGATCAGCACGTTCGCCGGGTCGGCGGACAGGGCTTCGGAGGCGACGGTGAGCCAGCGGTACGTGCCCAGCTCGATCGCCCGCACGGGCTCGCCGTGAGCCTGGACGGGACCCGCCGTGAGCCTGGACGGGACCGTGTACTTCGGCGATACCTTCAACAACCGCAGTCGCCAGGTCGCGCCCGACGGGACGATCTCGACGGGTCGCAGCCGGCCTAAGCACGCCGAACGACGTCACGCTCGGCGCCGACGGCGCCCTCTACGCCACCGACTACGCGAGCAACCGGATCGTCCGGATCGACTCCGTCGGCGGGGTGTCGCCCGTCGCGTTCGCGGACGGGCCGAACAGCGTCGCGGTCGGCGCCGACCACGTGATCTACGCGACCGAGCGCACGCATCCATGGGTGCTTCGGATCGACGCAAGCGGGACGACGCGGCTTCCGCGCAGCACGGACTAGCTCTCGCGTCCGCGGGTAGACGCGGGACGTGGAGATCTTGATCTTGCTCCTGATCGTCTTCGGGGTTGCCGCCCTGCTGTCGCGAGCGGCCGCACGGCGAAGACGCGAGCGAGCCGAACAAGAACGTCGCCGCGCGGAGGCGCTCCGGCAGTCGCACGGCGCCGACGGGACGATGCCCTCACCCTTCGAAGGGATGCCGTTCGGCGGGCTGTTCGAGAGCCTGATGACAGGCCCCGGGCTTTGGTCCAAGTCCTACGCGTACGACACGGAGACGGGCCAGTGGGTCGACATCAGCGACATGCAGCCAGAGCCGGAGCCGGAGCCCGAGGCTCAGCCACCTTCCGAGAAGCGGAAGGCGGGGCGCCGCCCACGGCGGCCGCAGCAGCAGATGGGCTCGCTCTTTGGCGGGATGATGGGCGGAGACGGCAGCGGCGAGTTCGACGTGCAACCGCCCGACGAGCTGATCGACTTCGACGACGTCGGCGGGATGGATCAGCTCAAGGCTGAGGTGCGCGACTCGGTCGGACTGATGCTCGAGCACCCCGACGACGCCGAGCGCTACGGGATCGAGTGGAACGGGATCCTGCTGCACGGGCCGCCCGGCGTGGGGAAGACGTTCTTCGCTGAGGCGATCGCCGGGCAGTACGACCTGAACTTCATACACGTCTCGACCGGCGACCTCGTGTCGTCGCTGGTGGGCGGCTCGGCGCGCAACATCGACAAGGCGTTCGAGACGGCGATGCAGAACCTGCCCTCTCTGCTGTTCTTCGACGAATTCGACTCCGTCGCTCAACGACGGGAATCGACGCCCGATCAGGAGTCACGCCGGACCGTCAACCAGCTGCTGACCGCGCTGGAGCGCTACCGCGACGAGCGGCGCCTACTCGTCATGGCCGCCACGAACTCGATCGAGCACCTCGATCCGGCCGTCATCCGCCCGGGTCGCTTCGACCGTCACATCCGCATCGACCTCCCGGACGCCGGAGCGCGTCGTGCCGTCTTCGAAGCCGAGCTCGACGACAGGCCGGCAGCGGCGGGGATCGACCTCGGCGTCCTCGTGCAGCGAACCGAGGGCATGACGCCGGCCGCGATCTCGAAGGTCGTCGACACCGCGGCGCTCGAGGTCTTTCGAGAAGCCGCCCAGACGGGCCGCAACGTGGAGCTCGACACGGAGCACCTCGTGAGTGCGGTCGAGCGCTACGGCGGCCAGGACCGTCCGACCGTCGAGCACTGGACCTGGGACTCGCTCATCCTGCCCCCGGCGATCAAGGCCCAGCTCGAGCAGCTGCAGCACGTGATCGAGGACCCCGAGTCCGCCCGGCGCTTCGGGGTGGACCCGCCGACTGGGCTGCTTCTCGCCGGTCCGCCGGGCACCGGCAAGACGACGGTCGCGAAGGTGCTCGCCGCGCAGGCCCGATCCTCGTTCTATCCCATCTCGGGCGCCGACGTGATGAGCAAGTGGGTCGGAGAGTCGGAGAGCAACATCCGCCAGCTGTTCGAGCGGGCGCGGGAGAATCGACCCTCCATCGTGTTCATCGACGAGATCGATGCGATCGCGGGCCGCCGCGGCGAATCGCTCGGCGTCCACGACAGTCACGTCAACCAGCTGCTCGCGGAGATCGACGGGGTCTCGGGTCAGCGCGGCGTCTTCGTGATCGGGGCGACGAACCGGCCCGATCAGCTCGACCCGGCGCTGTTGCGCGGCGGCCGTCTCTCACGCACGATCGTCCTGGGCCTGCCCGACGAGGAGGGCCGTCTCGCGATGCTGCGCCTTCACACGGCGCGGATGCCGACGGTCGGCGTGAGACTCGACGAGCTCGCCGGCGAGACCGAGGGCTTGTCCCCGGCCGACCTGAAGTCGCTCGCCCAAGAGGCAGCGCTCGCTGCCATGGCCCGAAGCTCGAACGGCGACTCCCCGGCCGTCACGCACGAGGACTTCGAGGAAGCGCTCAGCCGGCTACGTCCTCGAGCGGCTCGTTCCACCGTCTGATCACAGGCGTCTCGCGTTCGTAGCCGAGTGCGCTGACCGTTCCGGTGTCGAGGGCGAACAGGCGCCCCTCGGCAGGCTGCAGGCCGAGCCAGCGAGCCGCGAGGACCCGCAGTTGGTGGCCGTGGCCGAACACCAGCGTGTCGACCCCGGCGGCACGAATCTCCTCGACCACGCGATCGGCGCGCCGTCCGACGTCGGCTGGGCTCTCGCCCCCTGGAGCGCCGTCGCGCCACAGCGACCAGTCGGGGCGCTCGGATCGAATCTCCTTCGTCGTTCGGCCCTCGTACTCGCCGTAGTCCCACTCGCCCAGGTCCTCGCGAACCTGGGCAGCCGCTCCGAAGCCGGCGAGCTCCGCGGTCTCGTGCGCACGCCGCAGCGGGCTGGTCAGAACGAGGCCGAACGTGCGGCCACGCAGCGCTTCGCCCACGAGCCGGGCCTGCTCGCGGCCCTCCTCGGTCAGCGGCAGATCCGTTCGCCCGGTGTGCTGGCGCGTGCGCGTCCACTCGGTCTCGCCGTGGCGGACGAGCACGACCTCCATCACTGCCACGTCCCGATCGGCCCGTTCTCCAGGAACAGCTTGAGCCCATACGGGACGGAGTCGCTCTCCTCCGGCTCGATCTCCGGGAAGGCCTGCACGGCGCGGTACCAGGAGAGCGAGCGGGCAATCGTGCCGAGGCGGTACGCGATCGCGAACGCGTCCAGCAGCTCCGAACGCGACCCGTACGAGCCGAACGGCTCCAGGTAGCTATCGCGCATCCGCTCGAGCCGGGCGTCGCCGGGCGCGAGCTCGAGCCGCCACGCGGTCGCTCGCAGCGTTACGACCAGCGAGTGGAAGGGATGCGAGACGCAGCTGTCGCCCCAGTCGAACACGAGGTACTCGTCGTCCCGCACAAAGACGTTCCCGTCGTGGAGGTCGTCGTGCTGCACCGTCTCGGGGATCCCGAACGCGGCCAGATCCTCGCTCAGCTGCCGCACCTCGGGCACGGACGCGACCAGGCGCGCGTGCTGGCCTTCGTCGAGGCCGTCCTCGCGGTCGACGACGAGGACCTTGCGGTCGGCCAGGACGCGCTCGAAGTGCGTCGGGAGGACCGCGAGCCGCTCGTCGGGCACGCCGATCTCGACCAGGCGCTCGGCCCGATCCGCCGCGGCGAGCTGGACGTCGGCATACCGCGGGAGGAACTCCTCCCAGCGAACGAGGTCGTCCGCGGATGTGAGCAGCTCGCGGAGGCGGGCGCCGGCGTCCGCCGTGATCATCCAGCCGCGTTCGGGATCGGCGGCCAGCACCTCGATCACGTTCTCGGGGCGCAGGCGCGCGAGCTCGAGCGCGAGGGCGGGCTCGAAGCCGTGGCTGGGGTGGCACGCCTTGAACCAGACGACGCCGTCCGCCGTGGGGACCCGCAGCACGGTCGACCACCAACGCACGCGCGGCTGCTCGATCGCGCCGGTGACGCCGACGTGCTCGCGTATCCAGGCGTTCGCATCGCGCAGCCATTCCGGGCGCGTCCAGAGCAGGTCGGGTTGTGCCGCGGCGATCCGGCGACGATACTCGTGCCGATGCCGTTTCCGGCGCTGAACGCGAACGCGGTCATCCAGTGCATCCACGCCGGCAAGGTGACGGTGATCCCGAAGCTGCCGACGGTGACCATCGGCGGCGCGCCTGCCCTGCGCCTCACCGACGTGATCGGCTCGCCCATCATCTGCGCGGTCCCGCCGTCGCCGAGCTCGAAGCCGTGCACGTCGGTCGTCGCGCCGCCGCAGCTCTGGGCGTCCAAGACCGTCACCGTGGGTGGGTTGCCGCTGCTGATGCAGATGCCGGGGCCGAGCGGGACGACGGACGGCGTGCCGCCGATCCCGATGGCGGGCCTGATCTGCTCGTTCTCGGGTGCGCCGACCGT
>Ga0126306_10001015_pt1 | contig 14524 bp, 16 predicted proteins | sample Plot27_FD_92592 | JGI IMG/M metagenome (GOLD analysis project Ga0126306, IMG submission 92592) | Serpentine soil microbial communities from UC McLaughlin Reserve, CA, USA - Plot27 | ecosystem: Environmental > Terrestrial > Soil > Grasslands | place: USA: UC McLaughlin Reserve, Lake County...
AGACGCTCGCCAGGGCCCGGCGGCTCCTCGCGGCGAACACCTGCCGCCTCGGGACGGTCAGACTCGTACGGTCGTCACGAAACGCAAAGGCCCGGGTCGTGCGCCAGTCGCCGGCGCCCGGGAGGAGGCGGCCCGCAGACGCGAGGGTCAGGCTCTGGCTCGGGAATGGCCCGGGCTAGCGCCGAAGCGGACGACGGGGATCGAACCCGCGACCCTCAGCTTGGGAAGCTGATGCTCTACCAACTGAGCTACGTCCGCGCTGGCTCGATTCTAGCCTGGTCCCGAAGAGCGACTTTCGCCGAGGCGGCGGCACAGGCACCCTCGGACCATGCGTCGGCCGGCGGCGCTCCTCGGCCTTTTTCTCGCCTCGTGCGCCGCTGCGTGCAGCCTGCAACGGCACGTCACGCTGCCCTCGCCGTACTGCCGTGGCGGAAACCCGCTCGCGGGCGTCTACCACCCGCAGCGTCTGAACGTGAAGAGCCGCTGTGCGGTCGCCGTCGGCACGGTTCGAAAGGTTCAGTTCGAGGTTTACGACGGCGACCTGCACATCGATCTCCGGCTCGACCGGGGCTACGAGAAGCTCCTGGACGACGGCAACGAGCGGGTCGGCGGCAACCTGATCGTCGAGGTGATCCCGTACGACCGCTCGCGCGTAGCCGTTCCCGCGGAGGGCTCGCGGATCGAGGTCGTCGGCCCTTGGGTCGCCGACACGCAGCATGGATGGAACGAGATTCATCCCGCATGGTGGGTCAGCGCGGGCCGGATCCAGCCGGCCTCGCCCCTTGAGCTTCGCCGCGCGCAGCTTCTGCTTCAGACCGGCGGCTCCGACACGAGGTAGCCGAGAGGCGACCGCCGCAGCATCGCCCCCCGGCCTGGAGAGCATGGTACGCCCAACGCCGCTCGGGGAAAACCGACCGCAGGGATAATCACGGCAGCAACCGAACGGAGGACGCCGATGGAGAACGAGCTTGAGCACATCGCGCAGGCTCTCGTCGCCGAGGGCAAGGGAATCCTGGCGGCGGACGAGAGCGACGGGACGATCAAAAAGCGCTTCGACTCGATCGAGGTCGAGTCGACCGAGGACAACCGCCAGGCCTACCGCGAGCTCCTTTTCACGACGCCTGGAGCCGAGGAGTTCATCAGCGGCGTGATCCTCTTCGACGAGACGATCCGCCAGAGCGCCTCCGACGGCACGCCCTTTCCGAAGCTGCTCGAAAGCCACGGGATCATCCCGGGGATCAAGGTGGACAAGGGCGCCAAGCCTCTGGCGAACACCGAGGGCGAGACGATTACCGACGGCCTCGACGGGCTGCGCGAGCGTCTGAACGAGTACCGCGAGCTCGGCGCGAAGTTCACCAAGTGGCGGGCGACGTATTCGATCGCGGAGAGCATCCCGAGCGAGTACTGCATCTGGGTGAACGCGCACGCGCTCGCCCGCTACGCGGCGCTGAGCCAGGAGGCCGGGCTCGTACCAATCGTCGAGCCCGAGGTGTTGATGGATGGCGGCCACACGATCGAGCGCAGCTTCCACGTCACCTCGCATGTGCAGCATGCCGTCTTCACCGAGCTGCGCGACCAGCGTGTTGCGCCCGAGGGGATGCTCCTGAAGCCGAACATGGTGCTTCCGGGGTATGACTCGGGCAATGAGGCCTCATCCGAAGAGGTCGCCGAGTGGACGTTGAAGTGCCTGCGCCGCCACGTTCCGTCCGCGCTGCCGGGGATCGTCTTCCTTTCCGGCGGCCAGAGCGACGAGGACGCGACCGCGAACCTGAATGCGATGAACGCAGGCGGGCCGCACCCGTGGCAGCTCTCGTTCTCGTACGGCCGCGCGCTCCAGGCGCCCGCGCTGAAGGCCTGGCAGGGACGGGCCGAGAACATCGAGGCCGCTCAGCAGGCGTTCTACCGGCGTGCGCAGTTCAACGGCGCCGCCCGGTCGGGCAGCTACGTACCCGAAATGGAGGCGGCGGGAGTCACCTAACGGAGGTACGCGCCGCTGGGCCTGACGATCAGCCAGCGGCCGCCGAACTCGACCACGCCCTGGCAGAGGATCTGCCCAGGGCGCGTATCGCCGACGTAGTAGTACAGCGGCTTTCCCGCGTAGGTGAGCTGGCGCCTGCCACCCCTTCGCTTGACCGTGCCGAGCAGCGACCGCTTCAGGCCAGTGACCACCGTCGGCTCGCCCTTCGGCGCGAAGTACGGCGGCCAGGCCTTCGCGCAGGCGCCGTAGCAGGCGCTCGCACGCTTGTCGCGCGTGAAGGCGTAGAGCACGAAGCCGCGCCCGTCGAAGATCACCTTGCCGAAGCTCGAAGAGCGGGCGGTCAGCGTGGGTCGCGGTCCCGACGTCGCTGAGGGCACGAGCACCGCGGCAACGACGGCCGCCAGCAAGAGAATGGCCTTCATGCCTGCTCTGTCTCGGCAGGCGCGCCCGCGTTACGCGTCAGCGATATTCGCGGCCGCTGAACTTCTCGAGCTTGTCGAAGGCGTGGGTCGCCTGGACCCGCCGCACGGTGCCCGAGCGGGAGCGCATCACGATCGAGTCGGTGACCGCGCCGGTCGGCGTGTAGCGAACGCCGGTCAGGAGCGCGCCGCTCGTCACGCCGGTCGCGGCCACGAAGACGTCCTGGCCGGAAACCAGGTCGTCGGTAAGGAGCACGCGATCGACGTCGAAGCCACCGTCGATCAGCTGCTGGCGCTCCTCGTCGTTGCGCGGCCAGAGCTTGCCCTGGACGCCGCCGCCCACGCACTTGAGCGCGGCCGCCGCGATCACGCCCTCCGGGGTGCCGCCGATGCCCATCAGCAGGTCGACCCCGGTGCCGGGCTGCGCCGCAGCGATCGCGGGCGCGACGTCGCCGTCGGGGATCAAGAGGACCTTCGCCCCCACGTCGCGCAGCTCGTCGATCAGCGCCTCGTGCCGATCGCGCTCGAGCACGACTACGGAGATCTCGTTTGCCTTCACGCCCTTCACACGTGCAATCCGCTCGACGTTCTCGCGCGGGGGCGCCTCGATGTCGATCACATCCAGGGCCTCGGGCCCGCAGGCGATCTTGTCCATGTAGACAGCCGCGCCCGGGAAGAACATCGTGCCGCGCTCGGCAAGCGCGATCACCGCGATCGCGTTCGGCTGGCCCTTGGCGGTCAGCCGCGTGCCCTCGAGCGGGTCGACGGCCACGTCCACGGCCGGCCCGTGCCCGTCGCCGACCTCCTCGCTGTTGTAGAGCATCGGCGCCTCATCCTTCTCGCCCTCGCCGATCACGACGACGCCGGCCATCGCCACGGTGTCGAGCACCGCCCGCATTCCGTCCACGGCGGCCTGGTCGGCCGCCTCCTTGTCGCCGCGGCCGATCCAGCGGCCCGCGCCGAGCGCAGCAGCCTCGGTCACGCGGGCGAGCTCGAGGGCAAGGTTGCGGTCCGGACGGTTGCCAGTCGGCCGCACCGCGGTCGACAAATCCGGGCGAGTCATGAGCGAATCCTAAACGGGGGTCGATCGAACGGGGTGGCGGCCGGAGAACCGGCCGCCACCATCGAGATCGCTACCTTCGGTCGGCCGGCTCGTTCATGCCGCCGTAGTAGCTACCGATCTCCGAGCGGTAGGTCTCGTCCTTGTACCGATCGGGATCGAACTCGGGCGCGTCCTTGATCTCGTCCTTCGTCTTGTTGACGAAGATCGTCTCGGCGTCCGGATCGACGCTCTGGATCGTCCCGGCCGGAAGGAGCACCTTCTTGCCGAAGATCCACGTGCCGGTGTCGACGACAATGTAGCTGGCGCCGACGTCGGTGCTTGCTTCGTCGACCTTGCCGATCCCGCCGTCGACGGCCTCGACCGAAAAGCCGGTCAGGTCGTTGGCGAGCGATGGATCGCGATGAGTCCACATATCGGAGCGTGTCTCCATGTGGAAATCCCCCTTCGTTTGAGTCCGTTGGCGGTCGCTTCCTCATCGGTAGGCCTCACCGGCCTGCGCAGGTCCCAAACACTGAAATAGGAACGACTACATGCGTTCTGGCGCCTCGACTCCGATCAGGTCGAGAGCGCGGGCGATTACCGCCTGGGTGGCGGTCACGAGACCAAGCCGGAAGGCCTGCTCCTCGCTCTCGAGCACGCGGTGATGGTGGTAGAAGCGGTGGAACTCGTCGGCAACGCGAATTGCATAGGTCGGGATCGCCTGCGGGCCACGGCGCTCGGCCGCCTCGCTCGCAATTCCCGGGAAGTCGGCCAGCCGTTTGATCAGGTCCCGCTCCTCCTGCGCGAGCCCCGGCGGTGGTTCGGTCGATGTGCCCGCGTCACCGGCATTGCGGCGAATGCCCGCGATTCGAGCGTGGGCGTACTGGACGTAGTAGACGGGATTCTTCTCGCTCCGATCGGCGGCGAGATCGACGTCGATGTCGATCGCCTGGTCGGGGCCACGGTTGACGAGGAACCAGCGCGCAGCGTCGACGCCGACCTCGTCCATGAACTCCTCGAGGAAGACGACGTCGCCGCGACGCTTGGACATCTTCGCCTGCAGCCCACCGCGGGTCAGGTGGACCAGCTGGTAGAGCAGCACCTCTACGCGCTCCGGTTCGTAGCCGAGCATGCGCGCGACCGCGGCGTACCAGTTGCGCGTGCCGTGATGGTCCGCTCCGAGCACGTAAATCGCCCGGTCGAAGCCGCGCTCGAGCTTGTCCACGAGGTAGACGACGTCGGCGGCGCGGTACGTGGGCGTTCCTCCCTGCTCCGGCGAACGGATCAGCACCCGGTCCTCCTCGTCGCCGTAGGCCGAAGAGCGCGCCCAAGTCGCTCCGTCGCGCTCGTACGTGTCGAGCCGGGGCAGGTATTCCGGCAGCCGCTCCGCGAGAACGCTTTGGAGCGCCCAGGAATCGAAGTGGAGGCGGAAGCGCTCGAGAGTCGCCTCGATCTGCTCGAGCATGCTCGGCACCGGGTCGCCTTTCTGGCGCGCGAGCTCGGCGACGTAGTCTCCGCGGTAGCCATCCTCCGGCGGCTCCTCCTCGCGCCTGATCGCCTCGACCGACTCGCGGAACTTCTCCATCTGGGCGCCGGCGTCGTTGTAGTAGTACTCGCGCTCGACGTCGTGGCCGGAAAACTGGAGCAGGCGTGCGACCGAGTCGCCGATCGCGCCGTTGCGCGCCGACGCAACAGTGATCGGGCCGGTCGGGTTCGCTGAGACCATCTCGACCTGCACCTTCTCGGGCGGCTCCGCCGAGCCGCCGCCGTAGGCGTCTCCGGCCGCGAGCATCTCGGCCAGCGCCTCACCAAACCAGCTCGGCGCGAGCCAGAGGTTGACGAAGCCGGGGCCCGCGACCTCCGCGCGCTCGACCTCCTCCAGGCCCAGCGCGGCCGCGGTCAGCTCCTCCCCGAGCGCGCGCGGAGAACGCCTGTGCACCGGCGCCAGCTGCATCGCGACGTTGGTCGCGTAGTCGCCGTGCTCCGGGTCGTTCGGCCGCTCCAGCTCGACCGGCCCGCCGGCGAGCTCAGAGAGCCGCGCCTCGAGGCGCGCGACAGCGTTAGCTCGCACGCGCCTCGCTGAGAGCGACCATCACCCTCGTAGTATCCTCGACAGGTGGAAGAAGACGCCCAGGAGCGCCAGCTCAACATCCATCTCGACCCCGAGAACCTGGCCGGCGTCTACGCGAACTTCGCCAACGTCAGCTTCTCCGACTACGAGTTCACGCTCACCTTCGCCCGAATCGATCACGAGGTCGAGGAGGGCGACGTACCTGGCGTCGTCGTCTCGCGGGTGAACATGTCGACGCGCTTCATGCGCGAGCTGCTGGACGCGATGCAGGACTCGTGGTCGAAGTGGTCGTCGCGGGAGGGCATTCGCAACCTGCCCGAGACTCCCGAGAACGACGACGACGACGACGACGATGCTGCCTAAAGCTATCGCTCCCGGTCTCGCCAGGCTTGTGCCATGGCGATTCGCTGCGCCACCCTCGGGTGATTGTCGATCCACACGTACGACCACCCCGGCGGGCTCGGCTGCGCCAGGTCGTACACCGTGAACTTCCTGAACATGCTCGCGGCGGAGACGGGATCGCGGGTGGTCTGAAGTGCGACCCAGTCGGCCTCTGCCTCGTAGCGGCGTGAGATCGCGTTCCCAAACGGCGTGATCGCCAGGCCAAACACCGCAAGGACAAGCAGCGCGAACGGCACAACCTCGGGCCGCTCCATCCCGCCCCGGCGGCGGGTCAGCCGGGCCACCAGGAAGAAGCCGGGAATCGTGATCAGCGCCGACCACGCGATCCCCTTCCAGATGTGCCGGGCGGCGACGTGCTCGAACTCGTGGGCGGCCACGACCTTGATCTCGCCCGGCGTGAAGCGGCCGTCGAGGAACGTGTCCCAGATGAAGACGCGCGCCGACGGGCCGATCCCCGTTGCCATCGCGTTTGCGGTGGTGGTTTCGCCCCTGACGCTGTCGATCCGCACCGGCGTGCCCCCCACTCCCTCCTTGCGCGCCAGCTGCCGGATCTCGGCTGCGAGCTCCGTCTTGTGCATCGGCCGTGTCCCGACCGTCTCGAGGTAGGGCAGCACCAGCACGAGCACGAGGCCGATCGCGACGAAGACCGGCCCCGCCACGAGCCACCAGCGATCCCGGAACCGTCCGGCGAGCAGCAGCAGGATCGTCAGCGCGATCGTCAGCCCCACGACCTGGCCGAGCAGGCCGGGCCACTGGCCGAGCGCCCACTCCCGGTAACTCTGCTTCTCGAGCCCATAGCGGCGGCCCCACCAGAGCGAAACCGCGCCGAAGGGCAGGCCGGCCGTCCAGAGGACAAGGGTCGTGACGGCCCCCACCATCACGCCGGCGGCCACGCGGCCAAGCTCGAAGGCGCGGGCGATTCGCGGGCCGAGCAGGGTCAGGCCGACGAGCACGGCGAGCTGGACGACCGTCGCGACCACCCACTCCCCGCGCAGGAAGCCCTCGTAGCGGGCCGAGCGGCGCAGAATCGAAGCGCTGAACTCATCGTGGGGGTTGACGTGCGGGAGCCGCAGACTGTCGGGCACCGACGTCTGCCACAAGAGCCACGCGGCTACGGCCCAACCCGTTGCGAGCGCGACTAGTGTTGCGGCCTTGGCGACTCGGGTCGCGGTCATCTCGGATATCCACGCTAACTTGCACGCCCTCGAGGCAGTCCTCGAAGCCGTCGAACAGGAGGAGCCCAGCGAGCTCTGGTGCCTCGGCGACGTGGTCGGTTACGGCCCTCGCCCCAACCCCTGCTGCGCCGCGATGGAGCAGCGTGCGGCGCTGTGTCTCGCCGGAAACCACGACCTCGGCGTGCTCGGTGAGATCGACCTCGCCGAGTTCACGGCCGACGCGGTCGAGACCGCGCGCTGGACCCGAAGCGTGCTGGCGGAAGGCTCGCGGGCCTACCTCGAGTCGCTGAGGCCGACGGCGCGGAAGCAGGACGCCGAGCTGTTCCACGCCAGCCCGCGCGACCCGGTGTGGGACTACGTGCTCACGCCGGAGGCCGCCGCGGCGGCACTCGAGCTGACCGAGGACCCGCTCGTGCTCGTCGGGCACAGCCACATCCCACTCGCGATCGCCCTCCAAAACGGCGCGCTCCAAGGCGGCCTCGCGCCCGAGGGAACCGAGGTCGACCTCAGCGGCGGGCGGTTCCTGCTCAACCCCGGTTCGGTCGGGCAGCCGCGCGACGGCGACCCGCGTGGCGCCTGGCTTCTGCTCGACCTCGAGGCTCGCACCGCCTCGTACCGGCGCGTCCAGTACCCGGTCGAGCTGACGCAGGCCGAGATGCGCGAGAGGGGGCTGCCGAATGCGCTGGCTGAGCGCCTCGGTCGCGGCCTCTAGTTGCGCGCTCCTGCTGGCCGGCTGTGGTGGAGGCGGCCCCCGGCAGGCGACGACTCCGACGCCGCGATTGCCGCGGATCCCGGCCGACGTCGCGCAGCGCCTGGCGGCCGAGGCCGACCTGATCGCTTCGGCCGAGCCGCGCAGCTGCACCGCTCGCGCTGCGGCCGAGCGGCTCCAGGCCGAGGCGATCGAGGCGATCCAGTCACGGCGCGTGCCGCCGCGCTATCAGGAGCAGCTGATGAGCGCCGCCAACGGCCTGGTCTCCAGGCTCTCCCTATGCGCGGAGCCCATGCAGCCGATCGCCCCCGGGGCGAACGCACAGCAGCAGGCGCGCAACCTCAGGGCCTGGTTGCGCCGGTACTCGCGCTAGGAGCTGGACTCGACGACGGCGGGCTGAGCACCGAAGCTGATGCCCTCCCGGCCGAGCGCGAGCTGAACTTCCTCGCGCGCCTTGTAGATCCGCCACTTGACCGTGGCGAGCGTGATCTCGAGGGAGTCCGCGATCTCCGTGTAGGAAAGGCCGACCACGTCGCGCAGGAGCAGCGCCATCTTCAGGTCGGTGCTGAGGTCCTCGATCGCGCGCCAGAGGGCGTCGATCTCCTCGAGCCGCTCGATCGGCGCGTCCAGCACCTCGAGTGGCGCGATGTCGTCGATCGCGACGACCGACCGCGGCCTGCGCTCGCTCGCCCGCAACTCGTCGAGCACACGGTTCTTGGTCACCTGGAAGAGCCAGGTCGTGAACTTCGAGCGGAGCGAGAACTTCGGCAGCCCCTGGTAAACGCGGAGGAAGACCTCCTGCGTCAGATCCTCGGCGAGCGACCGGTTGCCTCCCACGAGCCGGAGCACGTAGTTGAAGACGGGCGTCTCGTAGGCACGGAGGATGAGCGAGAAGGCTCTCTCGTCTCCGCGCTGCGCCTTTCGAAGGACGCCTGGGTCGGGCTGGGCAAGCGACAAGGCCTGCGCAGTATAGACGGGACGGGGGTCGGCTGCACCCACCTAAAATGGGTCATTTGCAGAGATTTTCCCCGCTCATCTGTAAGGGTTTCGTGAGGCCGAGGTAAGCAATCACGGTAGGCATCAGATCCTTCAGCTCGCCGCCCTCGCGGAGGCGCGCCTCGCGATCCGTCACCACCAGCGGAACAGGGTTCGAGGTATGCGCGGTATGTGGGCTCGTGCCGTCGGGCTCCAGCATCGTCTCAGCGTTTCCGTGGTCGGCCGTCACCAGGGTTACGCCGCCGAGGCGCCCGACGGCTTCGACCACCCGGCCGAGACAGGCGTCCGTGGTCTCGACCGCCCTGACCACGGCCGGAATCACGCCGCTGTGGCCGACCATGTCCGGGTTGGCGAAGTTGACGATCGCGAAGCTGTAGCTGTCCTGCTCTAGCGCTTCGCAGAAGCGCTCGGCCAGCTCCGAAGCCGACATCTCCGGTTTCTTGTCGTAGGTGCCGACCTCACGCGGGCTCGGCACCATCAGCCGCATCTCCCCCGGCCATTCCTCCTCCCGGCCGCCGTTGAAGAAGTACGTGACGTGGGCGTACTTCTCGGTCTCGGCGGCGTGCAGCTGACGCAGGCCGTTCTCCGCGAGCACCTGCGCCATGGTCTCGTCGACGGTCTGGGGCGGGAAGGCGACAGGAGTGTCGAGCTCGTCGCTATAGCGGGTCATCGTCGTCGCGTCGGAGCCGCCTTCGAGCAGCTTCCGGGTCAGCTGCCGCGCCCGGTCAGGGCGGAAGTTGAAAAAGATCGCGGCGTCCGCCCTGGAAAGACGAGGCCGGTCCTCGAGGACGATCGGCTCGAGGAACTCGTCCGTGATTCCACGCTCGTAGCTGGCCTCGACCGCGGCCACCGGATCCTGCGCGAGCTCGTCCTTGCCCTCGACGATCGCGTCGTAGGCGCGCTGGGTCCGCTCCCAGCGCTGGTCGCGGTCCATCGCGTAGTAGCGACCAGCCACCGTCGCGATCCGCTCCGGCGGGAGCTCGGCGAGGTCGCGCGCCGCAGACGTCGGGGAGACGTCGCGGCCATCCGTGAACGCATGGATCCATGTGCGTTCCGGGGCGAAGCGGAGCAGCGCCTTGAGGTGATCCATGTGCGAGTGCACGCCGCCGTACGAGACGAGGCCGAGCAGGTGGACGTTCCCGCCCTTGGCGAAGGCGACTTTCAGCGCGGGGTTCTCGAAGAACGAGCCGTCCGCGATCGACCGGGTGATCCGCTGCAGGTCCTGGTCGAGCACGCGGCCGGAGCCGATCGTCAGGTGACCGACCTCGGAGTTGCCCATCTGACCGGGCGGCAGGCCGACCGCCTCGCCCGAGGCCTTCAGCGTGGTGTGCGGATACTCGGCCCAGAGCCGGTCGAAGACCGGCGTCTCCGCCGACTCGACGGCGTTCCCCGGCCCGGGCGGCGCGCAGCCCCAGCCGTCGAGGACGACGAGGACTACGAGGTTGCGGCGGCCGCTTGGCAAATCGCAGTGAACGATTCCACCTCCAGCGAGGCGCCGCCGACGAGCGCGCCGTCGACGTCCGGCTGCGAGAGCAGCTCCTCGGCGTTGTCAGGCTTGACCGAGCCGCCGTACAGCACCGGCACCGGCAGGAGGGTCTTGATGAACGCGTGCGCCTCCCGCGCCTGCTCCGGGGTTGCCGTCTTGCCGGTCCCGATCGCCCAGACGGGCTCGTAGGCGATCACGAGCTGATCGCTCGTGCCGCTGGCCTCCGCGATCGCCTCCACTTGAAGCCGGAGGACGAGCTCCGTCTGGCCCGACTCGCGCTCCTCCTCGGACTCGCCCACGCAGGCGATCACGCGCAGGCCGTGTTCGAGCGCGGCCACGGTGCGGCGGACAACGGTCTCGTCAGTCTCGCCGAAGTACTGGCGCCGCTCGGAGTGGCCGACGATCGCGCCCGCGACCCCGAGCTCGAGCAGCATCGGCGCCGAGACCTCTCCCGTGTAGGCGCCCTCGGCGGCCCAGTGCACGTTCTGGGCGAAGACGGTCTGCCCGCTTTCGACCGCGGCGTGCAGCGACGCGAACGCCGGGCAGAGCACCGTTTCGAGCCCGGGAGGCGGCGAGAAGGCGTCACAGAACTCCCGCGTCTCTCGCAGGCTCTTGTACATCTTCCAGTTGCCGGCGATCAGCATCGGTCAGGCCTCCGGGATCACGCCCACGCCGGGAAGCTCCTTGCCGGCGAGCAGCTCGAGCGCCGCGCCCCCGCCGGTCGAAAGCCACGAGACCTCGCCCTCCAGGCCCAGCTGGCGGAGCGCGCGCGCCGAGTCCGCGCCCCCGACCACCGAGTATGCGTCGGAGCGCGCGACCGCCTCGGCCACGGCCTTCGTGCCCTCGACGAAGCGAGGCCACTCGAAAACTCCCATCGGCCCGTTCCAGAAGATCGTCTTCGCTTCATCGATCTGGGCCGCGAAGGCCTCGCGGGTCTCCGGGCCGATGTCCAAGCCGAGCCAGCCTTCCGGCAGCTCGTCGTAGGGCACCACCTTCGCCTCGGCATCGGCCTCGAACGCAGACGCCGCGACCACGTCCCGCGGCAGCTCGACCGGGAAGCCGAGCGGGTTGTCCTCGCGCAGCTCCTCGGCCATCTTTCCGCCGACCAGCACTGTGTCGGAGTGCCCGCCGAGGTTGCGCAGCACCTCGAGCTTGTCCTCCACTTTTGCGCCGCCCGAGACGAGCACGAACGGCCTCTCGACCTCGCCGAGGAGCTTGCCGAGCTCCGCCAGCTCGCGCTCCAGCAGCAGCCCCGCGTAGGCGGGGAGCAGCTGCGCAACGCCGACCGTGGATGCGTGCGCCCGGTGGACCGACCCGAACGCGTCCTGCACGAAGAGGTCGCGCCCCTCCGCGAGCTTGCGCGCGAGCTCGGGGTCGTTCTTCGCCTCGCCGGAGTCGAAGCGCGTGTTCTCGAACACGTCGAGGCGCTCGTCCGGAAGGAGCTCCCGAAGCCGTCTGGCCACGGGCGTCATCGAGAAGGCGGGCTCGGGCCCCTTCGGACGGCCCAGGTGCGAGCAGACCGCGACCTCTGCCGCGTCGCGCTCGAGCAGGTACTCCAGCGTCGGCAGCGCCTTGCGGATGCGGTTGTCGTCGGCCACGCGGCCGTCCTCGAGCGGCACGTTCAGATCCGCGCGCACGAGCACGTGCTTCCCCGCCACCTCTGCCTGGCCAACCGAGCGTGGCTTGTGCAACCGGCTAGGCCGAGACCGCCGCGGGTAGGGTCGCCCCGACCTTCGCAACGAGGTCGACGAGCCGGCACGAGTAACCCCACTCGTTGTCGTACCAGCCGAGCACCTTGACCATGTTCCCGTTCGCCATCGTCAGCTCGCTGTCGAAGATCGACGAGAACGGCGAGTGGACGATGTCGGTCGAGACGAGCGCCTCCTCCGAGTAGCTGAGGATGCCCTCGAAGTTCCCGGTGTCGGCCCTTGCGCTGAAGATCTGATTGACCTCCTCCGCGCTCGTCTCGCGGCCGACGCGACAGACCAGATCGACGATCGAGCCGGTCGGCACGGGCGCGCGCATTGCCATCCCGTCGACCTTGCCCTGGAGGTCGGGCAGCACGAGTCCGATCGCGCGGGCGGCACCGGTCGAGGTCGGGATCAGGTTGATCGCGGCCGCACGTGCACGGCGCAGGTCCTCGTGCGGCAGGTCGAGGATGTTCTGGTCGTTCGTGTACGCGTGGATCGTGGTCATGAAGCCCTGCTCGATCGTGAACTCGTCGTGCAGCACCTTCGCGAGCGGCGCGACACAGTTGGTCGTGCAGGAGGCGTTCGAGATCACGTGGTGCGACTCGGGCTCGTAGGCGTCGTCATTGACGCCGAGCACGATCGTCACGTCAGGTCCCTTGGCCGGCGCCGAGATGATCACCTTCCTCGCTCCGCCGTCGAGGTGCTTCGCCGCTCCGTCACGATCGGTGAAGAACCCGGTCGACTCGATCACGACGTCCACACCGAGATCACCCCACGGGAGGTTGCCCGGGTCGCGCTCAGCCAGGATCTTGAGCTCCTGGCCCTCGACGGTGATCGTCGCGTCGCCAACCTGGACGTCCTTGCCAAGGGGGCCGAGGACGGAGTCGAACTTGAGCAGGTGCGCCATCATGGCAGCGTCGCCAAGGTCGTTGGCCGCGACGATCTCGAAGTCGCCGCCCCGCTGAAGGTGCGACCGGAAGAAGTTGCGCCCGATCCGGCCGAACCCGTTGATCCCTACCCGAATAGCCACAAAGTCCTCTCTTAGCTTGCCCGCTCGAGTCTATCGAGCAACCTGGACCGTCTTGGCAGCAAGGCGGGCCGCCAAGGCGTCGCTTGCGACGCCGACCAGAGAGCCCGGCCGGCTTTGCCGGGCGGGCGGTTTCATCTCTCCGGCCGCTAGCAAAGCTGGCGGGCCGCCAAGGCGTCGCTTGCGACGCCGACCAGAGAGCCCGGCCGGCTTTGCCGGGCGGGCGGTTTCATCCCTCCGGCCGCTAGCAAAGCTGGCGGGCCGGAGGGGAAGCTCCGAGGACGACCTCCCCCTCCGCATTGTCGCGCTCCGGACCTTGGCGACGGACGGGGTCTGAATCCATCGCCGGACGAGCGCGAACCCGCCGCGCCACAGTATTACGTACGACAGCGGCCAAAAACTAGTAGTTGAAAATCGGAAAAATGTGCCGCGGTTCAGCGCTGCGCAAGCCTGATCAGAGCCCGCAAACGTCGGTGCACTGAGGCCTTGCTGGCCGGAGGACTGCATTTTGCCCCGAGCTCGCGGAGCGAGAGCGAGGGGTGCTTCAGGCGCAGGTGGGCGATTTCGCGCAGCTGGGGCGAGAGCTCCTCGAGGCGGCGGCTCCGCTCGAGGCGCCGCACCGCCTGAAGCTGCGCATGTGCGGCTCGACCGGTTCGGACGAGGTTGGCGTGGTCGGCGTTGGTGAGCCGGTTGGCGCGGGCTTTCGTCGCTCCGACCACGGCTCGCTCCTGCAGGGCGAGGGCCGCGTCGTTTGCGCCCGCGGCGGCGAGCACGCCCGCGATCCGGTCGATGCCCTTGGCATATGCCAGCGCGTGGTCGCCTCGCTCGGCCACACGCAGCACCGCGCCCTCGGCCGTCGCGGCGGCTGCGACCGCTTCGGCTCCGGTGCGGCTCTCACTGCGAACCTCGAGATGCGGCGAGGGAGGCACGCTGACCGAACCGGCTGCGAGCAGCGCCCCGCGCAGGAAGGCGCCGCGGCAGCACGAGCGAGAGATGACGCGCTTCGGGGTTCGCTCGCGGGGAACGTGACGCGCGTCCACCACCCCCGCCCGCTCCAGCAACTCCAGCGCGCGCGGCCCGCCCTCCACGTGGAGCTGGCAGCGGGTCTCCTGCCCGAAAGCGTGCCGCCGGTACGTCCGGATCTCGGAGCTGACCTCGAACGAGCGCAGCAGCGCGAAGGCGCGTCGCGCGACTGCGGGGCTCGCGAGATCCAGGTGAAGACTGACCTCTCCCCGCCCGAGCAGGTGCAGGCGCCCGGCGAAGTGAAAGAGCGCCGAGAGCTCCGCGAGCCGGTCGCAGTCGCGCGAGGGCGCGATCGCCGCGAGCTCGCCGCGCACGTCGTCAGAGAACGACACGCTCGAGCTCCAGCAGCCGGCGCTTGTATCCAACGCCCAGCGAGCCGTACGACCCCAGCCCGTCCGCGGCGACCACCCGGTGGCACGGCACGACGACGGCGAAACGGTTCGAGGCGCAAACCGAACCGACCGCGCGCTGGGCGTTGGGGTGACCGGCAAGCGCCGCCACCTCG
>Ga0126306_10001016_pt1 | contig 14523 bp, 17 predicted proteins | sample Plot27_FD_92592 | JGI IMG/M metagenome (GOLD analysis project Ga0126306, IMG submission 92592) | Serpentine soil microbial communities from UC McLaughlin Reserve, CA, USA - Plot27 | ecosystem: Environmental > Terrestrial > Soil > Grasslands | place: USA: UC McLaughlin Reserve, Lake County...
CGGTCTCCCTCTCGGTCACCGCTCTGGTCCCTTACTGGACCTTGTCTGGGACCTTGATGTCGCCGTTTATGATCCCCTGCTGCGCGCTGTCCACCTCGTCTTTGACCTTCTGGGGCACCTGGTCGTCGAAGCGGCCGAAGGGCGCGAGGCTTATGCCCTTGTCGTCCAGCCCGAACTCGACCACCTTGCCACCGGGGAAGCCGCCGCCACGGGTCTGCTCTATGGTCTGGAAGACGGCGTTGTCCACCCGCTTGACCACCGAGGTCAGGATGGGGGCGTCGGGGAAGAGCTTGGCCTGGTCGGCGTCCACCCCGATCGCGAAGATGCTCTTCTCGCCCGCTGCCTCGAAGAGACCCGCGCCGGTGGCGCCAGAGGCGTGGTAGATGATGTCCGCGCCCTGGTTGATCTGCTGCAGGCTGATCTCCTTGCCGCGCGCCGGGTCGTTGAAGGCCTCGGGGGTCGAACCCGCGTACTGCACGAGCACCTCGCAATCGGAGCACACCGACTCGACGCCCGCCTCGTAGCCGGCCTGGAACTTGCCGATGAGGTCGGACTCCTGCCCGCCCAAGAAACCGACGACCTTGTCGTCGGGGTTGGTGTACTCGGTGCTCTCCTGCGTCATGAGCCCGGCCACCACGCCCGCGAGGTAGCTGCCCTCCTGCTCCCTGAAGACTAGGCTCGCCGCGTTCTGCGGCTCGACGACCGAGTCGACGATGGCGAATTTGGTGTCGGGGTACTGGGGCGCCACCTCGTTGACAGCGTCGGTCATGAGGAACCCTACGGCGAAGACGGGGTTGTACCCGGAGTCGGCGAGCTGGGTCAGGTTGTCCACGTAGTCGGTCGGGGAGCTCGACTCCAAGGTCTCTGTCTCCACGTTGAACTCCTGCTTGGCCCGCTGCAACCCGGCGTAGGCGGAGTCGTTGAAGCTCTGGTCGCCCAATCCTCCGACGTCGAGCACGAGCGCCGGACGCACCTCCGCGGTACCCCCGCCACCGCCGCCCCCTTCGTCGCCACCCCCCCCGGAGCCGCCACTCTGACCGCCGGCGCAACCGACCGCCAGCAGCGCCAGGGCCAAAACAGACGAGATCAACACCGTTCTCACGCGCACAAGACCTCCTATCACCGCGAACCGCTCCTCTCGCGGACCCCCGCCGGGCGGGCGGTTCCCTACCTGTTCCCTACCGATTTCCCATTCTGTAGCATCATATACGGTAGCGAATATTGTCGCACAAGGGGAGGTCCTCCGCCGTGTATCCGCGAGAAGATCATGGCCTCGAGCTGGAGTGGCTACGCGAGTTCACCCCGGCCACGCGAGCAGCCGCCGCCTCCTTGCCGTCCATGTCCGGCGAGCGGTTGCTCGCGGTCTGCCACCTCGACGTCAAGATGGTCCCCTACTTCGAGGCCCTCGTCGCGGCTGGCGCCGAGGTCTGGGCCTGCGCGGCCAACCCGGCCACGACCCGCGACGTGGTGGCGGAGCACCTGGACGCTTTAGGCGTCCGCGCCCCGGCGCGATTCGCCGATCCCCCGGAACGGCACGCTGCCCACCTGCGAGCTGCGATCTCCGCCGGCCCCACCCTCCTCTCGGAGATGGGCGCCGACGCAACGGCCACCACCGGGGGCAGCCTCGAGGGCGTCCGCGGGGGCCTGGAGGCCACCGGGACGGGGATAGGGCGACTCTCCGGACTCGACCTCGCCTACCCGGTCTTCAACTGGGACGAGGTTCCGATCAAACAGGGTCTCCACAACCGCCACCTCGTCGGCCTCATGGCCGCGAACACCTTCCTCAACGTCACCGGCCTCTCCCTCTACGGCAAGACGGTTCTCGTCGTAGGCTACGGCCCCGTCGGGCACGGCGCCGCCGACGCAGCCCGGAACTTCGGCGCCGTGGTCGAGGTCTGCGATACGGACCCGGCGGCCCGCCTCGCCGCCGCCCACCTCGGCTTCGCGACGACGGCGGACCTCGAAGAAGCCCTCCCGCGCGCCGACGTCCTCATCACCGCTACGGGCCGCGACGGCGCCGTCCCCTTCGAGGCCCTCGCCCGCTGCAAGAGCGGCGCCTTCCTCGCCAACCTCGGCCACACGAGCGGTGAGTTACCCGCCGCCGGGCTGAGCGATCACGTCGTCGGTAGCCCGCGTCCCCACATCGAGCGCTGCGAGGTGGAGGGGCGCACGCTGTACCTGCTGGCAGGCGGCGCGATGTTCAACCTGGCCGCCGGCCCCGGCGACCCCTACGACACCTTCGACCTGATCACCGCCCTCATGCTCGAGGCGACCGGCTTCCTCGCCACCGAGGGCGTCGATTATCCCCCCGGCGTACACCTGCTCCCCAAGAACGTCCAGGACCGGGTCGCGAGGCGCTTCCTCAACAAAAGCTAAGGCCTGAGACTTACTGCAAGAGCTTCTTGAGGTTGTCCTCGAGGTACTCGGCGGTCACCGACGCTTCGGGGGCGTAGGCGACGGCCTCCTTGCAGAGGTGGTAGAGGGCGAGGGTGCGGGTCGGGGAGAGCCGGCGACTGCCGGCGTGCTCCAGGACGAGGCGCATCAGCTCCAGGGCGACCTCTGCCTCGCTCTTGCGCTGCTCCATATTAAGGACGACCGCCTTTCCGGGAGGCTCCGCGGGGCATTATACCGGCGGGGATGGGGGGGCGCTGTGGTAAACTCGAAAACGCTTTGGTTGTCTGGGAATCCTCGCTCGTTCTCGGCATCCCGCGCGGCGGGAAGGGCGTCCGTGGGGGAGCTTAGGAGCGTCCGCACCCGGTGTCCCCTGTGTGGTCATATCTTCCGGGCGCCGCGCGTCGGGAGCTACGTCACCGTCGGGCGGGAGACGGACCTCTGTCCCAAGTTCCCCGGCCGGCAGTCGGACGGGACGCGCCTGATCCGGGACGCGATAACGATGTGCCCGGCGTGCTCCTTCTCCGCCGCCGAAGACTTCTCCGACCTCGACTTGACCGTCGACGAGCGCTACGACATCGAGGAGCGTCTCCGGGAGGACGGTCTCCTCAAGGTCTTCCGGGCGAGCCCCCCGCCGTGGCTCGCCTTCCACGCCGCCGAGGTCTGCGGCCAGGAGCGGGGCCTCCGCTTCCGCGAGCTCGGCGATCTGTGCCTGCGCGCCTCGTGGGTCTGCCGCAAGGAGCGCGAGCACCCCTTCGAGAGCACCTTCCAGCTCAGGGCCCTCCGGTACTTCATCCGCGCCCTGAGGGAGGAGGGCCTCCACGGACGCGAGCTCTCCCTCACCACCTATCTCGTGGGCGAGCTGAACAGGCGCCTCGGCAACCACCGCGAGGCCCTCAACTGGTACGTCAACGCCGAGCGCACTCTAGGAGACGAACTGGGGCGCGACGCCGGCCTCGCCTGGCTCGACCGTCTGATCTCCGAGCAGAGCAAGCTCGCGAGGGAGCAGGCGGCCTAGAGCCAGAGCAGACCGCTCACCTTATGGTCTCCTCTACCACCTGCTGGCCGGCCTCCCTGTCCGGAACCCAGTAGGAGACGCTGCCGTCCAGCAGGGCCGCGGTCTTCAGGTTCATCATCTTGTAAATACGGTGGCGCTCCTCTGGCGCCAGCCCGTCCAAGGCTTCCAAGGTCGTACTAGCAAAGGACTTTAGCAAGGCGACCTTGTCCCTCTGCAGTCCTTCTACCTCGCGGCCCCGTTCGGACTCCTGTTGCCGCTAGCCGAGCTGGCCGGAGCAACACAAACTGGACCGTAGGGTAGGGTCCTCACAGAGTTGGGCTTCTGAGGGCTTACTCACCAAGTGCCTAGAAGGTAAATTCTCCGAAGTTCGTCAGGAGCGAGGCGAAGCGCCTACCGCATCGTTTATCTTCGCGACCACCTCGGCTGGATCTGGCACCTCCACGATCAAGCGATCGTATGTTTCGTCCTTCAGGCGGATCAAGATGGTCTTGTCGCGGTGGCCATGCACGTCGTAGAATCGTACCCCCGGCAGGTGGACGCCCGGGATTCGCCATCCCCTCCACAGCGTGTGCTCGATCTCCGGGTCTGCTTCGGCACCTTGCACATGCTCTAGGGGGATGTGTAGACGGCTCAGGAGCTTCATAGCCTTTTCTACACCTCTAACATCGATCACCAAGTGATCGCCATGGACTTCGACGTAGGTGGGAACTTCGGCGGTTTCGGCTAGCCTATCAGCGGCGGCGTGAACCCTCGCATCGGTCCTGGCGGCCTCTTCCCGCAGCTTAGGTAGCACAGCCACTAACTCCTCGTGGTCCATGTCTTCTATGGCCTTGTTCTGTTCTGCTGCCATCGTTATCCTCCTTCCCCTAGGGATTGTCCCTTATGCACCACTATGATGGCACGTGGCGGTGACCGGCGCACATCCGAAGGTCTTTATTCACCCGAGTGCATAGAAGGTAAGCGTTCTCGGAAGTAAGCTAGGCGGGGGTCATCGCACCCTCTGCTGGGCTGCTGCTCTCCCCGCTGCACGCTCCGGCTCGTAGACGAGACAGCCCCTGGTGAAGAGAACAACGAGCACCACGACAACCGCTAGGGGGGATCAACAGCCCCGCGCGGCCAGAGATGAGCTCCAAATGAGGAGGGTCGGGGTATCCCAAGCTCTAGGACCCCCGGCCCCAATTCTGTTTAGCATCCGACCCGCAGGGTTACATACCGGCTAAGGAGTAGTAGGTTAGGGGTTAGGGAGGCAGACACACATATGAGCGTTGCACGCGTCACCGAACTGAGTGCCGTCTCCGAGAAGGGCTTCGAGGACGCGATAAACCAGGCCATCGCCCGCGCAACGTCGACGCTCAGGGGCGTTCAGGGGTGCTGGGTTAAGGACATGAACGTCCTCATCGAGGACGGCAACATCGTCGGCTACAAGGCCAACGTGGCGATCACGTTCGTCCTTGAGGACGGCTCCTAAAGCAGAGGTTTACGGTGACATCGCGGCGGTGGTCGAAAAAGGATTCCCCGGTTGGCGGGGACCGAGTGAAGAAAGGGGTGCAAGCGCATGGCCCAAGGAACGGTTAAGTGGTTCAGCCAGGACAAGGGCTACGGGTTCATAACCCCCGACGACGGGGGCGAGGACCTCTTCGTGCACTTCTCCGCTATACAAGGCAGCGGGTTCAGGAGCCTCGAGGAGGGAGAGAAGGTCACCTATGAGGTGGGCCAGGGCCAGAAGGGTCCGCAGGCCCAAAACGTCTCCAAGGCTTAAGCGCTAGCTCCGCTGCGGTAGACACCGATCTTATGCCGGGGTCTAGCTATCGCTGGGTCCCGGCCCAGGAGCTCATCTACCGAATCGTCCAGAGCCTTCCGTTCGACCCAGCCAGTGGCGGCGGTCGCGGCGAAGGTTGAGGCGGTGCTCCGCCTCCTCCCTGGACAGCGTCAGTTTACGACCGCCCTTCCCGCAGGAAGCGCACGTCAGCACGAGGGTAAAGGCGCCCGTGCCAGGCTCAGTAGAGTAAGGGGACCGCCAGACCGTCGAGCGGCAAGAGTAGCAGGGCACCGCCTGTTCTTGGGCGATCTCCTCGGCGGCTTTGCGTTGCTCGCGGCTTAGGGGTGTAGTTATCATGCCTCAATGATCCCTACGTTGAGAATAGCACCCCGGAACGCTTGAAACCACAACCGTCCCGGGGTGTCCAACCGTTCGCCGTTAACCCCACCCACGGGGTGATATCTCACCCATCCCGGCGGGCCGGTTGGGGGTTATACTGGTCCGCGTGGAGAAGCTGCAAGCGACCCCGTTCGAGATCGGCGACGAGCGCGTGGCGTGGGAGGGCCTAGCGGCCTCGTGCACCCCGCCCGTGAGGCGGCTGGGGGCGTTCCTGCTGGTCGGCTTCGCCTACTTCGCGGCGGTCACCACCGCCGTCGTCCTGTTCTACAACCTCTTCGGCACCGCCCCCGTAGAGGGAGGGGGCGTAGCGGTGCCCCGGGAGGCGTTCTACGCGACCATGATCTCGAGCTTCGCGCTCGCCATCGGCGGCTACCTCGTCTGGCTCGCGAAGAGCCTGCGGTCTTACGCGGCGTTCTCTTCGATACTCCGCAGGGGTAGGCTCGACCCCAAACGCCCGACCGCCGGGGGCCTCAGGGCGTACTCGGACGAGCAGCTCCTCGCCCTCCGCTCCCGCTACGAGCGGCTCGCCGACGGCAAGGTCAAGCAGCGACTCGGGCGTACTTTCGGGTTCGATGAGGGGGACTCTTTCGCTCTGGGACCTTTGAGCGTGCTGCCCGGCACGTTCGAGATGGGCGCTTTAAGGGTCGAGTGGGAGACGAATCTGCTCCTCAAGGCGGGCGAGCCGATGCCGGAGATCTCCTGGTGGGTGGAGGGCCGCACCGGCCTCCTGCCGCGCCAGGCCGACGAGACCCGCCGCCTCGTCTACGCGCTCCGCTACACCGCCGACTCGGTGCGGGAGCTCAAGCGACGCTACGGTTACCGGACCGACCGCTGGCACGCCACCGTCCCCGAGGGCAAGCTCTTCGGCGCCGTCCGCGACTACGAGGACGCCCTCCGCATCCAGGCAACCCTCAGCCGCAGGACCCGCGGCTAGCGCCAGACGACACCTTCCGGCGCGTTCGCGGGACTAAACTCACCAAGCTATAATTTTACGCGGGTAGGGGTCGTAACCCGGCGCGCAGGAGGGGAAGCATGGCAGAGAGCGTGAGGCCGACCGGCACCTACAAGACGCTCGCAGAGCAGCGGGAGGTGCTCACCCCCGCGGAGGAGCGGTTCGAGCGGATACGGCAGACGGCCGGACTCTTTCTGGGGCCCATTGCATTCCTCATCATGTACTTCCTGCCGCTGCCGCTGGACCGGAGCCAGCATACCCTGGCCGCCATACTCACCTTTACCATAATCTACTGGCTCTCCGAGGCCATCCCGATACCGGTCACGGCGGTGCTCGCGCTGGCGCTCTGCGTCATCTTCAACGTGCCCGCCGTCGGGCCGAACGCCGACGACTCGCCCGGCGATATTGTCTTCGGCGCGTTCATGGACCCCGTCATCTTCCTCTTTATCGGGGCTTTCATCATCGCGCAGGCCATGATCACCCACGGCCTCGACCGCAGGTTCGCCTTCCTGGTGCTCTCCATCCCAGGCGTCGCCCGCTCGACCTACGGCGTGATCATCGCCTTCGGCGCGATCGCGGCCTCCATCAGCGCCTTTATCTCCAACACCACGACCGCCGCGATGCTTCTCCCGATCGGGCTCGGGATGATGGGCGCTCTGGGCGGGATGGTGCAGGAGCAGTCCGACACGAACAGGGACGTCAGCCGCCTGCGCTTCGGGACCGCACTGATGCTCATGATCTCCTACGGCGCGGGCGTCGGCGGGCTCCTCACCCCCATCGGCACGCCGCCAAACCTAATCGGCATCGCCTTTATCGAGGAGGAGACGGACGTCAGGATCACCTTCTTCGACTGGGTCCTGACCGCCTTCCCCATCTGCCTGCTCATGTTCATCGCGCTGTGCGCCATCCTGATCCTCTTGAACCGCCCGGAAGTACGACGTCTCTCGGGCGCCGAGGAGTACATAGCCCAGGAGCGCAGCAGGCTCGGCTCGTTCTCGAGGGGCGAGCGGAACACCCTGATCGTCTTCCTCGTCGCCGTCACTCTCTGGATCCTCCCCGGTCTTACGGCTCTAATCTTCGGCAACGAGTCAACGATCTACAACGCGCTCTACAGCCGGCTCGATGAGGGGACGGTCGCGATCGTCGCCGCCGCCCTCCTCTTCCTACTGCCGCTAAACTGGTCCGAGCGGCGCTTCACCATGAACTGGAACGAGGCCACCCGCATAGACTGGGGCACGGTTATCCTCTTCGGCTGCGGCATCGCGCTCGGGACTCTCCTCTCCGATACTGGTCTCGCCGAGGTCATCGGCAACGGCATAGCGAAGACCTTCGGTTTCACGAGCCTGGCGGCGGTCGCGGCGATCTCCGCGCTCATCGCCATCATCATTTCGGAGACGACGTCAAACACCGCATCGGCCACCATAGTCGTGCCCATAGTCATCCCGATAGCCAGCGCCGCCGGGCTAGACCCGCTGGTGCCCGCGCTCGCGGCCGTCTTCGGCGCTTCCTTCGGGTTCATGATGCCGGTCAGCACGCCGCAGAACGCAGTCGTCTACGGCTCGGGCATGATCCCGATCACCAAGATGGTCCGCTCAGGCGCCGTCTTCGACATCATAGGCCTGATCTTGATCGTGCTCCTGATCCCGGTGATGGCGGGCCTGATCCTGGCATGAGACGACCACCTTCGGGTAAAAAGGGGGGCATGTCTCCCAGGCTGATCCTCGGTCCCCTCCTGCGCCACGTCGGCACCTCCGATGCGACGGTCTGGGTCGAGACCGACACTCCCTGCGAGGTGGAGGTGCGCGCCGGAGATTCCCCCCACCGCTCGCCCACTTTTACGGTCGAAGGACACTACTACGCACTCGTCGTAATCACCGGTCTCGAGCCCGGCTCGACCCACGACTACGAGGTCAGGCTCGACGGCGAGAGGGTCTGGCCGGATATGGAGTCCTCTCTCCCACCGTCGGTGATCCGGACGATCGCCCCGGACGGCGGGCTGACCCTCGCCTTCGGCTCGTGCCGCGTCTCGGTTCCGCACGAGCCGCCCTACACGAAGAAACGCGGCGTGGTCAAGCGCGGCGGCGTGAGCGGGCGGAGGTACGCTCGCGACGCCCTCTACGCCCTCGCCCTCAGGATGCGCCGCCGACCCTCCGAGGAGTGGCCCGACGCGCTCTTGCTGCTCGGGGATCAGATCTACGCCGACGAGGTCTCCATGGGCACCCGCGAATTTATCCGCTCGCGGCGCAACACGAGCGAGCCCCCCGGCGAGGAGGTCGCGGACTTCGAGGAGTACACGCGCCTTTACTGGGACGCCTGGAGGGGCCCCGTCATAAGGTGGCTGCTCTCGACCGTGCCATCGGCCATGATCTTCGACGACCACGATGTCCACGATGACTGGAACACTTCCGAGACGTGGGTGCGTCAGATGCGCTCAAAGCCCTGGTGGGAGGAGCGCATCGTCGGGGCGTTCATGTCCTACTGGGTCTACCAGCATCTCGGCAACCTCTCTCCCCGGGAGCTAGAGGAGGATGATCTCTTCGGCCGGGTGCGCGAGGCGGAGGACGCGACCCGCATTCTGCGCGAGTTCGCCTACAGGGCCGACCGGGAGATAGCCGGCACCCGCTGGAGCTTCCACCGCGACTTCGGGGGCATACGCCTGATCATGATGGACTCGCGTGCCGGTCGTGTCCTCGACGAGGGCAAACGCTCTATGCTCGACGCCGAGGAGTGGGCCTGGATCGAGGACACGGCGACCGGGAACTTCGACCACCTCATCTTCGGCACCTCCCTCCCCTTCCTCCTGTCCCCGGGCCTCCACCACCTCGAAGCCTGGAACGAGGCCGTCTGCGGCGGTGCCTGGGGCCGTCCGGCCGCGAAGCTCGGCGAGTACATCCGCCAGCTCCTCGATCTCGAGCACTGGTCCGCTTTCCACGCATCCTTCGCCAGGCTCGCGAAGCTGCTGCGGGCCGTCGGCGCGGGCGAGCGCTCGAACAGCCCCCCCGCCTCCATAACCGTCCTCTCCGGCGACGTCCACCACGGTTACCTGGCCGAGATGGATCTTGGCGTGAGGAGCGCGGTCTACCAGGCGGTCTGCTCTCCCCTGCGCAACCCGCTCGGTGTTCCCGAACGCCTAGCCCTCGGCGCGGGCTGGACAAAGAGAGGCGAACGCTTCGGCAAGGCGCTAGCCCGCCTGGCAGGAGTCGAAGAACCACCCGTCCGGTGGAGCCTAACGCACGACGAGCCCTGGTTCGAGAACCACGTTGGCACTCTTGAGATGCGCGGCCGCGAAGCCACCCTGAGAGTAGAGAAGACCGACCCAGAGGACGAAGAGGAACCACGCCTGTACACCATCCTCGAGCACCGCCTAACGTGAAGTGCTGACTAGCTGAAGAGCTGCCGACCGAAGGGAGGCACCCTTGCAAGTCGTTTCGTCGAAGGATATGGTGACCCGGCGCGGGCCGGAGGACTGGTTCACGGGGGACGTCTGGTTGGAGACAGCGTCGGTTCCGAAACCGGGCGCGGGGCTATTCCGGGTGCTCTTCGAGCCGGGGGCGCGCACGAACTGGCACACCCACCCGGAGGGACAGTTTCTCTTCGTCGTCACCGGCGCCGGACGCGCGGGTACGGAGGGCGGGCCCGTCGAGGAGATCGAAGCCGGAGACGTCGTCTTCTTTGCCCCCGGCGAGAGGCACTGGCACGGTGCGGGACCCGACACCTTCATGGTCCACATAGCCATCACCCCGGCGATAAGCACCGACGGCGGCACCGACTGGCTCGAGCCGGTCACGGACGGCGATTACTCGCCGTGAGGCCAAGCCGCTCCAGGATAGCGTCGGCGGCCGTTCTCCCCTCCGCCACGGCGTCGGCGGCGGCGCGCGGCAGCGGGACCATCGCAGCGTCGCCCACGACGAATAGCCCTGGCTCCGAGCTCTCGAACCTCGGTAAGACCGGTACCAGCGATCCCTCGCCGGCCCAACCAGGGGCGCCGCACCACGTGCCTGCCCCCTCTGCGGGCAAGAGCATGGAGATTGCCGAACAAGCGGTTCGGCGCTAGACCTTGTCCTCCGGCTGGGGGGCGTTCTCGCCGCTGGCGAAGGTGAAGTAGGCTTCGGGGTCATCGGCGCTGATCCGGCCACCCAGGATCATCGCGAAGCGGAAGGCGAGCCCGCCGAGCAAGACGAGCGTCGAGGCGAGCAGGCTCTTGCTCCGCGTCTCGCGCCCGAAGAGGAGCGCCATCGGCGCGACTATGCCGGCAAGGATGCCTCCACCGACGAAGAGCGGGGCGACCTTTCTGGAAAAGAGCGGCTTGCTCCAGCGGCTCATGCGCGCCAGGGAGGCGGCGAAGAGGGCGCCTTCGATGACGAGGGTAGCCTTCTCGGCGCGCCGGAGTGCGCGCAGGGTCTTCTTCTCCCCCATGTGCCCGAGGTGGAGCACGAGCGAGAGGAGCGAGAGGGCCGTGGAGAGGCCGGAGGTCAGGAAGGTCGGGGCCATCAGCATCCAGTTGCGCGCCCACATCGGGACGGAGGTCGCGCTGATCAGGTTCCCCGTGTTGAACCCGACGAAGAGGCCGAACGGTAGGGCGAGGACCGAGAGGAGGCGGGCCGGAATGAGGCTCATCACCAACCTGGATATGACCCCTCTGCCAAGCAGCCCATCCTCTGCGGCCTGGCGGGTGGCGAGCAGGCCCGCGAGGTTGCCGAAAAGGAAGAGCGACCAGCTCTGGGTGGACATCGGCGAGCGCAGCTTGACGATGCGGAGCATGTTGTAGAAGCGCTCGGGACGCCCGAGGTCCCAGATCAGGAGTATCGGGCTCAGGATCATGGTGAGGAGCACGGTGTAGCGGCTGGTGCGGATGAGCGCCCGGTCCTCGTGACCGAGGAGCTGGGCAACCGTCGAGAACAGGTGCACCCCGGCCCCTATACCCCCGATCCAGAAGTAGACGGGGATCTGCCACGTCCAGTGGGCATGCTTTATCGGCGGGATGCCGTAGTAGTTCTTGTCGCCCCTGCGCGAGTCGGCCTCGGGATGGTGTGAGGTCTCGACCTTCCCGTTTTGCCGCTGGGTTGTCTCCTGGCCCACGTCGGTCATCCGTCCCCTCCTAATCCCTGAAGGCCAGCGCCACGACGGCCCCGAGGATACCGGCCGCGACCGTCCCGGCTATGACACCGCCCTTGACTTTCTCCTGGGGCAGGTACGGGTGCCTGGGCAGGTTGTAGGTCTCGGGCTCGTCCATGAGGATGAACTTGGCGTGGTTGCCCCCGATGCCGCCCGTCCCTCCGACCTCGGGCGTGCCCCAGACGAAGGCGTTGGTGTAGCCCTTGGCCTGCAGCTCGGCGACGCGCTCTTCGGCGCGACGCTCCAGCTCCTCGACCTCGCCGAACTGGATCGAGTTGGTCGGGCAGGCCTTGGCGCAGGCGGGCTCCATGCCGTCGCGCTGGCGGTCGTAGCACAGGGTGCACTTGAAGGCGCGGCCGTCGTGAGGGACCTGGGTTATGACGCCGTAGGGGCAGGCGGGAACGCAGTACCCGCAGCCGTTGCAGACGTCGGGCTGGATATAGACGTTGTCGAACTCGTTGCGGATGATCGCGCCCGTGGGGCACGCCTGCTGGCACGGCGCCTCGACGCAGTGCTTGCAGACGTCGCTCATGAACGTCCAGCGCCCGAGGGCGTCGAGCTCGGCCCCGCCGGGGAGCTGCTCGCGCACGTCCTCGGCTAAAGCCACGAGGTCGACGTCACCGGTCAGGCGCTTTTTCTTGGGGTTCTCGATAAAGGCGACGTGGCGCCAGGTGGTGCCGGAGAGTTGCTTGGTGTTGTCGTAGGAGTCGCCCGTGAGCTCGTAGCCGTCGGCCGGGAGCTGGTTCCACTGCTTGCAGGCGACCTCACACGCCTTGCACCCGATGCAGACGGTGGTGTCCGTCAAGAATCCTGTCGCCACTAGCCCTTCCCTTCCATCGCTTTGCGCCGGAGCTCCTCAGCCGGCGCCGCCGGGTCGCCGCTTATGCGGAACATCTTGTGCCCGAGGGCGACGTGCTGGGGGGTGTAGACACGATCTACCATCCCCGTGCCCATGTTGTAGTAGACTCCTGGCTGGAGCAACTTCGCGCTCCTTATGGGCTTCAGATTCTTCGTCGCCGCTGCGGGATGCTCGATGAGCCACACCCCGAGGTCCATGAGCTCCTGCTGCATCATCTCCCGGTGGGAGCGCTCCGCCTCGTAGGTGTCGCTGGCCGTATCTTCCGGGGTGACGCGCGTGCCCCTGGGATCTCTCATGCTCTCCTCCGGGTTAGCATCCAGTTGATGAGGCCCCACGTAGCGCCGTACACCGCGTGGTCGAGCACAGGCAGCAAGACCTTCCAGGACCGCTGCTCCCAGGGTGGTGAATGGACGCCCGTCAGCGGCAGCCAGCTAGACCACCCCGCTCCCCACACCAGGATCCCCATCGCGGATCCCACGGCGGACTCCTGGGCCGCCCCGCTACTCTCCCGACGCAGGAGGCCCAGGGCCGTCCCCGTGCCGACGCCGTAGGCAATGTGAGCGGCTACGGAAAGGAGACGCAGGGCCCTCGGCGACCAGTCCTCCACGAGGCCGACCTCCTCGGCGCGATCCACAACCTGCATCGGGGCGGTCTCGAAGACCAGCCCCATCCTGCTCAAGACCTCGCGCAGCCCCGACAGGACTAGCGTCCCCACGGCCCCGCTGAGGGCCCCCCCTAGAGCCCTTTCCTTTACGTCCATGCCCGCCTTCTCATCCGGCCCCGCTCACGCACGGCCTTTGTGGAGGTTGGCGGTGAAGGCCTTAGCCTCGTGGATGGCGACGTTGGCCTCGAGCGAGACTGGCATCAGGTCGTTCACGACGTCGCCCTTGACCACCCCGTTCGGGCCCCAGTGGTAGGGGAGCCCGATCGTGTGCACGCTGCGCCCGTCGAAGCGCAGGACCGGGATGCGGTCGGAGACCAGCGCCTTGCAGTGGATCTTGCCGCGCGAGGTCTCGATGGTCACCCAGTCGGTGTTGTTTACCCCCTTCTCCTCGGCCAGCTCCGGGCTGATCTCCGCGAAGAGCTCGGGCTGCAGCTCGGAGAGCCAGGGGATCCAACGGCTCATCGCCCCGCTGGTGTGGTGCTCGGTGAGCCTGTAGGTCGTGACCACATAAGGGAACCTCGGATCCTGCGGCGCGTTGTAGGGGTTATCCGGCCTGTCGAAGAGCCTGGCCGTCGGGCTGTACTGGACCTCCTCGTAGAGCAAATTCGGGACCGGCGACTCGACCGGCTCGTAGTGGATCGGAAGCGGGCCGTCCTTGAGGCCCACGGGGGCGAAGAGCCAGCCTAAGCCGTCGCCGTTGACGATGAATGGGCCGTCGCCGGGGATGGCGTCGTCACCCGCGGCGTCGGGGTCTGGCCGGTAGGACGGCGGCTTGGTAGCCTTGAAGTCCGCCACGTCGTGGCCGACCCACTTCTCCTGTTCCTCGTCCCACCACACGTACTTCTTCCTCTCGGACCATGGCTTACCTTCCGGGTCGGCCGAGGCACGGTTGTAGAGGATGCGGCGATTGGCGGGCCACGCCCAGCCCCACTCGGTCGCGGCGTTGGGCTGCTCGGTCCACGGCTTTCTCCGCCGGGCCTGGTTCACGCCGTCGGCGTAGACGCCCGAGTAGATCCAACCTCCGCACGCCGTCGTGCCGTCGTCCTTGAGCTCTATGAAGCCGCCTACCGGCTCGCCGGTCTCGACGTGGTAGCCGTTGATCTCCTTGAGGATGCTCTCGATGTGCGGCTCGTAGTGTTCGCCCTCGGTCGGGTAGTCCCAGGTCATCGCCCTGATGAGCCTGTCGCGCTTTTTCCTGGAGGACTTGTAGAGTTCCTTGACCCTGCGTCCCAGGTGGTAGACGAACCAGGCGTCGCTCCTCGCGTCGCCCGGCGGCTCGACGGACTTGTCGTGCCACTGCAGCATGCGCTGGGTCTGGGTGAAGGAGCCGTCCTTCTCGGCGACGAGCGCGCACGGCATGAAGAAG
>Ga0126306_10001017_pt1 | contig 14523 bp, 8 predicted proteins | sample Plot27_FD_92592 | JGI IMG/M metagenome (GOLD analysis project Ga0126306, IMG submission 92592) | Serpentine soil microbial communities from UC McLaughlin Reserve, CA, USA - Plot27 | ecosystem: Environmental > Terrestrial > Soil > Grasslands | place: USA: UC McLaughlin Reserve, Lake County...
CGCTCGACGGCGTCTTCGACGCTGCGACCCAGGGCGCCGTGTCGGCCTTCTACCTCACCCGCTCGTTCGAGCCGGCAGGCGCGACCGACGCGCAGGTCGAGCAGCTGCGGACCGCCGAGGCGGACGCCGCCGTCGCCCGCGACGCCCACCTGCAGGCCGTCAACGCCGTCGATCAGGCCCGGCGGGGAGCGGCGCCCGGGGAGGTCGAGCAGGCCCGGATCGACGCGGCGACCGCACTCGACGCGCTCCACACGGCCGAGCTCGGCGTACCGGCCGCAGAAGCGAGGCTGCAGACCGCGCGCAGGCTCGCGGCGGCCGCGGTCGGCGCCGAAGCGCTCGCCGGGAGCAACAACCGGCGTGACCAGGCGGCCGCCGATGCGGACGTCGCGGCCAGGCGGGCAGCGCTCGACCTCGCCGTCGACGAGGAGCAGCTCGCCGTGCTGAGGCGCAATGACGTACCCCTCGATGCACCGCCCAGCGAGCGCGAGGCGGCGGCGGCGGCCGTGCGCGCGGCGGGCCGCGCCGTCGCGCAGGCCAGGGCGGAGCTGGCCGCGGCGGTCGCCTCGGCGGACGCGGTGCGCGCCGGCGCGCCGGCCGCGCTGCGCCAGGCCCGCGGCGACGCGGCCAACCTGGCGACCGACGTGCGCCTCGCCGCCGCCGAGCTGCGCCGGGCGCGGCGCGGTCTCGACGTGGCGCGGCAGCAGGTGCGGCTGCAGGACGCGCGCGTGAGGGCCCTCGCCAGCCCGCAGGACACGGGCACGCTCGAGGACATCACCGCCGCCGCGGCGGCGGAGGCGCGCCGCACGCGAGCGGTCGTGGATCGCCTGTCGAGCCAGGCAGGCATCCGCGTTCCCGCCGACGAGCTCGTGTTCCTGCCGGACCTGCCCGTCCGGGTGGACGAGGTCAAGGCGCTGCGCGGCAGCACCGTCGCGGGCCCGGTCATGACGGTGACAAGCTCGAGCCTGGTGGTGGACTCCTCGCTCAGCGTCTCCGACGCCAAGCTCGTGCAGGTCGGGGATCCGGTGACGATCGAGGAGCAGGAGCTGGGCGTGAGGGCGAAGGGCCGCGTCGCAGAGCTGGACACGACTCCGGGCACCCGGAAGGTCGACCCGAACCGCTTCTACTTCTCCGTCGTCCCGACGAGCCCCGTGGAGGCGCTCGTCGGGGCGTCCGTCAGGCTCACGATCGCGGTCAAGAGCACGCGCGGCGCGGTCCTCGTCGTCCCCGTGAGCGCCCTCTCGGTCGCCGGCGACGGGAGCTCGCGCCTGCAGGTCCGCCGGGGCGGGAGCACGCGCCTCGTCACCGTCGTGCCGGGACTCGCCGCCGAGGGCGACGTGGAGGTCCGGCCGGCCCGCGATGAGCGGCTGGAGGAGGGCGAGCTGGTCGTCGTCGGCGCCAACGGAGGCGGGCCGTGAGGGTCGCCCCGCCGCGTCGCCGAGGGCACGGTGGCGCGCCGGCCGAGGCGACCGCGCGGCGGCAGCGGCGGCGCGCGCTGATGAGCGGCTCGCTGGTCGAGCTGTTCGACGTCGGCCGGAGGTTCGGCAGCGATCCGCCCGTCATCGCTCTCGACGGGGTGACGTTCAGCGTGCAGCGCGGGAGCTCGGTGGCGATCGTCGGCCCGTCCGGATCCGGCAAGTCGACCCTGATGAACGTCCTCGGGTGTCTCGACCGCCCCAGCTCCGGGACCTACCTGTTCGAGGGGATCGACGTCGGCAGCCTGACCGACGACGAGCGCGCCGCGCTGCGGGCCCACCGGATCGGCTTCGTCTTCCAGAGCTTCAACCTGCTCGGGCACCGCACGGTGCTCGAGAACGTGATGCTGGCCGAGGTCTACCGCGGCGTCCCCCCGGAGGGCCGCGCCGCTCGCGCGCTGGAGGCGCTCCGGCAGGTCGGGATGGAGGGCCGCGCGCGGTTCCTGCCGCCGAAGCTCTCGGGTGGGGAGCAGCAGCGGGTCGCCATCGCGCGCGCGCTCATGGGCGATCACAGCCTGCTGCTGTGCGACGAGCCGACCGGGAACCTCGACTCCGTCAACACCGAGGCGCTCCTCGCCCTGTTCGACGAGCTCGGCGAGGCCGGCCTGACGCTCGTCATGGTCACGCACGAGGAGCAGGTGGCCGCGCACGCCGACCGGCGCGTGCGCATGATCGACGGGCGCTTGACCGAGGAGCAGCCGTGAAGCGCCGCACTCGGCGGCCCGCGCGCCCGGCCCGCCCGGACGGCGCCGACCGCCTGAGCCGGCGGATGCGTCCGGGCGACCTCATGGCGGAGGCGGGCGCGGGCCTCCTCGCGCGCCCGGCCCGCGTCGCGCTGACCGTCCTGGGGACCGTGATCGGGGTCGCGGCGCTCGTCGCGACGCTCGGCCTGTCGAAGACCGCCGGCAACCAGATCGTCGGACGCTTCGACGCCGTGTCCGCGACCGACGTGGTCGTAAGCCCCTCCGTGCGCGGCGGCGGCGCCGGTGGCGTCGTGCTGTCCTGGGACGCCGAGGCGCGCCTGAGGCGGCTGAACGGCGTGTCGGCGGCCGGTACGCTCGCCGACGTCGACGTTCGCGGAGCGCTCGTCCGCTCCGTGCCGATCAACGACCCGTTGGGCACCGGTGCCGTGCAGCTGCCGATGAAGGCGGCCTCGCCCGGGCTGTTCCGGGCGGTCAGGGCGCAGCTCGCCGGCGGTCGCTACTTCGACGCCGGCCACTCGCAGCGGGCCGATCGCGTGCTCGTGCTCGGGCCCAACGCCGCGTTGCGCCTGGGCATCGACCGCGTCGACCAGCAGCCGGCGGTCTTCGTGGGCGACCGCCTGTATTCGGTCATCGGACTGCTGAAGGACGTCCGCCGGCAGGTGTCGCTGCGGGGGGCGGCGATCATGACGGAGGGCACCGCGCGCCGCGAGTTCGGCCTGCGAGCGCCCGGGCTGGCGCAGATCGAGACGCGGCCGGGTGCCGTGAACCTGATCAGCCGCCAGGCGCCGAGGGCGCTGAGCCCTCGCGATCCGGCGCTGCTGAAGGTCGCGGCGCCGCCCGATCCGCGCCTGCTCAAGCGGGCGGTCGAGAACGACCTCAACGCGCTCTTCCTGCTGCTCGGCGGCGTCTCGCTGCTCGTCGGAGCGCTCGGGATCGCCAACGTCACGCTCGTCTCGGTGCTCGAGCGCGTCGGCGAGATCGGCCTGCGGCGGTCGCTAGGCGCGGCGCGCCGCCACATCGCGGCCCAGTTCCTGCTCGAGAGCACCGGGATGGGGCTCGCGGGCGGCCTGATCGGCGCGAGCGTCGGGACGCTGGTCATCGTCGGCGTCTCGGCGAGCAACACGTGGACGCCCGTGCTCGACCCGTGGGTCCCGCTCGGCGCGCCGCTGCTGGGCGCCGTCATCGGGCTTGTCTCGGGCACCTATCCGGCGCTGCGCGCCGCCTCTCTGGAGCCCGTGGAGGCGCTGCGGGCCGGCACATGACACGCAACACACGCTCGTGAAGGGATTCCCATGCGATACCTGTTGACCGCCATCGCCCTGGCCGCCGCGATCGCCGTCGGCGCCTGCGGAGACGAAGGCACCGCGCCCGCCGATCGTCCGCCCGTCGACGTCGAGGACCAGCTCGGCTTCGACCAGGCGGGCATCATCGCCCGTCAGAGTCGCGTCGAGACCGCGATCCGCGACTGCATGCGGGCCGAGGGATTCGAGTACGTGCCGGTGGACCCCCTCGCCCAGCGGGCGGCGGTGCTCGGCGCGAGCCGCCTCAGCGACGAGGAGTTCCTCCAGCAGTTCGGCTACGGGATCAGCACGCTCTGGGGTCGCGGACGGGCCGAGGCGGATCCCAACGAGCGCCTGCGCCTCGCCCTGGGCCCCGCGGATCGCCGGGCGTACGACCGCGTGCTCTGGGGGGAGAACGCCGGCGCGACGTTCACCGCGGCGGTCGACTCGGGCGACTTCGCCTCGCTCGGCGGCTGCACCCGCAAGGCGACCGAAGCGGTGTTCGGCGGGGCCCAGGTGCTCACCCAGCTCCAGGGCAAGCTCGACGCGCTCGAGGAGCGCATCCTCCAGGACCAGCGGATGGTGCGCGCGATCGAGAGCTGGTCGAAGTGCGTGGCGGAGGCCGGATACCAGTACGAGGAGCCCGAGGCGATCGACAGCGACCTGTTCGGGCGGATGGAGAAGATCGTCGGCACGCTGCCCGGGCAGTTCGCGACCGGGCCCGCCGCGGGCGAGAAGCCGCGTCCCTACAACCGGGCCAAGCTCGCCGCGCTCCAGCAGGAGGAGGTGGCGATCGCGAGAGCGGACCACAGGTGCGAGCTCAAGCACATCACGCCCGTGGAGGAGAAGGTCACGCCCCAGTACTCCGAGGACTTCCGGCGCCAGAACCAGGGCCTGATCAGCCGGGTAAAGCCGGCGCCCTGACGCCGTCCCGACGACCGGGCGCCTGGTCGCGCCCGGCGTCGCGGGGCAGCGCGAGCGAGAACGCGCTGCCCCCGCCCTCCCGTCCCTCGATCCAGACCCGGCCGCCGTGGGCGCGGGCGACCTCGCGGCAGATCGCGAGGCCGAGCCCGCTCCCGCCGGCGTCGCGTCCGCGGGCGCGGTCGACGCGGTAGAAGCGGTCGAAGACGTGCGCCCGGGCTTCCTCCGGGATGCCGGGGCCGTCGTCGGCCACCGTCACGCCCACCTCGCGATCGCTGCACCACACCAGGATGCGGACCTCGCCGCCGCGCGGGGTGAACTTGATCGCGTTCTCGATCAGGTTGGTGAGCGCCTGGTGCAGGCGCTGCGGATCGGCCTGCGCCTCGCACGGCCCGCCGGCGACCTGGAGCCGGATCTGCTTGTCGGCGGCCAGCAGCCGCAGCGGCCGCTCCGCCGCCTCGGCGGCGACCACCAGCTCCACGCTCGTCGTGAGGAGCGCGAGCCTGCCCTCGTCGACCTGCGCGAGAGTGAGCAGGTTGTCGACGATGCGGCTCATCGAGTCGACCTCCTCGCGCGCGCTCTCGAGCACCTCGTGCGCCTCGTCCGGCAGCCGATCGCCGCGCAGGCTCACGTCGAGCTCGGCGCGCATGACCGCGAGCGGGGTGCGCAGCTCGTGCGACGCGTCTGCGACGAGGCGGTGCTTCTCGGTGACGCCGGACTCGAGGCGGTCGAGCATCGCGTTGAGCGTCACCGCGAGGTGACCGAGCTCATCCGCAGCGCGCGGCACGGCGATCCGCTCGTTCAGCCGGTCGATCTCGATCGCCTCCGCCTCCTTGGTCATCCGCGCGACCGGCAGGAGCGCCTTGCGGGCGAGCCACCAGCCCACCAGCGCCGCCGCGGCGATCGCGACGGGCCCGGCGAGGAGGAGCAGCACGCGGACCCGTCGCGCCGGCGCCTCGACCTCCTGGAGCGACTCCGCCACGACGAGCACGCGGCGGCGGCCGAGCCGCCGCAGCGACGACACCGAGGCCCGCAGGTGGCGGCCGTCGACGGTCACAGTGACCATCCGCGCATCGCCGAGCAGTGCGCCGGCGCGCGCTTGCGGCGGGACGATCGGGCGGGCGGCGGCGCCGCCGCCGTGGCTCACGAGCACCCGGCCGCTGCGATCGAGGACCTGCGCCGAGCCCCCCAGCCCGGGGAGCGCCGCAAGTGCGACCTCGCGAAACCCGGCGTCGCCTTCGGCCGTGTAGGCCTCGCCGATGGAGCTTGCGTGGGTACGGACGTCGCGGTCGAGACGGCCCTGCAGGTCCGCCTCGAGCTGGATCACTAGGAACGTCCCGATCGCCACCAGGATCGCTGCCAGCAGCACGGCGTACCAGGCGGTCAGCCGGACGCGGATCGGCAGGTTCAATCGGACTCCAGCACGAATCCCCGGCCGCGGACGGTCCGGATCAGCCGCGGTCCGGAGGCCCGCTCCAGCTTCTTGCGCAGGTAGCCGACGTAGACGTCGACGAGGTTGGACGACCTGTCGACGTCCCCGTTCCAGACCTCCTCGAGCAGCTCGGACCGCGACACCACGCGGCCCGGCCGCCGTGCCAGGCACTGGAGCACGGCGAGCTCGCGGGCCGAGAGCTCGACGCTGCGTCCGGCCCTCGTCACGACGTGACGCTCCGCGTCGATCTGGAGACCGCCGACGCTGACAGGCGCGGGCTCGGCGGGGCTCCGGCGCGTGAGGGCGCGCAGGCGTGCGACGAGCTCACCGAAGTCGAACGGCTTGACGAGGTAGTCGTCCGCGCCCCCGTTCAACCCGCGGATCCGGTCGCGCACGTCCGCGCGCGCGGTCAGCATGAGAACCGGCATCTGTCGGCCCTGCAGCCGCAGCGACTCGCAGACCGTGAAGCCGTCGGCGCCCGGCAGCATGACGTCCAGGACGACCGCGTCGTACTCCCGCGCACCGGCCTGCTGGAGCGCTTCGTGCCCGTCGCGCGCGACATCGACCTCGTAGCCCTCACGCCCGAGCCCCCGCTCGAGGGCGCGCACGAGCTTGGCGTCGTCTTCGACGATCAGCAGCCTCATGTGATCATCCTGATGTCGATGCGTCTGAACGGGTTGACTTCCTCAGCGTTTTCTGAGAGAAGATTAAACCGATCCTGAGAGCAAGGTAGAAGCTCCCGGATCCGCTCTCAAGACCCCCCGAACTGATTACGGGACAGGCCGTGATGGGCGCCCGCGCGCTGGCGTGCGGGACAAGTGTAGAACCGGACGACGCCTCTCGGAGGAGGACGGAATGTGCCCGAACGGGTCGGGTCTTGGCATGGCTGCGATTGCAGGAGAACGCTGAGATGCGCGCGATCCTGCGGTTCGCCCTGACCTTCCGGGTACTGATCGTCGCCCTCGCGGCCGGCACGCTGGCCGTCGGCGTCACGCAGCTCGACGGCGCGCCGGTCGACGTCCTGCCCGAGTTCACGCCTCCGTACGCGGAGATCCAGACCGAGGCGCTCGGGCTCTCCGCCGAGGAGGTGGAGGAGCTGATCACGGTTCCGCTCGAGGCCGACCTGCTCAACGGGGTCGAGGGCGTCGACGTCATCCGCTCGCAGTCGCTTCCGAGCCTGTCGTCGATCGTGCTCGTGTTCAAGCCCGGCACCGACGTCTACCGCGCGCGGCAGCTCGTCCAGGAGCGCCTGATCCAGGCGCATGCCCTGCCGAACGTCTCCAGCCCGCCCACTCTCCTGCAGCCGCTCTCGTCCTCGAGCCGGGTGCTGATGATCGGCCTGTCCTCCGAGCAGCTGTCGCCGATCGAGAAGTCGGTGATCGCGCGCTGGACGCTGCGCCCGCGGCTCATGGGCGTGCCGGGCGTCGCCAACGTGTCGGTGTGGGGCATGCGCGACCAGCAGCTGCAGGTGCAGGTCGACCCAGAGCAGCTCCGCGACCGCGACGTCACCCTGAACCAGGTCGTCAAGACGGCGGGCAACGCGCAGGCGGTCTCGCCGCTGACCTTCCTGGAGGCGTCGACTCCGGGCACCGGCGGGTTCATCGAGACACCGCAGCAGAGGCTGCAGGTCCGCAACGTGCTCGAGCAGCTCGCGGACCCGGACGAGCTCGCCAAGGTGCCCGTCGAGGGCACGGGCGGCAGGCTGCGCCTGAGCGACGTGGCGGACGTCAAGGTCGATCACCAGCCGCTGATCGGTGATGCCGTGGTCGACGGCGGCGACGGGCTGCTGCTGGTCGTCGAGAAGTTCCCGGGCGCCGGCACGACCGAGGTCACGGCCGCCGTCGAGGACGCGCTCGAGACGCTGCGGCCGGGCCTGTCCGGGCTGCAGACCGACACGTCGGTGTTCCGCCCCGCCACGTTCATCGAGGACGCCAAGGCGAACCTCGAGCTCGCGATCTTCATCGCCGCCGCGCTCGTCGCGCTGGCCTTCGCCGCCCTCCTGTTCCGGCTGCGCACGGTCCTGATCGGGCTGTTCACGATCCCGGTGTCGCTGGTGGCGGCGGCGCTCGTGCTCGACGCGCTCGGCGAGACCTTCAACGCGATCTCGTTCGCGGGGCTGATGGCCGGCGTCGCGCTCGTCGTAGACGAGGCCGTCGTCGGCGTCGAGAACGTCGCGCGCCGCCTGCACGACCGTCGCGCGGCGGGCAGCGACGTGCCGACGTCGACGGTCGTGCTCGAGGCATCGCAGGAAGTGCGCGGTCCGCTCATGTACGCGACGCTGATCGCGCTGCTGGCGATCGTTCCGGTCGTCGCCATGGAAGGGCGGCCGGGCGCCTTCTTCGAGCCGCTCGTGCTGGCCTACGCGCTCGCCGTGGTGGCGGCGCTGGTCGTGGCGCTGACCCTCACGCCCGCGCTGTGCGCGCTGCTCCTCTCGCGCGGACGGCTCGGCCGTCGCGAGTCGCCGCTGCTCACGTGGCTGCGCCCGCGCTACGAGCGGGCGTTCACCCGCTTCGCGCGCCGTCCCGGCACGGGCTTCGTCGCCGCCGGCGCGCTCCTGCTCGCCGGGCTGGCGGCCTTGCCGTTCATGGGGACGTCGCCGATCCCGTCGCTGAAGGATCGCGACGTGCTGGTCCACCTCGAGGCCGAGCCGGGGACGTCGAACCCGCGAATGACGCAGATCGCGACGTCGCTCACGCGCGAGCTGCGGTCGCTTCCGGGGATCGACAACGTCGGCGCGCATGTCGGACGCGCGGTGACGGGCGACGAAACCGTCGACGTCAACTCCGGCGAGGTCTGGGTCAGCGTCGCCTCCGGTGCCGACTACGACGACACGGTCGACAACATCGAGGACGCGGTGGGCCGCGTGCCCGGCGTCCAGCGCGAGGTCGTCACCTACTCGGCGCAGAAGATCAGGGACGTCGGTGGGCTCAACGACGGGGACAACCCGGTTCGCGGCGACGGCCTGGACGTGCTGACCGGCGCGGCCGCACCGCTCGTCGTCCGGGTCTACGGCGAGGACCTCGCGACGCTTCGCCGCCAGGCCGAAGCGGTCCGGCGGCTCCTGTCCGACGTCGACGGTGTGGTCAACCCGCGCGTCGAGCAGGTCAAGCAGCAGCCGACGCTCGAGATCGAGGCGGACCTCGCCAAAGCGCAGCGCCTCGGCGTCAAGCCCGGCGACGTCCGGCGCGCGGAGGCCACGCTGCTGCAGGGCATCCAGGTCGGCAGCGTGTTCGAGGACCAGAAGGTCTTCGACGTGGTCGTCAAGGGCGTGCCGGGGACGCGGCAGAGCCTCGAAGACGTCGGGGACCTGCTGATCGATCGGCCCGGCGGAGGCCATGTGCGCCTCGGCGACGTGGCCGACGTACGGGTCGTGCCGAAGCCGATCGCGATCGAGCGCGACGCCGTGTCGAGGCGCATCGACGTCCAGGCCGGCGTCAGTGGACGCAGTCTCGGCGCGGTGGCCGACGACGTCCGCGCCCGGCTCGCGAGCACGAAGCTGCCGCTCGCGTACCACGCCGAGGTGCTGGAGTCGACGACCGGCGAGGAGATCGGGGCGATCGGCATGCTGGCGTTCGCGGTCGGGGCCCTGCTCGCCGCCTACCTGCTGCTCCAGGCGGCGTTCGGCAGCTGGCGGCTGGCGGCGCTGGTATGCCTGATGCTGCCGGTGGCACTGGCCGGCGGCGTGATCGCCGCCCTGCTCGCCGGGGCCGAGCTCTCGCTCGGCTCGATGCTCGGGCTGCTGGCGCTGCTGGGACTCGCCGCGCGCACGAGCGTCCTGCTCGTGCGCCACTTCCAGGACCGGCCGGCGGACGAGCGCGCGGCGGGGGAGCGGCTCGTGCCGATCGTCACGACCGCCGCGGCGCTGCTGCTGCTCATGCTGCCGTTCGTGCTGCTCGGCACGCGGCCGGGACTCGAGGTCGTCCACCCGATGGCGGTGGTGATCCTCGGCGGCCTCTTCACCGCGACCTTCGTGAGCCTGTTCCTGCTGCCCGCGACATACGCGCGCGTCGCCGTCGCGGCGGCGCCTGGTACCCCGATCGTCGGCCCGGTCGTGCGTCAGCGGACCGCTGCCGAGCCCGAGGTGGTGCGCGTGGCGGGTGACGGAGACGGCGCGCCGGACGGCAATGGCACCCCGGACGGCAACGGCGACGGACGGCCCGCGCGGGACGGCGAGACCGAGCGATGACCGCGCGGAGGAACTCGGGCTCGCTCGCCGCCGCCCTGGCACTGATCGCGGCCGGAGGAGCGCTCTCCGGCTGCACCGAGGTCGAGGCCACGACCTCCGAGGGCTATGAACCGGCGACGCTTAACGAGGTCGCGGGCTCGGAGCTCAAGCAGGTGACGCTCACGGCGGAGGGCGCACAGCGGACCGGCCTGCGGACGGCGCCGGTGCAGCGGAGCGGCGACCGCCGGATCGTCCCCTATACGGCGCTGATCTACGACGGCGAGGGCAAGACCTTCGTCTACACGGCACCGAAGCCCTTGTCGTTCCTCCGGGCGGCGGTCGCGGTCGACCGGATCGAGGGTGATCAGGTGCTGCTGACCGACGGGCCGGCGGCCGGGAGCCGGGTCGTGACCACTGGGGCGGCCGAGGTGTACGGCACCGAGCTCGAGATCGCAGGGAGTCACTGAGAATGCGCTGGATCGTCGGGAGCAGCCTGCGCTTCCGGTGGCTGGTCGTCTTCGCCGCCGCCGCGCTGACCGCGGTCGGGATCGCGCAGATCCCGAGCGCGAAGGTCGACGTCTTCCCCGAGTTCGCGCCCCCGCGCGTGGAGATCCAGACGATCGCGCTCGGCAACTCCTCCAGCGAGGTCGAGGAGCTGATCACGGTCCCGATCGAGAATCAGCTCAACGGGCTGCCGGGGCTGGATCAGCTGCGTTCCAAGTCCGTCTCGCAGCTTTCCTCGATCCAGCTCATCTTCGAGCGCGGCACCGACGAGCTGAAGGCCCGGCAGCTGGTTCAGGAGCGGCTGGCGCAGATCACGGCTGACCTGCCGAGGTGGGCCAGCCCGCCGTGGATGATGCCGCCGGTCTCGGCGACCAGCCGGATCATGAAGATCGGGCTGTCCTCGGACGAGGTGAGCCTGGTCGAGCTCTCGGCGATCTCGTACTGGAAGATCAACCAGCGCCTGATGCGCGTGCCGGGTGTTGCTCACGTCGACATCTACGGCGAGCGGCTCCAGCAACGCCACGTGCAGGTCGACCCCGCGAAGCTCGCCCGCTACGGCGTCCCGCTGCAGAAGGTGATGGACGTCACGGCGAACGCCCTGGACGCGGGGCTGCTGCAGTACTCGCCCGGCGCGGTGGTCGGCACCGGCGGCTTCGTCGAGACCGCCGGGCAGCGGCTGAACATCCGCAACGTGCAGGCGATCGAGCGGCCCGAGCAGCTGGGTCAGGTGCCGGTCATCAAGCGCGGCGGCAGGACGCTGCGCCTTGCCGACATGGGCCGGGTGGTCGAGGACCACATGCCGGTCTGGGGCGAGGCCGTCGTCAACGACGGCCCGGGCCTGCTGCTGATCGTCCAGAAGTACCGCGGGGCCAACACGATGGAGGTGACACGCGGGGTCGAGCGCGCGATCGAGGACATGCGCCCGGGCCTGCGCGGTATCGAGATCGACACCACCATCTTCCGGCCGGCCAGCTTCATCGAGCAGTCGATCGACAACCTCACCCGCGCGCTGCTCATCGGCGTGGGCCTGGTGATCCTGATCATCGCGGCGTTCCTGTTCGACTGGCGCACCGCATTCATCAGCCTGATCGCGATCCCGCTGTCGCTGATCGCCGCGATCCTCGTGCTCGACCTCAACGGCAGGACGATCAACGTGATGGTCCTGGCCGGCCTGGTGGTCGCCATCGGGGTGGTGGTCGACGACGCGATCATCGACGTGGAGAACATCGTCCGGCGGCGCCGGCAGGCGCGCGCGGAGGGCAGCGGCGTGTCGACGTTCTCGATCGTGCTGGACGCCTCGGTCGAGGTGCGCAGCGCGATCACCTATGCGACGCTGATCAACGTCGTCGCGATCGTGCCGGTCTTCTTCCTCCAGGGACTGTCCGGCTCGTTCTTCCAGCCGCTCGTCCTGGCCTACGGGCTCGCGGTGCTGGTCTCGATGCTGGTCGCGCTGACGGTCACGCCGGCGCTGTGCCTGATCTTCCTGTCGCGAGGGCACCTTCCGAACCGCGAGTCGCCGCTGCTGCGCGTGCTCAAGCGCGGCTACGGCGCGATTCTCGGGCGCGTCATCCGCAGGCCGCGCCCGGCGATCGCCACGGCGGCCGCGTTCCTGCTGGCCGGCCTGCTGATCTTTCCCACGCTCGGGTCGTCGCTGCTGCCCAACTTCAAGGAGCGCGATTTCCTCATGCACTGGCTGACGCAGCCGGGCACGGGCGTCGACGAGGAGCGGCGCATCTCGATCCGGGCCTGCAAGGACCTGCGCGAGATCCCCGGCGTCCGCAACTGCGGCTCGCACATCGGGCAGGCGCAGTTCTCGGACGAGATCTACGGTGTCGACTTCGGCGAGAACTGGATCAGCGTCGACCCCGACGTCGACTACGACAAGACGCTCGCCTCGATCCATAGGACCGTCGAGGGATACCCCGGCCTCTACCGCGACGTCCAGACCTACCTGCGCGAGCGGATCAAGGAGGTGCTGACGGGCACCAGCGAGTCGGTCGTCGTGCGGATCTTCGGTCCCGACCTCGACGTCATGCGCAAGCAGGCGGACGAGATCGCGGCGAAGATCGGGAGCATCGACGGCGTCGTCGACGCCCACGCGGACCTGCAGGAGAACCTGCCCCACGTCGAGATCGAGCTCGACCTGGCCGCGGCGCGGCGCCACGGCCTCAAGCCGGGCGACGTCCGCCGCCAGTCATCCACGCTGCTTGCCAGCGAGGAGGTCGCCGACCTGTTCTACGGCGGCCAGGCCTACGACGTGCACGTATGGTCCATCCCCGCGGCGCGCGACAGCGTGACCGACATCCAGCGGCTCCCGATCGACACGCCCGGCGGCGGCAGGATCCAGCTCGCCGACATCGCCGACGTGCGGGTGGCTCCGACGCCCAACGCGATCGAGCGCGAGCTGCAATCGCGCCGGATCGACGTCGGCGCCAACGTCGAGGGCCGCGACCTCGCGTCGGTGGTCAGCGACGTCGAGGAGCGCCTGGAGACCGTCGCGTTCCCGCTCGGATACCACGCGGAGGTGCTCGGGGAGTCGACGGAGCTGAACGCCGCCCAGAGCAGGCTGCTGGTGTTCGGCATCGGCGCCGCGATCGCGATCTTCCTGCTCCTGCACGCGGCCTTCGGCAGCCTGCGGCTCGCGATCCTCACCTTCCTGCTCCTGCCGATGGCGCTGGTGGGAGGCGTGCTCGCCGTCTGGCTGGGCGACGGCGTCCTGTCGCTCGGCTCACTGGTGGGCTTCCTCACGGTGTTCGGGATCGCTGCGCGCAACGGCATCCTCATGATCAGCCACTTCCAGCATCTCGAGCGCTACGAGGGCGAGGCCTTCGGTCCCGCGCTGGTCCTCCGCGGCGCGAAGGAGCGGCTCGCGCCGATCCTGATGACCGCGCTGGCCACCGGGCTCGCGCTCGTGCCGCTTGCGGTCGCCGGCAGCATCCCGGGCCACGAGATCGAGCACCCGATGGCGATCGTCATCCTCGGCGGTCTCGTCACCTCCACGCTGCTGAACCTGCTCGTCGTGCCCGCCCTGTACCTGCGCTTCGCCAAGCCGGCGACCGGGCGCGGCCGGCGACTCGAGCCGGGCGGAGCTCGGCCGCGGGAGGAGGCCCCGACGAGCGTGAGCTGACGGGACGGACGACGATGATGAGCGAGCGAAACCACCGGACGCGCCTCGGGCTGCTGGTCGTGACGGTGCTCCTCGTCGTGTTCGCCTCGGCCGGTACGACGCAGGCGCTCGGACAGGCCTCGGATCCCGTGGAGGAGGCCGGCTGCGCCCGGGCCGTCGACTACGGCACCGCCGAGTTCGACGACGACTCCCACCTTGTCACCCACCCGTTCCTGCCGCTGCGGCGGGGGACGCAGCGCGTCTTCGAGGGCCGTTCGACGGCGACGGGAGAGACGCTTCCGCATCGGGTCACGTTCACCGTGACCGGGCTCACGAAGATGATCGACGGGGTGAGGACGGTGGTCGTCTGGGACGTCGACGAGTCCGACGGCCAGGTCACCGAGGCCGAGCTGGCGTTCTTCGCCCAGGATACGGAGGGCAACGTCTGGAATCTCGGCGAGTACCCCGAGGAGTACCCGGACGGCGTGTTCGGCGGTGCGCCGAATACATGGTTCGCGGGCGTCGGAGAGGCCGAGCCCGGCGTGCACATGCTCAACATGGTCGATGTGTTCCTGCCGGGCCAGCCGGAGTACCTGCAGGGATGGGTGCCCGAGATCGAGTTCCTCGACTGCGCCAAGATCGTGGAGACCGGCTCGACGGAGCTCGTCACCCACGAGCGCAGCCCGCTGGATCCGGCCGGGGGCGTCCAGGTCAAGCACCACAAGCTCCTCGTGGGGATCGACGAGATCAGCGCGCTCGACGACCCCGAGGGGGAGACGCTGGTGCTCGTGGGAGGGCTCAAGACGCTGACCTCCACCCAGCTCGTGCAGGCGAACGTCGAGGCGCACAAGCTCGACCAGCGCGGCCTCCTATGCAGCGACGTCTACGCGCAGACCGTGCCCATCGGAGGTGCTAACGACGGCGACTACGGCCCTTACA
>Ga0126306_10001018_pt1 | contig 14522 bp, 19 predicted proteins | sample Plot27_FD_92592 | JGI IMG/M metagenome (GOLD analysis project Ga0126306, IMG submission 92592) | Serpentine soil microbial communities from UC McLaughlin Reserve, CA, USA - Plot27 | ecosystem: Environmental > Terrestrial > Soil > Grasslands | place: USA: UC McLaughlin Reserve, Lake County...
CAGGGCGGGCTGTTCGTCGACGCCTACGTGATCGCGCACGAGTACGGCCACCACGTGCAGAACCTGCTCGGCACCAACCAGCAGGTGACGCCCGGCGAGACCGGCCCCACGAGCGGCACCGTCCGGCTGGAGCTGCAGGCCGACTGCTACGCCGGCGCCTGGGCCAACCACGCCGAGACCGTGCCCGACGACTCCGGGGCGCCGCTGATCGAGGAGATCACCCAGGACGACGTGAACCGGGCGCTGGACGCCGCCGCCCGCATCGGCGACGACTTCATCCAGCAGAACCTGGGCGGCGGCCGGATCGACCAGGACGCGTTCACCCACGGCTCGTCGGAGCAGCGGCAGAAGTGGTTCGCCACCGGCTACGAGACCGGCGACCCGGGGCAGTGCGACACGTTCAGCACCAACGACCTCGGATGAGGTGAGCCGCTGACGTGGGCGACCACCTCCGCATCACACGGGACGGGCACGTCGCCGTCCTGACCATCGACCGCCCCGAGAAGCGCAACGCGATGACGGGGCAGATGTGGGCGGACCTGCCGGACGTCTTGGCCACCCTCGCCAACGACGCCGACGTGCGGGTGCTGGTCGTGACCGGCGCCGGGCCGAGCTTCTGCGCGGGCGCCGACATCTCCGACCTGCTCGGCGGGCCCGACCCGGACGACCCGATGGCCGTCGTCCGGCGCGACAACCTGGCGGCGCAGGCGGCGCTGCGCCACTTCCCGAGGCCGACCGTCGCGATGATCCGCGGCCACTGCATCGGCGGCGGCGTGGAGATCGCGGCCTGCTGCGACCTGCGGTTCACCGACCCGACCGGCGTCTTCGGCGTCACCCCGGCCAAGGTCGGCATCGTCTACACGCCGTCGTCCACGAAGGCCCTGACGGACCTCGTGGGGCCGGCCATGACGAAGTACCTGCTGTTCAGCGGGGAGCTGATCGACGCACCGACGGCGCTGCGGGCGGGCCTCGTCGACCAGCTGGTCCCGGCCGACGACCTCGAGCCGGAGGTGCGCCGCTTCGCCGACGTCCTGGCCTCGCGGTCGGCCCTCTCGCAGCGGGCGACCAAGGAGGTCGTCGCCGCTCTCGCAGCCGGCCGCGACGGCCAGGCCGAGGCCGCGCGCTGGTACCGGGAGACCGTCGCCTCGGGTGAGCTCGCGGAAGGAGTCACCGCCTTCGCCGAGCGACGTGCGCCGCGGTTCCCCTGGTCCGCCTGAGAGTCGATTCGGTTTCGATCACGCCGGGGCGGGGCACCGTGGGTGTGCGGCGCTCCCTGAAGAAGGCGGGGACTGATGCGGCTCCCCCCGCGTACTGCTCGCCTGCCCGCCGACCCGTAGCGCACGGATGCGCCGGAACCCAGTCGGCGGCGAGGTCGCGCCTCGACCGGCCCACGAACCATGACGACAACCGCGAAAGACAGCCGAGGAGGACCGATGACTCACTCCATCGACGCCCCACTCCCGCCCCCCGCTCCGGCGGGCACGGGTTCACCGTCGACCACGTCCGCGTCGACGACCGACGTCGCCAAGGACGAGGCCAGGAACGTCGGCCAGACCGCCGCCCAGGCCGGTAGCCAGGTCGCATCGACCGCGACCGAACAGGCCAAGCAGGTCGCCGGCGAGACACAGCGCCAGGCCAAGGACCTGATGGACCAGGGCCGCACCCAGGTCAGGCAGCAGGTCGTCTCGCAGCAGCAGAAGGCGGGACAGAGCCTGTCCTCCCTCGCGCAGGAGCTCCGCGGCCTCGCCGACGGCACCAGCTCCGGCGCCCCCGGCCCCGCGCGCGACCTGCTCCAGCAGGCGTCCAGCTCGGTCGAGAGCTTCGCGTCGATGCTGCAGAACCGCGAGCCGGCCGACCTGCTCGAGGAGGTCCGCAGCTTCGCCCGCCGCAAGCCGGGCCTGTTCCTCCTCGGTGCCGCCGCCGCCGGTGTGCTCGCCGGCCGGCTCACCAGCGGGGTGAAGGCTGCGCACAGCGACAGCAGCTCCGGCTCCGCCGCGGGCACCGGCGGCTACAACTACGTCGACCCGACCCCCACGTACTCCGACTACACGGCCACCACGGGCACGGACTACCCGGCCACCACGGGCACGTCGTCGTTCGGGGCGCAGACCGCCGGCGCTCCGCTGCCCCCGCCGCCCTACGGCACCGTTCCCCCAATGGGCGACGCCGTTCCCCCGGCGACCCCGGCCCCCGGTTGGGACGACCCGGCCCGGCGTCCGGGTGGGGTGGGCTGACCGATGACCTCCCCCTACTCCGGTGCGACCCCTGCCGGGGCGACCTCCGTGGGCGCGCCGCAGGGCTTCGCGGAGCCGTCGCAGAACTACGCGGCGGACTACAGCGGCAGCACGGGGACGCCGACCACCGACGCGGGCCGTCCCGACGTCGAAGGCGTCTCGGTCGGCCAGCTGATCGGTGAGGTCACCAGGGACCTCTCGACCCTGATGCGCCAGGAGCTCGAGCTGGCCAAGGTCGAGGTCAAGGCCGAGGCCAAGAAGGCCGGGCAGGGCGCCGGGATGTTCGGCGCGGCCGGTTTCGCCGGCTACATGGTCCTGCTGTTCCTGTCCTTCGCCCTGTGGTGGGCGCTGGAGAACGTCATGGACGCCGGCCTGGCCGCGCTCATCGTCGCGGTCCTGTGGGGCATCGTCGCCGCCGTGACGTTCGTGATGGGCAGGAAGAAGTTCAAGCAGGTCCACCCCAAGCCCGAGCGCACCGTGGAAACCCTCCAGCAGGTCCCCGGCGCACTGAAGCCCAACTGACCACCAGACCGCTGATCTGAGACTTCGAGGAGTCGCAGCAATGACCAGTAGTGACCCGGACGTCATCCGGCGGCAGATCGAGGACACCCGCCGCGAGCTCAGCTACGACGTGGACGCCCTCAACGAGAAGGTCAACCCGGCCCGCGTCATGGACCGGCGGGTGACCGCGGCCAAGGGCCGGATGACCAACCTGAAGGAGAAGGTCATGGGTACCGCGCACGACACCACCTCGTCCGCCCAGGGCATGGCGTCCAACGCCGCGGGAAGCGTGCAGGGCGCGGCCTCCAGTGCGGCCGACAGCGTGCAGAGCGCTGCCTCGACCGCGGTGGGCGCCGTGCAGCAGGCCCCGGACGCCGTCGTCCGCCAGACCCAGGGCAACCCGCTGGCCGCGGGCCTGATCGCCTTCGGCGTCGGCTGGCTCGTCTCGAGCCTCCTGCCGGCGTCGGAGAAGGAGAAGCAGCTGGCCCAGCAGGCGGAGTCGGCGGTGAGGGAGCACAAGGACACGCTCCTCGAGCCGGCCAAGCAGGCCGCGCAGGAGATCGGCGAGCAGCTCAAGCCCGCCGCTCAGGAGGCCGTCGAGTCGGTCAAGGCGACCGCTCAGGACGCCGCCGCCACCGTCAAGGAGGAGGGCAAGTCCGCGGCCCAGGACGTGCAGGGCCAGGCCCAGCAGTCCAAGCAGACCGTCCAGAGCAAGTCCGGTTCGTGAGCTCCGGGTCGATCTGACCCACCCGCACGTCCAGCGCCCCGCCGGGTTCTCCCGGCGGGGCGCTGTGCTGTGCGGGCGGTTCCGGCGGTTCCGGGGCGGGCTCACCCCGTGGGGTGAGGACCCCTTCGATGCGCTGCAGGCACCCCCTCAGGAGGCCGTTGTCCCAGGTGACGACGCCATCGGCGCCCGCATGCGCGGGGGCCGCCTGACCGACGGGAGCCACCGTGGACGAGGCCGTGCCCGCCCTCGTGGCCGTGGCGATCCCGGATTCCGCCCCCCTGCGGGTGCTGGTGGCCGACGACGAGGACGACATCCGGGGCCTGGTCTGCCTCGCCGTGCGCAAGGCCGGCGGCACCGTGGTCGCCGAGGTCTCCGACGGTTCCGCTGCGCTCGACGCCGCGCGTGATCAGGCGCCTGACCTGGCTGTTCTCGATGTCTCGATGCCCGGTGCCACCGGCCTCGAGGTCTGCGCGGCCCTGCGGGCGGACCCCCGCACTGCCGGGATCCGCATCCTCCTGCTCTCTGCCGGCGCGTCCCTGGACGACGTCGCCCGCGGGCTGGCCGCCGGCGCCGACGCCTACCTGGCCAAGCCGTTCCAGGTCGCCGGGCTGGTGCACCAGGTGCAGTCGCTCACGGCGAGGCAGCCGGCATGAGCACCCTGCAGCTCGCTCCGGCGGAGCTTCCCGGCGCCCTCCTCGGCCGTTCCGCGCCCCACAGGGGGCTGCTGCGGCGCCTGACCGGCCGCTCCGGGCCCGTTCTGGACCGTTCGCTGCCGTCGACGGCGATGTTCGCCGTCGCCGGGGTGCTGCTGGCCGACGGCGTCCTGCCTGTCGTGGACGGCGAACTGGTGCTCGCCGGCCTGGCGACGGCCCTGGTCGCCTCGCTGACCAGCCGCCGGCTGAGCGTCCAGACGGGTGAGATCGACCGGCTCCAGGGACAGCGGACCGCGCTGCTCGCCCAGGTGCAGACCCGCGCCGACGAACTGGACGTGGCCACCCGCATGCTCGCCGCACGCGCCCAGACCATGACCAGCGTCATCGACGCGGTCACCGAGCAGTCGATCATCGGAACCGACGTCGACGGCGTCATCCGCGTCTGGAACCCCGGTGCGGAGAAGATGCTCGGCCTTCCCCGGCCCGACGTCGTCCGCAAGCGGTCGATCGTCGAGTTCCACCTGCCCGAGGAGCTGGAGGCCGCCGCCGAGGGGCACGGCTCCGCGACGGGGCTCGAGGCGCTGGTGCACGCCGCCGCCGAGCACGGCAGCGACGTGCGGGACTGGACCTACGTGGCCGCCGACGGCGAGCCGCGCACGGTGTCGGTGGCCGTCACCCCTCGCACCGACGACCGGGGCGTGCACGCCGGGTGGAACTTCGTCGGCACCGACATGACCGAGGCGCGGGCCACCGAGCGGATGAAGGACCAGTTCGTGAGCCTGATCAGCCACGAGCTGCGCACGCCCCTGACCTCGATCCTCGGCTATCTCGAGCTCGTGCTGGAGGACGAGGAGCAGCCGCTGACCGACGAGCAGCGGCAGTACCTCACCACCGTCGAGCGCAACGCGGACCGGCTGCTGCGCCTGGTCGGCGACCTGCTGTTCACCGCCCAGGTCGACGCCGGCCGGTTCACGCTGCAGCCGCAGGACGTCGACCTCGCGTCCGTCGTCCGCGCGGCCGAGGAGACCGTGCGGGTGACCGCGGCCGGTGCCGGTGTGGAGGTCGTCGTCGAGGTTCCGGACGAGGGCCTGGTGGTGCCGGGTGACGCCGTCCGTCTCGGTCAGGCGTGCGACAACCTGGTCTCCAACGCCGTGAAGTTCACGCCCGCCGGTGGCCGCGTCACGCTGTCGCTGCGCGCCGCCTGGCAGGCGCCGGACGGGACGGTCTGCGCCGACGAGCGGCCGGGAGCGCGGCCGGTGGCCCAGCTGGCGGTCCGCGACACCGGCATCGGCATCCCGACCGGGGAGCAGGGGAAGCTCTTCACCCGCTTCTTCCGCGCGTCGACCGCCCAGCGCAACGCCGTCCCCGGCGTGGGCCTGGGGCTGGCCATCACCAAAGCCATCACGACGGCGCACGACGGCGTCCTGGACGTCGAGAGCGCCGAGGGCGAGGGCACCACCTTCACGCTCACGCTCCCGCGCGCCGGCGCCTGAGCCACCCGGATCGATCGCGCGAGATGAGAGAAATCGGGGTCTCGAGGGCGGTCTTCGGCCCGATTTCCCCGATCTCCGCCGCCCGCCACGGGTGCGGCGTCCCCGATCTGGGCCGTCGCGAGGGGTGGAAAAGCCCGGAATCCCGGGGAATCGGCCGATCCGAGGCTCCCGGGCGCAAGCCTTGCGGATTCCTTGCGGAACGCGAGCGGGTGCCCTGCGGTTGGCCCCCCAGAGTTCTCCCTGTCGCCGGAATCCCCGGTGGCGCACCGCAACAGGGACAAGGGAGACACGGACATGAGCACCAAGATCAAGAACCTGACCGAGAGCCCCACCGCTCGCAAGGTCGTCGGCTCGCTCGGCGTCCTCGGCGCCGCTGCCGCGGTCGCCGGCATGGGCACCTTCGGTACCTTCACCGACAGCACCAGCCCGGTGAACACCACCATCTCGTCGGGCACGCTCTCCATCGACGTGTCGCAGCAGGGCTACACGGTTCCGGCCACCACGACCGGCTTCGTGCCCGGCGACTCGCTGACCCGCGCCGTCAACCTGATCAACGACGGCTCCTCGGCCCTGGGCTCGGTCAGCCTGAGCACCAACGTCGCGGTCCCGAGCGTCCTGACCACGGACGTCTCCAACGGCCTGCAGCTGGCCGTCAAGTCGTGCTCCGTCGCCTGGACGCAGGGTGGCACCGCCTCGGCGCCGACCTACGCCTGCTCCGGCACCGAGCGTCTGCTCGCTTCCGGTCCGGCTGTGAGCAACGTTGCGCTGAACGGCGTGAACTCGCTGAACGCTGGTGGCACCGACTACCTGACGTTCTCGATCTCGCTGCCGACCTCGGCCGACAACACCTTCCAGGGCAAGTCCGCGACGCTGGGCCTCACCTTCCCCGGTACCCAGCGCACCGGCACCGCCCGCTGATCACGGCCTGACGACCTCTCGGAGATCACGCCATGACCGCCGTCATCCCTGTCCGTCGTCCGGGGGCAGCTGCTCAGCTGCCCCCGGCCGGCGACCCCCGCCTCGTGGTCGGCTCCTGGTCCGACCTGGCCGGCCAGATCATGGGCCGTGTCGCCCCGTGGCTGGTTCGCGGGCTCGTGGGACTGGCAGTGGTCGCGTTCCTCGGACTGGCCGTCGGACCGCACGTGTTCGGCTACCGCACCCTCACCATGCTGACCGCCTCCATGGCCCCGGAGATCGAGCCCGGTGACGTCGCCATCGTCACTCCGCTCAAGACCTCCGAGATCACCGAGGGCATGGTGATCACGTACCACATGCCGATCGCCGACCACAGCCTCGTCACCCACCGGGTCGTCTCGGTGCAGACCGGGCCGGACGGCGCGATCAGCGTGCAGACCAAGGGCGACGCGAACGACGCCGTCGACCCCTGGACCGCTCAGCTGCAGGGGGACACCGCGTACCGCGTGCGGGCCGTCGTCCCCGAGATCGGCCACCTGATCCAGGCCCTGCGTGCCCCCGTGGTCACCCAGGTGCTGCTGTACGGCGCCCCGTCGCTCCTCGTCGGATGGCTGCTGCTCACCATCTGGCGCCCCGCCCGTGACGAGAAGAAGGAGGGCAACCGGTCATGATCGCCATCCGACGGATCCCCGCCGTCCTCGCCCTCACGCTGGCCGTGATGATCGGCGCGAGCATCCCCGCCACGGCTTCCTACTCCGACTCGGCGAGCGTCAACCCGACGATCACCACGGCCACGGTGCTGACCCCGACCAACATCGTCGGGAACCTCACCTGCGGCCGGCCGGCGACGATGTCGATGACCTGGACGAAGAGCACGTCGACCCGGATCTCCGGGTACGAGGTGGCCGTCTACTTCAGCGACGGCTTCGTGCAGAGGGTCCAGCTGGGATCGACCGCCACCAGCTGGAGCGCCACGATCGACCCCTACTACGTCACCGCCTTCTCCATCCAGTACTCGATCACGACGAAGACCGACTACGGCTGGACGAAGGAATCCCCGCGGACGGCGTCGTTCCAGTGCTGAGCCACTGGTCCTGACCCCCCGGGACACCGCACACATCCACACGACGAGAGGAGGACCGACATGACCGCCATCCGGCGCACGCTCACGCTGATCGTCCTCACCGTCGCGGTCATCGCCGGAGCGAGCCTCTCGGCCGCGGCCAGCTTCTCCGATTCCGTCACCGTCACCACGACGGTGGCCACGGGAGCCGTCGCCGCACCTGCGTCGGTCACGATCACCGACCGCTGCCAGGGGTGGTGGTACCAGTTCGACGTGTCCTGGCCGGCCAGCACCACCACCCGTGGCGTCACCGGGTACCGGGTCGTCGCCTACCTCAACACCGGGGCGACCTACCTCGTGGGGCAGACCGACGCCGCCACCCGCACGATCTCGATGACCGTCGACCAGTCCAATCTGAGCCTGCAGCCCAGGCTCGCCGTCACCACCCTGACCACCTACGGCTGGTCGGCGGAGACCGCGAAGTCGGCGGTGCTGTCGTGCTGACCGCCCTGGTCGTGGACGACGAGTCCGACGCCCGCCGCCGCGTCTCCGGCCTGCTGCGCCTCGGCGGCTGGCAGGTGCGCGAAGCGGTCGACGCCGAGGACGCCCTCCGGCAGACCGCCGTCGCCGACTACGACCTCGTCGTCACGGACGTCTCGATGCCGGGCATGAACGGCCCCGCGATGCTCCGGCGGATGCGGCACCAGGGCTCCCGGGCCCGGTTCCTGGTGGTCACCTCCGACCCGACGGACGACGTCCGCGCCGAATCGGCGACCGCCGGCGCCATGGCGTGCCTGGCCAAGCCGGTCGAGGCCCGCATTCTCCTCGACTTCCTGCGCAGCCGGACCACGGGGCCGGCTGCGCAGGGCACTCTCTCCGCCGTTCCCGATCTCGTCGACGACGACCTGGACGACGAGCTGATGGACCGGCTGCAGGCGATGTACGTCGACGCCCTCCCGAGCCGGCTCAGGGCCATCGCGGCCGGCACCCGCTCCGGCAACGCACCGGCGGTCGTGTCGGCCGCGCACACCCTCGCGGGCACCAGCGGCCAGCTCGGGCACCCGGACGTCGCGGCGATCTGCCGCGAGATCGCCGCCGACGCCCGCCGCGGCGTCATGGCGCACGCCCTGGTCGTCGAGCTGCAGGAACTCGCACTCGCCGGCTGATCCCCCCCATCGCACCCCACGACGACATCCAGGACGGAGGCCCGACATGCAGGACAACCACCACTCCGGTCGCCCCCTGACCTCCGGATGCGCCGGCGTCCCGTCCGTGCCGACCGCCCTCGTGGTCGACGACTCGTTCTCCGCCCGCGCCCGCGTCACCCAGCTGCTGCACCTCGGCGGATGGCGGGTGCACCAGGCGGTCGGGACCGAGGACGCCCTGCGCATCGCGGCCGTGATCCAGCCCGACCTCGTGGTGACCGACATGGTGATGCGCCGCGGCCACGGGGCCACGCTGATGCGCCGGCTGCGCGAAGAGGGCTCGACGGCCCGCTTCCTGGTGGTCGCGGCCCGGCGCACGCACCAGACGCGCGCCCTGGCGGCGTCCGCCGGAGCGCTGGCCTGCCTGGCCAAGCCGGTGGACCCCCGCCTCTTCGTCGACGTGATGCGCGGGCTGACCGCCGTCGTCGCTCCCCCGCCGTGGGGTGCGCCCCTCCGCGCCGAGCCCGCAGCCATCGGGCCCGGGGAGGCGGCCGTGCCGGCCCCGGAGACGCTGCTCGCCGCCATCCCGCAGCAGCTGTCGACGATCGCGCTCAGCGCTCAGGAGGGCGACGCCGCCTCGGTCGCGGCGGCCGCCGAGGGCCTGGCGTCGGTCGGCGAGCGGCTCGGGCACGCCGAAGTCGCGTTCCTGAGCTCCGCCATCGCGCGGGAAGCACGGCGCGGGATCATCCCGCACGCGCGGCTGATGACGCTGGTGGACCTCTGCGCGGCGATCGAGAAGAGCCGCCCGCTGGTCGCTCAGGCCCGGCGATCAGCCTGACTCCGCGCTCCGGTCCGCTCCTCGCTCGTTCCTCGCTGCGATGCTCCCGGAGCTGTCGTCAGGCGGCGACGAGGCGGTAGCCGACCCCGCGCACCGTGCGGATCTCCGGCGAGCTGAGGCCCGCGGCCAGCAGCTTGCGACGCAGGTTGGACATGTGCGCCTCGACCAGGCGGAGGTTGCCCTCCCAGTCGGTCTGCCAGACCTCGCGCAGCAGCGTCTCCCGCTGCAGCACGCGGCCGGGGCGGGAGGCCAGCGCCGCCAGCAGGTCGAACTCGGTGCGGGTCAGGTCGACCACGGCGCCGTCGACCCGCACCTCACGGCTCTCCTCGTCCACCTCGAGCTCGTTGAGCCGGCGGACGGACTCTTCGGCGGGCGCGGCGGTCTCGGGGCCGGGAGCGGTGCGCGGGAAGCGCAGCATCGCCTGCACGCGGGCGACGAGCTCGCGGGGCGAGAACGGCTTGGCCATGTACCCGTCGGCACCGACGGCCAGCCCGATGAGCAGGTCGACCTCCTCGGCGCGAGCGGTCAGCATGAGGACGTAGCACTGGGTCTCGGCGCGGATCTGGCGGCACACCTCGGTGCCGTCGGCGTCGGGCAGTCCGAGGTCGAGCACGATCAGGTCGGGGGCGTCCCGCCGGACCTCGTCCAGGCACTCCTGCCCGGACTTGGCCTCGCGGACGTCGAAACCGGCCCTGCGGAGCACCGTGGTGACGAGCTCGCGGATCTCGTCGGTGTCCTCCACGACGAGCACGGACTGATCGGGCACGACGTCTCCTCCTCACCCAGGACAGCGGTGCGGAGGCAGGGGCCTCCGTTCACCTGACCGGGTGATCGGCAGGAGAGGCCACCGCCTTGAGCCGAGCGGTGCGCGGGCTTCTCCCCTCACCCCAGAGGGGGATGCCCTGCCCCGCTGTGAGCTCCGGCACACCGCATCGAACTGACCAGGGCATCTCACCCTGCGTGACCTCACGAGGCCGTTTCGGCCAGACCGTCATCGGTAACGGATGCCGTCATGGGGCCGATGACGGCGGCGCCGAGATCGGCCTCCCGAGCCGTCGACGGCAGCCGCAGCCGCGAGGGACGACGACTGGATCTGGACGTCGTCCGTGGTCTCGCGATCGTCCTGGCCCTCGGCTGGCACTTCAGCGGCGAGCCCAGCGGCAACCTGGTCGTCGATGCCCTCACCTGGCCCGGCAGCCAGTTCGGCTGGGCCGGGGTGGACCTGTTCTTCGTGCTCAGCGGCTTCCTGCTGGGCAACCTCGTGCTGACCGAGCAGGTCCGCACCGGGCGGTTCGACGGAGGGCGGTTCACCGCGCGTCGCCTGCTCAAGCTGTGGCCGGTGCTCTACGTCTTCCTCGCGGTCCAGGCGCTCACCGGGCCCGAGCTCTGGGCGTCCTACCTGTGGCAGAACGCCCTGCACCTGCAGAACTACGCGGGCACCTCGCTGGCCCACCTGTGGTCACTGGCGGTCGAGGAGCACTTCTACCTGGCCCTGGCGATCCTGTTCCCCCTCTTCGCGCGGCGCCGCGGTTCGCCCCGCCTGCTCGCCGGCATCCTCGTCGGGATCCTGGTCGCCGCGCTGGCGCTGCGGATCTGGGGTGCGACGCAGGGGGTGAGCGACGTGCGCCTGCAGTGGCGGACGCACTTCCGTGTCGACTCGCTGGCCGCCGGTGTCCTGCTCGCCCTGGTGCACGTGCACTGGCCGGAGTCCTTCGAGCGGCTGCGCCGACGCCGGGGGGTGCTGGCCGGCGTGCTCGTCGCGGGCACCGCCGAGCTCGCCGTCGTCGGCAAGCACGGTGCGGTCGGTAGCACGGTGGGGTTCACCGTGGCGTACCTGACCGCCGGCGCCCTGCTGCTGCTCGTCTACCGGGCCGGGTGGGTGACGAAGGCGCGCTGGGTGTCGGTGCCGATGGCCTTCCTGGGCCGCTACTCGTACGGCATCTACATCTGGCACGTCCTCGCGGCGGCCACCGCCGTGCACCTCCTGCAGCTGGACGCGGCGTCGCCGGCCGGCCAGGCCGTGCGCTACGGCGTCGCCATTGCCATCGGCGTGCTGGCCACAGTGGCGGTCGAGAAGCCGGTCCTGCGCCTGCGCGACCGCCTGCTCCCGGCGACCGACCACGCGGCTCGGCCGGCGGACCCGCCGACCCGGCCGCTACTCCTCCCGGTGCACCCCGAGCGGCCGGCGCTCGCCGCGGCCCAGGCCTAGTTGAGCGAGCGGGTGCCCGGCGGCAGGACTCCCCCGGCGACCAGCTCGGCGACGGCGTCCTGGAGGGCGGTCAGGGCCACGCGCTGGGTGAACGGTCCGGTGGACACCCGGGCCACTCCGAGCTCCTGCAGTTCCCGCACGGGCAGCCCGTGCTTCGGGACGGCGATGACGCTGAGGTTCTGCCGACCGAACGCGTCGACCAGGGCCGTGATCTCCTCGCGCAGCACCGCGCCGGGCACGAAGACGACCGGGGCCCCGGCATCGAGGAAGGCCCGTCCGCGGTCGATCGCCTGCTCCACCAGCCTCCCCCGGTCGGCGTCTCGCGGAGCACCGACGAAGACGTCGGTGCGGGCGTTCAGCACGAAGTCGATCCCGGCGTCCCGGCCGGCGGCCATCACCGCCTCGACGGCGGCGACCGCCTCGTCGAGCGGCTTGTTCTGGTCCTCGAGGTTGCCGCCGACGACGCCGCGCTCGATCGCCCGCCGGGCGGTCTCCCCCGGATCGCCGTAGCCGGCCTCCATGTCCATGGTCACCGGCACGTCGACCGCCTCGACGATGCGGCCGACCATGTCGAGATGCAGATCGAGCGGGATGTTCTCGCCGTCCTCGTAGCCGAAGGTGGCGGCGATGGAGTGGCTGGCCGTGGCCAGGGCGCGCACCCCCTCGGTGCCGGCGACGACGCGGGCCGAGACGACGTCCCAGACGTTGGCCAGCACGAGGATCTGGGGGGCGGTGTGCAGGTCGAGCAGGGTGTCGGCACGGGCCGCGAGACCGGGCATACCGGCGACGTTAGTGCCGATGTCCGAAATCGTCAGAGCCGTGTCCGCATTTGTCACGACCGGCACCTGACTTGATCAGTTAGGTCAGGCTAACCTGCATCCAGTGCCCAGGGTCGACCCTCTGGGAGACGGACCCTGTTGGCGCGATCGAAGAGGCAGCTTCCCTATGTACGTGTGCCACTGCAACGTGGTGACCGACGGCGACATCCTGGAGTCGATCGCGAACGGCGCTCGCTGCGTGGCCGACGTCGCCCGAGAGACCGGGGCCGGCCGCACCTGTGGCGGCTGCATCAGCTCCCTGCGCGACCTCGTGTGCCAGCATTGCCCGGTCATGGCCGAGGAGAAGCTGGGAGTCGCTCGTGCAGCCCGTTAGCCCCCGTGTGGTGGAACTGCTCAACGACGCGCTCACCTTCGAGCTGACCGTCACCAACGGTTACTTTCTCAACGCCCGCATGCTCGACGCCTGGGGGCTGCCCAAGCTCGGCAAGGTCTTCTACGACCTGTCGATCGACGAGATGCGCGACGCCGACGCCCTGATCCAGCGCGTCCTCCTCTTCGACGGCCACCCGAACGTCCAGCGGCTGGGCTCGATCCGCGTCGGCGAGACCGCCGAGGAGATGCTCGTCCTCGCCCTCGACAGCGAGAAGGCCGCCGTGGCGCAGTTCAACGCCTCGGCGCAGGAGTGCCACGACCTCGGCGACCACGGCACCGCGGCGGTGTTCGAGGAGATGGTCCGCGACGAGGAGAAGCACGCCGACTGGTTCGAGGCCCAGCTCGCCGCCATCGAGCGGGTCGGTCTCCCGCAGTACCTCGCGGCGCAGATCTCGGCCGGGGAAGCGCCCTGATCGGTCGCTGAACCCGGGCTCGGGGGGCGCTCGGTTTGACACCCTGTCATCGAGCGGTGTCACATGGAGGGGTGCCCGGTTCCGTCGACGTCCTGGCCACCGACGGCCTGAAGGTCCTCGGCACCCTGGGCTTCTTCGTCCCCGCCGCGATCCTGATCGCGCTGGTCGTCTTCGCCGTGGTGCGCGACCGCCGGCTCACCGCCCGCGAGGAGGCCGAGGACGTGCGGCAGGCCGCGATGGAGCGGGAGGCGCTGCCTACTCCCCCTCCGCCGGCTGACTGAGCTGGGCCTCGACCGCCTCCTGCACGGCGGCCGCCATCTCGGTGCGGAACGCGGCCAGCAGCGCCTGGGCGGCGGCCGGCTGGAGCCGGGCGACCGTGTTCCGCAGCCGTTCCAGCTGCTCGGGAGGGGAACCGGCGTCGACGAACGCCTGCCAGCCGGTGGCCACGAACATCTGCACGTAGGTCTGCGCGATCGCCCGCACGTGCTCGTTCACGGTCGCCTGGGCGTCGATGAGGTCGTCGGGCGGCACGCCGAGGGCGACCACCTGCAACCCGGCCGTGAGCAGCGGCGGGTCCACGACCCGCAGCGATCCGTCGGGCAGCCGCTGGACCAGACCCAGGTCGACCAGCCGCTCGACGAGCGCCGGGGCCTCCGGCACGCCGGCCCGCGCCGCGAGCTCGGCACCGGTCATGACCTCGGGTTCGGGTGGGAGCCAGGGGGCCAGCAGCGCCCGGTGCAGGGCGAGCGTCGTCGAGCTCGCCGTCGCGGGAGCGGACGCGAGAGTCCGCTCGATCATGGCCAGCGAGTAACCCTCCGCGAGCATCTCCCGCACCAGCAGGAGACGGGCCACGTGCTGCCGGCCGTAGTAGCCGGTGCGGCCCACCATCCGGGGCGGCGGCAGGAGCCCCCGCGCGGAGTAGGCCCGCACGTTGCGCACGGTGACGCCCACCCGGGCGGCGAGCTGGTCGACCGTGAGTTCGCGGTCGACGTCCTCGTCCCGGCTGTCCGGTTCCGGCGCGGTGGTCACCGTCACCTCCTGCTCGTCGTGACCACACGGTAAACCGGCTCGTTCTATCTATCAGTTGTCGATGTCACCGTGATGGGTGTTCCATTGCCGC
>Ga0126306_10001020_pt1 | contig 14509 bp, 10 predicted proteins | sample Plot27_FD_92592 | JGI IMG/M metagenome (GOLD analysis project Ga0126306, IMG submission 92592) | Serpentine soil microbial communities from UC McLaughlin Reserve, CA, USA - Plot27 | ecosystem: Environmental > Terrestrial > Soil > Grasslands | place: USA: UC McLaughlin Reserve, Lake County...
GATCGGCACGGCGAGACCGAGGCCGATTCCGGCCACGGCGGTGTTGACGCCGACGACGCGGCCGCGACCGTCCGCGAGCGCACCGCCGGAGTTGCCCGGGTTCAGCGCCGCGTCGGTCTGGATGACGTTGTCGACGACGCGCACGTTCGCGCCGGAGCGGGTCGGCAGCGAGCGGCCGAGCGCCGAGACGACGCCTGCGGTGACCGAGCCCGCGAAGCCGTTGGGATTGCCGATCGCGACGACGAGCTGACCGACGCGGAGGTTCTCCGCATCCCCGAGCTCGGCCGCGACGAGCGAGTCGCCGTCCGCTCGGAGAACCGCCAGGTCCGACAACGGATCGGCGCCGACCACGTCGAACGACACGTCGCGCCCGTCGGCAAACGACGCCTGACCCGAACGCGAGCGGGCGACCACGTGCGCGGAGGTGAGCAGGAAGCCGTCGGGCGTGATCACGACGCCGCTCCCTCCACCCTCGAGCACCCGCCCGCCTCGCACGCGGCGTGACACGCGCAGGTTCGCGACCGACGGGGTGAGCCGCTCGGCCACGCTCGTGATCACGCGCGAGTACGCGTCCAGCGCCTCCGCGTCGGACGGCGTCTGCTCCGGAGTCTCGCCGCCCCGGCTCGTCCCGTCGACGGACTCCACGAACACCAACTCCGCCATCGGCCCAAAGTAGCGGCACCACGCGGGTCTACGCGATGAGCGGCGTGTGAGCGGCGGGCGCGGGATCGCGTTCGCTGCGGCGCGAACGTCGACAACGTGCTCGCCGACAAGGGCGACGACCGCTCGACCACGGGCTCGACGTCGCCGCGACGGTCGCGATGCCGGTCTTCCGAGCGGGCGGGCAGCGGCCGGATCTCGGACGGGGTCACAATCCCGGCCATGGACACGCTTGCTCCGCAACCGGCCGTTGGCCGCACGTTCGCGGGCTGGCGTGTTCTCCGCCTCGCCGACATGGACGCGCGCGGACGGCTGCGACTCGACGCCCTGGCGCGCTTTCTCCAGGACCTCGCGATCGACGACGTCCGCGAGACCGGTTGGGGGACACCCGAGCACATCTGGTTCGTGCGCCGCATTCAGGTCGACGTCACCGTGCCGTTCCTGGACGACGGCGAGGTCGAGATGGTCACGTGGTGCAGCGGTCTCGCCACGATCGCTGCAGGGCGGAGGTGGTCGATCACCGGCAACCGGGGCGGCCGTGCCGAGGTCGACAGCGTCTGGATCCATCTCGGGCCCGACGGGCGTCCGAAGCGGATCGAGGGCTTCGGCGTCTATGCGAACGCAGCGGACGGTCGGCGCGTCTCCGCGCGTCCCGAGCTCGAGGGGCCGCCCGACGACGCCGCGCGTGCGCCCTGGCCCCTTCGCGTAACAGACGTCGACCTCCACGGCCACGTCAACAACGCCGTGCACTGGCAGGCCGTCGAGCACCTGCTTCACGGCCGCGGCCCGGACGTTCGGCGGCCGCTCCGCGCTGGCCTCGACTACCGCGATGCGCTCGACCTCGAGGACGAGCTGGAGCTCGCATTCAGCCTAGACGGGGGCCGGCTCGGGGTCGGGTTCGTGACGCCCGCGGGCCTCAAGGCGGTGGCAACGGTCGAACCACTATCGCATCGATGACTCGCCCTGGCTGGCTCGCGAGCTCCGACCTGCGGATCGGACTGGGCTGCATGCGGCTGCCCGAAGAAACGGCGCACGAGACGATCGCCGCCGCAGTCGAGGCGGGCATCACCGTGTTCGACACCGCCCGCGCGTACGAGGGCAACGAGCAACGGCTCGCCCGGACGATTCGAGAGGTCGGCGCGGGAGATCGCGCTCGGATCGTGACCAAGGGCGGCATGAGACGAGCCGGAGACGCCTGGATCCCGGACGGCCGAGCGAAGACGATCGGCGCCGACTGCGAGGCGAGCCTGGCCGCCCTCGACGGCCTGCCGATCGACGTCTACCTGATCCATGCGCCCGATCCGCGGACGTCATGGAGCACCGCGGTCCGTGCCCTCGCCCGACTCGCCGAGAAGGGGCTCGTCCGGCGCGTGGGCGTCTCCAACGTCAATCGGCGGCAGCTCGACGAGGCGCTCGAGCTCGCCCCGATCGCGGCTGTCGAGGTCGCGCTCAGCGTCTTCGACGACACCGCTGTCCGCGGCGGAGTGGTCGAGCGCTGCGAGGACGCTGGCCTTGCCGTGATCGCCCACTCGCCGCTCGGAGGCCCGCGGCGGGCCGGTCGCCTCGACCGCCGGCCCGAGCTCGTCGAGGCCGCGGTCGCGCTCGGGACGACGCCGGCCGAGCTCGCTCTCGCCCGCCTGCTCAGTCTCTCGCCCGCCGTCATCCCGATCCCGGGCGCGCGCCGGCCAGAAACCGCCCGGTCCGCTGCACGCACCCCCGGGATCCACGTGGACGAACCCGCGCGCGCCAGGCGGGTCACCCGCGCCCCGCCGAGCGCGGCCGGCGAGGTGGTGCTCGTGATGGGCATCCCGGGCGCGGGCAAGAGCCGGATCGCGGAGGACTACGTCGCCGGCGGCTACATCCGTCTCAACCGCGACGAGAGCGGCGGTACCCTGCGGGAACTCGCCGACGCGCTCGACGAGGAGCTCGCATCCGGCACGACTCGTGCCGTCCTCGACAACACCTACCTCTCGCGAGCGTCACGCAGCTACGTGATCGAGGCGGCGAGCCGGCACGGCGTCGCGGTGCGCTGCGTGTGGCTCGACACTCCGCTCGCGCAAGCGCAGGTCAATCTCGTCGAGCGGCTGCTCGACCGCTTCGGCCGGTTGCCCACTCCCGAAGAGCTGAAGACCGCCGCAAGCCGGGAGGCCGGAGTCCACGCTCCGACGTCGCAGATGCGCGCAGTCCGCGAGCTCGAGCCGCCGTCGGCCGACGAAGGCTTCGCCCGCGTCGAGCGGGTGCCGTTCGAGCGCGTGCCGCGCGAAGGACGAAGCGGGGTCTTCGTCGCGGCGTCGGCCCTACCTGAGTGGCGCGAAAAAGCCGATGGTCCCCGGCTCGTCTTCGACTGGCGACCGGGCGCCGACACCGACGAAGCCGGCGTCTGCCCGCACCCGGGCGGGCCGCCGATCTGCTGGTGCCGGCCGCCGCTTCCTGGGCTGATCCTCGCGTTCGCGCGAGAGCACTCCGTCGACCCGGGACGCTCGGTCCTCGTAGGAACGAGCGCGGCCCACCGAACGCTTGCGGCGACGCTCCGCGCGGCTTACGTCGCCGTCTGAGGCGGCAGGCCGCCGGCCGGGCTTACCGCGACGGGGTGGTCGTCCGACGACTCCCGCTCTTCGTCGTCCGCGTCGACCGCCTAGGGCGCGAGCTGGAACTGCTCGACCGCGAGCTGCTTGCCGGCGCGGCGGGCTCGTCGGCGAGACCTGTGACCTCTTTGACCCGGTTGAACAGGACGGCGTCGGGGAGGTCTGTGGCACGGTCCTTCGCCCGGCGCACGAGCCCTCTCGTCTGGCGAGCCATGGTCGAGCTGCTCGTCGCGAGGGCGTATACCGCCGCGCCGGCCGCCGGCAGGATCAGCCAGCGCGTGCCGTTGCTGCTCTTTCGCGCGCCGCGTCCCTCAACAGCGTCGACCATGTCGGCGAATCGCTCCGCCGCGTCGATCAAGCGTTCCGAGAACTTGTTCACATCAGCCATTCCTGGACCCTCCTTCTATGGCGTCCCGAATTCTGGCGGTCCAAGTTCCCGCTGCCAAAAGCGGTCAAACCTATGCGAACCCGTACTCGCTCCGACGCGGTACGCCGAGGTCGGGCATGCGTAGGTCAAGTCTCGGTCGGCTGAGGAACGATTCGGATGTAGGGCTTCGGCTCCTCCCACTCGCCGAACAGCTCCTTTGCCTCGGCGTTCGAGACCGAGCCCGCGATGATCACGTCCTCGCCGCGCCGCCAGTTCACCGGCGTCGACACCTTGTGCTTCGCCGTCAGCTGCAGCGAGTCGAGCACGCGCAGCACCTCGTCGAAGTTGCGGCCCGTCGTCATCGGGTAGACGAAGATCAGCTTCACCTTCTTGTCCGGCCCGATCACGAAGACGTTGCGGACGGTCTGGTTGTCCATGGGCGTGCGGTCCTTCGCGTCGCCCGAGGTCTCGGCCGGCAGCATCCCGTAGAGCTTCGAGATCTCGAAGTCAGCGTCGCCGATGATCGGGTAGTTGGGCGCGTGGCCCTGCGTCTCCTCGATGTCCCTGACCCAGCCCTCGTGGTCGCTCGTGGTATCGACCGAGAGGCCGATGATCTTCGTGTTCCGGCGCTCGAACTCGGGCTGGATCGACGCCATGTATCCAAGCTCGGTCGTGCAGACCGGCGTGAAGTCCTTCGGGTGGGAGAAGAGCACGGCCCACGAATCGCCGATCCAGTCGTGGAAACGGATCCTCCCCTCGGTGGTGTCGGCCTCGAAGTCCGGGGCGGTATCGCCAAGTTTCAGAGCCATCTGTTCCTCCTCAGGACATGGTGTTCCGGCGCGGGCGCCGCCGCCGTCGCGAGTCCATCCTAGACCGCGGCGACTGTCTCGCTGCGATAAGGCCGAACTTCGAGAGGCGGGACGAGTGCGCCTCCCGCCTCTCGGTCGGTTGCTAGGCGATCGTCACCGTGACGTTGACGTTGCCGCCGCCAACGCCGGCCGGAATCAGCGGCACGGTCGGTGGAAATTGGCAGAAAGCGCTGTCGCGGATGTCCACCACGTATGGGTTGGTCCCCGTCACGCGTGCGTGTGACCCGTCCGAGTAGAAGGTGTAGTCGCAGGTGGTCGCCGGGACTCCGGTGTCCCTGAGGAAGATGCGGAGCAGGACGGCCGTCCGGAACGGCCCGATCGTCGCACCCGGCAAGGCCGCGTTGAAGCATGGGCCACCGGGCTTGCTCGCAAGCGCGACATTGGCCCCGAGGTTCAACTGGTACCCGTACGTCAGCGCGTCGCACGGGGCGAACCGCCAGCGCGCATTCGAGAGCGTGGCGGTCTTACCGGCCGGAATGACGATCCCGGTGGCAAAGACGCCGCCACGGGCGCGAAAGCGGACGCACGCGCCCGTGTTCTTGAACGTCGTGCCCTCGGCGCCGACCAGCAAGCGGTACCCACCATGGTGGCATGTGTGGGCCGCCGCCGAGTTCCCGCCCCCTGCCTTCCGCTTCGGCTTCGGATTCTTCGCGGCCAGTGGAGCCGTAACGATCAAGACCGTGCTGAGAAGCACGGCGACCAGCAAGCCTGTCCGACGTTTGATGTGTACCTCCCGCGGTCGGACCTCGTGTCTGGGCGGTTCTACTACCTGGCGTCGGCCGAGGCAAGGAAGTGCGCCAGCGACCGAGTGTCGACCTGGGCGGGGGCGGCAAGAAGACCCGCATGCAGCCGAGTCGGGTCCCCTTGGTGGCGCTGGTCGCCTCCGACGCGCTGTCACTGGCGGGGTCGGTGGTCGCGGCGCTCGCGATTCCCTGGTTCGTCCTCACCACCACGGGCAGCCCCGCCAGGACGGGGATCGCGGCCTTCTTCGCGACGGTGCCGCTCGCGCTCAGCGCGCTTCTCTCCGGCGGGCTCGTGGATCGCGTGGGGCCGCGCCGGGCGAGCGTGGTCGCGGACCTCCTGGCCGGCGCCTCGATCGCGGCCATCCCGGCGCTCCACGCGGTCGGGCGGCTCGAGTACTGGCACGTGCTCGTGCTCGCGTTCGCCTCGGGCGCGTTCGACGGGCCGGGCCGGGCCGCTCGGCTGGCGTTGCTTCCCGACCTGGCGAGCCGCGCGGAGCTCTCCCTGGAGCGCGCGAACGGAATCGCCCGTTTCGCCGAGCACGGCGGCTACGTCCTCGGAGCGCCCGCGGCCGGTGCGTTGATCGCGACGGTCGGCGCTCCGGGTGCGCTCTGGATCGACTCGCTCTCGTTTGCGGTCTCGGCGGTAACGATCTTCTTCGCCGTGGCCCCAACGGCGGCGGCCGGCCGGAGCGGCACCGGCTACCTCCGCGAGCTGGCTTCGGGGCTTGGCTTCATCGCGCGCGACCCGGTCCTCCGCACGCTGCTGACCATGGCTTCGCTCGGCAGCTTCTGCATAGCGCCGCTCTCCACTGTTTTGCTCCCTGTTTACGCTCGCGAGAGGCTTGACGGCGCTGCCGACTACGCGGCGCTGATCGCCGCCTACGGCGCGGGAGGGCTGGCGGGCGCGGCCCTCTTCAGCCTCCTCGGCCTGCGTGTCTCACGGCGGCTCGTCTACGTCGGCACCTGGGGAGTCGCCCTGGTGGCCTCGGTCGCCCTCTTCTTCCTACCGCCGCTCGCGCTCGCCGTGGTGACGCTGGTCGTGCTCGGCGCGGCCGCCGGCGCGATCAGCCCGCTCGAGCAGACCGTGTGGCAGGAGCGAACGCCTAAGGAGCTCCGCGGCCGCGCGTTTGCCGCCTCGGCCGCCATACCGCTGCTCACCGACGCGCTGGCGTTCGTCGTCGCGGGAGCGATCGTCACACTCTTCGGCCTGCGTGCCGGCCTCGCGATTCACGCCGTCGGCGACGCGCTCCTGTTCGTGGCGGCGCTGGCGTTGCCGGCGATCAAGAAGCTCGACTCGCCGCCGGCCCCCACCCCGGCTCGCCGACCGCCACGCCTTGCCGCGGAAGCACCGCCGCGCTGACGCCGTTGGAGCCGCGCCGGGCTGTTAGCTTCCGGGGGCGCGTACGAGAATGTAGGCGTGACGGATGTTGTCGAGCGCGCGTTCCGGCGCCACTACGGGACGGTCTACCGCTACGTGCGGAGGCGTTCGCGCAGCCACGAGCAGGCCGAGGATCTGACGCAAGAGGTGTTCGCGGCAGCAGCAGCGGCGTTGCCGTCCGAGGACGTGGGCGACCCGCCGGTGCTCGCGTGCCTCTACACGGTCGCGCAGCGCCGGTTCGCCGATGAGGTGCGCCGGAGAGGCCATGAGGAGGTCGACTCGATGAACGGTCGTGGGATTCGCGGGCAGGCGGTCGAGCTCGCGTACGGCGCCGGCGGCTTCGGACCTGGGCGCCGCGACTCCGTTGTCCGCACGCAGATCCGTGAGGACGATCCCGCGCGGAGCTACATCGATGCGGCGAGCACAACGCCACGAGGATTCGCCGATCTGGACTCTGGGATGACGGGTAGCGACCAGAATCGGTTCCGCAGCTGGACGGCATCGCTGAGGCACAGCGGCCTCCTCGTGCAGATCCAGGGCCGCGACCGCGAGCTGGTACTTCGGGCCGCGCGGGCGCTACGGCCCATCCCGGCGGGCGCGCAATAGGCCTACAGATCCTTCGCGAGGTAGACGAGCGTGTCGTCCACGTCGAAAGGACGGCCACGCAGCGTGATCTGCCCGGATACCCTGACTGGATCGGTGCCTGCGTCGACGTAGCCGAGCTTCGCGTACAGAAGCCACGCCGCGTGGTTTCCATCCTGACTAGCGCTGAGGCTGATGCTGTTCCAACCGCGCGCGCGAGCCTCGTCTTCAGCGGCGTGTGTGAGTTGCGTCGCGATCCCGTGGCGCCGCTTCTCGGGCAGCACGAAGACGTCCTGGATCTCCGGAACGCCGAGGTGAGTGCCGCTCCAGGCGATGTGGGCATGGCCGACCGGTTGCGCGTCCTCCCAGGCGATGAGATAGGTCGATCGCTCCTCCATCTGCTCACACAGACGGTTGAGTGGTAGGCGCCGATCAACGGTTTCGACCTCATTCGGCTTCAGCTCGGTCACGCTGATCACTCAACGAAGTTTTCACAAGTCCGCCGCCGGGTCGGGTGACATTCGCGCCCGCTGGCCGACGCCGAGCTCCATCGCCTGAGTTCGGCTCGAGTTTGAGCCCAGCGGCGCGGCTTTTGAACGCTGTGTCACATGCTGCGATCGGGTCGGGAGGGGGTGCCCCATCACCCCCTCCCCGCGGCGCTATGGACTCCAGGCAATGACTGCCCGTATGCGGGCTGCCGCAGCGGTGAGATCGTCTGCGTCTTTTGGTCCGATCTCCTCAGGTGTCAGTGCGCGGACTACAGTCTCGGCTCGGCCGCTCACGCGCCGCTCACGTCCGGCTCATGTGCGATGTGAGCGAATCCCCCGCGTGCGCTTGCCCGCTTGTCTGCGGGTACGGCGTTAAGCAGGTCAGACGCTTCTGCCGCGGGCCAGGCGGGCCGCCTCGCCGACGATGACGCTGTCGACCTACGCGCACCTCTTGACGCCTGAAAGTCGGCGTTCAGCGGCACGTTCGCCAGGATCGAGGCGTACTGGCCGCTCGTGGAGATGCCGCCCAGCTGCACTGAAGGACCAACGAAAGCGGAGGTGTGGGCGCCCGCCCGCCCACCCTCCCCTCTGCGTGCTGAGACGATCGACCTCGTGCCGCGCTCAAACAAGATCTGATCTCCCGATCACGTCGGACAGTCCACCTCGCGGCATCGCCGGTCCGCGTGCAAGCGAGTCGCAACGGAGCGCGACGGATGACCCCGCGGCGGAGGAGACGGCGCCGAAATCGAGCGCCCGCAATCGCCGACTGAGCGTATCTCCCGGTTACCGACGCTGCAGCATCTGTTGCATCGCTGAGGCGAGGAGGCATCCGTCACGTGCCCAGATCGACGACTTGCCCGTGACGAGTGCACCGTCCGAGAGCGGGGAAACGGCGTCGATGAGCAGCCACTCGGACTCGCGCCCCGAGAGATGGAACGACATCACCAGATCCATGCTCGGGGCGAGGTACGGGAAGGGATCGTCGTGCGCGAACGTCGCCGCCGGATACATCGTCGAGTCGGCTGCGAGCAGCATCCGCGCTGCATCGACGTACGGATCGTCGAGAGGCGGGCGCTCTCGCAGCCGGGTCCACACCAGCCACCTCGGATCGGTCGCTTGAGTCCATCCAGATGGGAGCGGTGAGACCGGATGGACGTCGAAGTTGCGCCAAAACAGGAAGGGCGGTTCACCGCCAGGCAGGTGCACTTCCCACGGCTCCAGCTCCTCAGGTCCTGGGACGGCGGGGCTCGCAGCCGCGTCGTGGTCGATTCCGACCAGGTCGGCGACCGTCCAGACGAGCGCCTCGAGTATCGGTCCATCGTCCTGGACCAAGGTCACCCTCAGCGACTCGGCGCGCCTCGTCTGTCTGAGTGACTCGACACGGATGTCGACAGGCCCGACCTGTGCAACCCGAAGGTAGTGGCACGCAAAACTCGCTGGCCGCGGGAACGAACCCGCCGCGGCGGCCGCGCGCAGCGCGACAGCAGCGACGTAACCACCTTGCGGGCCCCAGATGTCCCATTCCTCCGCGAGGCTCGCCTCATAACGACCGTCGCGCCCGACGACCGCGCTGTCGATGCCAAAATCGGCCACGCAGCAACGCTAACACTGCTCTGTCCGAGACTCGGTGACGCGGTCGGCACGCGATCCCGGCGGGTGCTCAAGCCGTCGCTAGAGTCGTGACACGTCGCTGGTCGCTCTCTCGCGCCGCCCGTTCTCAGCTGAGCTCGACGGTCGTCCAAACCGCCCGTGGGAGCGTGTTCGAGTCTGCCAAGCTCGGACCGCTCAGGCCCGACCGCTCATGTGAGTCGCTTAACGGACGCGGACGAAAGGAGCCGTCCGCGAACGAGGATACTCCCTTAACGGCATCGTCACTAGCCTCGGCACACGAGAGCTGGTGAGGCCGAAGCCATCCTTGCCCGCGTCCACCCGGGGCAGTCGACATTTCTCTGATGATTGCACTCGGCACAAGAGCGCGACCGCGAGCAGCAGAACGCGCGCGGCGAGAACACGCTCCGCTACACGCGCTATTTCGGCCACCTCGCCGAGCAATACGTGCTCACGCGCGGGGAGTCGGTACGACGCGACGTGCTGGATGCGCACGAAGCAGCAACGCCGGGAGGCGCCGTAGCCGTCTTGGCTTGGAGAGACGATGCGTGGTGTGTGGACTTGGCTTCTCGACCTCGCTGCGGTGTTCTTCCTCTTGCTGAGAGTCAGCCTTGCCGGGCGGCGAAAGTACTCCCGTGATCCGCGATGCCATCGGCGGAGTGACACAACGGTGGGCTGGCAGGTTCGCCTACGTCGGCCTCTTCGGTGTCGCCCTTGTGTTGCGGCTGCTCGTTCCACTGACGACCGGTGGGCTGGCAGGCGCCTTCGGCTACGACGCGAGCGTCTATTACGCGTCGGGTGCCGCACTGGTGCATGCCCGTGTGCCCTACCGCGACTTCATCCTGTTGCATCCGCCCGGTGCGATGCTGGCCACGGCTCCGGCGGCGTGGGTCGGCAGCTTGACAAACGATCAGGCCGGGTTCGCCGTCGTGACGATGTTGTTCGCCGCCGCCGGCGCGGCCAACGCCGTCCTGGTCGCGGCGATCGCCCGCCGCTTGGGGCTCAGCCGCGGGGCGAGCATGGTGGGTGGGTTGTTCTACGCCGTGTGGTTCGGTGCGGTACACGCCGAGTACCAAAGCCGGCTGGAGCCCTTGGCGAACTTCTTGCTGCTCTGTGGACTGCTCGGGTATGCGGGCATCGGCAGGCGCCACGGCAGGCGGGCGGCGATCCTCTGCGGTGCCGGGCTGGGCGCAGCCGCGTGCGTGAAGGTCTGGTACGCCGTGCCGCTGGCGGTCGTTGTCGGCTGGCTGTTGGTGGTGCATCGCCGGCGCTGGGCCGCCGGGCGGGTGGCGCTCGGCGCGGTGGCCGCCATCACCGTGATCTGCGGCCCGTTCCTCGCGCTGGCGCCGTCTGCGATGTGGGAGATGGTCATCTCGTGGCAGCTGGGCCGGGATCAGTCGAACTCGCTGCGCCAGGTGCTCATGCTGCAGCGGCTACCCGACGCGATCCCCTCCTGGTGGCTCGTGGTCGCGATCGACGGCGTCGTGCTGATCGTCGCCGCGCTGCTGGTGGTGCTGGCGCGGCGGGTTCCCACCGCTCGGCTACCGGTCACGCTGGTATTCGCCCAAGCGGCCGTCGTGGTCGCCGCTCCCTCCTTCTTGTTCTTCTACTTCGACTTCCTGACGCCGGCCGGCGCGTTGTGTGTCGCTGCTGGCGCAGCGTGGCGTCCGGCGCCCCGACGGCGCATGATCGATCGGGTTGCTGCACGCACCGTCGCGTCGGCCGCCGTCGTCGTGGTGGTCGCGGTGCTGCTGGCGACCGCCCTCGGGCTGTGGTACGGGCGCGGCAGTTCGGTGGGTCGGTTCCCGTCGCAGCAGCTTGCTCCCGCGGTCAGACACTCGCGCTGTGTGATGTCTGACTCACCGATGGGGCTGATCGTCCTGAATTCGTTGAGCCGCAATCTGGCCAACGGCTGCAGCAACTGGGTGGACGTCACGGGACGGACATACGCGCCCGACATGGCCGTCCGGCGGCCGGACGGCCAGCGAGTCCCACGAGACGCCAACCTCGTCTGGCAGCGTGCCCTGCGCGACTACTTGCTGTCGGGCGACGCGGTCATCATCAGGCGTGCAACGGATTCCGGCATGAGTCCTGACACGTGGGAGGCGATCCGCAGCGGCGGTGTTCTCGCCGCCCACGACGGTCAGGTCGTCTACCGGGCCAACTGGAGGTCTTCATCTCACTTCCGCGCACGATGTAGCGGCTGACGTCCAGGTTTTCTGGTGAGCGCCGACCTCGCGCTGGTGTTCGGCCGCGATGTTGTTCTGATCGACGTGGTCTCGGCACGACTCAGCCGTGAGATGAGGTTGAAGGACACCCGGATCTGCTCGCTAGCGCGCTCGAGCGGATGATTCTCAAGAAGGCACGCCAACTCGCCCGCGTAATACGCGACGTCCGCGACGGCGCCGCTGTGATACCTGGCGTCAACGTGGAACGGCTCGAGAGACTTGGCCCCTCGTCGTGACCGCTGGCGCCACGCTCTTTCAGACGGATCTGTTGTGGAGTCGCATCGACACAGGATTGCCAGCGGATTTGCGGCGGCACCGCTGCAACCGCTGACGTTGTTCGACATGGAGGATCTTGAGACGGCGCTAGGCCACGTCGGCATCGGCTACAGCCTCATTGAGCTGCTAGCGCAGAAGAGCGCCGGCCCATACCGAGACGCGAGTTCGTGGCTTTCCAGCGCGACCAGCTCGGCACGCGGAACACGACTCGACCGCCGTGCTCGAGCACCGCTTCCAGGAGCTCGGCGCGCTACTCGCCGAGACGCTGCGGCTGGGATCCCGAGTCGCATGGAGATGGCATCACGCCGCATGCTCGTCGTCGGCCGTTTTGGCCGGTTCGATCACGCGCCGTCCCCTGTTCCAGCACGACGAAGTCCTCCCGCGCTGCGCAGGAGCTGAGGCGGACGCTCGTGCTCTCCGCCTCGCTCCCGCGTCCTATGTCTGCTCGTACCTGACGGCTGGTCGCGTGTCTCGCTCTGGTCGTCGTTGACGTGCTCGAGTGCAGCGAGCAGCCCCCGAATGAGCGGGGATACCAGTTCAGGCCGGAGATTCAGGCCCTTCTTAAGAGGCGCGGAGGCGCGCGCCGCCGCGGCGTCGTGAGGCGCTCTCTCGGTCGAGAGCCTGCAGGAGCTCGTGTGCCGCGAGCTCGATCTCTTTGTGCCGCCACTCCGCGGCACGGCGATCAGCCCCATCCGGTGCAGACGGCGGAAGTCACCGTAGACAAACGCGTAGCGCGCCTTCGTCTCCTCGACCGCGCCCTCGGTGAGGCCGACATGCCAGGCGGCGTACTCCTCCCAGGAGTGCGTCTTCGGAACGCGTTCTGCTCCGGTGCGCGCGGCTGCACGTCCTGCCAACGCGACCGGAGCACGTACTGGCGCGCGTCGATCAGCCGCTGCGCGTGCCTGACCGCGTCCTCGTTCAGCGTGTAGGCGGGCACGCGCGCATTTTCGCCGACCCCCGCGTCAGCGACTGTCTGGGGACGGCAGCGTGGAGGTCAGGCTCGCGGCGCCCGCCCGATGCCGACGAGCCAACGGGCATCAAGGGGCACAAGAGCGGCTGGCGGTCTGCAGCCGCGCGGTCCAAGCTGACCTCGATCACGAGAGGGCATGCATGGGGCAAGCGCGGGCAATTACACCGATGGAACTCACGAAGCCGGCGACCCTACAACTCCTGCAAACGGGCCAAGGTGAGCAGCATCGCCGACCCCAACATGGATCGTGAAGGGGTCGCGGAATGTACCCCTGAGGTACCCCGGAGAGGACCTTACTCGTTGGCGAGCCAAAGAAAGCCCTGCAAATGCGCTAAAGCCGACGCCCGGACTCGAACCGGGGACCCCTTCATTACGAGTGAAGTGCTCTACCAGCTGAGCTACGTCGGCAGCGTGCCTAGGGTAGCCGCTTCGCCTCCACTCCGCCTCCCGCGGCTCAGCACAGGGCCTTGATCTTCGGGGCCGCCCATCTGCGCAGCTCTCGGAGCGCTGCGACGTCGTGCGTCGCCTGGTGGAGGCGGTAGTACAGCCGCGGCGGGCAGCGCGGTAGCAGCGGCGAGCGGCGCTCGTGCATCAACGCGAAGAACCGCGCCGGGTCGAGCTGCGCGTAGCGTCGAACGTTCTCGAACCAGCGGGCGCTGAAGCGGGCGTCCGTCTGCCGCGGCCGCAGCGCGGCCTTTCGGTCTCGCTCGTAGGCCTCGAGCGCCGATCGGAGCGGCCGTCCATCCTGAAGGTTCGCCAGGGCGATCGCGTCCTCGAGCGCGAGCTTCGTTCCCGAGCCGATCGTGAAGTGTGTGGTATGCGCCGCGTCACCGAGCAGCACGACGTTCCCGTGTTGCCAGTGCTCATTCGTGATCGTCCGAAAGCTCTGCCAGCGGGAACTGCCGTTCGCGAGCAGCGGGTGGCCGTCGAGGTGGGAAGCGAATAGCCGCTCGAGCCGTGTCAGAGCCTCCGCCCTGCCGATCCGGTCGAACCCGAGCATCACCCACGTCCGCTGCGAGCACTCGACGATGAACGTGCTCGTACCTCCGTCGAAGCCGTAGGCGTGGGACCAGACCCAACCGGCGAGCGTTTCGACGAAGGCGAACGTGAACTGATCGAAGACCTTGGTGGTTCCGAGCCAGACGTACTTGTTGCTGCCGGTTTGGCAGCTGGTTCCCAGCTGCTGCAGCAGACCTTGCCGCAGCCGGCTGTTAGCGCCGTCGCAGACGGCGATCAGGTCGGCATCGGCCAGCTCGGCTGGGTAGTCGACCTGCGTCTCGAAGCGAACGCGGACGCCGAGGCCTCTGGCCCGAGCAAGCAGGAGATCGAGCAGGCGTCGGCGTCCGATCGCGTAGCCCGGGAAGTCGAGAGTCACCGGGTCTCGGTCCTCGACGACGAGCTGTTCGCCGCTCCACCGGAAGGCGTGAGCTCTCAGGTCGCGGGCCGTCTCGGCGTCGGCCGCTTCGACCTCGTCGAGGAGGTCGTCCCAGAACACGACGCCCCAGCCGTGCGTGACTCCGGCCGAGTTTCGTTCGAAGACCGTGATCTCGTGCTCGGGGTACCGCTCCTTCATCAGGATCGAGAAGAAAAGCCCGGCGGGCCCGGCACCGACGCAGGCGATGTTCATTGCCGTCGCTGTGAAAGGTTCCGTGGTACGCGCTCGCCCAGTCCTCCAGCCCACGCTCGGCCCCGATGGGGCCGGGCGGTAGGGAATGGCCGACGAGGTTTCAACCAGCCGCGCACGGGAATCCGGGA
>Ga0126306_10001021_pt1 | contig 14493 bp, 11 predicted proteins | sample Plot27_FD_92592 | JGI IMG/M metagenome (GOLD analysis project Ga0126306, IMG submission 92592) | Serpentine soil microbial communities from UC McLaughlin Reserve, CA, USA - Plot27 | ecosystem: Environmental > Terrestrial > Soil > Grasslands | place: USA: UC McLaughlin Reserve, Lake County...
GCCACCAGCACCAGGCGCTGGCCCAGGTGGTCGAAGACGACCACCGAGCGGGGGAAGACCAGCATCCCCTCGGGCAGCTGGAGGTCGTCCTCGGTCTGGTCGGGCAGCCGCTCCAGCTCCCGGACCAGGTCGTAGCCGAGGTAGCCGACGGCCCCGGCGAACAGCGGCGGCAGGCCGGGCAGGGACGGCGAGCGGAGCCGGCGCAGGGCCTCGCGCAGCACCTCCAGCGGCGGGCCGTCGGACAGCCCGGCCGGGGGCCGGCCGGTCCAGGAGGCCCGCCGGCCGCGGATGGTCAGGGTGGCGAACGGGTCGGTGCCGATGAACGAGTAGCGACCCCAGCGCTCGCCGTGCTCGACGCTCTCCAGCAGCACCGAGCCGTCCTGGTCGCCCAGCTTGCGGAACGCCCCCACCGGGGTCTCCAGGTCGCCCAGCAGCTCCCGCCACACCGGCACCACCGAGTGCTCGGCGGCCAGGCGGACGAACTCCTCGAACCCGGGCCGCTCGCCGCTCACGCCCCGCCCCCCAGCAGGAGGGTGTCGCTGAAGCAGGAGCGGGTCCCGGTGTGGCAGGCCGGGCCCACCTGCACGACCCGGACCAGGAGCGTGTCGGCGTCGCAGTCGACGGTCACCGAGCGGACGTGCTGGACGTGGCCGGAGGTGTCGCCCTTGCGCCAGTGCTGGCGGCGGGAACGGCTCCAGAACCAGGTGCGGCCACTGGTCAGGGTGCGCCGGACGGCCTCGGCATCCATCCAGGCGACCATCAGCACGGTGCCGTCCCGATCGTCCTGGATGACCGCCGGGATCAGCCCGGCGGCGTCGAAGCGAAGACCGCTCACCACGTCGTCAAGATTGCTGGTTGAGAGCTCAGACATGGGGCCATGCTATCGCTACCGCCGGAACGGCCGATCTGCCATCGTGGGCAGGCCGACAACCGAGGGAGCTGTCATGTCGACGCAGCCAGAGCAGGCCAAAGCGGAGATCCTGCAGCAGATTGTCGCGACCATCAACGAGAAGGTGCCCGAGGACCGGCGCGAGCAGGTCGAGGAGTTCCCCCGCCAGTACTACGGCCGCCTAGCCCCCGAGGACCTGCTCGAGCTCGACCCGGACGACCTCTACGGCGCCGTCCTGGCCCACTGGCGCCTGGCCCACCGCCGCCAGCCCGGCGAGGCCCTGGTCCGGGTCTACAGCCCCCGCTTCGAGGAGCACGGCTGGCGCTCCAAACACTCGATCGTGGAGATCGTCACCGACGACATGCCGTTCCTGGTCGACTCGGTGGCCATGGAGCTGAACCGCAACGGCCTGGTCATCCACCTGCCCATCCACCCGGTGGTGGTGGTGCGCCGCGACGAGGCGGGCGGGCTGGTCGAGGTGCTGCCGCCCGACGCCGAGGACGGCATCCCCGAGTCGTACCTGCACTTCGAGGTCGACCGCCAGAGCGAGCCCGAGGTGCTGGACCGGCTGCGCGCCGAGGTCGAGCGGGTCCTGGAGGACGTGAAGGCCTCGGTCGAGGACTGGGCCGAGATGCGCGAGCAGGTCCGGACCATCCTGGAGGAGCTGAACGAGCGGCCGCCCCCGGTCGACGAGGCCGAGCTGGCCGAGGCCAGGGCGCTACTGGAGTGGATCGAGGACCACCACTTCACCTTCCTCGGCTACCGGTCCTATGACCTGGTGCAGGAGAAGGGCCAGGACATGCTGCGCCCGGTGCCGGGCACCGGCCTCGGCATCCTGCGCCAGGGCCAGTCCAAGCCGGCCTCGGGCAGCTTCGCCAAGCTGCCGCCGGAGGCCCGGCGGCTGGCCCGGGAGCCGCACATCCTCGTCCTGACCAAGGCGAACTCCCACTCGACCGTGCACCGGCCGTCGTACCTGGACTACATCGGGGTCAAGCGGTTCGACGAGCAGGGCGAGGTCGTCGGCGAGCGCCGCTTCCTCGGCCTCTACACCTCGGCCGCCTACAACCGGAACCCGCGCGACATCCCGGTGCTGCGCCGCAAGGTGACCAAGGTGCTGGAGCGGGCCGGCCTGCCGCGCTACAGCCACGACTGGAAGTCGCTGCTGAACATCCTGGAGACCTTCCCCCGGGACGAGCTGTTCCAGATCTCCGACGACCAGCTGTTCGAGACGGCCATGGGCATCCTGCGGCTGGAGGAGCGCCGCCGGGTACGGCTGTTCATGTGGCACGACGACTACGGCCGCTTCGTCTCCTGCGTGGTCTACGTGCCCCGCGACCGCTACACGACCACCGTGCGCCGGCGCATCGAGGTGGTCCTGCACGAGGCCTTCCCGGGGGCGAACTTCGACTTCCAGGTGTGGCTGTCGGAGTCGGTGCTGGCCCGGCTGCACTTCATCATCCGGGTGCCGCCGGGCGAGATGCCGAGCTACGACGCCAAGGACCTGGAGGCCAAGCTGGCCACGGTCACCCGGTCCTGGAGCGACGAGCTCCACTCCCTGCTGCTGGAGCTGCACGGCGAGGAGGAGGGCAACGCCCTGTTCTCCTCCTACGGCGAGGCGTTCCCGGCCGCCTATCTGGACGACTTCCCGGCCCGCAACGCCGTCTACGACATCCAGCGGATGGAGGACCTGGCCGAGCGCGGCGGCCTCAACATGAACCTGTACCGGCCGCTGGAGGCGCCGCCGGGGACCCTGCGGTTCAAGCTGTTCTGGGCCGACCGGCCGCTGCCCCTGTCGGACGCGGTGCCGATGCTGGAGGACATGGGCGTCGAGGTGGTCGAGGAGCGGCCCTATGAGCTGCACCCGCCCGGCCAGGGCCCGGTCTGGATCCACGACTTCGGCGTGACCTACACCGGCGACGGCGACGTCGACCTGGGGCGGGTCCGCGACGTCTTCCAGGAGGCGTTCGCGGCCATCCTCCGGGGGGAGGCCGAGAGCGACGGCTTCAACCGGCTGGTCCTGCGGGCCCACCTGACCTGGCGCCAGATCGTGGTCCTGCGCGCCTACTGCAAGTACCTGCGCCAGACCCGGCTGGCCTTCAGCCAGGAGTACATGGAGCAGGCCCTGGCCGGCAACCCGCAGATCGCCCGCTGGCTGGTGGAGCTGTTCGAGAGCCGCTTCGACCCCACCCAGCCCGACGGCGCCGAGGCCAGGGCGGCCAAGCTGCGGGAGCGGCTGGCCGACTCGATCGACCAGGTGGCCAACCTGGACGAAGACCGGATCCTGCGCAGCTTCCTCAGCATGGTCGAGGCGACCCTGCGGACCAACTTCTTCCAGGAGGGCCTGGACACAGAGCCCAAGCGGTACCTGTCGTTCAAGCTCGACCCGGCCCAGGTGCCGTCGCTGCCCAAGCCGCGGCCGATGTTCGAGGTGTTCGTCTACTCGCCCCGCACCGAGGCCGTCCACCTGCGCGGCGGCAAGGTGGCCAGGGGCGGCATCCGCTGGTCGGACCGGCGGGAGGACTTCCGGACCGAGATCCTCGGCCTGATGAAGGCCCAGATGGTCAAGAACGCCGTGATCGTGCCGGTGGGGGCCAAGGGCGGCTTCGTGGTCAAGCAGCCACCGGCCGAGGGCGGCCGCGAGGCCCTGATGGACGAGGTGGTGGCCTGCTACTCGACCATGATGCGGGGACTGCTCGACATCACCGACAACCGGGTCGACGGCAAGGTCGTCCCCCCGGCGGACGTGGTCCGCTACGACGACGACGACCCCTACCTGGTGGTGGCGGCCGACAAGGGCACGGCCACCTTCTCCGACCTGGCCAACTCGATCGCCCAGGAGTACGGCTTCTGGCTGGACGACGCCTTCGCCTCCGGCGGGTCGGCCGGCTACGACCACAAGAAGATGGGGATCACCGCCCGGGGCGCCTGGGAGTCGGTCAAGCAGGTGTTCCGCGAGACCGGCCTCGACACCCAGTCGACCGACTTCACCGTGGTCGGGATCGGCGACATGTCGGGCGACGTGTTCGGCAACGGCATGCTCCTGAGCCGCCACATCAAGCTGGTCGGGGCGTTCAACCACCTGCACGTGTTCCTCGACCCCGACCCCGACCCGGAGGTGGGCTTCGCCGAGCGGGAGCGGCTGTTCGCCCTCCCCCGCTCGTCCTGGTCCGACTACGACACCGGCAAGATCTCCGAGGGCGGCGGGGTCTGGCCCCGGAGCGCCAAGTCGATCCCGCTGTCGGAGCAGGTCCGCCGGGCCCTGGACGTCCAGGCCGAGGCGCTCACCCCCAACGAGCTGATCAACGCCATGCTCAAGGCGCCGGTCGACCTGCTCTGGAACGGCGGCATCGGCACCTACGTGAAGGCGGCCCGCGAGGCCCACGGCGACGTCGGCGACCGGACCAACGACGCGGTCCGGGTGAACGGGGGCGAGCTGCAGGCCAGGGTCGTGGGCGAGGGCGGCAATCTCGGCTTCACCCAGCTCGGGCGGATCGAGTACGCCCTCCACGGCGGCCGCATCAACACCGACTTCATCGACAACTCGGGCGGGGTCGACTGCTCCGACCACGAGGTCAACATCAAGATCCTGCTCAACCAGGTGGTCGCCGACGGCGACATGACCCGCAAGCAGCGCGACAAGCTGCTGGCCGACATGACCGACGACGTGGCCACCGCGGTGCTGCAGGACAACTACCGCCAGGTGCAGGCGATCAGCGTCACCGAGGCCCAGGCGCCGCAGCTGCTGGAGGAGCACGCCCGGCTGATGCGGCGCCTGGAGCGGGCCAAGCGGCTGGACCGGCGCCTCGAGTTCCTGCCCAACAACGAGGAGCTGGCCGAGCGCCGGGTCGCCGGCAGGGGCCTGACCCGTCCCGAGCTGGCCGTGCTGCTGGCCTACGCCAAGATCGTCCTCCAGGAGGAGCTGGTCGCCTCGGACGTGCCCGAGGACGAGTACCTGGCCGACGACCTGGAGCGCTACATGCCGCCCAAGCTGCGGGAGAAGTTCCGCAAGCAGCTCCGCCGGCACCCGCTGCGCCGCGACATCATCGCCACCTACGTCACCAACAGCATGGTCAACCGGGCCGGCAGCACCTTCGCCAACCGGCTCCGGGACGAGACCGGGGCCAGGCCGCCCGACGTCGCCCGGGCCTACACGGTGGCCCGCGAGGTGTTCGACATCCGGCGGCTCTGGAAGGACCTGGCCACCCTGGACACCGTGGTCCCGGCCGACGTGCAGCTGGAGCTGCAGGCCGAGGGGCGCAAGATGATCGAGCGGTCGGCCCTGTGGTTCCTGCGCAACCGGCGCCAGCCGATGGACATCGCGGCCACCGTCTCCCACTTCGCCCCCGGGATCGCCTCGCTGGCCCAGGAGCTGCCCAAGCTGCTGGCCCCGGCCGACTCCGAGTCGCTGGAGCGGCTGGCCGAGCGGTTCACCGCCGCCGGGGTCCCGCCCGAGCTGGCCAGCAGGGTGGCCAGCCTGGACGCCCTGTTCTCGGGCCTGAACGTGATCGAGGTGGCCACCGCCTGCGGCGAGACGGTCGAGACGGTCGCGGCCGTCTACTTCGCCCTCGGCTACCGGCTGGACCTGCACTGGCTGCGCGACCAGATCGCCAAGCTGCCGGCCGAGACCCACTGGCAGACCCTGGCCCAGGGGGCGCTGCGCGACGACCTCTACTCCGAGCAGCGTCAGCTGACCATCGAGGTGCTCAAGCCAGGCACCGAGGACAAGGACGCCGAGACCCTGATCGACGCCTGGCTGGAGGAGAACGCCTCCGTAGTCGAGCGGGCCAACGCCATCCTGTCCGACCTCAAGGAGGCGGAGACGCTCGACATCGCCATGCTCTCGGTGGCCCTGCGCGAGATCCGCACCCTGAGCGAGACCGGTTCGGCCACCAGCGGCACCCGCACCCCGGCGGCCTCGTGATCCTGGCCCACGAGGTCGCCGGGTCGGGGCCGGCCAGGACGGCCGGGTGGGGACCGGCGCTGCTGCTGGTGCATGCCGGCATCGCCGACCGGCGCATGTGGGACGAGCAGATGGGGCCGTTCGCCGACGCCGGCTGGACGGTCATCCGGGCCGACCTGCCCGGCTTCGGCGAGACGGCGCCGCCGGCCCGGCCGGTGGCCCTGTGGGTGACCCTGCGCGACCTGCTCGACCACCTGGGGGTGGAGCGGCCGGTGGTCGTCGGTTCCTCCCTCGGCGGGCGGGCCGCGGTCGACCTGGCCCTGGCCGCCCCCGACCGGGTCCGGGCCCTGGTCCTGATCGGCTCGAGCCTGGCCGGGCACCCGTTCCAGGAGCCGGCCCTGTTCGAGCTCTGGGACCAGAGCGAGGGCGCGATCGAGCGCGGCGACCACCAGGAGGCGGCCCGGGTCGAGATCGACACCTGGGTCGCCGGCGTGGGCCGGGACCCCTCGGCGGTGGACCCCGAGGTCCGCCGGCGGGTCCGGGACATGCTGCTGGTGGCCTACGAGCACGGCGAGGCCGACCTGGAGGAGCCCGACCCGCCGGCCGCGGGCCGCCTCGGCGAGGTCGCCGTGCCGGCCCTGGTGGTGGTCGGCGAGCACGACCGCCCCGACATCCACGCCATGGCCGGCGCCCTGGCCGCCGGCATCCCCAGGGCCGAGCGGGCCGTCCTCCCCGGTACCGCCCACCTGCCCAGCATGGAGCGGCCGGAGGCGTGCAACCAGGTCGTACTGGAGTTCCTGGCCAAGCTCGGCCCTGGGGCCTGACTAGCCGGTGGCGGCCCGCTCGGCGTCGCTGCGCTCGATGCAGAGCTCGTTGCCCTCGGGGTCGGCCAGCACCACCCAGCCGGTCCCGTCGGACCGGCGGTGGTCGGCGACCAGGGTCGCCCCGATCCCGAGCAGCCGCTCGACCTCCTCGTCCCTGGTCCGGTCCGTGGGCACCAGGTCCAGGTGGACCCGGTTCTTGACCGTCTTGGGCTCGGGCACGGGGATGAACAGCAGCCCCGGCTGGCCGCCCGGCCCGGGCAGGTACTGCTCGGGGTCGCCCGGCTGGTTGGGGTTCTCGGGGTCCTCCTGGTAGCCGGTGACCTGGCTCCAGAAGGTGACCAGGAGCCAGGGGTCGGCACAGTCGAAGGTGATGTTGCGGGGCAGGGCGGTCATCGCGTCTCCTTCGGTGGCGTCGCTGCCTTGAGGGTGGTGGCGGCCGCCCGCTCCCCCTCGGCCAGGTCGAGGACCTGGGCCCGCAGGTCGGCGAGCAGGGCGGTGAGCGCGGCCGGGTCGAGCGGCTGGGGGTCGGCGGCGTCGCCGGCCAGGGCGGTCAGCTCGGCCTGGGTGGCGGCCAGCTCGGCGGCCGCGTCCGCGCCCCGCTCCTCGACCAGCCGGCGGCGGCGGTCGAGCAGGGCCGCCCCCCGGGCCAGGGGGCCGTCCCCGCGGCCGGCCACGGCCGCGGCGGCCAGGTCGGTCCAGGCGGCGGCCAGCTCGCGGTAGTCGCCGGCCAGGGTGGCCAGCTCGGGCCGGCCGAGCGGCCCGGCCGCCTCCTCCAGGAACTCTGCGTACATGGCCCGGAAGAGCCCGCCGCCGGTGCCGGCGGTCTCGACCCAGTCGTACAGCCAGGTGAGCAGCTGGAACTGGCGGCCGGGAGGGCCCAGCAGGGCCGGCCAGCCTTTGGGGTCGCGGGGCGCGGTCAGCAGGTCGGCCCACTTGGCCAGCCCGGGCACGCCGAAGTTGCCCATCGGCGGGTTCAGCATCCCCGGCCAGGTGTCGGCGATCCCGGCGGCGGCCGCCCCGGCCAGGTCGACCGGCCCGTCTGGGGCCTCGGCCACGACCAGCCGGTGCTTGGCCGAGCGGACGCCGGCCCGGGCCTCGGCCAGCTCGGCCCAGGTGACATGGATCGGCGCCGGGGCCAGGTCCCACAGCAGCGGCTGGCCGTCGCCCAGCTCGACCAGGACGTCCTGGGGGGTCATGCCGCACAGCCAGTCCGGGACGGCCCGGTAGCGCAGACGGGCCATGTCGACGGTGGCGATCACCGGCCGGCCCTGGTCGAGCGCGGCCCGCAGGTGCCGCTCGGCCGTGGCCGGCCCGGTGGTCGTCCGCACCGTGGCCGGGATCCCGAGGCGGGCCAGGGCGGCCTCGGTGGGATCCAGCTTCTGCACATAGGAGTTGATCCGGCCCCCCAGGTAGAGGGTGGCCAGCTCGTCGTACTCGAACACGAAGTAGGCGAACCCGATGCCGCCGGCGACGCCGAGGGCGGTCGCCTCGCTCAGCGGCCGGCCGTCCGCCGGGCCGGTGACGCAGAGGGCGGCGAGCAGGCGGGTGAGGGCGGCCGTGTCCGGGTGGCGGCCCTGGAACCGGTGCGGCCGGCCGGGGTCGCCCCCGGGGCGCAGGTGGGAGCGGGCGGTGGTGTACGACTCGCCGGTCCGGCCCATGCGGGCGCGGACCAGCCGCTTGAAATCCTTGTCAGTCGGCATGACCCAGTCCTCCGTCGGGTCGCGAGGCCGGCTCCCCAGCAGCCACGGCCCGCGCGACCGGAGGGCACCGGGCGACGCGCGATCCGGGAGTGTGCCCCCCTTTGCCTCTCCACGGGCCCCGCTGGGGTGGGCCACCAGAGGTTGGGCGCTGGATCACCGCCACCGGTGAGCTTGCCCCGCCCCGAAGCCCGGGTCAAGGCCCGGGTCAGGTCCGGACCGGGAGGCCGGCGGCGGCCAGGCCCTGCTTCACCTCGGCGATGGAGAGCTGGCCGAAGTGGAAGACGCTGGCCGCCAGGACGGCGTCGGCGCCGGCCAGGCAGGCGTCGGCGAAGTGGCCGATCTCCCCGGCCCCGCCGCTGGCGATCACGGGCAGGCCGACCGCCGACGTCATGGCGGTGACCAGCTCCAGGTCGTAGCCGGTCTTCTGGCCGTCGGCGTCCATGCTGGTGACCAGGAGCTCCCCGGCGCCACGGCGGGCGCCCTCCTCGGCCCAGGCGAGGGCGTCCAGCCCGGTGGGGGTGCGGCCGCCGTCGACCACCACCTCCCAGCCGCTTCCGTCGCTCCGGCGGCGGGCGTCGATGGCCAGCACCATGCACTGGACCCCGTAGGTGCCGGCCCCGGCCGACAGCAGCTCCGGGTCGCGGACGGCGGCCGAGTTGACCGACACCTTGTCGGCGCCGGCCCGCAGCAGCCGCTGGACGTCCTCGACGGTCCGGACCCCGCCGCCCACGGTGAGCGGGATGAACACCTGCTCGGCGGTGCGGGCCACGGCCTCGAACAGGGTCGCGCGGGCCTCGACGGTGGCCGTGATGTCCAGGAAGACGAGCTCGTCCGCGCCTTCGGCGTCGTAGATGGCGGCCAGCTCGGCCGGGTCGCCGGCGTCGACCAGGTTCACGAACGACACCCCCTTGACCACCCGCCCGGCGGCCACGTCCAGGCAGGGGATGACCCGCCTGGCCAGGGTCACCCCGCCCCCCCGTCAGCCGGGTGGGTCGGGGGGCTGTGGACAGCGCCGCCCGCTCCTCCCCCACGTCGGCTACCCTCCCGTTCGGGGGCCCCGGCAACCGGGGGTTGGGATGCCCGCGCGCCCGGGGGTTGGGATGCCCGCGCGCCCGGGTTGGGTGCGTCCTCGGCCAGGGTGGCCAGGGCGTCGGTGACGGTGAAGCGGCCGGCGTACAGGGCCTTGCCGACGATGGCGCCCTCCAGGCCGCTGGGCTCAAGGGTGGCCAGGGCGCGGAGGTCGTCGAGGGTGGCCACGCCGCCGGAGGCGATCACGGGGCGGCTGGTCGCGGCCAGGACCTGGGCCAGGCGGTCGGTGGCGGGGCCGGTGAGCATGCCGTCGCGGGCCACCTCGGTGTGGACGAAGCGGCGGCAGCCGGCCGCCTCCAGGCGCTGGAGGACCTCGAACAGGTCGCCGCCGCTGGCCGTCCAGCCGCGCGCCTGGAGGGTGCGGCCGCGGGCGTCGAGGCCGACAGCCACCGCCTCGCCGTGGCGGGCGCAGGCCTCGGCGACCCACTCCGGGTCCTCAAGGGCGGCGGTGCCGATCACCACCCGGGCCGCGCCCAGCTCGAGCAGGGCGTGGAGGTCGTCGACGGTGCGCACGCCCCCGGAGGCCTCGACCTGGACGGGCCCGACGGCGGTGACGATGCGGCCCAGGTGCTCGCGGTTGCGGGGGCCGCGGCCGAAGGCGGCGTCGAGGTCGACGACGTGGAGCCAGCGCGCGCCCTGGGCGGCGAAGCCGGTGGCGGCCTCGACCGGGTCGCCGTAGCCGGTCTCGGTCCCGGCGACCCCCTGGACCAGGCGGGCCGCCTGCCCGTCGAGCAGGTCGACCGCCGGGAGCAGCTCCAGGGTCATGCCGCGCGGACCTCGGAGACGAAGTTGGCCAGCAGGGCCAGGCCGGCCGCGCCCGACTTCTCGGGGTGGAACTGGGTGCCGAACAGGTTGCCGTGCTCGACCGCGGCCGCGAAGCGGGCGCCGTAGTCGCAGACGGCGGCCACGGCCTCGCCGTCCGGCTCGGGGGCGTAGGAGTGGACGAAGTAGAAGCGGGTCCCGTCGCCCAGGCCGGCGAACAGCCGGCTGGCGGGCCGGACGGTGACCTCGTCCCAGCCGATGTGGGGGATCTTGACCTGGCCGGTGAGGCGGCGGAGCTTGCCTGGGACGACGCCGACGCCGTCGCTGACCGGGCCCTCCTCGCTGGCCTCGAACAGCAGCTGCATGCCGACGCAGATGCCGAGCAGGGGCCGGCCCCCCTCCAGCCACCCGGCCACCGCCGCCGGCCCGCCGGCCGAGGCCAGGCCGCGCAGGCAGGCCCCGTAGGCCCCGACCCCGGGCACGACCAGCCCGGCCGCCCCGGCGGCCTCGGCCACCGTCGGCACCGCCCGCACGTCGGCGCCGGCCCGGTCCAGGGCCTTGGCGGCCGAGTGCAGGTTCCCGACCCCGTAGTCGAGCAGGGCGACCGGCGGCCGGGTCATCCCAGGACCCCCTTGGTGCTGCCGGCGCCGGCCCGGGGGTCGGGCGCGCAGGCGTCGCCGAAGGCGCGGGCCAGGGCCTTGAAGCAGGCTTCCAGGCAGTGGTGGGGCAGGTCGCCGGCCTCGAGCTGGACGTGGACGGTGCAGCGGGCGTTGGCGACCAGCGCCTCCAGGAAGTGGCGGGCCTGGCGGGGGTCGAAGCTGCCGAGCTCGCCCGGGGCGGCGTCGACCTGGACGTCCCAGACCAGGTAGGGACGGCCGGACAGGTCGACCGCGGCCCTGGCCCTGGCCTCGTCGAGGGGGACGACGGCGTCCCCGAAGCGGCGCACCCCGGACTTGTCGCCGAGGGCCTCGGCCAGGGCCTGGCCGAGGGCGATGCCGGTGTCCTCGACGGTGTGGTGGGCGTCGATCTCCAGGTCGCCCTTGGCCTCGACGGAGAGATCGAAGCGGGCGTGCCGGCCCAGCTGGGCGACCATGTGGTCGAGGAACGGGACCCCGGTGTCGGACCCGCCGTCGCCGGTGCCGTCCAGGTCGAGCTGGACGGTGACCTGGACCTCGGCGGTGCGCCGCTCGACCCGGGCGGTCCGGGGCGCTGCTCCCCCGCTCATTGCGTCAGCTCCTCGGTGAGGGCGGTCAGGAAGGCGTCGTCCTCGGCCGGCGTGCCGATGGTGACCCTGAGGTGGCGCTCCAGGGTCGGGTAGCGGGACACGTCGCGGATCAGGACCCCCCGGTCGAGCAGGCCCTGCCACAGCCGGCGCGGGTCGAGGGGGGTCTCGAAGCAGAGGAAGTTGGCGTCGCTGGGCAGGACCCGGACCCCGGGCAGGCGGTCCAGGGCGGCCGCCACCCGCTCGCGCTCCCGCTCGGTGGCGGCCACATGCGACATCAGCACGCCCTTGTGGTGCAGGGCCCGCAGGCCGACCGCCTGGGTGAGGGCGGACAGGTGGTAGGGCAGCCGGACCAGGCGGATCCCGTCGACCACCGACGGGTCGGCCAGCAGGTAGCCGAGCCGCACCCCGGCCATGCGGAACGCCTTGGAGAAGGTCCGGGTGACGACCAGGTTGGGGTGGCGCGACAGCAGCGCGGCGGCGTGCGAGGTGCCGAACTCGCCGTAGGCCTCGTCGACCACGACCAGGCCGGGGGCGGCGGCGCAGACGGCGGCGAGCACGTCGGGGCCGGTGGCCTCGCCGGTCGGGTTGTTGGGCGAGCACCAGAAGGTCAGGTCGGCGGCGGCCTCGGCGACCAGGTCGGCGGCGGCCGCCGGGTCGAGCAGCTGGTCGCGGGGCTGGACCCTGGTCTCCAGGGCGGTGCCGCTGACCCTGGCCAGGAGGGCGTGCATGGCGTAGGTCGGCTCGACGACCAGGGCGGAGCGGCCCGGGCCGGCGAAGGCGAGCAGGAGCTGCTGGAGGACCTCGTTGGAGCCGTTGGCCGCCCAGGTGCCCTCGACCCCGTGGCCGGCGTGCAGGGCCAGGGCCTCGCGCAGCTCGGTCGCCTCCCGGTCCGGGTAGCGGTGCAGCTCCAGGCCCCTGACCGCCTCGGCCAGGTCGTCGAGGACCTCGGGGGGCACGGCGTACGGGGTCTCGTTGGTGTTCAGCCGCACCGGCACGTCGAGCTGCGGCGCCCCGTACGGCGTCAGCCCGGCCAGGTCGTCCCTGACCCGGACCCGCCCGGCCGTCCCGGGCATGGACGCGCTCACGACCCCTCCCCCGGCTGGCCGGCCAGGCGGGCGGCGACCGCCCGGCCGTGGGCGGGGAGGTCCTCGGCCCGGCTGAGGGCGGCCACCGTTGGGGCGGCGGTGGCCAGGGCGTCGCGGTCGTAGGTGGCCACCTGCATGGTGCGCAGGAAGTCGAGGGTGGACAGGCCGGAGGCGAATCGGGCCGTGCCGGCGGTCGGGAGGACGTGGTTGGTGCCGGCGGCGTAGTCGCCCAGCGCCACCGGGGTCCAGGGGCCGACGAACACCGCCCCGGCGTTGCGGACCTGGGCGGCCAGGCCGTCGGGGTCGGCGACCAGCAGCTCCAGGTGCTCGGGGGCGAACGCCTCGGCCACCCGGAGCATGGCCGCCCGGCCGTCGCACAGCACCGTCGCCGACTGGCCGGCGAAGGCGGCCTCGACCCGGTCGCGGTGGGCGGTGGCCGCCACCTCCTGGGCCAGCAGGGGCTCGACCGCCTTCCACAGGTCGGCGTCGTCGGTGACCAGCAGGCAGGCGGCCAGCGGGTCGTGCTCGGCCTGGGCGACCAGGTCGACCGCGACCAGCAGGGGATCGGCGGTGGCGTCGGCCAGCACCGCGACCTCGGTCGGGCCGGCGAACCCGTCGGTCCGGACCCGCCCGGCCACCTCCCGCTTGGCCAGGGCGACATAGAGGTTGCCGGGGCCGGTCACCGAGTCGACCGCCGGGACGGTCTCGGTGCCGCAGGCCAGGGCGGCCACCGCCTGGGTGCCGCCGAGCAGCCACACCTCGTCCACGCCGAGCAGGGCCGCCGCCCCCAGGACGGCCGGGTGCCCGCGGCCGCCCGGGCCGGGCGGGGTGGCCAGGGCGACCTGGTCGACCCCGGCCGCCTGGGCGGGGACGACGTTCATGACCACGCTGGAGGGGTAGGCGCCGAGCCCGCCGGGGGCGTACACCCCGGCCCGGCGCAGGGGCACGAACCGCTGGGCCAGCCGGACGCCCGGGCGCTCCGACCAGACCAGGTCGGCCGGGCGCTGGGCCTGGTGGAAGGCCCGGGCCCGCTCGATCGCGTCGAGCAGGGCGGCCCGCAGCTCCGGGTCGAGGGCCGCCTCGGCATCGGCCAGCTCGTCCGGGGTGGCCCGCCAGCCGGCCGGGGCGGTGTCGACCCCGTCGAACCGCCGGGCCGCCTCGGCCACGGCCGCGTCGCCACGGGCGGCGACGTCGTCGACCAGCTGGCGCACCCCGGCCCGGGCCGCCTCCACCGCCTCCGCGGGGGCGCGGGGCAGCACCCCGGCCGGGTCACGGTCGGAGCCTCGCAGGTCGATCACGGGCAGCACGACAGGCACTCCACAGCACACGAACGAACGGTCGGGAACGGGATTCACCCTACCGCAGCCCCCCGCGCCGGTGCCGACCTGGGTGTGGAGTCCGCCTGCCCGCAGTTTCCGCTGGGGGTGTGGACAACGACCGGCCCGCAATTCCCGCATCGGCTACGCTCCCCCACCGGGGGCCCGCGAACGGAGCCGCCGGGTGACAGCGCGCCCTGGGGTCCGTAGGGCCCGCGGTGCCGGCGGACCCGGGCGTCTGCGGGTGCGCCCGACCGCGGACCCTGAGGATCCGACGCGCCCGGACCCGTGATGCTCTGACGCGCGCGGACCCTGAGGATCCGACGCGCCCGGGCCCGTGAGGGTCCGGCGCGCCCGGAATCTCGGGGGGCCGTACCATAGGGTCCGTCCGAACCGACCGATGAGGGTGGCCCCGGTGGAGCTGCCGCTGTTCCCGTTGCAGACCGTGCTGTATCCCGGGCTGCCGATCCCGCTGCATGTGTTCGAGGAGCGGTACCGGCGGATGTTCAAGCGGGTCCTGGACGGGGACCGGCGGTTCGGGGTGGTGGCGATCGTCAAGGGGCGGGAGGTGGACGCGGGCGCGACCTACCACCCGATCGGGTGCGTGGCCGAGGTGGCCGAGGTCGACCGGCACGCCGACGGGCGGCTGGACGTGGTCGCCCGCGGGCGGAACCGGTTCGCGATCGACGGGGTCACCCAGGCC
>Ga0126306_10001022_pt1 | contig 14492 bp, 14 predicted proteins | sample Plot27_FD_92592 | JGI IMG/M metagenome (GOLD analysis project Ga0126306, IMG submission 92592) | Serpentine soil microbial communities from UC McLaughlin Reserve, CA, USA - Plot27 | ecosystem: Environmental > Terrestrial > Soil > Grasslands | place: USA: UC McLaughlin Reserve, Lake County...
CTCGAGCTCGAGGACGGTCGGGTCCTCGCGCTTCTGCTCGTCTCCGACGACCGCCTCGGCAATCGCCCGGCGCATCCCGGGCGTCGGCTGCGTCAGCGTGTCGGAGCGGAGCTCGATCACGCTCTCAAGCTACCCGACGCGCTCTTGGGTCTCCGCGTCGAAGAGCACAACCTTGTCGCGCGCAACCGCGAACTGCTCGTCGCGGCCTGTCTCGATCCGCTGGTCCACCGGCAGCTTCGCGAGCAGCGGCATGTCTTTCCGGACGAGATGTACGAGCTGCTCGTCCCCGAGGTACTCGACGACCTCAACGCGCGCGTCGAAGCGATACGCGTCCGCACCGTCGCGACCGAACCGCAAGTGCTCCGGCCGAAAGCCCGCGATGCGATCGGGCCCACCGGCATCCACGAGCGGGGCGGGCACGAGGTTCATCGCCGGCGAGCCGATGAACCCCGCCACGAAAACGTTCCGGGGGTTCGTGTAAACCTCCTCCGGTGTGCCGACCTGCTGCAACAGCCCAGCGTTCATGACCGCGATCCGGTCGCCCATCGTCATCGCCTCGACCTGATCGTGCGTGACGTAGATCGTCGTCGTGCGGAGCCGCTCCTGGAGCTTCAAGATCTCGGCCCGAGTCTCGACGCGAAGCTTTGCGTCGAGGTTCGAGAGCGGCTCGTCCATCAGGAACGCCTTCGGCTCGCGCACGATCGCGCGACCGAGCGCGACCCGTTGCCGCTGCCCGCCGGAGAGCTGCTTCGGCTTTCGCTTGACGAGCTCGTTCATCTGCAGGATATCCGCCGCCCGCCGCACGCGGTCGTCGATCTCGCGCTTCGGGACGCCCGTGTTGCGCAGGCCGAAGGCAAGGTTGTCGTACACGGTCATGTGCGGGTAGAGCGCGTAGGACTGGAACACCATCGCGATGTCACGCGACGAAGGCGCGACGTTGTTCACGACTCGGTCGCCGATCAGGATCCGCCCCTTCGTGATCTCCTCGAGTCCGGCGAGCATCCGGAGCGCCGTGCTCTTGCCGCAACCGGACGGGCCCACGAGCACCATGAACTCGCCGTCGCCGATCTCGAGCGAGAAGTCGTTCACCGCCGGGGTCCCGTCGAAGACCTTGGTCACCTGCTCATAGCTCACGCTGGCCATGCGGTCGGGCCTCCTGGTTCGGGACGGGGCAGCGCGAAATGCGCCGCGGCAAGGAACGAGTATGCGACGGTCAGGGTCAGGAACGGGATCACGCCCGCCGCGAGACCGACGAGGTTGATCGTGAGCAGCACGAACGCGAGGGCGCTCCCGCCGGCAGGGCGCCGCAAGAGACCGACGAGCGACTCGCGGGCGACATCGGTGAGCGGTCGGTCGAGCTCGAACACCGCGAGCGGCCAGAGCAGCAGCTGGACGACCCCGAAGATCCCGGCCGCGTACAGCGCGACGAGCGCCAGCACCCACCACCAGCCGCCGATCCCCGCGTAGAACGGCACGGCGAACGCGGCCACGACTAGCACGGCGAGTGCGATCAGGCCGAGCACGAGGCCTCGACGCCAGTACAGTCGAAGACCTGTCACAGCGTCGCCCAGACGCAGGTCCTCGGTCTGCACGAGCGTCACGGCGCAGTGCATGAGCGCTGCCGCGAATGGACCCACGAGCACCAGCAGAGCGAGTACGGGAGCAAACCACAGCCCCAGGCCCACGACTGACAGCACGAACGTCGAGAGCGCTGCGTTGAGCACGAGCAGTCGCCAAGACTGCTGGTAGAAGTCGCGCACTGCGCTCCTCAGGGACGCGCCGACGCTCATCCCTTCACCCCTGCCGCCGTCACGCCCGCGATGAAGTACCGCTGTGCCGCGACGAACAGCACCGTGATCGGGACGATCGAGATGACGCTCGCAGCCATCAGTTGCGGCCAGAGGGTCTTGTACTGACCGATGAAGCTCGAGAGCCCGACCGTCAGGGAGTAGACGTCGGGATTCTGGAGGATGACGAGCGACCAGAAGAAGTCGTTCCACATCCCCTGAAAGGTCAGGATCGTCACGGCGGCGAGCGCCGGTCCCGCGAGCGGGAGCATCACGCGCCAGTACGTCTTGAAGTAGCCGGCGCCGTCGAGCTTCGCGGCCTCTTCGAAGTCTTTCGGGATCGTCAAAAAATACTGGCGCATCAAGAACAGATTCGTCGCCAACACCGCCTGGATGAGGATGAAGCCCCAGTAGGTCCCGATCAGGTTGTAGTGCACGGACGGGAAGTCGAGGTTCCACGACGTGTGCGGAAAGTCGCTCAGGATCTGAAAGACCGGGACGAAGCGAAGCTGGTCGGGGATCATCAGCGTCGCGAGCACAGCCATGAACAACACCTCGCGACCCGGGAAGCGCAGCCGTGCGAAGGCATAACCGCCCAGCGAGCAGAGGAAAAGGTTGAGCAACGTCACCGACGTAGCCATGAACGCACTGTTCGCGGCGTAGCGGGCGAAGTTGAACTCCGTCAGCACCTCGTCGTACGCCTCGAGCGTCGGATTGTCGGGAATGAGATCGAACCCCTGGACGCTCTCTGGGATCGTCTTCAGCGAGGTCGAAACACTCCAGACGAACGGGACGAAGTACAGGAGCGCCAAGGCCAAGAGGAGTGCGTAGACCAAGAGCTTCGTCGCCGTATGACCGGCGCCGCGGCCCGGGATCTCCCCCACGGGTGCGCCCGCGGCCGGGTCCTCTCCCCTTGCCAGCCGCTCGATCGAAGCTACGTGGGGGGCTGCTTCCTTGTCGACCATCATGAGACCTCGGCGCGGCCGAAGAGCAGGCGCTGGACGAGCGTGAGGCCAAAGATCACCGCGAACAGGACGACGCCCATCGTCGCCGCGTAGCCCCAGCGAAGGTCGCTGATCGCCGTCTGGTACATGTAGAGCACGACGGTCAACGTGGAGTAGTTCGGGCCGCCGGTGCCACCGGACACGATGTACATCTGGTCGAACACCTTCAGGCACCCGATGATCGAGATGACCAGAACGAAAAAGTGTCCCGGCTTGAGAAGTGGGAACGTGATCTTCCAGAACGTACGCCAGGGCCCCGAGCCGTCGATCGCGGCCGCTTCGTACACGTCCGTCGGGATCGACTGCAGCGACGCGAGATAGAAGAGCATCACCGTCCCCGACGTCGTCCAGATGACCAGGCCCATGATCGACGGCAGCGCGGTGTCGGAGTCGGAAAAGAACGTGATGTTCGTACCCAGGATCGCGTTGAGGAGTCCGTTGACGTTCAGCAGGTAGATGAAGATCGCCACGATCGCGGCGGACGAAGCCAGAGACGGGAAGTAGAACGCAGCGCGAAAGAACGGCCGGCCGTGGATTTTCTGGTTCACGACAACCGCGGCGAGCAGCCCGAGCGCCATCTGCCCGGGCACGACGAACGCCGTGTAGACGAGGACGTTGCGCAGACCCCTGAGAAAGAGATCGTCCTCGTAGAGCTCACGGTAGTTCTGGAATCCGATCGAGTCGATCGGCCCGAGCACTCCCCAGTCGTAGCGCGAGATGTAGATCGCGTAGACCATCGGGAAGATGAAGAAGAGGAAGAAGAACGCGAGCGGCAGGATCACGAACGCGTAGCCGACGAACGCCTCGCGGACCTTCGCGCTCCCGAGGGAGTCCCGCCTCTTCTCGGCTACGGCGATCGCCAACGAACCTCCCGGAAAAAACGGTGGAGGCTCCCGAACGAGCCTCCACCGATCGTTCGTGCTCCTAGCGGAGCGCTTCGTTCGCGGCTTCCTGGACCTTCGCCAGCATGCCGTTGACCGTTTGCTTCCCTTCGATCACGGCGGTCAGCTCGTTGTTCGCGACCGTCATGACCTTCGAGAAGCCGGGGGCGAACTGCCAGGCGCGCCCGACCGCGGCGTCCTGGATGAAGGCCGTCCGGCCCGGGACGCGCAGCTTCACGTCCTTGCGCGACGGAAGCTCGAGCCCCTTGGACGTCCACGTTCCCATCCCCTGCTTCCCGGTGAGGTAGGTCAGAAGCGTCCACGCAGCGGCCTTGTTCTTGGAGGCCTTTGCGATCGAGTACGACACCGTGAAGCTGAGCGTCGCGGGCTGCTTGTTCCTGACCATGCGGTTGACCCGGTAGTTCACGCTCGGGAACTGCTCCGCCATGAACGGCATCACCCAGTTGCCTTCGAAGATGATCGCCGCCTTCTCCTTGCCGAGCGCCTCACCGCACCAGCCTGCGCCGAGCTGCTGCTGCGTCCCGGCGAGACCGTCGTTGATCAGCCCGATGTAGAAGTTCACGGCCTCACGGACGGCGGGGGTGTTCACCGTTGCACGCGTCTTGCTCGCGTTCAGCAGCGAGCCACCGTTCTGGTAGACGAACGCGAGCATGCGAGGCCACTCGGGCTGCAGGCAGATCGGGCGTCCACCGGCCGGGATGTTCGCCGCCTTCATCCGCTGAGCGACTGACCGCAGCTGCGCCCACGTCGTCGGCGCCCTCACGCCGGCTCGCGAGAGCATCGCGGTGTTGACCTGCATCGAGAGCGGTGAGAAGCCCTTCGGGAACCCGTAGAGCTTGCTCTTGTACCGGAAAGCGTTCAGCAGCCTCGGATAGAACGGCTTGGTGCTGAACTTGTACTTCGCGATGTACGGACCGAGCGGCTCGAGCAGTCCCTGCTTCGCCCAGTCGGGGAAGTCGTTCGAGTCGACGTAGAAGACGTCCGGCGGCTTCCGGGCCGCGAACTGGGCCAGCATGTTCTGCTGGTACGGATCAAGAGCGGTGTAGGTGACCTTGATCTTCGGATACTTCTTTGCGAAACCGGCCAGCACCTGCTTGAGCAGCACGCCTTCGGTGCTGCCGCCCGAGGTCCAGCCGGCCAGCTTGATCGACCCCGTCACCTCCTGAGCTGCCGGTGCTGCCTGGGCATCGGTCTTGCCTTGGCTCACCGCCGCTGTCACCGCAGCGATCAGCAGCGACGCGACGAGGGTGCCGAAGAGGACGGTCCTCCTGGCGCGATTCTTCATATGCAACTCCTCCTTCAGACCCCGAATGACCCCTGTACGACCTCAAACGGATTCTGTCATGCAAAGTCAGTCTCCGACGACTGCTCCCTCCCACGGCCCGAGCCTCAGCTTTCCCGTCGCGTCCTCACCGGTGCGGACGAGCCCGGTGTCGAGCCGGATCGTGCCCTGGAGGCCCTTGACTGCTCGGGGACGATCCGACAGGTTCACCGCCACCGCCCACGCGTCGCCGCGGCGCCACGTCCAGATACTCGGGTCACCGTCGACGGACGCGTACGAACCACTGCGGAGCTCCGGCTCCGCGCGACGCAGCTCGAGCAGGCGCTTCGTGAACCACAGCGTCGACGTCTCGTCCGCGCGCATGTCCTCGACGTTGCGGGTCAGGTCGCCGTGGCGGATCCACCAGCTCCCGTCCGGGCGCGCCCCCCACGGCATCGGCGTGCGAGCGCCGTCGCGACTGTGAGCGACGTCCAGCTGCTCGTCTTCCGGGACCGCGACCTGCTCCATCCCGAGCTCGTCGCCGTAGTAGAGGATTGGCGTGCCGCGCAGCCCGAGCAGGATCAGGAGCGCGCAGCGGATCTTCGCCTCGTCCCCCCCACACCAACGCGTAGGGAAGCGGACGATGTCGTGGTTCGAGCCGCACCACGCCGGCACCGTTCCCTCTGGGAAGGTCTGCTCGGCTCCCTCGACGATCTCGCGGAGCTCCGCCGCGTCGAAGTGGGCGAGCGTGAGCGAGAGCACCATGGGCAGTTGGAGCTCGTCGTCGTCTCCGTAGTACTTCGCGAGCTCCGCGAGGTTCGAGACCCAGGTCTCGCCGAGGAGGAGACGCTCCGGGTCGTACGCGCGCGCGATCGCTCGCCAGTCGCGGTAGATCTCGTGCACCTCGGGTCGGTTCATGTTGTAGACGCGCTCTTCGCGCGGATCCCGCGCCTTCCCGACGACCGGGTTGTCGCGCAGCTCTCGATCCTTGACCAGGGCGTGCGCGACGTCGATCCGAAAGCCGGCGATGCCTCGGTCGAACCAGAAGTGAAGCGTCTCCTCGAACTCCTTGCGCACGTCGTCGTTCCACCAGTTCAGGTCGGGCTGCTCGGGGAGGAAGTTGTGCAGGTAGTACCGGCCGGTCTCGGGCTGCTTCGTCCACGCGGACCCTCCGAACGTGGACGTCCAGTTGTTCGGCTCGTCGGCCCAGACGTACCAGTCGCGCTTCGCCGGGTCGGAGAACCACGGGTGCTCGCTACTCGTGTGGTTCGGGACGAGGTCGAGCACGACCTTGATCCCCCGCGCGGCCGCGTCGGCGACGAGCGCATCGACGTCGTCCAGCGTGCCGTAGTCGGGGTGCACACCGTGGAAGTCCGAGACGTCGTACCCCCAGTCCGCGTTCGGGGACGGGTTGATCGGCGTCAGCCAGGTCGCGTCGACGCCGAGCCACTCGAGGTAGGCGAGCTTCGCACGGATGCCCGGCAGGTCGCCGTGCCCGTCACCGTTCGCGTCGGCGAAGGACCTGACGTAGATCTGGTACAGAACCGCGTCGCGCCACCACATGCGGCGCGTCAAGCTACCGGCAACGGTTTCCGGGCGACGAAGACCACGAAATCGTGCTCTGAGGTGGCCGGCTCTTCTTTGTGGTCGCCGTGAACGGCGAGGATCGCGAAGCCCGCGTGCTCCAGCATCAGCACGAGCTCGTTCGTGAAGTAGAGGCCGATGTCGAGCGTGCGTTCTTCCTCGGCGACCAGCTGGTTGTCTCGCCATTGCCGCGCACGGATCTGGAGGGTCGCGCGCTGCTCGAGTGGATCGAGCGCGACGAGCCGCGAGTGCAACGCGAGCTCGGTCCCGTCCGACGCACGCCGCCGATCCTGGTCGCCGTCGGGCCACGCGTCCGGCAGGTTCGCGCGCTCCGCTCGCGGCCACCGGCTCCACTGCTGCGTGTTCGCATACGGGACCTCGAAGTCGAGGACCAACGTGCCGCCGGGTTCGAGGTGTTCGTAGAAGCGTGCGAGTGCCTGGAGATCCTGTGCTCGGTCGCTCCCGAGAGCGAAGCCTCCGCAGACGATGATCGTCCTGTACGAGCGCGTTGGGTCGAGCTCGTGCATCGGCTGGACGAAGAGCGTGGGCGATAGGCCCTCGCGCTCGGCTCGCTCGCGACAGAGCGCGATCATGTCCTCCGAGACGTCGCAGCCGTCGACGTCGAGCCCGGAGTGGAGGTACGGGATGAGTAGCCTGCCGGTTCCGCACGCGACGTCGAGGGCAGGCTGACCGTCGCGCTCGATGAACCGGCGGAAGTAGTCGATCTCCGGGCCGCCCTCGTTGAACTCGGCCCACCATTTGGCAACGAGACCGTAGTGCCAGGTCTGGGGCGCCACGATCTGATCTTTTCACTGTTCGCCCGAACCAGGGATGAACCACGGCGTCTCGCGCGCCGATGCAGATCCGGAGGAGGGAGCATATGGAGCGAATCGAGCTGCTGTGGAGGCTCGTCGAGCGTGAGCCGCTCGTCCGCTGGAGCGCGGTCGCCACGCTGGTGCTCGTTTGGCTGACGGTCGCGTGGCTGAGCCCGCTGCCGCTGTTGGCCGCCGGGCTGCTGGTGGCGACGGTCTACAGCGTCCGGCGAAAGCGCGGCGTTCACTTGGCCCCGCTGGCCGACGACGAACTCGACTTGTTGTAGCTCGCTACCGTGGGGCGAGTGGACCTCGCCCTGTTGGAAGCCGAGCTGAGCGTACGCGGCGAGCCGCCGTTTCGGGCCAGGCAGGTCTGGGCCTGGCTTGCGCGCGGAGCGCACGGCTACGAGGAGATGACCGACCTCCCCGCGCCGCTTCGCGACGAGCTCGAGTCGGCAGTACCCCTCTCGACGCTCACTGTGGTTCGGCAGGACGAGGCGCGCGACGGGACGATCAAGACGCTCTTCCACACGCGCGACGGACACCCCGTCGAGGCGGTTCTGATGTGCTACCGCGACGGACGTCGCTCGATCTGCGTCTCGTCGCAATCGGGGTGCCCCCTGACCTGCACATTCTGTGCGACCGGCGCGATGCAGTTCCGCCGCAACCTCACCGCGTGGGAGATCGTCGACCAGGCACTCCACTTCCGTCGCATCGAGAAGGTCGACCACTGCGTCTTCATGGGCATGGGCGAACCGATGCTGAACCTCGACCACGTGGTCGACGCGGCGCGCCGGCTGCCTGACCTCGGGATCACCCACCGGCGCACGACGATCTCGACCGTGGGCTGGCTTCCCGGTCTAAGGCGTTTCGTGGACGAGGTCGAGGAGCCGATCCGGCTCGCGTTGTCGCTGCACGCAGCCAATCCGGCGCTCCGTTCGACGATGATGCCCGTGAACGATCGCTACCCGCTCGCCGAAGTCGTCGCCGAGTGCGTCCGCTACTTCCGAGTGCGGCGGCGCAAGGTCTTCGTCGAGTACGTGATGCTCGCGGGGGTGAACGACCGCGTGGAGCAGGCGCACGAGCTCGCAGCACTGCTCGACCCGCAAATCTTCAAGGTGAACTTGATCCCGTACAACCCGACGGGCATGTACGACGGCTCGTCGCGCAAGGCGATCGACGCGTTCAAGCACGTGCTCGACCGGGCGCGGATCCAGGCGACGGTGCGGCTCACGCGCGGGCGCGACATCGCGGCCGCGTGCGGCCAGCTCGCGGCTAGCGGTTGACGGTCGACATGTCGGGCTGGCGCTCGCCGCCGCGAAGCCCGGACGAAACGTCTCGTCTAGTCGCCTGAGCTCGTCGTCCGTGAGCTCGACCTCCTCGCGGCGCCCGGGCTCGCGCAGCCGGGGCCCTGAGCCGACCCCTCGGAGGCCTTGCGTGCCGTGGGCGCGGGTTGGTCACGCGCTCACTCTGCCCGCGGATGCTCGTCGACCCGGCGGATCCACGCCTCGAGCCGCGGGTAGGCGCCGTCGAGCGCGAGGTGCTCGACGAGGATCCGGTGGAACGGCTCGGTGTCCTCGGGGTCGTCGATCAGTCCGTACTTGAGGAAGGGGAAGAACGCGCAGTCGACGACGCCGAACTCGTCACCGAGCATGTACGGCCTGCCGGCGAGCAGCGCCTCGAAGCGGTCGCGCGAACGCTCGAGCTCTTCGGCCTGCGCGCGGATGCGCTTCTCGACGCGATCCTCGACCGAGAGCGCTCGTTCAAGCTCGTTCGGCGGCTTCTTCCAGACGCGGTTGAACCAGTCGATCAGCACGACCGCCTCCGCGCGGCGGGCCTCGTCGCGGGGGTAGAGCGGCGGGTCGGGGTAGCGCTCGTCCAGGAACTCGAGGATCGCGGTCGAGTCGGTCACGAGCGTGCCGTCGTCCTCGAGCACCGGCACGAGCGGCTGGCCGCTCGCCTCGATGACGGCGGTGCGGTCGAGCCGGTCGACGTCGACCCACTCCGCCCCGAGCCCCTTGTGCCCCAGCGCCAGCGCGACCCGCTCGACGTTCGTCGAGAACGGAATGCGCCAGACGCGGATCATGCGCCCTTCTGCGCTTCCAGCTGGCGCGGCTCGACCGGCTCGTCACCGGGATCGGGATGCTCTTCGAAGCCGTAGCGGACGATTGCCCGCTTCGCGGCGCGCACCTCGTCGAGCCGGCGAACGGGCCGGTCGTGGGGCGCGTCCTTCAGGAGCTCCGGCGACTCGGCGGCCTCGCGCGCGATCGCGAGCATCGCGTCGCAGAACTCGTCGAGCACCTCCTTTGGTTCCGTCTCCGTCGGCTCGATCATCAGCGCCTCAGGGACGATCAGCGGGAAGTAGATGGTCGGCGGGTGGAAGCCGTAGTCCATCAGTCGCTTCGCGACGTCGAGCGCGGTCGCGCCTTGCTCTCGCTTGAGGTTTCGCGCCGAGATCACGAACTCGTGCATACAGAGCCGGTCGAACGGGAGCTCGTACGCGTCCCGGAGTCGTGCGAGGAGGTAGTTGGCGTTGAGGACGGCGATCTCGGACATCCGGCGCAGCTGCGGCCCCCACATCCGGATGAACGCGTACGAGCGCACGAAGACACCGAACGGCCCGGTGAACCCGCGGACTTTTCCAATCGACTTGGACCGGTCGAAGTCGAGGCTGAACGTCTCGCCGTCGCGCACGACCTGCGGCACCGGGAGGAACGGCTCGAGCGTGTCGCGGACGACGATCGGTCCTCCACCCGGCCCGCCGCCGCCGTGCGGCTGCGAGAACGTCTTGTGGAGGTTGATATGGACGATGTCGAAGCCCATGTCGCCGGGCCGCGAGATGCCGCACACGGCGTTCAGGTTCGCGCCGTCGTAGTACATGAGCGCACCGACCGAGTGGAAGATGCGCGCGATCTCCTCGACGTGCTCGTCGAAGAGGCCGAGCGTCGACGGGTTCGTGATCATCAGGCCCGCGGTGTGCTCGTCGACCTTGCCGCGCAGGTCCTCGACGTCGATGTTGCCGCGCGCGTCGGTCGTGACCGGCGTGAGCTCGTAGCCGGCCATCGTCACCGAGGCCGGGTTCGTGCCGTGCGCGCTGTCGGGGATGACGATCTTGCGCCGCTGCTCGTGCTCGCCGCGCTCCGTGAAGTACGCGCGCATCAGCAGCAGGCCCGTCAGCTCGCCCTGGCTCCCCGCGGCGGGCTGCAGCGAGCAGGCGTGCAAGCCCGAGATCTCGACGAGCGCTTCCTGGAGCCGCCACATCAGCTCGAGAGCCCCCTGGGCGCCCGCCTCCTCCTGCAGCGGGTGCAGGTCGCGGAAGCCGGGGAGCGCTGCGAGGCGCTCGTTGATGCGCGGGTTGTACTTCATCGTGCAGGAGCCGAGCGGGTAGAAGCCGGTGTCGATCCCGAAGTTGCGCGTCGAAAGCTCGGTGAAGTGGCGGACGAGCTCGGGCTCGGCGAGCTCGGGCAAGCGCGGCGGCTCCGCCCGGCGCAGTGCCTCGGGGAGCTCCGGCGTCTCGAGCTCGTAGCGCGGCAGCGTGTACCCGGTGCGGCCGGACTGGGACTTCTCGTAGATCAGCTTCACGAGGCGAGCACCTCGACGAGGCGGTCGATGTCGGCGGGCGTGCGCTTCTCCGTCACGGCGACGAGCAGCGAGTCGTCGAGCCCCGGGTAGTCACGGCCGAGGGGGTAGCCGGGGTGCACGCCCTGCGCGCGTGCGTCCCGCACGACGTCGGCGGCGTTCCGTCCGACGCGCACAGCAAACTCCTTGAATGTTGCCTGCCCTGAGAACGTCGGTTGGAGGCCCGCCTCCTGCAGACGTGTCTTTGCATGGTGGGCGAGGCCGAGGCAGGTCTCCCCCAGCTCGCAAAGCCCCTGCGGGCCGAGCCAAGAGAGGTAGACGAGGCCGCCGAGCGCGAGGAGCGTCTGGTTGGTCGTGATGTTCGACGTCGCCTTCTCCCGGCGGATGTGCTGCTCACGGGTCTGCAGGGTGAGGACATAGCCGCGCTCGCCCGCGGCGTCGACTGTTTCGCCGACGATCCGGCCCGGCATCCGGCGGATGAGCTCCGACCGGGCTGCGAGGAAACCGTAGTGCGGTCCGCCGAAGGACTGGTGGTTCCCGGCCCCCTGCCCTTCGCCGATCGCGAGCGCGCAGCCGTAGCGGCCCGGCGCCTCGAGCACGCCGAGGCTGAGCGGGTCCACGTGCGCCACGGGCAGCGCACCGGCCTCGTTTGCCGCGGCGGCGAGCTCGGGTGCGGCCTCGAGGTTCCCGAAGAAGTTCGGCTGCTGGAAGATCACGCATGCCGCGCCGCGTGCGGCCTCGGCCAGCTCCTCGGGATCGGTCACGCCGTCGCGATGCGGCACCTCGACCACCTCGAGCCCGAAGCCCGGAGCGAAGGTTTTCACGACCTGGCGCACCTGCGGGTTCATCGCCTCGGTGACGACGACCTTCGAGCGGCCCGTCACGTGCTTCGCGACGTAGCAGGCGTCCGCGGCGACCGTCGTCCCGTCGTAGCCCGACGCGTTCGAGACGTCCATCCCGGTCAGCTCGCAGATCGCAGTCTGGTACTCAAAGATCGCCTGCAGCACGCCCTGGCTCATCTCGGGCTGGTACGGCGTGTACGCGGTGAGGAACTCGCCGCGCTGGAGCACCGCGTCCACGACCGCCGGCACGTAGTGGTCGTAGATCCCTGCGCCGAGAAACGAGACCTCGTCGAGCACGTTGCGCGCGGCGAGCTGCTCGAGGTGCGCGACCACCTCGGGCTCGGAGAGCGCGGGCTCGAGCGCGAGCTCGCGCCGGAAGCGCACGCCATCCGGAACGTCGCCGAAGAGCTCGTCGACCGACGAGACGCCGATTGCGTCGAGCATCTCGCGCTCGTCGCGCTCGGTCAGGGAGACGAACGGCGTCACTGCTCGGCCAGGAAGGCGCGGTACGCGGCGGCGTCGAGGAGGTCGTCCGCCTCGGCCGGTTCGCTCAGCCGAATCCGGATCAGCCAGCCTTCCCCGTACGGATCGGCGTTGACCGTCTCGGGCTCGTCCACGGCCTTACGGTTCACCTCGAGCACTTCACCGGAGAGCGGCGCGATCACCGCCGAGACCGCCTTGACCGACTCGACCTCTCCGTAGGAGGAGTCGCGCTGGATCTGATGCCCGTCCGTCGGCGGCTCGAAGTGGACGAGCTCGCCGAGCGAGTCCTGAGCGAACCACGTGATCCCGAGCACGGCTTCGTCGCCGTCGAGCCGCGCCCAATCGTGCTCGCGGTGGTACTTCAGCTCGTCGGGGTAGCTCTCCTCGGCGGCCACTAGGCGTGCTCCTCTCGTCGGTAGATCGGCTTGGGGACGACGCGTGCGTGCCTCGGGCGTCCGCGCACGTCGATCGTGAGCTCGGTGTCGGGTGCGTTCGAGCCGGCGGGGACGTAGCCCATCCCGATCCCGACGTCGAGCATCGGCGAGTGCGACCCGGAGGTCACCTCGCCGGGCGGCTCGGAGATCGCCATCCCCTGCCGGGGGATCGCCTTCTCATCCATGACGAACGCGACGAGCTTGCGCTCCGGGCCGTCGGCCTTGATCCGACGCAGCACGTCCGCACCGGTGAACCCCTTGTCGAGCGCGCACAGCCACCCGAGACCCGCGGAGATCGGATCGATGTCCGGCGTGATGTCGTTTCCGTGCAGCGGGTAGCAGACCTCGAGCCGCAGCGTGTCGCGGGCCCCGAGCCCGCACGGCACGACGCCGCGCGCGAGCACGCTGTCCCAGAGCTCCCCGGCGTCCTCGGCCATCGTCAGCAGCTCGCAGCCCTCCTCACCGGTGTAGCCGGTGCGGTTGACCATCACCTCGACCCCGTCGACCTCCCCCATCTCCCAGGTGAAGGCCTTCTTCCCCGCCGGCAGGCCGAGACGCTCGAAGGCCTTCGGCCCCTGCACGGCGAGGAGCGCGTAGTCACTCGAGCGGTCGCTCACCTCGGAGCCGCGGATCTCGCGCTCCTTCAGCCAGCCGTAGTCCGCTTCCCGGTTCGACGCGTTGACGATCAGCAGAAAGCGCGTCGGCTCGAGCCCGTAGACGATCAGGTCATCGATGATCCCGCCGCGCTCGTTCGTGAGCAGCGTGTACTGCGCCTCGCCCGGCCCGATTTTGGCGAGGTCGTTCGAGAGCAGCCCCTGGAGGAGCTCCTTCGCGCGCGGACCTTCGACTTCGAGCTCGCCCATGTGCGAGACGTCGAACACGCCCGCGTCGGTTCGCACGGCCTGATGCTCGGGGATCACCCCCTCGTACTGAACGGGCATCTCCCAGCCCGCGAACGGGACGAACCGCGCCCCGAGCGCGGCATGACGATCGTGGAGCGGCGTTCGGAGCAGCGTCTGCATGCGCACTCGATCCTAGTGAAGAGCCCATCGGCGCCCTGCCCCGAAGCAGGCCTTGAGTGGGGTCAGTCGTCGCGCAGGAACGAGGGTACGTCGAGTGCCTCGTCGGAGACCTCGAACCCCTCGCGGGCTCGCGGCTCGGGCGTGATCAGGCCTTCCTCCCGCTTGCGCCGTCGGCGCTGCGGTCCGAACCCGGTCGCGATCACGGTCACGCGCACCTGGTCGCCCACGTTGTCGTCGATCACGGCGCCGAAGATCACATTGGCGTTTTGGTCGGCTGCGCCCGTTACGACCTCAGCCGCCTCGTTCACTTCGAAGAGGCCGATGTCCTGCCCCCCCGTGACGTTGAGCAGGATTCCGGTGGCGCCCTCGATCGACGCCTCGAGCAGCGGAGATGACACCGCCGTTCGGGCGGCCTCGGCGGCGCGGCTCTCTCCCGAGGCCTCGCCGATTCCCATCAGGGCTGAGCCTTGCTCGCGCATGATCGTGCGCACGTCGGCGAAGTCGAGGTTGACGAGCCCCGGCACGGTGATCAGGTCGGTGATCCCCTGCACGCCCTGGCGGAGGATGTCGTCGGCCATCACGAAGGCGTCGACGATCGAGGTGCGCTTCTCGACCACCTGGAGGAGCCGGTCGTTCTCGATCACGATCAGGGTGTCCACGTGGTCGGCGAGGTTGCCGATCCCGAGCTGCGCTTGCTCCGCGCGGCGACGACCCTCGAACGAGAACGGCCGCGTGACGACGCCGACGGTGAGCGCGCCGAGCTCTTCCTTCGCGAGCTCAGC
>Ga0126306_10001023_pt1 | contig 14482 bp, 14 predicted proteins | sample Plot27_FD_92592 | JGI IMG/M metagenome (GOLD analysis project Ga0126306, IMG submission 92592) | Serpentine soil microbial communities from UC McLaughlin Reserve, CA, USA - Plot27 | ecosystem: Environmental > Terrestrial > Soil > Grasslands | place: USA: UC McLaughlin Reserve, Lake County...
CTCGACCGAGAGGCCCGCGCCGGCGCCGGAGCAGTACGACCACTGCGTCACGCGATCGACGTCGTCGACATCCACGAGCTGCTCGCCGAGTCGCTCGGGATCGAGGTCGGCGAATGACCGTCGCGACCGCAGGCGGGATCGGCGACGAGGCGCTCGCCGAGCTGGCGCAGTTCCTCGGCCCCGAGCACCTGATCACGAGCCGGCCCGCGCGCCTGCACCGCGCGCGGGTGCCCGCTCCGTTCCCCGTCCACCGCTGGGCCGACCACCTCCCGGATGCCGTCGTGCTGCCGGGCTCCACGGAGCAGGTCGCCGAGATCGTGCGGATCGCCAACCGGCACCGGATCCCGGTCGTGCCGCGCTCCGGCGGCACCGGCCTGACCGACGGCGCCGTGCCGCTGCGCCACGGCATCCTGCTCGACCTCAAGCGCCTGGACCGGATCCACGAGCTCGATCTCGAGAACCGCACCTGCACGGTCGGCGCGGGCGTCAACATGCTCAAGCTCAACGAGAGCCTGAGCAAGCACGGGTTGATCTATCCCGACGACCCGGCGTCGTATCCGTGCTCGCTCGTCGGCGGCCGGATCGGCACGAGCGGCTGGTCGCTGATCGGCTCGCGCTACGGGCACACGCGCGACCTCGTGCTGAGCTTCGTGCACGTGCTGCCGACCGGCGACGTCGTGCGCTTCGGTGACGGCGGCGGGCCGAAGGTGTCGAAGAGCTCGACCGGCTACACGCTCAAGCCGCTGTTCATGGGCCACCAGGGGACGCTCGGCGTCGCCACCGAGGCGACGCTCAAGCTCTATCCCAAGCCGGAGGCCGAGCTGTCGCCGTTCTGGGCCTTCGACGACTACGAGACCGCCTGGCGAGCGCTGCGCGAGATCGTCTGGACCGACTGCGCGACGTTCGCCGGCGCCGTGCTGTTCGACGAGCAGAAGGTCGCCTACCTGCGGCGCGACGACGAGGCCTACATCCCGCAGCCCGAGAACGTCCGCGCGCTCGTGTGCGCGGTCCTGTACGGCAACGAGGACGAGGTCCGCGCCGCCGGCAAGCGGCTGCTGCGGACCGCGCGCGCGAACGGCGCGCGCTATCTCGGCGACGAGATCTCGCAGGGCGACTGGGCCGCGCGCCACGACCGCTACGCGACGCCGCTGCACGGTCGCACCAGGACCGGCCAGGTCGTACCGATGAGCTGGCACTGCGAGGACGCGGCGATCAACTGGACCGAGCTGCCGGCGGTGTCGCGTAAGTGGCACGACATCGTCGCGCGGCTGCGCGAGCGCACCGACGTGTTCGACGACTGGGGCATGTTCGCCTACACGAGCGCGCGCACCGGCGTGGACTACCTGACCGAGATCGACGTCGGGATCTGGGAGCAGGAGCTCGACGACGAGTCGTGGGCGCTGTGGGTCCGGGCCAAGCGCGACATCGCCGCCGTCGCGGTCGAGCACGGCGGCTCGATCAGCGCCTGCCACGGGGCCTGCCGCGAGGGTGAGGTCGACCTCGTGCCCGACGAGCTCGGCGGCGGCTACGACGTGATGAAGGCGCTCAAGCGCAGGCTCGACCCCAACAACGTCATGAACCCCGGCAAGTACGGGTTCGACGGCGCGTTCGAGGAGGATCTGAAGTGAAGCCGTACCGCCGGGCCGACCAGAAGACGCCGCCGCCGCCGCAGCAGATGAGCGATGTCGCGATCATGCGCTTCGAGCACATCTTCGAGGTCGACCCGAAGCTGATGCAGGAGCACGTCCGCCAGCACGCGTTCCCGAACTGGGACACGCAGCGGATCGCGGCGAGCAGGCACGACCACCTGGACTGGATGCACCGGCACTGGGCGACCGTCGTGGTCTCCGGTGAGGAATTGCTGGACGACTAGGGGAAAGCGATGCGCTTCAGCTACTGCATGCTGCCGGACTATCCGCTGTCGGACTCGATCGACATGATCAAGACCGCCGACGAGCTCGGGTTCCACGCCGTCTACGCGGCCGACGAGACCTGGCACAAGGACTGGGGCACGCTGTTCGCCGCGGCGGCGGACAAGACGGAGCGGATCCGCTTCGGCCCGAACGTCACTCACGTGTTCCTGCGCGAGCCGACGCTGATCTGCCAGCAGCTCGCGACGCTCGACGAGCTCAACGGCGGGCGGACCGAGGCGGTGGTCTCGACCGGCAACTTCGGCCTGATGGCGCAGTACCACCTCGACTGGGAGGGCCGCAAGCCGCTGTCGCGGCTGAAGGAGGCGCTGCACGTCATGCGCACGTTCCTCGACGAGGGCAAGATCGACTTCGAGGGCGAGTTCTTCAAGTACACCGGCCTGTTCACGGCAGCGCGCCCCGTGCAGGAGCGGCTCCCGCTGCTGATGGGCGGCATGAAGGGGCCGCGCTCGTTCAGGACCGCCGGCGAGCTCGCCGACGGGCTGCACCAGGCGCTCGGTTACTCGCGCGAGGCCTACGACTACCAGGTCGAGAACATGCGCCAGGGCGCCGAGAAGGCCGGCCGCTCGTTCGACGAGCTCGACGTCGGGGCGTGGGTGGTCACGGTCGTGTCGGACGACGCCGACGCGGCGAAGCACGCCGCGCGGCTGCTCTGCGCCTTCTACATCTCCTCGATGCCCGCGGAGCAGCTCGCCCGCCACGGAATCGATGCCGCCGAGCTGCAGCCGGTCGTCGACGCGCTCGGCGCCGGCGATATCAAGGGCGCGTACGAGCGGTTCACGCCCGACTACGTCGAGAAGCTGTCGCTCTCGGGCACGCCCGAGCAGGTGGTGGAGAAGATCCGCTCCGACATCGAGCCGGCCGGCGTCAACCACATGATCTTCGCGCTCTCCGACCCGCACCTCGTCAAGTTCTTCACCAACGAGGACGTGGACAACGTGCCGGACATCAACGGACAGCTGAAGCTCGTCGCCGAGCGCGTGATGCCGGCGTTCAACTGAGATGGACTTCGCTTACACCCCGGAGCAGCTCGAGCTGCGCGACCGCGCCGCGGCGCTGGCCGCCGACATCATGGTCCACGAAGAGGCGTGCGAGGCCGCGAACGGCCTGCCGCCGGAGGTCCATGCGGAGGTCGCCGACCGCGTCCGTCACCACGGGCTGGCAGCGATCAACATGCCGGCGGAGTGGGGCGGCGGCGGCCTCGCCGTGCTCGACCAGGCGATCGTGCAGGAGCAGCTCGGGCAGCTCACGAACGCGCTCTGGGACATGGTATGGCGCCCGGCGAACGCGCTCCGTGCGTGCGACGACGCGCAGCGCGAGCGCTATCTCCTGCCCGGCATCCGTGGCGAGCGGCGCGACTGCGTGGCCGTGACCGAGCGCGACGCCGGCTCGGACCCGAGCGCGATCGCGACGACCGCCGAGCGCGCCGGCGGCGGCTTCCGGATCGACGGCGAGAAGTGGTTCGTGACGGTCGGCGACGTGGCTGACTACCTGATCGTGCTCGCGCTGGTGATGCCCGAGCGCGCCCCGACGCTGTTCCTGATCGACAAGGACGCGCCCGGCGTCTCGGTCCTGCGCACGCCGCGCTACATGCACACGTTCGTGTACGAGCACCCGGAGTTCGGCTTCGACGGCGTGCGCGTGGGGGAGGAGGCCGTGCTTGGAGCGATCGGCCAGGGCTACGAGCTGACGCGCGACTGGTTCGTCGAGGAGCGGCTGATGATCGCCGCGCGCGCGATCGGCGCATCCGAGCGCGCGCTGCGGACGGCGACCGAGTGGGCGGCGGAGCGCGTGCAGGGCGGGCGCCCGATCGTCGAGCACCAGTTGATCGGCGCGATGATCGCCGACAGCGTCGTCGACATCTCCTCCTGTCGCGCGCTCGTCCACCAGGTCGCGTGGGAGGCCGACGCCGGGCTGCCGCGCAAGCAGCTGCACGCGAAGGCGGGGGTCGTGAAGCTCGCCGCGTCCGAGGCGGCCGGCCGGGTGATCGACCGCGCGGTCCAGATCCTCGGCGGCCGCGGCTACATGCGCGAGAACCCGTGCGAGCGGCTCTACCGCGACATCCGCGTCGACCGGATCTGGGAGGGCACGTCGGAGATCCAGCGCCTGATCGTCGCCAACGAGGTGGCGAAGCGCGGGCTCGACGGCGTGCTGGCATTCGGCGGCCGCCCGGAACCCTTGACGCACGCCGAGAAGGGCGTACAAGTTACGGCGGGGTAGGCGACGAAGCGGGGGAGGCGTTACGGCATGCAGCTGGCGTGGCGAGGTCCGTATGTGGCGGTGCTGGCGTCGGGTTTGATCGCGTTGCTGCCGATTGCGGCGGCGCAGGCGCAGGAGCCCGGCCAGGTCACCGGCGTCTCCGTCCGGCAGGCCGACGGCTTCGCCACCCTCGGCTGGGAGCCGGTCGCGGGGGCGGCCGACTACCAGATCGAGCGGACGCCGGTGGACTCGAACGGCGCGCCGACCGGACCGGCGGCGATTGTGGGCGTGTGGCGGCCGAATCGCACCGTGACGCCGGAGTCGCCGACCTTCGCGGACGCGGGGTTCAACCCCGGCGATCGCTTCCAGTGGCGCATCCGGGCGCGGTTCGGCAGCGAACCGCAGCCGTACTCGGCGCCCGTGACGGGCACGACGCTGCCTCCGTTCGGCGACCCGGCCACACCGGGCCCGAACCTCCGCACGCAATGGGAGCTGACCCAGGCCGCGCAGTTCACCTCCGACGTCAACGAGTACGCCTACACCGCCGCGCTCGACGCCGCCAGCGATCGCGTCCGGGTGGTGGAGATCGGTCGCACGCTGCTCGGCCGCCCGATCAACATGTTCATCATCGGCGACCGGACGCCGCCGCCGACCGCCGAGGCGGTCGCCAACTCGCACACGGCGCTCGTGAACTGCAACGTGCACGGCAACGAGCCGTCGTCGCGCGAGGCGTGCATGATCCTGGCCCGCGAGCTCGCCTTCGCAGAAGACGCCCGCACGCTCGATATCCTCCGCAACGCGACCGTGCTGATCGTCCCGACGATCAACGGCGACGGGCGCGCCGCCAACACGCGCGGCAACTCCACCGGCCAGGACCTGAACCGCGACTACTCGCTGATCCGCCAGCCCGAGACCTTCGCGTTCGTCGAGATGATGCGCGACTACGATCCGGAGGCGGCCTTCGACGGCCATGAGTTCGGCAACAATCAGGCGGGCGATCTGCCGGTGCTGCCGCCGCGGCACCTCAACGTCGCGCAGTCGATCTTCGACGAGTCCCGGAGCATGATCGAGGGCTGGCTGTACGGCCACGGTTCATCCGACGGCTGGTGGTTCTGCCCCTACGGGTGCCAGAACGGCGGGGCCGTGGGCCTGAGCCAGGAGACGATCCTGCGCAACACGATGGGCCTGAAGAGCGTCGTCGGCTCGCTGCTGGAGGCGCGCAGCGCGGGTGGCCCGACCCGTCCCAACGAGACCAACGCCCCCAACAACCGGCGGCGCAAGACGTACTCGGCGCTGTACACCTACCAGCAGTTCCTCGACTACCAGCGGGCGAACGAGACGGCGATCCAGGGTGCGATCCGCGAGTCGATCAAGTTCCAGCGCAAGAACCAGGGCAGGATCGTGTTCCGCGGCTCCTACCGGATCCCGGCGTACCCGGCGCCGCATCCGGGCGAGAGCCCGCCGCCGGACGACGAACCGACCGCGGACCAGATCCTGGACCCGCCGCCATGCGGATATCTGCTCGACGAGCAGCAGTACTCGGGGCCGCAGGCCGACGGCCGGCCGGTCGGGGAGCGCCTCGCGGCGCACGGGATAAAGGTCCGGCGAAAGGCGGGCCGCGGGTACCTCGTCCGGATGAAGCAGCCGCAGCGCGGGCTGATCCCGCTGCTGCTCGACGGACAGGCCGCCGAGCCGATGGTCGCCGCCGAGCGGGTGGCTTGCTAGGGCGACGGGCCGAGCACGCCGTCGATGACGTGGATCCGCGCATTCGCGACCGCGTAATCGGCGCAGACGGTCTCGGCCCGGTCGTCGAGCCGCGCCATCGCGCCCGCTCGGGTGACGCTGATCGTGTCCCCCGCGCGGGTGGTGACGTGGCCGGCCTCGAGCAGCTCGGCGAGCGAGTGCGCTCCATCGACGATGTGCGCGTCGAGCAGGGCGCGGAGCTGCCGCCGCCGTGACAGCAGCAGCTGGTCGAGGCGCTGCCGGCTGAACGCGGCGGTGAACGCGTCGTCGGTGGGGGCGAGGATCGTGACGCCGTCCGTGCTGCGCAGCTCGCCGTCGAGCCGCGACGCCCGCAGGGCGGCCTCGAACGTCGTGACGACCGGGATCCACGTGAGCGCCACGTCGGCCGGCTCGTCCGTCAACGACGCCGGCGCTCCCGGGTCGTCGCCCGCCGGCAGCGCGTCGCACAGCGGGCCGCTGACTGTCGACCCCGGCGCGCCGCGGGTGGCGGCCGGGGGCTGCGGCGGATCGTCGCCAGCGTCGAAGCAGCCGGCCGCCCCGATCGCCGCCACCAGAGCGGCGGCAACGCTCGCGCTCGCGTTCCCCCGGACGCGGCGCCTGAGCATCGCCGGAGTATTGCAGCGCCGGACCGGGCTACCGCCGCTTCAGCGTCCGGTGAAGCGCGGCGGGCGCTTCTCCGTGAAGGCGGCGGCGGGCTCGGAGGCGTCGGCGGTCTGCGCGAGCAGGCCGTAGGCCAGGCGCTCGAGCGCGAGGCCGGCGTCGTAGGAGGCGTCCGGCATCGCGTCGATCACCTGCTTGGCGACCGACACGGCGACCGGCGGCAGCGCCGCGAGCCGCTCGGCGAGCGCGAGCGCGCGCTCCAGGCCGGCGCCCTCCGAGACGACCTCGGTCACGAGCCCGAGCCGGTGCGCCTCGTCCGCGCCGAACCGCTCGCCGAGCAGCACGAGCTCCTTCGTGCGCGCCGTGCCGACGAGCCGCGCGAGGCGGTGCGTGCCGCCCGAGCGCGCACGTCGGGCTGGTCGAGCGCCTCGCCGATCGCCGCCTCGAGCGCGGACGACAGCGCGTTGAGCTTCTCCGCGCGGCGCAGCGCGACGATCGCGGCCGCGCCGTCGCGGCGGACCTCGACGAGCGCGTCGCTCATCAGCCGCGGCGCTCCCGGTCGCGCGCGTCGCGGAGCGGTGCGGCGAGCTCGAGCCGCGCGTCCAGTCCCAGCGCGCCGTCGGGCAGTGCGAGCAGCGGGTTGACCTCGATCGCCGCGAGCTCCGGGTGCTCGGCGGCGACGCGCGAGAGCGCCGCCAGCGCCGCGGCGGCGGCGTCGACCGCCAGCGGCGGGCGGCCGCGAGCGCCCTGGAGCAGCGGCGCTGCCCGCAGCGAGAGCAGCAGCGCCCGCGCGCGCGGCTCGTCGACCGGCGCCAGCGCGACGGCGACGTCGTGCAGGATCTCGGTGAACAGCCCGCCGAGCCCGACCAGCGCGACCGGGCCGAAGCGCGCATCCCAGCGCGCGCCGATCAGCAGCTCGACGCCCTCGGCGAGCGGCGCCATGCGCTCGACCGTGAACGCCGGCGGCGCGAGCCGCCGCTCCATGTCCGCGAGCGCGGCCGCGAGCGCGACCTCGTCGCGCAGGCCGAGCGCCACGCCGCCGGCGTCCGACTTGTGCAGCGCTCCCAGCACCTTAAGCGCCACCGGATAGCCGAGCTCGGCGGCGGCCGCCGCCGCCTCCGCGCCGCCGCTGACCGTGCGAGCGCCGACGAACGGGATGCCGCCGGCGGTCAGCAGCGCGCGCGCCGCGGTGTAGCCGTCGACGGGCGGGCTCGCCGCGCCGCCGACCGGCGCCGCGGGCGGCGGGAGCGCCGGCACGCCACCGGCGCCGCGCTCGCCCCAGTCGGCCAGCCGCGCGCAGACGGCGACCGCGCGCTCGGTCGAGCCGAACACCGGGATGCCGCTGCGGCGGAGGAGGTCCGATGCCGCGGTCCGCGGGAACATCGTCTGCACCACGACCGGCCGCCCGGTGGTCCGCGCTGTGGCGGTCAGCGCCTCGATGACCCTGACCTCCTCGCGTCCCACCGCCTCGGAGTACTCGCTGTAGCCGCCGAAGTAGCCGCTGATCAGCACAGCGTCGACCGCGCCCGAGCGCAGCAGCGCCGCCGTCGTGCGGTCGAAGCTGTGGATGTCCTGCTCGCCGCCGCCCGCCAGGTCGATCGGGTTCGCCACGGCCGCCGTCGCGGGCAGCCCCACGCGCAGCTCGGCGCGCAGCGAGTCGCCGAGCGGCGGCAGCTCCAGCCCGGCGCGCTGCAGCAGCGCCGCCGCGATGCCGGCGTGCCCGCCGCCGTCGGCGACCACGGCCACGCGCCGGCCGCGCATCGGGCCTGCGCGGAGCAGCCCGTCCGCGACGTCGACCAGCTCCTGCGGCGCGCGCACGCGCACGATCCCGGCGGCGCGGCAGGCGGCGTCGATCGCGGCGCCGTCGGATGCGAGCGCGCCCGTGTGCGAGGCGACCGTCCGCGCCGTTGCTTCCGTGTGCTCGATCGCCATCAGCAGCACCGGCTTCCCCGCCCGCGTCGCAGCCTCCGCAGCGGCGGCGAACTCGCGCCCGTCGCGGAAGTCCTCGACATAGACCGCGATCAGCTCTGTCTCGTCGTGCGCGGCGAGGTCGCGGACCAGCTCGGCCGCTTGCACGTCCGCCTGGTTGCCGACCGAGACGAAGCGGGAGAAGCCCAGCCCCGCCTCGGCGGCGATCAGCCCGATCTCGAGCGCGAGGTTGCCGCTCTGCGAGATCACCCCTATCGGGCCGCGCGGCATGTCGTTGGAGACGAGGTCGAGCTCGGCTCCCGCGTCGAACACGCCGAGGCAGTTGGGCCCGAGCAGCACGACGCCCGCGGCGCGTGCGCGCTCGGCGAGCGCACGGTCGCGCTCCCCGCCGGCGTCGCCGTCCGCTTCACCCGCCGTGATCACCACGAGCGCCCGCGCGCCCGCCGCGATCGCGTCGTCGACCGCCGCGTCGAGCGCCGCGGGCGGCACCGCGATCACCGCCAGCCCGGGCGCCTCGGGCAACTCGACCAGCGAGCGGTACGCACGCCGGCCCATCACCTCGCCGGCGCGGCGGTTGACCATGTATACGCGCCGGCGCGCCTCGCCGCGGACCGCCCCGCGCGCCAGCCAGTTGCCCCACTTCACGGGGTCGTCCGACGCGCCGACGATCGCGACCGACTCGGGAGCGAACAGGGCCGACAAGTCGCGCGCGACCGTCACGTCGCCTCCACGGGCGGGGGCGGCTCGCCGATGCCCCAGGCGTCCGCGCCGCCATCGACGACGATCGTCGTCCCGGTCACGTAGGCGCCGCCGGCCGACGAGAGGAACGCGATCACGCTCGCGACCTCCTCCGGGCGGCCGAGCCGCCCCAGCGGCACGCTGCGCGCCCAGCCCTCGACCGCCTCGTCGCCGTAGCCGTCGAGGCCCTCGGTGAGGATCGTCCCGGGCGCGACGCAGACCGTCCGGATCCCGTAGCGGCTCCACTCGAGCGCCAGCCCGGAGGCGAGGTTCGCGACCGCGGCGCGGCCCGCGGCGGCGTGCGCGAAGCCGGGGATCCCGCGCAGCGGGCTGAAGCCGACGAACACGATCAGCCCGCCGCCGCCGGGGATCATCGCCCGCGTGGCGACCGCGCGCGTCATGCTCCAGACGGCGTCCACCGTCACGCGCTCGACGGCGCTCCAGCCGTTGTCGGAGATCTCCTCGGCCGGCGCCGTGAACTGCCCGCCGGCGTTGTTGACCAGCACGTCGAGCGCGCCGAGCCGCTCGACCGTCGCGCCGACCACGCGCTCGACATCGGAGGGCTCGCGCAGGTCTGCCGGAACCGCCAGGCAGGAGCCGCCGGCGGCCTCGATCTCCGCGCGCACGCGCGCGAGCGGCTCCTCGCGGCGCCCGCAGACGGCCACGCGCGCGCCCGTCGACGCGAGCTCGATCGCCGTCGCCCGGCCGATCCCGGTCCCGCCGCCGGTGACGAGCGCTACGCGGCCGGCGTTCGCCTCCGGCCGGAGCGGTGAGCGATAGTCGTCCATCGGGCTCGCGATCGTACGGCTACGTCCGCTGCAGCGCGAGCATCGCGCGGTCGTCGAGGCCGGCGCCGCGCGCGAACGCGTCGAGCTCCGCCGAGACCGCCGCAAGCAGCGCATCGGGCTCGGGCGGCGCCGCATCGACGGCGGCCAGCAGCCGCGCCTCCCCGAACCGGCTGTCTTCGCCGGGCGTGTCGGTGACCCCGTCGGTGTAGAGCAGCAGCGTGTCGCCCGGCGCGAGCTCGATCGTCGTGGTCTCGGCCTCGCGATAGTCCTCGACGGCGCCGAGCAGCAGCCCCGGGGCGCCGACCTTCGCGCTCGCGCGTCCGCCGCGCTTGAGCAGCGGGAGCGGGTGGCCGCCGATCGCGAGCGTGATCGTGCCGCCGCGCAGCAGACCGCAGACCATCGTGACCGGAGCGATCCGCTCGCGCTGGCGCAGCGCTCCGTTCACGTGCGTGAGGATCGCCGCCGGGCACGGGTCGAACGCTGCCGCCGTCTTGGCGGTGTGGCGCACGAGCGACGTCAGCGCCGCCGCGGCGACGCCCATGCCGGTCACGTCGCCGAGCAGCGCCATGTGCCCGCCCTCGACCGGGAAGACGTCGTAGAAGTCGCCACCGACCTCGCTGCCGAGCTGTCCCGGTCGGTAGTCCGCGGCGAAGCGCCAGCCCGCGACCTGCGGCAGCTCCTCGGGCAGCAGGCTCGCCTGCAGCGTCCGCGCGACCTCGACGCGCTCGGTGTAGAGGCGCGCGTTCTCGATCGCGGTGGCGGCGCGCGCCGCGAGCTCCTGCGCGAATGCGAGATCCTGCTCGTCATAGACGCGGCCGCTCTCGGAGAAGACGAACGTGATCACTCCCAGGACGCGGCCGCCGGTGATCATCGGGACGCTCACGGCCGAGCGGATGCGCAGCTCCCGGATCAGCTCGAGGTGCTCCTCGTCCTGCGCGGCCTCGACGAGGAGCGAGTCGGGGATCTCCGGGATCAGCTGCGGCTCGCCGGTGCGCATCACGGCGTGCGAGCCGACGGGCGCGTCCGGGTCGGGCGGGTAGCGGGCGCGGAGCGCGCGCGCCTGCTCCACGCGATGCGCATCGAAGTGCGCCAGCGCGACCTGCTGCAGCGTGCCGCGGTCGTCGGGCAGCTCGACGGCGCACCAGTCGGCGAGCCGCGGGACCGCCAGCTGGGCGACGCGCTGCAGGGTCTCCTCGTACTCCAGCGACGAGGAGAACGCCTCCCCTGCCTCCGCGAGGAACTGCTGGCGCAGCCTGGCCTCGTGCTCCTCGGTGATGTCCTCGATGACGTTGACGGCCATGATCTCGCCGTTCTCGTCCTCGAGCGGGGTCGCCTTGGTGAGGAACCAGTGCAGCTCGCCGGTGGCCTTGTAGACGCTCTGCGTCAGCAGCGGCTCGGGCCGCTCGCCGCGGATCACGCGCGCGCCCGGGAGCTCGGCCTCGCTCACCGGGCGGCCGTTGGGATGGCGGATCTCGAAGCGCCCGGCGAGGTCGCTCGGATCCGCGGTCAGCACGGCGTGCACGCCCGGGAGCCCGAGCAGCCTGGCGGCGGCGTCGTTCGCGAACTCGATCCTGCCGGCGCGGCTCTGGACCGTGACCGCCTCGGCCAGCGCGCCGAGGATCCCGTCCAGCCGCCGCTGCGCCGCCGTCAGCCGGTTGACGAGCTGCGCGTTGGCGAGCGCGAGGCCGGCGCGGCCGACCAGCAGCTCGGCGAACGCCAGCTCCTCGCGGCCGTAGCGCCGGCCGGAGCGGCCGACGCCGAGCGCGAGCGCGCCGAGCGGGCCGCCGCTCGGCGCAAGCGGCAGCGCCATCGTCCAGCGCAGCTGCGACAGCTCCATCAGCCGGCGGTCGTCCGGGTCGTCGTCATGCGCGATCGCGTGGCGCAACCGCTCGTCCAGCGCCGCGAGCTGGCTGCCCTCGCCGCGCAGCGCGCGCGTGATCGGCGAGAGGTCCGAGCGCGCGGAGGAGCCGCGTGCGAGCAGCCATCCCTCGAGCTCGTCGCGGTGCGGCCCGTCGACGCGGGCCGTGAGCCGCCGCACGCCGCCGCCGGGTTGCAGCAGGTCGACCCAGGCCGCGTCGGCGAGATCCGGGACGAGCAGATCGACGAGCCGCCGCAGCGCGTCGTCGATGTCGGCCGCCCCGTCGGTGATCCGTGCCGCCTCGGAGAGCAGGCGCAGCTGGCGCCGCTCGGCGTCGGCGACGCTGCGGGCGGCGATCGCCGCGTGGCGCTCGCGCGCGCCCAGGACCGCGATCGCGGAGCCGGCCAGCACCGTGATGAGCGGGAGCGTCGAACCTCCGTCCTCGTTCAAGAGCGTGCTCAGCAGCGCGAGCGCGATCGCCGCCGCCCCGACGGCCGCGACGACGTTTGCGCGGGCGCGCGTGGCGACCGCCAGCACCGGCAGCAGGTAGAGGCTGCGCGCGAACGCGTCGACGCCCGTGGCGATGTCGACCGCGGCGGGCGCCGCGAGGGCGGCCAGGCCGCCGGCCAGCCATGTCCGGCCGCTCATCGGCGCCACTCAGCGCCCGCCGAGCGCGATGTCGAGCTCGAACCACACGCGCGTGCCGTCCTGCGTATCGACGCCCCAGCGGCTGGCCATCCGCTCGACGAGGAACAGGCCGAAGCCGCCGTCGGCACCGCGCGGCCGCGGCGTGCCCGGCTCGAAGCCGGCGCCGGCGTCGCGCACCTCGACGCGGACCGCGCCCGCGCCGATCCGCACCGCGAGCTCGACCGGCTGCGTGGACTTCACGTGCCGGACGGCGTTCGTGACGAGCTCGGAGACGAGCAGCCGCAGCGCGCCGCGCTCGCTCTCGTCGAGCGATGCCGGGAGCCACGACTCCAGCTCGTGGCGCGCGAGCGCCGGCGTGTCGAGCGCCGAGTCGTAGCGCGCCGTGAAGGTCCGGCTCACCGCCCCTCCTCGACCAGCGGCAGCAGCGGCGCGATGCCGGTCTCCTCGATCGTCACGCGGACCTCGCCGCTCGCCGGCGCGACGATCCGCAGCCCCGCGCCGTAGCGCTCCGCCGCCTCGAGCAGCACGCGCACGCCGGTCGAGTCCATGAACGTCAGCCCGCGCAGGTCGAGCAGCACGTCGTCGCCGGCCTCGGCGAGCGCCTGCTCGAGCCGCGCGGCGCTGCCGAGGTCGAGCTCGCCGCGCAGCGTCACGCGGCATTCGCCGTCGTCGTCGTGCTCCATCGCGAGGTCGAAGTCGAGGTCGGCCACAGCCGCGCCGATTGTAAGTGGACGCGCTAGTGTCGGGGCCGGATGACCGTCACGAGCACGCCCGTCCTGCCAGGCGGCTTCGAGCTTCCGCTGGAGCCGCGCCTGCCGCGGATCGGTGCGATCGACCAGGTCGCGCTCGAGGAGCGGGCGGGCGCGCTCGCGAAGCGGTCGATCAAGAGGGAGTCCAAGCTCTTCGCGCTCGAGCTCGCGGTGCGGATGATGGACCTGACGACGCTCGAGGGCTCCGACACCCCTGGCAAGGTCGCGGCGCTGGCGGCGAAGGCGATCCATCCCGATCCGGCCGACCCGTCGGTGCCGAGCTGTGCGGCGGTCTGCGTCTATCCCAACCTCGTGCCGACGGCCGTCGAGCGCGTGCGCGGCACGGGCGTGAGGGTCGCCTCCGTGGCGACCGCGTTCCCGTCCGGCCAGTCGCCGCTCGCGATCAAGCTGTCCGAGGTCGAGGAGGCGGTCGCGCTCGGCGCCGACGAGGTCGACATGGTGATCGACCGCGGCGCGTTCCTCTCCGGCGGCTACGCGAAGGTCTACGACGAGATCGTGCGCGTGAAGGAGGCGTGCGGGCACGCGCACCTGAAGGTGATCCTCGAGACCGGCGAGCTCGGGACCTACGATAATGTGCGCCGCGCCTCGCTGCTGGCAATGGCCGCCGGCGCCGACTTCATCAAGACGTCGACCGGCAAGCTCCCGAGCGCGGCGACGCTGCCGGTGCTCCTGTGCATGCTCGAGGCGATCCGCGACGTGCACGACGAGACCGGGCGCGTCGTCGGGATGAAGCCCGCGGGCGGGATCCGCACGGCCAAGCAGGCGATCCAGAACCTCGTGATCGTGAACGAGACGCTCGGGCCGGACTGGCTCACGCCGGACCGCTTCCGGCTCGGCGCGTCGTCGCTGCTCAACGACGTGCTGATGCAGATCCGCACCCAGAAGACCGGCCGCTACCAGAACCCGGAGCACTTCACGCGTGACTGAGGAGCTCGCGTTCCGCGGCTTCGAGTACGCCGCCGCGCCGGAGTCACGCGCGATCGTCTCGCTCGACGACGGCTACGGGCTGTACGTCGGCGGGCGCTGGCTGTCGCCGGCCGAGACGTACACGACGATCGCGCCGGCGAGCGAGGAGCCGCTCGCGGAGGTCGGGCAGGCGAGCGCTTCCGACATCGACGCGGCGGTCGGGGCCGCGCGGTCCGCGTTCGAGGGCGAGTGGTCGGCGCTACGACCGGCCGAGCGCGCCAAGTACCTGTTCCGGATCGCGCGGCTGCTGCAGGAGCGCGCGCGCGAGTTCGCGGTGCTGGAGTCGCTCAACGGCGGCAAGCCGATCAAGGA
>Ga0126306_10001024_pt1 | contig 14481 bp, 13 predicted proteins | sample Plot27_FD_92592 | JGI IMG/M metagenome (GOLD analysis project Ga0126306, IMG submission 92592) | Serpentine soil microbial communities from UC McLaughlin Reserve, CA, USA - Plot27 | ecosystem: Environmental > Terrestrial > Soil > Grasslands | place: USA: UC McLaughlin Reserve, Lake County...
AATTCGCCGTCGAAGGCTTCACCAAGGCGATGGCGATCGAGCTCGGGCCGCACCGCATCCGCGTCAACACCATCTGCCCGACCTTCATCGAGACGCCGATGACGCGGCCGTTCCTCGCCGACGCGGCGTTCATGCAAAGCGTCGTCCAGAAGATCAAGATCGGGCGGCTCGGCCAGGTCGAGGACCTGATGGGCGCGATCCTCTTCCTCGCTTCCGACGCCTCGGCCATGATGACGGGCTCGGCGCTGATGATCGACGGCGGCTGGACCGCGGAGTGACAGCATGGACGACGCAAGCCGGACCCCGACCGACCTCACCCTGATGGACGCCTGCGTGCTCGCGGACGCGATCCGCGCCCGCAAGGTCTCCTGCGTCGAGGTGATGACCGCCTTCCTCGACCGCATCGAGCGGCTGAACCCGAAGGTCAACGCCATCGTCTCGCTGCAGGATCGCGGCCGTTCGCTGGCTGAGGCGCGCGAGCGCGACGACGAGCTTTCGCGCGGCGAGCACCGCGGCTGGATGCACGGCTTCCCGCAGGCCATCAAGGATCTGGCCCCGGCCGCCGGCTTCCCGCTGACCAAGGGCTCGCCGCTGTTTGGCGAGGTGTCGAAGGAGGACGGCATCTTCGTCGCCCGCATGCGGCGCGCCGGCGCGATCGTCATCGGCAAGACCAATACGCCCGAGTTCGGGCTCGGATCGCAGACCTACAATCCGGTGTTCGGCCCGACGCTCAACGCCTACGACCAGGCGAAGACCGCGGGCGGCTCGAGCGGCGGCGCCGCCGTCGCGCTGGCGCTGCGCATGCTGCCTGTCGCCGACGGCAGCGACCACGGCGGTTCGCTGCGCAACCCGGCGGCGTTCAACAACCTGTTCGGCTTCCGGCCGTCCTACGGGCGCGTGCCGGCGAACGTCGAGGAAGTGTTCCTGCCGCAGCTCTCGGTCGCGGGACCTATGGCGCGCACCGTCCCGGACCTTGCCCGTCTGTGCTCGGTGATGGCCGGCTACGACGCCCGGCTGCCGTTCTCGATCGACGAGGACCCGGCGGTGTTCGCCGAGCCGCTGAAGCGGGATGTGAAAGGGCTGCGGCTTGCCTGGTTCGGCGATCTCGGCGGACACCTGCCGATGGAGCCCGGCATCCTCGATCTCTGCCGTGCGGCGCTGAAGGTCTTCGAGGACATGGGCTGCATCGTCGAGGAGGTCGCGCCGGACTTCGATCCGGAGCGGATCTGGCAGGCCTGGCTCCCCTTACGCCACTGGCAGACCGGCGCGCCCCTCCTCGAGTTCTTCCGCGATCCCGAGAAGCGCGCCCGGATGAAGCCCGAGGCGCAATGGGAGATCGAAGAGGGGCTGAAGCTCTCGGCCTACGACATCGCCAAGGCCTCGGGCGTGCGCAGCGCCTGGTACCAGACGGTCAGGCGCCTGTTCGAGCGCTACGACTATTGGCTCCTGCCGTCGGCGCAGGTGTTCCCCTTCGACGTTACGACCCACTGGCCGAAGGAGATCGCTGGCCGCCGGATGGACACCTATCACCGCTGGATGGAGGTGGTGATCCCGGCGACGATGTCGGGCTGCCCGGCGATCAGCGTGCCGGTCGGCTTCGGCGACCGGGGCTTGCCGATGGGCATGCAGATCGTCGGCCGCAACCGCGGCGAGCTGGCGGTGCTGCAGCTCGCCCATGCCTATGACGAGGCGACGGGCTGGGTGCAGAGGAAGCTTCCGCCGCTGGCTTGAAGCATGATCCCGAAAAGTGGCTACCGGTTTTCGGAAAAGATCATGCGCAAACAAAGAGGTAGAGCGGGATGACGACTCGACGAGACGTTATCGCGCGCTAAAGCCGCCAGTCGATCGGCGCCTCGCCGCGCTTTACCAGCCAGGCGTTGACCTGGGAAAACGGCCGGCTGCCGCGAAAATCGGCGAGGCGATTGAGCGGCGAAGGATGCCCGCATTCAAGCAGCAGATGCTTGTCGCGGTCGACGAGCGCCCCGCGCCTGCGCGCCGCCCCGCCCCAGAGCAGGAACGCGACCGCTGGCCGCTGCGCCGAGCACGCCGCAACGGCCTCGTCGGCGAGAGCCGACCAGCCGAGCCGCAGATGGGCCCCGGCGGCGCCCGCCTCGACCGTCAGCGCGGTGTTGAGGAGAAGCACGCCCTGGCGCGCCCAATGGCTCAGATCGCCGCTCGTCGGCGCCGGGCAGCCGAGATCGTCCGCCATCTCGGCGAGAATAGTCTTGAGCGAGGCCGGCAGCCGGCGCCGGCCGACGTAGGAGAAGGCGAGGCCGTGGGCGTCGCCCGGCGTCGGATAGGGGTCCTGGCCGAGGATCACCACCCGGACCGTCTCGAGCGGCGTCAGCCTCAGGGCGGAGAAGATGGCATGCGCGGGCGGCAGCACCTCGGCGCCGGCGGCGATGCGGCGGTCGAGATCGCGCGCGATCGCATCCGCGGCGCCGTCGGCAAAGAAGGGCAGGGCGCGCCAGCCCGCCGCGGCGGGGTCGTCGCAAAAGGCCGCGAGCGCCGCCGCGACGGGACCGGTCATCGCAGGACGATCCGCCCCTCCGGCCGCGCCGCGACGGTGCCGAGGCGGCGCACGAACACCATCACCTCGTTCGCCAGGAGCTTGCCGTCGGTCGGCCCGATCAGCACCCGGCCGCGTCCGAGCGCCGCGTAGTTGTCGCCGCCGGCAAGCAGGAAGTTGTTCGAGGCGACCTTGTAGCGGGCCGTCGGGTCGAGGGGCTTGCCCTCGACCTCGATCGAGATCACGCGGGCGCCGGCCGGGAGCTTGGTGTCGACCTCGATTTTGAGACCCGAGACTTGCGGGAAGCGTCCGGCCCGGTTCGGCAGCTGCGAGAAGCCGTTCTCCAGCACGGCGCGCATGTCGGCGCCGGTGAGCTCGACCATCACCGTCGTATTGCCGAACGGCATCTCCGACAGGATGTCGCGCCGGGTGAGCCTCGTGCCGGGCGGGTACTGCTTTCCGGCCCGGATGCCGCCGCCGTTGGTGATCGCGACATCGGCCCCGGTCGACGCCCGGATGGCGTCCGCGATCAGGTTGCCGAACGCCGCCTCCTGCGTGCCGACCGTCATCGAGCGGCTGTCGAGCGTCGTCCCGGTGACGCCGACCTCGACGTCGAGCTCTGTCGAGAGCGCGCCCTCGTAGCGCTGCACGACCGCGAGCACCTCCGGGTCCGGCTCGACGGTCATCGAATCGTGGACGCGGAACGCCGGCGACCAGGCGACCTTTCGCGACGCGCCCTCGCCGGTCACGACCGCGGCGAAGTCGATGGCGGTGACGAAATTGCCCTCCTCGTTCGATTCGACCATCACGGTCCGGCCGTCATAGCTGATGGCGAGATCGTGGTCGTGCCCGGTCAGGAGCACGTCGACGAGCCCGGATCGCACGATCGCGTGGTCGCCCTCCCGGTCGGTGTGGGTCACGGCGACGAGGATGTCGGCTCCCCGGCGCCGCAGCCCCTCCGTTTGGGTCCGCAAGGTCTCGAGCTCCGGCAGGAACTTCAGGTCGCCGCTCTGGGACATGCCGGGCGTCGCGGCGAGCGCGATGCCGACGAGGCCGATCTTGACGGGTCCGAGATCGAAGAGCTCGGAGTCTCTCATTCCCGGCACCGGCGTGCCGTCGGCCTGGCGGATGTTCGCGGCGAAGTAGGGAAAGCGCGAGGCGCGCATGTGCCTGAAATAGACGTCCTTGCCGAAATCGAACTCGTGGTTTCCGGGCACGAACACGTCCGGCCTGATCATGTTCGTCAGCTCGACGATATGGGCGCCCTGGTCGAATCCCGACATCAGCGAGGGCGAGAACGTGTCGCCGGCGTGGCAGAACAGCATCGGCACGCCTCGGGCGCGCTCCTCCTTGACGACGGCGGCAAGCTTGGCGAAGCCGCCGCGACCCTTGTCGTCGCCCATCCGGTAGATGTCGTTGACGAGGAGCAGCGTGAAGGTCGGCGCAGCCGGCGCGGCGGCAGCCTCCTTGGACGAGCCGAGCATGGTGACCGACAGGCCGGCCCCGAATCCGAGGCCGAGCGTCTGGCGTCGAGACGGGTTCGACATGGCGCACTCTCCTGACGGGCGAGATAGAGCGCGGTGGGGCGGCGCGAGCAAGGGCGCCGCCGCGCGGCGGATCCCGTCCACATGTCGCAGGCGCGCGGTTTGAAGCGGCGGCGGCGGCTCATTAGAACCGCTCTGGCGCCATCCGGCGCCAAGCTCAGAGGCTCGCGTCACCAATGGACCAACTCGTCGGACCGTCCGCGCCCGCAGCGCCGGCCATCGCGCGCCCGGCCGACCACCCGGCCGCGAGATCGGGTCGCGTCGGCGTGCTCCTCCTCAACCTCGGAACGCCGCACGCGACCGACTATCGGTCGATGCGCCGCTACCTCAAGGAGTTCCTCTCCGACCGGCGGGTGATCGAGACCTCGCGCCTGATCTGGTGGCCGGTGCTGAACCTGATCATCCTGACCAAGCGCCCGGGCCCGAAGGGGCAGGACTACGCCAAGATCTGGAACAAGGAACGCGACGAGGGGCCGCTGAAGACGATCACCAGGGCGCAGGCGGAGAGCCTCGCGCGGCATCTGAGCGGCTCCGCGGGCGATCGGGTGGTGGTCGACTGGGCGATGCGCTACGGCAATCCCGCGGTCGCCGGCCGCATCCAGGCGCTGCTCCAAGAGGGCTGCGACCGCATCCTCCTGGTGCCGCTCTATCCGCAATATTCGGCCGCGACCTCGGCGACGGCTTGCGACCACGCCTTCCGGGCCCTGATGGACATGCGCTGGCAGCCGGCGATCCGGGTCTCGCCGCCCTATCACGACGATCCGGTCTACATCGACGCGGTCGTATCGGCGATGAAGCGGGACCTCGCCGGTCTCGATTTCGAGCCCGAGGTGATCCTGGTCTCGTTCCACGGCGTGCCGAAATCCTACCTCCTCAAGGGCGACCCCTACCATTGCCACTGCGTCAAGACCTGGCGCCTCCTTCGCGCGGCCTTCGGCTGGCCCGAGGAACGCTTTCGCCTCGGCTTCCAGTCGCGCTTCGGCAACGAGGAGTGGCTGCGCCCCTACACCGACGAGACCGTGACGGCGCTGGCCCGGAGCGGCGTCAAGCGCCTCGCCATCGTGGCGCCGGGCTTCTCGGCCGATTGCCTCGAGACGCTGGAGGAGCTCGACGGCGAGAACCGGCACTATTTCGAGGCGAACGGCGGCGAGCGATTCGCTTACCTGCCCTGCCTCAACGACCGCGACGAGGGCATGCGCGTCATCCGGCACATCGTCGCGCGCGAGCTCCAGGGCTGGATCTGAGTTCTCCACCGCGAGAAGAGGTCCGCGGCACAATTCAAGGCGGGGCTTTGCTATAACCCCCGCATCGCCGCCGGAAGAGCGGCGCGAGAGGGGCCCGCCATGCCTATCACGCTCGGATTCGACGTCTTCGTCGTCGCGTTCGTCATCCTGGTCGTCGTCACGATCGCGCTCGGCGTGCGCATCGTGCCGCAAGGCTACGCCTATACGGTCGAGCGCTTCGGGCGCTATTCGCGCACGCTCGGGGCGGGGCTCGGGCTGATCATCCCCTACATGGAGCGCATCGGGCACAAGGTGAACGTGATGGAGCAGGTGCTCGACGTCCCGAGCCAGGAGGCGTTCACCAAGGACAACGCCGGCGTGACGATCGATGCCGTCGCCTTCCACCAGGTGCTCGATCCGCCGCGCGCCTCCTACGAGGTGTCGAACCTCGAGCAGGCGCTCTTGATGCTGACGATGACCAATATCCGCACCGTCGTCGGCTCGATGGACCTCGACCAGCTGCTCTCGCATCGCGACGAGATCAACGACCGCCTGTTGCGCGTCATGGATGCCGCAGCCTCACCCTGGGGGGTCAAGGTCACGCGCATCGAGATCAAGGACATCCTGCCGCCGGCCGACCTCGCCGGCTCGATGGCGCGCCAGATGAAGGCCGAGCGCGAGAAGCGCGCCGCCGTGCTCGAGGCCGAGGGCCTGCGCCAGGCCGCGATCCTCAAGGCCGAGGGCGACAAGCAGTCGCAAATCCTCTCCGCCGAGGGCCGCAAGGAAGCGGCGTTCCGCGACGCCGAGGCCCGCGAGCGCCTCGCCGAGGCCGAGGCCAAGGCGACCGCGATGGTGAGCGAGGCGATCGCCCGCGGCGATCTTGCGGCGGCGAATTTCCTCGTCGCCGAGAAATATGTCGACGCCATCCGGGCGCTCGCCACCGCCCCCAACCAGAAGGTGCTGATCGTCCCGACCGAGCTCGGCGGCCTTGCCGGCACGCTTGGGGGCATCGCCGAGATGACCCGCGCGGTGTTCGGCGAAGCCGGCGCAGGCGGGCTGCCGCGGCAGAGCCGCAGCCTGCCGCCGGCGACGAAGGCCTAAAGGCGAGCCGCGATGGTCAGCTCCTTCTTCTCCAGCCTCGGACCGTGGTCCTGGATCGTCCTCGGCCTCGCGCTGATGGGGCTCGAGCTCCTCGCGCCCGGGGTCTTCCTGCTCTGGCTCGGGCTCGCGGCGGTCGCGACCGGCGTGCTCGACTGGGCCTTCGATCTCAGTTGGCAGGCGGCGGCGATCTGCTTTGCGATCCTCTCGGTGGCGTCCGTGCTGCTCGGCCGCGCCGTGACGCGCCACCCCGAGGAGGAGGATGCGGGTCCATCCGCCCTCAACCGTCGCGGCCACGCCCTCGTCGGACGCGTCTTCACCCTGGAGACGCCGATCGTCGACGGCAGCGGCCGTATCCGCGTCGACGATTCGTCCTGGCGCGTCACCGGCCCGAGCGCACCCGCCGGCGCGCAGGTCCGCGTCGTGCGGGCCGACGGTGCCACGCTGGTGGTGGAGCAGGCGTAACGCCGTTGCGAGGCGACCCGGCCCGCGGCAGGTGCCGGAGGTGCAGGAGCCAAAGGGCTGCGCATCCGATGGCCGCTATTTGCAGCGCACGTAACGCCGGCCGTCGATCTTGATCTCGCGCGGGCTCGTCACGACGACGGTGGCCTCTTCGGGCTGCGGCTTTTGCGCGTCGTTGCACCGGCAGATCGTGCTCAGGCGATAGGCCGACGGGCCGGTCTTCCGGACGCCGGTGACGTCGCAGCCGCATTCGCCGGTGGCGCTATAGCCCCGGCCGTTGCCGTAGGTCTCGATATAGTGCCCCTCGGCCCGTTCCCTGTAGCTCTTGCAGCCGTTCTCAGTGACCGCTCCGAACGCCCCTCTGAACGGAAGCTGCTCGGCCGAAACGGCGGCCGTCGTGACCGGGCCAGCGCCAAGTGCCAAGGAGGCGCCAAACCTCAAAGCGCGAAGCGCCAAGGCGCCAAGCGCCGGGACGGGCATGATCATCGCGAACGCTGTGATCTGCCACTCTCGGCTCAGGCCGCGCCGGCCCGCAGCAGGTCGAGGAAATGCACGAGCCCGACCGGCCGCGCCTCCTCGACGACGACGAGTGAGGTGATCTTCGCCGTCTCCTGCATCGCGAGCGCCTTCGCGACGAGCTCGTCCGGGGCGATGGTGCGGGGCTTGCGCGTCATGATCGCCGTCACCGGCAGGGTCGGCAGCTCGGGGCGCAGGTTGCGGCGCAGATCGCCGTCGGTGACGATGCCGGCAAGCGTGCCGTCGTCGTTCACGACGATGACGCTGCCGAAGCCCTTGGCGCTGATCTCGGCGATCGCCGCCTGCATCGTCGCGCCGATCGCGACGATCGGCAGGCGCTCGCCCGTATGCATGACGTCGCGCACAAGGCGGAGCTGCGCGCCGAGCTTGCCGCCGGGGTGGAAGACGCCAAAGTCCCGCGCCGTGAAGCCCCGCCGCTCGAGCAGCGCGACGGCGAGCGCGTCGCCGAGCGCGAGCTGCATGGTCGTCGAGGTCGTCGGCGCGAGCCCGTTCGGGCAGGCCTCCTTGGCTTCCGGGACGGCAAGGCAGACGTCCGCCTGCCGGCCGAGGGTCGAGGCGCGTTTCGAGGTCATGCCGACGACCGGGACGCGGAAGCGCTTGGCATAGGCGATGAGATCCGAGAGCTCGGTCGTCTCGCCGGACCAGGACGGCGCCAGGATGGCGTCGTCGGGGTGGATCATGCCGAGGTCGCCGTGGCTCGCCTCGCCGGGGTGGACGTAGTAGGCGGGCGTGCCGGTCGAAGCGAGGGTGGATGCCACCTTGCGGGCGATATGGCCCGACTTGCCCATGCCGGTGACGATGATCCGGCCCTTCGCGGCCGCGATGAGCTCGACGGCAGCGACGAAGCCCTCGCCAAGCCCGTCCTCGACGGCGCGCATGAGCACCTCGAGCCCGTCGCGCTCGGTCGCGAGCGTCCGGAGCGCCGCGACGACGGCTGGCGCTGGGGCGCGTGATTTCCTGTGCGGCACGGCCATGATGCGGTCTAGAGCGCGATGACTTCTCGTCGAGTCGTCATCCCGCTCTACCTCCTTGTTTGAGCATGATCTTTTCCCAAAACCGGTAGCCACTTTTCGGGATCATGCTTTAGCACGAGCACCGGGCCGGGCGCATCCCCACCCGGTGCTTACTCCCCATTAACCGTCCTCGTTGTAACCCTGTTAACCATTCCGCCCCGTCGGGCGGCCCTGTCTTCGTGCGCGCGGAGCAATGCGGCCCGTGGAAGCCGAGCGGCCGATCTCCCTGCCGACGCTTGCCGGCGTGCTGCTGCTCGCGGCCGGCATGACGGCGCTGCTCACCGGCGCCTTCGCGCAGGAGGGCCTGCCGCGCCTGCGCGGCGTCGAGGACGGCCGCACGCCGTCGGCCGGCGCCGCCGGCGGTCGCGATTTGCGCCAGGCGTCCGCCGCTTCGGGCGCACGCGCCGGTTCGGGTGCAAGCGCCGAGTCGCCCCGCAACTTGCGCAGCGGCGAGCGCCGGCCGCGCCGAGCCCGGCGGAGCCGCCAGCCGACCGCCGCCCCGGTGCGCGGCGCCGTCCGCGCTGCCGTGCTGTCGCCGAACGTCGCGCGCGAGGTGCAGCCGATCCAGGTCGGTGTCCCCGATCCCGCCGCTCCGGCGCTGGCGCGCCGCCGCCGGAGGCCGGTCGAGGAGGATCCCTATTCCCAGCTCGGACTGCGTCTCGGCGGGCTCACCGTGCTGCCGGCGATCCAGCAAAGCATCGGCTACGATACCAACCCCAACCGCTCGGGAAGCTTCCACAAGAGCTCGACCATGTTTCGGACCGACGGCGAGGTCCGGCTGCAGAGCGACTGGTCGGCGCATGCGCTGACGGGCGCGATGCGCGGCAGCTACAGCGAGTACCCGAACGTCAAGGGCGCGAACCGGCCGGAAGGCGAGGGCCGGCTCGGGCTGCGGCTCGACGTCAGCCGCGATACGCAGGTCGATGTCGAAGGGCGCTTCCAGCTCGACACGCAGCGGCCGGGCAGTCCCGACCTCAACGCCGCCGTGACCGAGCGCCCGCTCGTCACGACGACCGGCGCCGCCGCCGGGGTGATGCAGCGCTTCAACCGGCTTCTCGTCGGCCTGCGCGGCACGGTCGACCGCACCGTCTACGAGGACGCGCACCTGACGAACGGCACGATCCTCGACCAGAGCGACCGCGATTCCAATCATTATGGCCTGCGCCTGCGCGTCGGCTACGAGCTCACGCCCGGGGTGATCCCCTTCGTCGACGTGCTCGCCGACCGCCGCGAGTACGACCAGCCGATCGACAATTCCGGCTTCCGCCGCAGCTCCGACGGCGTCGGCGTGCGGGCGGGCTCGACGTTCGAGATCACGCGCACGCTCACCGGCGAGGCCTCGGCCGGCCTGCAGCAGCGCAGCTATGAGGACCCGCGCCTGCGCGACCTGCGCGGCCCGCTCGTCGACGCCGCGCTGATCTGGTCGGCGACACCCCTGACGACGGTGCGTCTCAGGGCCCAGAGCTCGATCGACGAGCGCTCGCGAATTCGAACGGCACCCTGACGCAGTCGGCGCGCCTCGAGGTCCAGCACGACCTGCGGCGCAACCTCAGCCTCACCGGGCTCGCCGGCGTGACGGTGAGCGACTACCAGGGGGTCGCCCTGAAGGACGAGACCTTCACGGTCGGGGCGCGGCTCGACTACAAGCTCACGCGCTCGGTGGTGCTGCGCGCGAGCTTCACCCACGAGCGTCTGAAGAGCACCGACCACAGCTCCGACTACAGCGCCAACACCTATCTCGTGGGGCTGCGCTTCCAGCCTTAGCGGCCGTTATCGCCCGAGCAACTTCGTCAACTCCTCCCGCAACGGAGCTGCCAGCTCCTCGCGGTCCAAGGCGTAGGCGAGGTTCGCCATCAGGAAGCCGAGCTTCGAGCCGCAGTCGTAGATCGCCCCATCGAAGCGGGCGGCATGGAAAGCTTGAGTTTCCGAAAGCTTGATCATGGCGTCGGTGATCTGGATCTCGCCGCCGGCACCGCGCTCCTGGCGTTCGAGGAGACCGAAGATCTCGGGCTGGAGGATGTAGCGGCCCGAGATGGCGAGATTCGACGGCGCCGTGCCGACCTTGGGCTTCTCGACCATCGCAGTGATGCGCATCTCGGCGTCGACGCCGCAGATGCCGTATTGATGGGTCTCGCTGTCCGGCACCTCGTAGACCGCGACGATGTTGCCGCCGGTGCGCGCGTAGGCCTTGACCATCTGGGCGAGGCAAGACGGCCCGTGATGCAGCATGTCCGGCAGCAGCAATGCGAAAGGTTCGTCGCCGACGATCTCGCGGGCGCACCACACCGCGTGCCCGAGGCCGAGCGGCGCCTGCTGGCGGGTGAAGCTCGTCTGACCGGCGCCAGGAAGCTGCCGCGCCAGCTCCTCCAGCTCCTTCTTCTTGCCGCGCTCGGCGAGCGTGGCGTCGAGCTCGTAGGCGATGTCGAAATGGTCTTCGATCACGCCCTTGTTGCGCCCAGTCACGAAAACGAAATGCTCGATTCCGGCCTCGCGCGCCTCGTCGACGACGTGCTGCACGACCGGGCGATCGAGGACGGTGAGCATCTCCTTCGGGACCGCCTTCGTGGCGGGGAGAAAGCGGGTGCCGAGACCGGCGACGGGAAGGACGGCTTTGCGGATGCGCTTCATCGTGCTTTGGGGATCGGGAGAGGGAGGCGGCGGACCGCCAAAGGAGGCGGATGTTAACGGCTGAGGTTTAGGACGGTTGCGCCCGCTTAGCTTGCGGCCAAGCCGGCGTGAAGGGGAGAGTCTCTAGAACATGGCGGTCCTGGTCACGGGCGGCGCCGGCTACATCGGCAGCCACATGGTGCTGGCGCTCCTCGACGCCGACGAGGAGGTCGTCGTGCTCGACAACCTCTCGACCGGCTTCGACTGGGCGCTGCCGCCGGAAGCGAAGCTCGTCGTCGGCGACATGGGCGATCAGGAGCTGGCGCTCGCTACCATCCGGGAGCATCGGGTGGAGGCGATCGCGCATTTCGCCGCCAAGATCGTGGTGCCGGACTCCGTCGCCGACCCGCTCGGCTACTACCTCAATAATACCGTGAAATCCCGCGCGCTGATCGAGAGCGCCGTCAAGGGGGGCGTGAAGCAGTTCATCTTTTCCTCGACCGCTGCCGTTTATGGCGAGCCGACCGTCGTGCCCGTGCCCGAGGACCTGCCGCTCAAGCCGATCAACCCCTACGGCCGATCGAAGCTGATGACCGAGTGGATGCTGCAGGACGCCGCCCGCGCGCATGACCTGCGCTACGTGGCGCTGCGCTATTTCAACGTCGCCGGGGCCGACCCTCGCGGCCGCTCGGGCCAGTCGACCCCCAACGCCACGCATCTGATCAAGGTCGCGGCCCAGACGGCGCTCGGCGATCGGCCCTACATCGAGGTGTTCGGGACCGACTACCCGACCCCGGACGGGTCCTGCCTGCGCGACTACATCCAGGTCAGCGACCTCGTCGACGCTCATCTCGTGGCGCTCAACCACCTCCGCCGCGGCGGCGACAGCCTGACCCTCAACTGCGGCTACGGCCGCGGCTACTCGGTGCTGGAGGTGATCGACGTCGTGAAGAAGGTCTCCGGCGTCGACTTTCCGGTCCGCATCTCGCCGCGCCGGCCTGGCGATCCGGCACAGATCGTCGCCAAGGCCGACCGAATCCGCGAGGAGCTGGGTTGGCGGCCGCGCCACGACGACCTCGAGGGCATCGTCCATCAGGCGCTCTCCTGGGAGCGGGCCCTCAAGACTCGGAACCAGCGCTGAAGGCCTGCGGGAGGTCGACGGCAGCCTTAACCATATTGTCGTCGCTTTGACGCGGCACGCAGCGCATCCCGTTCGAGCGAGGCCTGATGCGACGTACCCTCTTGGTCTGGACGTGCTGCGCGGCCCTGTTGCCGGCCGCCGGCGCCGCGGCTCAGGGGGCCGCCGTTCAGGCGCCACGACCAGCGCCGAAGATCGAAGCCAAGACGCCGGACACGAAGCCCGAAGCTCCGTCGCCCGAGTTCGCGCGCTACCTGGAGAGCCTCTGGCCCAAGGCTCAGGCGCGTGGCGTTTCCCGCGCGACCTTCGACCTCGCCTTCCAGGGCGTGACCCCGGACCCGAAGGTTGCCGTGGTGGGCCGGGCGCAGTCCGAGTTCGCGCAGCCGATCTCGGCCTATCTCGACGGCGCGGTCTCGGGCGTGCGCATCCGGCGCGGCGGCGAGCTTGCCCGGCAATGGGCCGCGACGCTCGACGCCGTCGAGGCGTTCTACGGCGTGCCGCGGTCGGTCGTCCTCGCGGCCTGGGGCATGGAGAGCAACTTCGGCGGCTACACGGGGAAGAATTCCGTCATCAGGGCGCTCGCGACCCTCGCTTTTTCCCGCCAGCGCGCCGGCTACTTCGAGCGCGAGCTGATCGCGGCGCTGGAGATGATCGAGAAGGACCATATCCGTCCTGCCGAGATGCTGGGCTCCTGGGCCGGAGCGATGGGGCAGACACAGTTCATGCCGTCGAGCTTCCTCGCCTACGCGGCCGACGGCGACGGCGACGGCCGCCGCGACATCTGGGCTTCCGTCCCCGACGCCCTCGCCTCGATCGCGAACTTCCTGAAGGAGCACGGCTGGAAGCCGGGGCTGCCCTGGGGCTTCGAGGTCGTCTTGCCCGAGGGCTTCGATTACGCGGTCCACCGCCGCGGCTTCGCCGAGTGGACGACCGCCGGCGTCAGGCGCGTGGACGGCGCCGAGATGCCGCGCGCCGGCGAGGGCCTGCTCTTCCTGCCCACCGGCGCCCGCGGCCCGGCCTTCCTGCTGTCCGAGAACTTCGTCGTCATCAAGGCCTACAACACGTCCGATTCCTACGCCCTCGCCGTCGGCCACCTCGGCGACCGCATCCTCGGCGGGGGACCCATCCGGGGCGCCTGGCCAAAGGAAGCGCCGCCGCTCAGCCGCGACGAGCGGGTCGAGATCCAGAGGCGGCTTTCCAAGCGCGGCCTCCTCGACGGCGACGCCGACGGGCGTATCGGCTTCAAGACCCGCGACGCGGTTCGCCGCTTCCAGCTCGACCGCGGCCTCCTCCCCGACGGCCACGCCGACCCGGCCGTGCTGAAGGAGCTGCGCGCCTCGCGGTGAGCGACCGCGGCGCCTCTGGAGAGGAAGGGGGCCCTGACGGGAGCCGCCGAATGGCCTATATTGGGCCCGTCCGCAGGAAGGAACCCGACAGGATGCGCTGGCGCTCCGCTGCCGAGCTCGTGTTCGCGAGCCTCGTGCTGTTTGCCACGGGAGGCCCGAGCTCGCTCGCCGAGAACGACGACCGCTACCCTGGCATCCAGCGCTTCGGCCAGCCGCAGGGTTACGGCTCCTCCTACGGCGCCCGCCAACGCTCCTCGACCCAGTACGACCGCTATCAGCCCCAGGCTCAGCCTTCGTCCCGGCTGTACTACTACGATCCGCGCTCAGGCACCCGGCAGCAATACGACCCGCGACCGGCTACCCGGCAGGCCTACCCGTCGCAGCCGAGGTTTCCGTTCTTCTCCGGCCTGCGCGAGCCGGCGCAGCCGTCCTACGAGCCCTATTACGAGCGGCGCCAGGCGCGCCGGAGCTACGACCCGCCGCCGCGAAAGGCGCGGCGCTACGTCCCGGCAGCGCCGAGGCCCGAGAAGGCCGACAAGCCCGAGGTCGCGGAGGTCGAGCCTTCGAGCTATGTCGTGGTGTTCGGCGACGCGCTCGCCGAGCTCGTCGCGCAGGGGCTCGACACGGCCTTCGAGGATGCGGACGACATCGGCGTCGAGAAGAAGGTCCGGGCCGACAGCGGCCTTGTCCGGCCGGACGTCTACGACTGGCCGAAGGCCATTCAGGAATACCTGAACGGCGGCCAGAAGGTCACCTATGCGGTGGTGATGCTCGGCTCCAACGATCGCCAAGCGATGCGCGAGGGCGAGAATGCCATCGACCCCCTCTCCGACCGTTGGAAGGAGATCTACCGGCAGCGCATCGACGACGTCGTGAAGGTCTTCACGGAGAAGAAGATTCCGTTGATCTGGGTCGGCACCCCGCCGGTCAAGAACGAGCGCGCCTCGGCGGAATTCCTCGCCATCAACGATCTCTATCGCGAGCGGGTGCAGAAGGCCGGCGCG
>Ga0126306_10001025_pt1 | contig 14476 bp, 13 predicted proteins | sample Plot27_FD_92592 | JGI IMG/M metagenome (GOLD analysis project Ga0126306, IMG submission 92592) | Serpentine soil microbial communities from UC McLaughlin Reserve, CA, USA - Plot27 | ecosystem: Environmental > Terrestrial > Soil > Grasslands | place: USA: UC McLaughlin Reserve, Lake County...
CTCGTCCTCGCCTATCTGGGCCTCGGTTGCGCTGCCCTCAGAGACCGGCACCCGCTCTACGGAGACCTCCTCGCGGCGGGTGGGGACCTCTATCTGCTCGCGGTCGGTCCTCACGCGCTTGCGGACGCTGACAGAGCCGGCCTCGCGCTCGCGGGTTCCGGCGGCGAGCTCTTCCTCGGTCCTCTGCACCCTGAGCTCGTCCTCATCTGCGAGGTCGTCACCCTGGCTCTGGTTGACGCCCTCGTCGCTAACCGCGTGCTCGCGGAACTCTCCGGTCTCGGTGTCGCCCATGCTCATGCCGGGGCCGACCGTGCCGGCGTCCGTGTCGTCAGCGTAGTAGGAGCCGGAGCTCTCCGAGCCCGAGGAGCGGCTCAGACCGTAGTAAGAATAGACCTGCTGCTCAAACTCAGGTGTGATCTCCCGGTCGTCGTTGAAGGTGGGGCCACTCTTGGCTGTGTCCTTGTCGGTTGCTACCGAGATCGTCCTGCCCTCATCGTCGGTCGAGCTCACCGCCTCCCACGGGATGAGGGTGCTGCTCGTGCCGAGGAAGCCCATCTTGACACCTATGTACTCGGGCTGGTCGCTCTCGTCGACGAAGAGGTCGTCTACCTTGCCGATCTTGGAGCCGGAGTGGTCGTAGACCTCGTAGCCGGCGTAGCGGTCCTCGATGGCCGTGAAGCGGTCGCTGCGCTGTTCATACTCCGTCACGCTAACCTCCTTGCGTAGAGTACCTACGTCGCGCACCGCTCGTACCTGTGACCGAACGGCTCCACAAACAACTACCCCATAAACTCATCTTGTAAAGCGGATTGTGGTATTGCAGGACACAATTGGCCTAAAGGGTGTAATTCCAATAACCAGGGTGTGTGGCAGCGCACAAAAAGCTGGTGCGTTGCTCACGTAGGGTCGCAAAACCTCCGCCCGTTCGGGGCGTCTTTACGGCATCGTCTCTTGCGGACGCCGGCGGTGGTTTTTAGGGTTTCTCAGGTGCTGGGGTCGAAGCGGGGCTTCTGCATCTCCGCCTCCGCCTTGCCCTGCAGCTCCTCCACGGCTTGGGAGACCGCCCCGAGTTCGTACGCATCACCCTGGAAGAGAACCGCGTTGTTCTCCGTCTGGTAGCCGCGGAAGCGGTCCACGGGCGCGGTGTCGGCGAGTACGTCCAGTGGCTCGGTGTAGGAGTCGAAGAACCTGCGCTGCTCGGAGGTTACGTACCAGGTCTCGAGGCGCTTGTCGAAGTGCTCGAAGTGATTCACGAACTCCAGCGCCCTCAGGGGGGAGTCCTCGCCGACGTCGAGGCTCTCCCTAAGCTCGGCCCCCCGGTTGGGGAAGAGCGGGTCGGGGGGCCACAGAAGGCGCGAGATCCTGCCGACTGCGACGAGCAGGTTCTGGACGGAGTACCAGAAGAGCTTGCCGTCGCTGTTGGCCGAGGCCTCCTCCAGGTCTTGGAGCGCGATCATGGCGAATTGGCATTGGCGCTCGACCTCCACCTGGAACTGTCGGATCAGGGTCTTCTCCATCTGACCTCTCAACCTCCTCGAACCTTCGCTGGTGACCCGGCGCGACCTACTGTCGCCGGGAGTGGACGAGGGTGGCTCACGGGTCCTGGAGCGACGTCTCCTCGGCCGCCCTCTCCAGGGCCTCGATGTCCTCGACGTGGATGTACCGGCGCCTCGTCTCCACCGCTCCGATCTCCCGGAGCCGCATGAAGGCCCTCGTGACGGCCTCCCGGTTGGCCCCGATCATGCTACCGAGCTGCTGGTGGGTGTAGCGGGTGGGTATCTTGTAGCCGGTTGCGGTCCTGATGCCCTCGGCCTCTATGAGTAGGAGGATCAGGCTCGCCAGCCGGGCCGGAACCTCCTTGAGGGCGATGTCCTCCAGGCGGGTCTCGTAGGTGCCCAGGCGGTCGCTCAGGAGGTGAACGAGCTGCAGGCCGACCTCAGGCTTGTCCAAGATCAGGCGCTCCAAGTCGGCGCGGCACATCGCGGAGACCTCCGACTCCTCGACGGCCTGGGCGTAGCAGTTCCTGAGACGCTGGCCGGTGAGCACCATCTCCCCGAAGACCGTCCCGCTCTGCAGCACGGCGAGGGTGAATTCGCGCCCCTCGGGGGTGGCCCTGTAGATCCGAACCCGCCCCTTCTGGAGCACGAAGAGCGTCTCGCAGAGGTCCATCGGCGTGTAGAAGGTCTCGCCCCCTTCGACGCTGGTGTTGAGGTGCCTCCAGTTGATCTTCTCTATCTCTTCGCGCGAGAGCGGCTCGAAGATGTCCACCAGTGTGAGGAGCCGGATCTGCTCGTCGACTAACACTGTTCCGCCAGGCCTCTGATCGAACATCGATCCGTCCCCCATGGGAGCCTACCAACCGTCGCGACGCACATTATAGTGACCTTGCAGTGGTCCTGCGCCACGGCGGACCTTTCGTCGGGCCGGGCACGCGTCGTAGGGAGATCCGGTTAACTCCTTAACGGCCGATAGGCCCGCGAGAAGCAATAATATAATTATCGCTCGGGAGGGTGTTCGTACCACTTCGGGAGGGCGGCACTGGTACATGTTTTGCTGGGAGGAATGGCTTTTGACGACGGAGCTTTGGCAGTTCGCGGGCGCCCTGGGGGCGTTCGTCGTCGTGGCCCTTCTGTGGCTGCGCGTCGTCTACCTGCCCGGCCGCACCCTCGAGCGCTGGGAGGACCTCCAGCCGCGGCGAGACGAGCGCGACTGACCGGGATCATTCGCGGAGCGCCCACGCCCCTTCCGAACCGCTATCGCCCCGCTCTATCCTCGGGGCGTTTTTCTCCAGGCTCTTCCGTGGATATAGTGTGCTGAACCGTCTGGATCACCTGGTGATCCTCGTGCGCGACCTGGACCAAGCCGTCCGCGAATACGAGGTGCTCGGTTTCACGGTCACCCCCGGCGGCGAGCACGCCGACGGCCTGACGCGCAACGCCCTCATCCCTTTCAGGGACAGCTCCTACCTCGAGCTGGTCGCCTTTCTGGACCCGGAAGACCCTAGGGAGAACGTTTGGGGCTGGCGGGCTTTTCTCCCCTCCGGCGGAGGTCTGATCGACTACTGCGCCGCCTCCGACGACCTCGGTGACGACGCCCGCGTGCTCGAGGAACGCGGCCTCGGCGTGGAAGGCCCCACCGACGGCGGGCGGCGGCTTCCGGACGGGACGGAGATCCGGTGGCGCGTCGCCCGCATCCGCCAGGATGGCAGGTTACTACCCTTCCTGATCGAGGACGCCACCCCCCGCTCCCTGCGCGTCCCCGGCGGACCGGCGACAGAGCACGCCAACGGCGCGACCGGCATCTCCCGCCTCGAGCTCGCCGCCTTCGACGAACGCGCGGCCACGAGATTCCTCGCCACCCTGATTGGGGCGCCCGACGCCTCCGAAGTCTCCCTACGGCTGGGCGGTTGTACGCTCTCTGTTGTGACGCCAGGGCGGGAGGGCGCGGCGAGGGAACGCCTCGATGCCGCGGGAACCGGACCCCTGACGGTCGGGCTCGCGACGGGAGCATCGGGGGAGGCGAAGGAGCTGGACCGGGGACTCTCGGACGGGGTCGACATCCGATTGCTGCGGAGGACTAGAGCCGCCCCCGGCGTCGCGCGATAACATGAGGCCCTGCGAAGAGGGACCCGGCAGGTAAGGCTAGGTAGTGGGCTACGGCGTTCTGGCGACGCCGGGACAGAGGACGGACGCCTTTCTCTCGGAGGGAGGATGAACGGAGGCGGCGACTCGCTTCTAAGAAACGACCGGTTCTTGCGGCTCTGGTTCGGTCAGGGTGCCTCGTTCGTGGGCGATGCTGTATCGACCCTCGCACTCGTGGTGCTGGTAGTGCAGATCGCGGGGAGCGCTTCCGCTGTCGGTGGCGCCTTGGTGGCCCGCCTGTTGCCCACGCTCGCGAGTCCTCTGGCCGGCGTCTTCGCCGACCGCTTAGACCGCCGGGTCGTGCTGGTAACGAGCGACCTCGGGCGGGCGGCCCTCGCTCTCGGGATGGTCTTCGCCGAGGATCTCGCTACCGTCTACGTTCTGACCTTCCTCATGGGTTTAGGTCGCACGTTCTTCAACCCTACGATACGGGCCGCCTTCCCAGGCGTGGTTGGGGGCGGGGATCTCGCTCGAGCCAACGGCCTCCTCAGCGCCACGTTTAGCATCTCTATAACGGCGGGGCCAGCGCTCGGGGGTGTGCTGGTCGCAACGGTCGGGGTGAACGCGGCGTTCTTGGTGGACTCCGCGACCTACCTCGTCTCCGCTATCTCTCTCTCCCGTATCTCTCTCCCGCGTCCGGAAAGGGACGACGCCACTGGTTTTGGCCAGGACCTGCAGGAGGGGTTGGGTTATCTCGCCGGAGCTCGCGTACCCCTTGCGATCGTGGTTGGCACCTTCCTTGTCATACTGACGATAAATACGACGATCCCGGCGGAGGTGTTTTTGGCCAAGGAGACCTTCGATGCGGGCAACGTCGGCTACGGTCTGCTGGTGAGCTTGTGGGGAGGCGGGACGGTATTAGGCTCCGTCCTGATGGTCGTGTTGGGTGACAGAGTCAACCTGATACTCCTGTACTTTCTGAGTATTTTCTGCGGAGCTCTGGCGCTTGTGGGGACGGGATTATCCCCCGTCTTCGCGCTCGCCGTAGGTGCCCTTATGGTCGAGGGCACCTTCACCGGCATAGATAATGTGGCGACCGACACGATCCTGCAAAAGCGTGTGCCCGACGCTTTCCTAGGTCGCGTGTTCGCTATTAGGTTCTTGAGCTACAGTGGCGGAGAAGTGATCGCTTATCTTGCGGGAGGATTCATCGTTGACGCGGTCGGCCCTCGTTCTACCTACCTCCTCGCTGGCATCGCTACGGCCGTGGTGGGCGTTGTCGTCTTGCTATTGATGATCCTGGTCCCCGCAAGAGGGGCGGAAGATGACGATTAAGTGTGACATGACGCCGCCAAACAGCGTGGCACGGCACCTCGCAAGCCCCACAGACCATTGAGAGGCCTAAATGAGGGGCTCTTTGTGGATTCCCGCACTCTCTGGCACAATTAGTAGCATGTATCTCAAGAAGATGAGAAGAGAGGAGGCGTACGAATGAAGAATCGTGTCCGCGTCTGGTAGTCGAGATTTAGCTGAGGGAAGGTCGGATAGGACGAAACGAAGAGAGGAGGCGTACAGATGAAGAATCGTTTGCGCGGCTGGTAACAGGTAATAGCTTGTCAATTGGTTGTGTTGAGCATCCGTAATGTGCGACAATACATCCATGCACGTGGGCTCTACAGAGTTAGCGCTTCTACAGAGTTAGCGCTAAGTCTTGGGCAAAGCTAACCTTCGAGCCTACATTGGTGTACTGACGGCGTTAGCCGTAACTCTTGTTGCATCTTGGATCTACTGGTACGGCGTGACAATCGAGTTGCGCATCATCGTAGGGGTGGCGATCTTTGCTGGATTGCTACTCTTGGCCGATATATTTCCCATTCGTGTTAGTGAGCGTTGGGACATCAGCACCGTAGAAATTGGGTTGCTAGCTTCAGTCGTGATGCTGGGGCCTTTTTGGGCTGCGGTTTCGGCCCTGCCGTACGCCGTGCTCGGAGGGAGGAGAGACTATCTCCGCACCGCCTACGAAGCGAGTTGCGTCACGGTGGAGGCTTACTTGGCGGGCATAGTTTTCTCCTTCGCGGCCGTACCTTTGGTGGTAGGACGTCCGGAGACGACAGCTTCGGTTGTATACGCGGTTCTGGCATCAGGAGTAACCATGTTGGCGGTCAACCAGGCACTCAACATGGGTCTTGCGAAGGTAAAGTACCGGCAGAGGCTCGAGGAGACCTGGAATGAGCTGGTACAGCCCTACTTGCTTGCTCATGCTATATCCGTTCTTACGGTGGGCGTAGGCGTGCTGGTCATGCTCACGTATGGTCCGATAGCGGCTCTGGTCGTGGTCGCTGGGTCCATCGGGAGCCAGGTGCTGGTATACCGCTCGCGAGAGCAGGTGAAAGAGAACCGAGAGCTGCGAGGGCGTATAGGTTCTCTCGAAGAGGCCCTCGCGACGTCGAATAACACGTTCGGGACCATGATCATCCAGGACCTGGGGCGCAGGGACGGGTACACGCATCGACACGCAACTGCGACCGCGGTGTACGCGGCCGACCTGGCGCGCGAGCTGAAGCTTGACGAGACGCGCGCTGAGCAGCTACGTATGGCGGGACTCCTCCACAACATCGGACTCTTCGGCTTGCCCGAAGAGTTGCTGCTCGCGACCGGCAAGCTCAACTCCATAGCGCAGAGCCGGCTCGCCGAGCACCCGGCGCGCGGCGAGGAGGCTCTCTCCGCGATCCCTGAGTTCCGGGAGATGGCGACCTGGGTTCGCTGGCACCACGAGCGCCCCGACGGACGGGGCTACCCGGACAAGTTGCGGAGCCCCTGGATGCCGCTGGAGGCGAAGATTCTCGCGGTGGCGCAGGCCTACGCCGCGATGGTGCTCGACCAGCCCCGCCGCCCGGGCATGAGCATTGCTGAGGCGAGGGAGCAGCTGGGCGCCGGTATAGACACAGAGTTCGACGGGGTCGTGGTGCGGGCCCTCCTGAGGATCCTGGAGACCGAGTCGGAAGGCTACCGCATGGCCGACGACCACCGGTTCGTCTTCCCTGCGCCGGAGCACCGCAGGCGCGCGAAGCCTGACGTGCTCGAGCCGGCCTCTGAAGCGGCAGAGAGTCGCGTTCGGAGCCTCCCCCGTTAGCAGCACCCTCGGCACCCGCGAGAGAGAGTTTTGATAAACGAGTATCCCCGACGGAGACGACGCAGAGGACGATGACCTTCCCCAGGACAGGGATCTTCCGTGTAGCGCTGGCGGGCGTGCTCGCCCTGCTGGTGGGTTGGGCTTGGTCCCCGGTCGAGGCGTGGGTGGCCTACCTGGCGCTTGGCCTCGCGGCGATCTTCGGGGCGCTCTTGATCCTGGGTCGCCCGAGAATCCTCGCGCGGGAGACGCTGACGCACGCCGTGCTGGACTTCGCGCTGGTCGGTGCGCTGGTGGCGGGTACTGGGGGCGAGGGTTCCCTCTTCTTCCCCCTGTTCTTCCTCGCGGCGCTGGGGATCTTGCGGGTCGAGACCCCCGCGAAGGCCGTGGTCGCGACCGCCGCCGCGGTCGGTGCGTACCTGCTCGCGACGATCGCCGCGGGCGATCCCGGCACGCTCTGGTCGCAAACCGTGGGCCTGAGGGCGGGGCTACTCGCGCTCTTTTGCGCTGTCGCGGCGTTGTTGGCCTCGGAGGCACACAACCACAGGAGGCTCGCCCTCGGGCTCGCCTCGGCCTTCGCCGCCGAGTTGAGCCACGTCGAGAAGGCCGAGGGTCTGATCTCGAGGTTCGGGCCGGCGCTCAGGTTCTTGAGCCTCGAAGGCGTCCTGCAGTGGACGGCCGAGGCGGCCCAGGCGGTGGTCGGGGGGTCTTACGCGCACGTCGCCGGGATCAGCGGCAACCAACACCGGACGGTCGCGCAGGGGAATCTCGACGCCTTCCCCAGCTGGTGGCACCCCTCGATCCAGCGCCTCGTGCTGTGGAGCTGCCGCGAGGGGGAGGTAGTACGCAGCGAGGAGGCGATCCACGGCATAGAGGGCTTTGTGGCGGTGCCCATAGGCCTGGCGGAGGGCGAGAAGTGGGGGGCCATGGTTCTCGGGGGGAAGAGGTTCGGCGCCGAGGAGGAGCGCGCCCTGAAGCTGCTCGCGGCGGGGGTGGCCCCGGCCGTAGAGAATGCCAATGCCGCGCCGGGAGGGTTGGATCAGCTCTCGGGGTTGCCGAACCGCGACTCGCTCTGCCGGGTTCTGAGGCGGGAACTCTCCCACGACGGGTCACTCACGATCCTGGCCGTGGGTTTGAACGGCTTCCGGTCCTACAGCCGGACCCGCGGCATCGCCGCGGGGGACGACCTCCTGCGACGGCTGGGCGAGAGGCTCGGGGACCGGCAACGCGCGTTTCACTACGGGGGGGACGAGTTTGTCGTCGTTCTGGGCGGCTCCGACGAGACAAGGGCGCGCCGGGCGGCTCTCGCGATCAGGCAGCTGGTCGCCGAAGAGACGGGCGGCTCGGGGGGATCCCTCCCGACGGCCGCGGTGGGCTTCGCGTTCGCCGGGCCGGGCGAAGAAGACCCGGATTCGGTCTTGGGTGCGGCCCTGCGCGCCTTGGGAGAGGCCAGAGGCCGGGCCGAGGGCGTCGCCGAGGCGCTCGGAGAATCGGAAAACGGCGCGCGCACTCTGGAGGCCGCCAGGGCTTTGATAAGACCCCTGGAGTCCCGGGACCCCCTCATCGGGGATCACCTCAAGGCCGTGTCCAGCTTGGCCTCGTTCATAGGCTCGAAGATGTCGTTGCCCCCGGAGGAGCTGGACGCGCTCGCCCTCGGGGCACTGCTGCACGACGTGGGCAAGATCGGGGTGCCCGACCAGATCCTGCAGAAACCGGGGCGCCTGACCGACGAGGAGTACGAGGTGATAAAGCGGCACCCGGTGATGGGGGCCGAGATGCTGGCGCCGATAGAAGAGTTGGCGTCGGCGGTGCCGGTGGCCAGGCACCACCACGAGCGCTTCGACGGCAGGGGGTATCCGGACGGATTACGCGGCGAGGAAATACCGCTGGCGGCCCGCGTGGTATCCGTGGCCGACGCTTTCGACTCGATGACCCGTGACTGGGCTTACGCCAACGGGATCTCCCGCGAGGCCGCCCTAGAGGAGGTCGAGAGGAACTCCGGGACCCAGTTCGATCCCCTTGTTGTAAGAGCACTGCTGGAGGCAGTGTGGGGGCTCGGCGATCGGCGGGCCAACTCCGCCGGTTAGGGTAGAGCCCGTACCCCAAGGGCGCCGTCCGGAATCAGTCAAAAATAGTCCATTTGAGTGATACGCTGACGCCCCCCCTAGTATATGCTGCCGGTGTAGCAAGGGTGCGGGCGCGAGAGCTCGTCGCTTAGGGAAAGGAGCCGGGCCAACTTACGAGACCCTGGTGCACGGACCGGCGCGGTAAGGCCAAGAGTACCCATCGAATCGTCCGGCTTCGGCGGGTGGGTTGGGGAGAGAGAGATGCAAGGACTGTCTTTGGAGTTGCCCTCCGGATACTACCTGGAAAGGGATCCGGACGTACTGATCCTGCGCCGACTCGACGGCTCGATGATCGGCGCCTTCAGCGCTCGCGGCGCCGCCCCCGAAGCCGTCATGAGGGCCATTGAGGAGTCCGCCGGACCCGAGTCGCCCGACGCCCGGTCCTCCGCTCTGCAGGCCCGTTTGTTCGGGCACTTCGAGCTCCTCTGCGACGGCGAGGTTGTCCACCTGGGGCGCAACGGCAAGGCGCTGGCCATCCTCAAGTACCTGCTGGCCCACCGAACCCGCCCGGTGTCGCAGGATCACCTGATGGGTTGGCTGTGGCCCGAGTCTAACCTCAAGAAGGCCCGTTGGTCCCTGAACTCCGCGATCCACGGCCTGCGCAAGCTGCTCGGCAGCTGCCCGTCGGCGGCGCTGGTGAACTACATACTGCTCGAAGAGGGCTACTACCGCCTGAGCCCGGCGGTCGAGGTGGGCACGGACGTGGACGAGTTTGATGCCTGCTACGAGCAGGGCCGCCGCTTGGAGAGGGTCGGCCGGCCGGAGGAGGCAGCCGCCGAGTACGAGGGTGCCGTGGAGCTGTACCGGGGCGACTACCTGGTTGAGGACCTCTACGAGGACTGGACCATGGTCGAGCGCGAACGGCTGGCCAACGCCTACGCGGACATGCTGAACCGGCTCGCCGTCCACTACATGGAGAGCGGCCAGCTGTGGGCGAGCGCGCGGGCCTGCTACCGGGTCTTGGAGAAGGACCGCTGCCACGAGGACAGCTACCGCCTGCTGATGGAATGCTACGTCCGTCTCGGCCTGCGGGGCAGGGCGCTGCGCCAGTACAAGCTGTGCGAGAGGGTGCTCAGGCAGGAATATGGCACGGCCCCTTCGCAGGAGACCCGTGCCCTCTACGGGAGCATACTGAGGGACGAAGGTACCTGAAGCCGGTCCGACCCCCCGAAGGGCACACCGGTCGGCCGCCTTGCCGGGCTCCGTGACAGCGATCCTGCGCCCGGCGGACGGTAGTCTAGCTCACCCTCCGTAGCTAGGCGGGACGAGGAGCGGCAGCAAGAAGAGTTTTTGCAGAGCAGATAAGGAAGCCCACGCAGGAAGCGAGGGTGGCCAGGCTCCAGGTGCCGCTGGAACGGTTGGAGGAAGTGTCTGACGTTTACGGGAGCACCTTGGTCCTGCCGCTACAAGTACGGGTACCGGGTTTCTCGGCCTTGGTGTTGCTGGTAAACGAAGAGGCGGGCAGCGCCATCTAGATCACCCCGTTCGAGAGCGAAGAGGACCGAAGAAGACGGCGGCATGTTGGAGCGGAAGCTGGAGCTGCTGGCCGACATGCTCGACGAGCCGCTCCACATCGAGACCCACGAACTGAAGATAATCTCTTAAGCCGCGACCAATTTTTGCAGACGCGAATGTTTGTGCAACGCTGCACAGCGTGCAACGCCTCATCGGCTATTCATCCGGGATTCATCGCCCCCTGCTGTAATAGCGGAGACCCGCTAACGGACGACTGAAGAGGAGGAGCAGGGCTGCGTGGACGAGGGGAACCGGACTGCCGTGCCGCGGAGAAAGGGCCTGGGCTGGAGGCCTCACTGGGATCCCAGGGACGGGGACCACCTCATGATCTCGCACCTGCGGCGGGATCTGGCGGGCGTTGGCTACGCCTGGCGGGGGTGGATGAACGCCAGGCCGATCGCCAACGACCCCGACAAACACCTGCGGGCGAGGGACATCTACCTACGGGCCCAGCTCGTAGACGAGTTCCCGGGGCGGGAGCCCGAGATGATCGGCACGAGCGTGAGGGCCGGGGCGAAAGTGATGGTCCGGGAGGGGCAACTCGAGGAGTACGTTTGGTCCGGCAGCTCCGACGAGATACTCGCCTGGGTCCGGGCCAAGGGACCGCTGGTCTTCTGCACGCAGTGGTTCGACTCGATGTTCGAGCCGGACGAGAACGGCTACGTCTACCCGAGGGGCCCCATAGCCGGCGGCCACGCCCTCTGCTTGTTCGGGGTCGCGGCGAACGACGACGCCCACGTGCAGCAGAGCTGGGGCGAGGACCACAGCCTCGAGGGGTACGTAAAGGTAGACCGGAAGACCTTGAGGTACCTGATAAGCCAGGGGTATGTGTCGGCCTGCGCAGCCGCGTAAGTGAGGTGACAGGTGCGGCCTCCCCGGTGAGGGATCTCCCGGGCGACCGCGACTAGACCCCCGGCCGACAGGGCCGGGAGAAGGGAGATGAGGGATGATAGAGCAGGGAGTCGGGACAAACAGGAGCCGGGGGAGGCACGTGGACCTGGTCTTCGAAGGCGGGGGCGTCAAGGGCATCGCCTTGGTGGGGGCCTACTCAGTCCTCGAGGAGGAGGGTTACGAGCCCCAGAATATGGCTGGAGCCTCCGCCGGCGCGATCGTGGCCACGCTCATCGCCGCCGGGTACACCTCCGACGAGCTCAAGGAGATCATCTCGAAGCTGGACTACGACCAGTTCAAGGACGAGGCCCTCGAAGACCGGTTCCCCTTGGGCAAGGCCCTGAGCATCCTGAGGGACCTCGGAATCTACGAGGGCAAGGCCTTCGAGGAGTGGATGCGCGAGCTGCTGGAGGCCAAGGGGAAGCACACCTTCGGGGACCTGGTCCGCCGCGAGGACGTCGAGCTCAGGTACCGCTACAAGCTGCAGGTGATCGCCTCCGACGTTACCGAGCGGCTCCTGCTAGTCCTGCCCAGGGACGCGCCTAAGCTCGGGATAGAGGACCCGGACGACTTAGACGTGGCCCACGCGGTCCGCATGAGCATGAGCATCCCCGTCTTCTTCGAGCCGGTGAGGTTCCCCAACCCCGGCACCAGAGAGGAGCACCTCATCGTGGACGGCGGCATGCTCTCCAACTTCCCGGTCTGGCTCTTCGACGCCGAGGTGCCGCAGTGGCCCACCTTCGGCCTGAAGCTGACGCAAGAGCAGGAGATACCCCTCGGCGAGCAACTTCCCCAACCGGTGCCCCGCGGCGGGGTCACGCAGGTGATCGGCTACCTCAGGAGCCTCGTGGACACAATGATGGCGGCCCACGACCGTCTCTACATCGAGGACCACGAGTTCGACCGGACGATCGCGATAGACACTTTGGGCGTAGGCACAACGGAGTTCGATCTGTCCCAGGAGCGCGCGCTGGCCCTGTACGGATCGGGACGAGAGGCCGCCCGGAAGTTCCTGGCCAAGCACCGTGACCGCGAGAGGCTACCGCAACCATAGGGCACTCCGCCCTCCTCACGAACGCCGGGGTTTAAGCGCGCCTGGTTTTGCGCATGAATGTGTGGACGTAGCAATCGAGGATAGGAGAGATCTTGAGCGAACAACAGAGCCCCCTGCAGAGCGAGCGCGGCCGCACCACCATAAGCAACTCCGTGGTCTCCCAGATCGCCGGCGTCGCGGCCCAGGAGGTCGAGAAGGTGCAGATGGGTGGCGGCACCACCGCGGCCGTAGGCGGCTTCCTGCAGAGCGTTACCGGCACCAGCTCGTCCGGGAACTTCTCCCGCGGCGTCAGCGTCGAGGTCGGTGAGGAGGAGGCGGCCATAGACCTCACGATGGCCGTCGAGTACGGCTACTCGGTCCCGCAGCTCACCGAGGCGGCGCGCCAGAACGTCATCAACCGCGTCGAGAGCCTGACCGGCCTGAGGGTGACCGAGGTCAACATAACGGTCAACGACGTCCAGGTCCCCGAGGAGCGGCCGATGCTGGGCCAGCAGGAGCAGTTTGAGCGGCAGGCCCGGCAGCAAGAGCAGCAAGCCTGATAAGGACCGGAGAAGCCCACAAGAAGAATCACCTTCGGGGCCCCGAAGCCCGATCCGGCGCGCCGGCCGGTGACCCGGCGGACCGCGCCGGGGTGGCGTCCATCGGGGTGTTTCTGCAGCGCTTCGCGGGGGTATCCATCGCAGGGTAGTACACTTCGCTAAGAGAGGTAACGCATGGACGACGCGACGCAGCAGCGCATGATCACCCTGGTGGCGGCCGGGATAGCCTACCTCATAAGCCACCAGTTGACTGAGCGGTACATTGATATACCCGAGCAGCGTGGGATCAAAGACGACATTCTCGAGGCGGTCCTCAAGGGGGCGACCACCGCTACCTCGACCATCCTCGCCTCGATCCTGGTGCGCCGGTTGTTCAGGAGCTGAGATTATCCTCTTCTAGAAGCGCGGTTAGGGCATCACCCCTGAGTCCTCTCGCCGGGAAAAGAGTAACCTCTGGGTCGAGGGGAGGCGGGGTAGCTTGACCGCTCTGCTGGACGTCGACACAGAGACATTTGTTCCGGTCGCGCTGCAGGATACTCCGCCTCGAAATTCTATTAAAGATCGGACCCGGCAGGGCCGAATTCTACCGGCTACGGACGGGCTAGCTTGAGCTAGCGAACACGGTGAGGGCGATCAACGGGTAAAGCGGCAAAGAGGTTACCGTGCCTTTGGCGACGAGTTCTCCCGCCGTGATGTTCGGCTTGCCCGAGCCGCCGAGTTGCCCGGGCGAGGCTTCTGGCATCGCTACGGTGTGGTGGTGACGTCCGTGTGCCTCGGTGGCGTGGTCATGGGCGCTCTCTTGACGGTGCTGCATGCCATAGACGGGACGATTGGCACCGATCTGTCCCCAGGGGAACTCTTGGCTGACCCCCTAGCCATGCTCTTCGCCGTGCCTGCCGGGTCGGTGGTCGCCGCTGACATCCTCGCAGCCTGAGGGGCTACAAGAGCCTTCCTTCGGGTTCGCCTCACACGGTGATGACGACTTTTCCTCGAGCGTGTCCCTCTTCGAGATAACGGATGGCCTCGGGGACCTCCCTCAGCGGGTAGGTCCGGTCGATGACCGGGGTGACCTTCCCGGCTTCGATGAACTCCTTGAGGACGATCATGTCCTCGTGATTCTCCGAGGACACGAACGTGCCCAGCTTCTGGCCCACGAACGGGGACAGCAGGAGCGCGCGGATCTGGCGATCGGTGCCTCCGAGCCACCGTCCATCGGTCTCGCCTCCAGTGATGACGAGGGTCCCCCGGGAGGCGAGGGCGCGCCGGAGGCGTGATAACGAGGAGTTCCCGCCGATGTCCAGGATCAGGTCGTAGCGTTGCTCGCCCTCGGTGAAGTCGTCGCGGGTGTAGTCGATGACGTGGTCGGCGCCGATGGATCGGACCAGGTCCACCTTCGTGGTGCTGCACACGCCGGTGACGTGCGCGCCGAAGGCCTTGGCTATCTGCACGGCAAAGGTGCCCACGCCGCCCGACGCGCCGATGACGAGCACCTTCTGCTCCGGCTCGACCCGTCCGTGGTTGCGCAGGCCTTGCAGGGCGGTCAAGCCGGAGATGGCGACCACCGCCGCCTGCTCGAAGGTGAGCTTCGCCGGCTTGACCGCAAGCTTGTCCTCGCGAGCACACACGTACTCGGCGTACGA
>Ga0126306_10001026_pt1 | contig 14476 bp, 13 predicted proteins | sample Plot27_FD_92592 | JGI IMG/M metagenome (GOLD analysis project Ga0126306, IMG submission 92592) | Serpentine soil microbial communities from UC McLaughlin Reserve, CA, USA - Plot27 | ecosystem: Environmental > Terrestrial > Soil > Grasslands | place: USA: UC McLaughlin Reserve, Lake County...
AATTGGAATATTATCTATTCCATCATTATTGGACACCATACAAGCTCAAAGCAATTCAACAAATCAAACATCAGGACAAAATCAAACATCAGGACAAAATCAAACATCAGGACAAAATCAAACATCAGGACAAAACCAGACTATGAGTAAAGATACTCAAGCATTAATGACCATTGATCTTGATGGATTAAAGGAAACCTTAATGAATGCAAAACAATCATTAGCTAACGGAAACACTGAAGAAGGATTAACACAAATCACTGACGTTGAAAATCAACTTTTACTATTAAAAATTCAACCATCATTTGCTACCGATATACAAAAAATTAAATATTCAGTTTCTAAAAAAGATGTTAATAAAGCATTAGATGATCTTACCAAAGTTCAAAGCGATATATTAAAAGCAGAAACTGAAATGATAAAAGCCCAACTAGCTAATCCAATGCTTGCTCAGCAAAATAATGGACCAAATAATCAAGACGATGAAGGTGACAATGATGACGGAGGAGATGGCGACAACAACTAATTTTTTTTAAATAGGCTCTTTTAATTAATTGATTTTGTTCCCTAAAGTATTTAATCAATCTCACTATAACCTCTAGCAAATATTTTTAGTAATAGTTGAATTATAAGTATTTTATATAATCTGCATATACCTATTAAACACAAGCGATTTTTTATTTAATTTAATAATTTTAATGTAGTACTGTTATTGATGAGACTGTTAGTTAAAATATTATTTATTGAAAAAAATCTATTTTTGCTCTGAATATATGACTTGAACCATAATAATCTTTAAAGGTAAAATAATGGCAATTTATTAATTTAGTTACCTCCTAAATGTCTTATTAATTATATACATATTTGATTTTTCAATTTGTCAAAATCATATTGTTACCATACCACCAAAAAAGTCCGCTTGCAGCTACTTTGATTTTCTTTTAAAGATACATATCCATCATATTATAGAAAGAGAATAATTACAAAATGTGAGTAGCACTTTATAATAAGTATTTTTTCTACAAGGAGGAAGTTGTAGTAGTAGTGGTCAGGGAGGGATAGTAATGGTAGTTTTTATCAAGGAAAATTGGGAGGATTTCTTTGTCTTATTGTTGGTGCTACCTTACTCTCCTCAATGATTTGTTTATACAAACTAATATGACTGCGTGCAATATTATACCATTTTAGCTTTTCTTTAAATAGAATCACATTCTTAGCATAATAGTCATAGTTATTGTTTAGAGTCACCAGAGCTTTGGAAAATTCTATAGGATTTCTTTTTACAGTTATACCTAATCCCATTGCAGAAAATTCCCTAAAGAATTCGAGATCAGCAGCTATGAATGGTAATCCATGTGCCAATCCATCAAACATAACACCCGACCCTGAGCTCACTTTATATGGTAAAATTACAGCGTCTGCTGCGTAAAACAAAAGCGAAAGATCACTATCTTTTAAAAATCCCTTATGTAAATCAATTATTTCCTTTTCGTGAATAGCAGATATCTTTGGAATGTAATTTTCCGTATTATAATAATTCTTGGAAGAATTCATTACTATTGTCCAATTCAAGGGTATAACCATTTTGTCTAATATGTCCCATCCTTTAGTATTAGTTCTAAATCCTAAGGCCAAAATTATTCTTTTTTTCTGTGAAAGAGAAAATTTGGTTCGGGCTTTTCCTTTAAGAGTAGCATCATAAGTTATTATTGGTTCAGAACCATGATAAATTATATCGCCTCCGCCTATTTTGTCTTTCATATATTGTGAAAAAACTATTCCTCTTTTACTTTTGATTATTTTGTCTTTGTTTAAATTGTTAAAAGATTTAAAGTTTAAAAAATGTGTCCAGTATTTAAGAAGTTTCTCGGCATACCTTTTTACTTTCCACTTTTCATTTTTATTTTTAGTAGGTACAGTATTCATCCATTGTTTAAAATTAAATGCAGTATGAAATGTAGTTACTATTGGTGTTTTACATAAATCATAAAATAAATCCATATTAGTGTTTGTCTTTTTTGGATTTAGTCTATCTAATTTAAGACCATATAACCCATGTTCAAATTGTATGTGTACAATATCTGGTTTTACTTCATTAACTATTTTTAATAATACAGAATAATTCTTAGTATTCTTTGGTGATAGTCCCACAAAATCACCACGTCCATTTTCGTTGGAAAGAACTTGTACTTGGAGACCAAGTTTATTTAATTCACGTGTCAGATTAGATGTATAACGACCAACTCCCCCATTCATAGGAGGGTACTCGGTTGAAACCATCAATATTTTAAGTGGTTTTGCATTATGTACTGACTCTGGTTTTATCGAATTCATCTTATGCTTACCTCATTATTTATAAAATAAAAGAGAATATATTCCATTTTTCTCATCTTTACACATACATAATGGACAAACTACTACTTTAAGATTAGGTATAATCTAACGTTAACAGTATTTATTATCATTTAGATAACAATGTAATTATTAATTTCTCTATTGTTATTTATGATAGTTTTGGAAGATCAATTTGTATGTTTTTGAATGATCTTGTTTTTCAAGAAATTATAATTTCATGATTATTGCCAAAATCAATAGTCTTTGTAATTTATCTTTTTTATAGGTTAAAGGAATTTATAGTAAAAAAAAATAAAAATTAAAAATATATTTAGAATATCAATGTAAAATCTTCCTTGAACAATAGTTAAATTTTTGTTATCTTTCCCTTTTTATCTAGAAATTAGAATAACAATCTTTTTTTACTGTATTCGTTAAATTCTTATGAATTAAAATGAGTGATCTTTCATATAAAAATAATCCAAATGACCTATGTTTTTATTGTTCCCATATATACTCACTTCATTTCTTATACAATAAACACGTTTTTGAAAGCAATGAGCTTAGTGACACTCATTCAGGTTGCAGTTATGTTAATTCCGATGGAAGTACTTGTATTTGTCCGGGGTTTAGGTCGGCAAATACAAATTATAATAATCAATAATGCTAGTATAAACAAATAGTTTAAAGAATTCATATACTGATCCTCTATTCCTAACGATTATATTATTATAATCAATTCTATTTTTATATTGATACAACAATTGGATATAATAATATCCTTCTAAAAATTACTTATAGGATATAGATGATTCAATGGAATGACCATTGTTTCGACTACCGAAGGATAATACAATACAATTATTGACTAAATTAGTGAAAAATATTGATAATTTCGAATTCTAATTGAAAATACAATTGTATCTACTGTAGAGCATTTATTAGAATTTGTTACCTCTAAGCACCACTGTAGAACAAACAGATAGTATTTATTAACAAACATTTTACCTTCATATAATGAATTTGTAACCTCTAATAAATAGATCGATAAATCTAATTTAAAATATAACAATACACTTTCACTACATATTTGAATAATTTACTAATATTACAAGATATGACCTCTAAGGTTTGATATAGTATACTAACAGAAGGATTTTTTAGTTAAAACGTATGAAGAATTAAGTATTAAAAGACTATCCTAATCATCATGTTTATTTAGGTAGAATTTTTTATTAAATGTATGGTTGACCTTATCTACGGTCGAGGAATCACAGACATTTTACGAGAGATGCCCTTTTATTTTAACATCTTCAAAAATATTATTTCTATCAAGATGTTTCATTCAAAGCCCACTATCTATGGGTCTGTAGACGTCAATAATGTGTGTAATTTGCATTGTTCCCATTGTTATTGGTGGCTTAATAGAAAGAATGATGAAAAAGATCTGAGCATTGAAGATTGGAAAAAAATAATAAATGAGAAATTCAAGAAACAACATATCTTTGTAGTTACACTGGTAGGAGGTGAACCTTTACTTAGACCAGATATAATAAAGCTATTTTGTGATGAAATGCCCCGAAGAGTATGTGTAGTTACTAATGGCACTTTTCCTTTAAAAAGATTTGAAGGTCTATATTTTTACTGGGTATCACTTGATGGAACTGAAGAAATACATGATAGTATTAGAGGTCAAGGATCCTATTCAAAGACAAGAAAGAATATATTTAATTATATTGAGAATCAGCCAAAACGTAATGGGAAACCTGCATGGAAAGACATATGGATTACCATGACCATTAATACACAAAATTATCCAACAGCCATTGCTCTTGCACAAGAATGGAAAGGTAAAGTAAATAAAATTGGCTTTCAATTTCATACTCCTTTTATCAAGGATGATCCATTGTGGCTTCCCTTTGGGAAAATACGCAATAATATCGTAGATGATATAATTTCATTGAAGAAATCCTATCCAGATTATGTGGCAAATTCTGAAAATCAAATATCTTTGATGAAAGGTAATTGGGGTGGAATTGGAACAACACCCGTACAATGTCCTTCTTGGGCCATTCTTTCCTTAGATCATATGGGAAGAGTCAAAAAGCCATGTTGTATTGGAAGTGCTACTAGTAAAGGGTTAAAACCCATTTGTGAGCAATGTGGGCTTGGATGCTATTCCATATTGGTTGCACAAGGCATAAAGGGCAATAATTAAACATTCAATGGATATTATAAAATATCCAGTCTCAAATAATTATAATATTAGAACCTAAATCATATATACATAATAATTTTTTTATCAGTAGATATTTGAGTTAATAACTGGATCAATCAATTAATAATACTATATAATTTGCTGATGTCATTTATCGCATATATCACTCAAGTCGCTGAAGCTATAATGCTTCAATTCTCTTCATGTAATTAATAGCAAATAAATCTCTCTACACTATTGCAATTTTATAATTTCATCCCACGTTCCGGATAGAGAAAGCATATAAAATTTGCTATGACTCGCACTTTCTAAATTTATTATATCACCAGCGGAGATTTGAATATGAAATAATTTATTTAAGAATTGTAAAAAACTAGGCCCTGCCACAATACTTTTAGCTTCCTTTTCATAGGGTTTATTATAGTATTTTTCCAAGCCTTCAACTAAACCTATACTACTAATTTCTTCTACTAATTCAACTAAGTCTATAAACTTCGGATTTCTCTTATACACTTTGAGTTTTGCCATTAGAAATATTCTTAAAATATTTGTATTAATCTATAATATAATATTATCTTGCTTTTTATACAATATTTATTTAAACTTACTCCACAGTAATATTCCATCAAAAAATTTCACCTTCAAAAACAAAGAATCCTGACTAATTTAAACTAGAAGAATAAGCTCGATAACGTTTGATTTTTTCGAATTGTGATCCCTGCAATCAACCGTGTTTTTTTTTGTTTATAGCATTTAATTGATATTGTTAAGTTAAGCACAACAAGTATTTGTCCAAATATTATTGTTTGATATGATCTTTTCTCATAGTGAGGAATTTTAAGATATTGACTAAATTGAATAACATATTTTGTTCTTTTAAATTCACTTTGAGATTCGAAATTGAATACTCGCATTTTCCTCAATACTCATTATAATTTCATGAATGTATCATAGTTACTATCTATTAATTAAACTCATACAATTGTAATATGAATGGAAATATTATTATAATTAATTTGTAAAGTTTGAGCTACACTTATTTTTGACTAAATTTAAAAATAGTATTTAAAAATATACAATTTGTTTTTGCTTTAATGAGTATTAAAAATCGCCAAAACCTCCTCCATCAAATCCCTCAAAACCTGCATCACCTCCACTGGAGGTATCCATTTCACTTGCTCCACTATCACTATTATCAGCTGTCCCTGCTGTATCTTCTGCCCCTGCTGTATTCTGATCAACTTGTCCTTCAGTTACTGCACTCTCTGCAGGATTCATTGCCATTCCCATAAATGACATCATAGAAGCAAAAAACATCATATTCATAATTCCTGAAAATAACATCATCGGTATCCACATTCGGTTAGAATCCATGAAACTTTGGACTTGAGATTTATCTCCGGTTTCATATAGCTGTTGGAGACGCTCTGATTTTTCAGATAATTCTTGTTTCTTTGTATTAAGTATTTTAATTCCTGTATCTGCAATATCAAGTTCTATTTTCTTATTACCAAAGAAACCTTTCTTTTCATTCTTGATTAATATTTTTTGGGCAACTAAATCATTGACAATCAGCTCAACTTCATCCTTAGATAGTTTTGTAACTTTCGAAATACTATCTATTTTTTTCATACCTCTAGATACTGCATCTAATACCATAAAGTGATTTGGACTTTCATTGAACTTTCGAGTAGAAGACATATACTATAATTTTGGTAAAAAGACTATTTAAATTAAATGTTGCATTTGCATATATCAATATAATAATGATGAGGAATTAAACAATATAAAATAATTCTAGTAGTCTTCTTTATAATTCCTAATTTGTTGATTTCCCCATGGTCAAGCATGCATTATCTTAACTTAATCTAAGTAAATGTAGTTGCAATTGAGATAGGATATAGTTACTTAAGCATATTTCTATTACAAAAAAACCTCTTTTTTCTTACTTCTATCTTATATTTCATTATTCTCTAGGATTTTAACTTCATGTGTATGAATATAATTGATCCTTATAATTTTTGAATGAATGAGGTATTATGGTCAAGCTTGCAAAGTTGGAGAACTTTGAACGAATTACCATTTCAATATCATTTAACAAGAGAGATACATCACCAAATCTTTTGCTTCCATCTAGCTCGATGTGAACTTCTGCATGCAATGCCATACCTGTGGGGCGAACCAAAATCGATTTTACATTTATTATTTCATCTGTAAATCTTTCCTTGATTAATTTTTTTAGTTTATCTGCAACCTTTGAGTCTTCACATGAATCGACCAATATAAAAGAAGATTTTTTTAATGACAAATACGATACTGAGAATATATACACTGCAATTATCATTCCTCCAATAGCATCCATTTGTGGAACGCCGAATTGTGCAGCGATTAATACACTAAAAAATCCAATTACAGAAGCAGATCCATCCTTTATCGAATTCTTAGCATCTCTCTTAAGAGAAACGAAGTTATATTTATTGGCTATTTTTCTCATTTCGAGAGCTCTATATATTGATATAGAACATGCAGCTGCCAAAACTACCATGGTTAGAAATGGTTGTTCAATTTCCTTTGGATTTATGAAGGCTTGATATGAAGTATAAAATATTATTGCTCCAATTAGTATCATACCAATAGCAGCTATTAAAACAGCAAAACTCTCTACTTTCTGATATCCATATGGAAATTTTTTATTTGGAGGCCTATGAGCCATTCGCAATCCAAGTAAAACTATAAAAGATATCATGGCGTAAGAGAAAGAATCTATACCAACTGCTTTTGCAACTATACTTCCACCCCAATAACCAATTAATAGCTCTGAAATTCCTATAGATAACAATATGATTATAGAAATCTTAGCTATTTTTTGACCAGCAACCAGACCCTCATTAACAATATTTTTGGATTTAGTGTTTTCAGTAAAGGTTAACTTGCTTTTTCTCGGTTGTTCATTTTTTAATTTTTTTGTTGAAGCTATCAGACTATCTTCAGTAACTATACTGTCGATATCTACAGCGTAATGACTGTCCAACTATTTTATTAAGATATTATGGATTTAATAATATTTAAAGCATTATGTTTGTCTACTACATTTTATATAATTTGTTAAACATTATAAAGACTTCTTTATAAGAAGTTGTTTATCCACTAGTAAAATGAGCTTTAATTAACATAGTTTTTTACTTGCTATTTCATTGACAATCATAACCTTCAAGGCGTTTAAATCTAAGGAAATGATGGTGAACAAGTAGTATATTTAAGAATATCCAATAAATTCAAATGTATTTATTTTATTGGACTTTCAGGGTAGAAGATACAATAAATTAATCAAAACATTCCTGAAAATTGAAATAGAGTGAAACCTATAGTTTAGCATATGGGTAAGCAAAAGTCAACAGTCCAAATTCTTTATGTAAATAATATATGTGAATTAAAATTTAATTTTATTTATTATTCTTATTCTTATAAGTTCTTTACTTTATTTTAATGAGATTTTCGCAATTAATGAGAACAATAAAAAGTTAATTCTGAATGCTTCCTCAGGCTTATTCGATAACAACAATAATAATGTCCCTTTTTTAGGACATACATTTTCAAATATAACAAATATTACAAATAATAATCATGACTCTGTATATGGTCAGATCGCTGCAATTGACAATAAAGTGTATGTGGTATGGCAAGAATCAATTACTGATAATTCAAATGAGAAAAACTATGAGGTGTATTTAAAAAAAAAGTGAAGACAGAGGAAATACATTTAGTAAACCCATTAACTTAAGTAACAATACTGGATTTTCCGAACATCCGCAGATTGCAGTATCTAAAAATGGAATCTTTATTGTTTGGGTAGATAATACTAACTCTAAGAATACTGAAATTATGTTTACAAAAAGTTTGGATAATGGTACTACATTTGGCGAAGTAAGAAATTTAAGCAATAACTCAAAAAATTCTAATAATCAGGAAATATCAGTCTCTGATGAAAATGTGTATGTGGTATGGCAAGATACTGATTCTCTTAGTAACAAAAAAAATCTATCAGATAAAAAAATTTTATCCAGTATTATATTTAGAGGCAGCACTGATAATGGAAACACATTCGATGATGAAATAGAAATAGTAGATAATACCTATGACTCATATCCCAAGGTTAACTCATATCAGAATTATGTATATGTTGTTTGGAATAGTGAAAATAAAGGTAGCTCTAAAGATTATAAAAATACTGGCTTATTTTTTATAAGTTCTGATAATGGAAAAAATTTTGATAATAGCATCAGACTAGTAGATAATAATTTTGGAGAATCACAAATATCAGTTCTTAAAGACGAATTAGTTATAGTTTGGGGAGGATTACATGCAAAAAATATCAATGATATATATTTTGTCAAAAGCAACGACAATGGTGCTACTTTCACTGATCCATCTATAATTCTACAAAAAGTTACTAAACCAAAAGATAACAGTTATTCTAATCGAATCAATAATCCTTCCAATGTAGAGATAGCCAACAATGACTATTCATATACAGTATGGCAAGATATAATTTCACAAGAAAATCAAGACATATTCCTAACTAACATCAAACAGAGTATACAAGCAAATAAAATAATAAATTTAAGTAATAATTCAGGTATTTCCGAGTGTCCTTCTATAGCTATTTCTAATAACAATATCTATGTAATATGGGAAGATTTTACACCGGGTAATCATGAAATACTATTTACTAAAGGAATAATTAATAATAACAACAGATAGAAAAGATATTAGTTTTGCGCAAGATTAAGCAGCATCATTTTTTATAAAACTTTAATTTTTTCTTAACAAGACAACAAATTTACTTAACAATTAAGTATCTTGTAAAATCAATTCTTTAATTGTAACCAATTTGATTAATTTACCTTTTGGATTCTTTTTTATTTCTCTCCATGTAGTTATAGGTAAGAGTATATGAACTAATGAGCAGGTTTCCATAATAATTAATTCATTTGTAATGAGTTCTATAAGATTTTCTAAAATAGGATTATGTCCAACTAACAAAACCATATTAATGTTATTGGATATTTTACTAATTATATTTATGTAATGTTTTGCATTGGTTTTATATAGCAATTCTGATAGAAGAATATCCTTATTATAACCAATAGATTCTGCTAATAAGTTAGAAGTATCTTTAGCTCTCTTAGCAGAAGAACTAATAATCAAGCTAGGAATTAATTTGTTATTTTTTAGGAACTTACTCATTTTATAGACATCATATTTGCCACTATCACTTAGGGGCCTCATACCATCAGAAATTGAAGCATTATTATCGCTTGTTTTAGCATGACGAAGAAGTAATAAGCTCTTCATGTATCTTCTTTTTTTATAATTAGATAAATTTCTATCTAAAAATTAATATATTCTTTTACAAATAATATAAAAATATTGATTAGATTTGAAATAATGTAACAAATCATATTTAATTGGCTTTGCTTCTTCTACTGATGAAATATATTTACCTTGGAAATATGTATCCAGGAAATAAAATTTTTATTGGATGTCTAAATGCCGGATGAATCATTACTAACTCTCCTTTATTTAAACGAACAATATTTGTCTTAGTAGTATCATCAATTATAGAATAAGGTTCTGAAGATAATTCCGATCGTCCTATTTTAGCCGTGACATGTAATCCTATATTCTCTTGTAGTCTTGTATCAGTTTGACTTTTAAATTGCTGTGCAGAAAATAAAATAGTCCCTCGAGATCTTCCTGCTATTACTGTTTTCATTATTTGCTCAGGAATTGCATCAATTTTTTCCCTGAGAGTTTTAGGAATGAATCTATTAATTTCATCTATGAATATTATAATATAGTGAGGTTTTCTCCTTTCTTCAAGTTTTATAGTGTTCTTATCTATACTGTTATCTTCATTATCGTCTTCAAAATTATAATAACTTGCAGAATATATTTCATCAATACTTTTCATCACATCACCCACAATAAATGCTTGTTCTTCTACAGAAGAGATTTTTGCTATATCCACTACAAAGACTTCACCAGCTTTAAGGTTTCTAACTTTCTTTCCCAGATAGACACTTGTAATTTTTTTATCTATAAACATAGATGATTTTCTGAATCTTTGCAACTGCCCCAAAAATCTAATAAGGGAGGATTTATGACTAACTATGAAGTCTGGATATCCTATAAAATTAGATAGTTCTGTCCAATTTTGTATCTCCTTTCCAGAACTATCAGTCATCGGCCATGATTCAGAAATATAGTCAATTATTGAGGAGAGATTATAATGTTGATCATAGATTTCAGAAAATAATAAATCCAATCTATCGTATATATCTTTTAGCTCATAAGAAAATGTTTGATAGTTTTTCGGAATATAAATGGAATTAGGTTTCCCATCTTTTCCTCGTGGAAGAAAATACGTGACATTTTCAAATGGCTCTATTTTTAGATCGAGTAATTTATAGTCATTATTAGTTGTTTCTTCTATGTTTCCTTGTAATTCGTGAATATGTAGTAAATCTTCTTCTTTAGTATTAAAAATAATTAAGGAAATATCTTCTGATTTTTTAATAGTCTGATAAGCAGAAAATAAAAGAAATAAAAGATAGCTAGTTTTTTTGTTTCCTGATATTCCGGAGGCGTTTACATGGGCGGTATCTGGACCAATAATATAGGAATAATCTAAAGAAACTGGAACTTTTAAACCATTTGTAGTTTTTATTATTCCTGCTGGTATAGGGTTTTCCATCTCTGGAATTCCAAGAGCAAACATTATTTCTTTGGAATCAGCAAATCTCACTGGGTTATTTGCACCAACAGGAAAGTTAACTGAAAGTAAATCTGGATTACCTTTTATTTGTGCATATGTATTCCCCATTATTGCTACTCTCGCTACTATTACTACTTTTTCGGTATTAACATCATCCATGGATGAATTGGATTTATTTTTTTGTAGGCTGTCATGCTCTTTACTTTTATTAAAGTTATTATTATAAGAAACCATCTCTTGATTAGAAAGAAAAGTCGATTGTACTTCTTTTACAATTCCTATAGTTGTAGTTTGATGTAGATTATTTACAGAAACAAAGTCAAAAGAATTAACAATCATATTAGCATTGATAATAAACCAGAATTCATCTATTGTATTTGGAAATCTTTCAGAAACAATTGACTTACCTAGTTCAAGATTATTAAACAAAGAAGCCTTATCTTTTCGCTTTTCAACTCTTTTATTGTAAATGATGGTTATTTTTTTTTTGTCTTGTTTTTCCTCTTCTTCATTAAAAGAGTATGTACTAAATTGAAAATAACTATTACTGTTTTAATCTAAAGTAAGTTGAAGCGAAGTTATCATCTGAAAAAAAACTTTTACAAATCAGTAAATACTATTTTTAACGTGCGGTTAATAAAATGAAAGATAGTATATTTTACTTTTTTAAATCGTAAACTTTATTCTGTTATGACATTGAAAAATATGAGATTGGTAACAAACAATATAAAATATCGCAGATCATTTATCGGTTCATATATAAATAACTAACAATTGTTCCAACCAACGTAAAGGATCCGATTAATGCAGCAATAAATACGGTATCTGCTACTGAAGCTAGTGGTTCACCTATCACTGCTACGAATATTGAATAAACAAGGATAATAAATCCAATTAAAGCAAATAAACCTAAAATTATGGATTTAACACCATTGTTATCTTTTTGATCTCCAAAGGAAAAAGTTTTTCTAAGCACATTTTTTCCTTCTTTGCCTGCTTCTGTTAAAGATCCTGTTATTTTTCCAGATATTTTGTCCTTTACCGGTTCATTTTCGAGTCTTTCTTGTTCATTAATATCTTTTGTTTTAGGGCTAACCTCCGCTGCCTGGTCTATTTTACTAGATGTTTCGCTAGAGGTATCTATTTCCTTATAATCATCAGAAATTGTTGATTTATCTGACATATCAAATACTAATACATTTGAAGTATAAAAGGTGATTCTATAATTATGCAAATATAAAGAAACTTTTTATTATCAAATTCTTGTTTTTTCTTGTTGTAGTTCTGTTTCCTATCCATTTAATGTCTATTCTTTTGCTTCTGGTAAATGAATTAACTTTTGTTAGTAAAGGAAGAGTTGTTATATTTTGCCTATTATATTAAAATACAACCATAACAATTTTTGGAAAAGTTGGTTCAAATAAAAATTAAATCATAGATTAGACTTTTAAGTCAATTATATATCAAGAGTAACTTTTGCTCTTCCACTAACTCTAAATTTAAGTATTAGCATTAGAATATATTTTCGATATTTCTCAATTATAATTCTAGAACCCTATTTTGCCATGTAAGTAATTAGATCTGATGAATTTCAAAAGTATCGATCGATAAAAAATACTTATTTACGCCATTATCAGTAATTTAGATTTTTTTTCTGATAAAAGCGAATTAACTTTACTTCTAAGATCACTCAAGAGAATTGGTTTATAGATTACAATCTTTTCAATTTCAGCAATACTTTTTTTAAGGTGTTGGATGTATTCTTTATCTGCAGTGATAAAGCAAAATGATAGATTTGGATCTATATTTCTTAATTTCTGATATAATAGCATACCAGACATCTTCGGCATTTTCAAATCAAGAAGAATTAAATCAAATGTATTTTTTCTAAATGCATAGATTGCATCCACAGGATCTGTATAAGCATTAACCTTATATCCATCATGTTCTAAAAATAATTTGAATAAATTATTAATATCCAGATCGTCATCTATTATTAGTATTCTTCTCTTTGACATTTTAGTATCCCAGCACTTATCAAAGGTCAATATCCTATATCAATATTAAGGAAACTTTTGTTGTGTATTTATTGTATTTAATGCTTAATAGATAAAAAAAGCAAATTAAAAATTACTATAGAATCTTGACAAATGCATTTATTGCTGAACCAACAAATTTTGGCCTTATTTTTTGACATGTTTTTTATTTTTCAAAAGTTATAGTTAGAAATTGGTATTTATTTGGTCACATTTTTGGGTTATACTGTATGACAACTTTAGCTGTTTTATATAGATATAATAAACAGAAGGTTCAATTTATTAAAATCACAATTTGTTTAATTTTATAAGTAATGGCGAGTTAATAAAAGGCTAAATGAGTGTATATAATTTATGTATCTTATATAATTATACATGTCAACTAAATTTCATGACAGAAAAGAGGCAGGATTATTGCTTGCTGAAAGACTAAAAGTATATAATAGAAATACCTTTGGCTCAGAAGAAGAAGAAACAAAAAAAGAATCTTTTATTGTTATGGCCATTCCTCGTGGAGGTGTTATTTTAGGTGATATAATTGCGTCAGAACTCAATATAGGAATGGATATCATTATATGTAAAAAAATTGGAGCACAAAATAATCCTGAACTTGCAATTGGTGCCGTAATGGCTGATGGAAGCTATATCATCAATGATGAGATAGTTAACAGAATTAATACGTCGCCGGAATATATCTCTAAACAAGTAGAAATACAAAAAAAAGAGATTGAACGTCGATTAATAGAATTTAGAGGTAATAAAGAATATAATAATAATAATAATAATAATAAACTAAAAGACAAAGTAGTCATATTGGTAGATGATGGCATTGCAACTGGAGCAACAATGCTTGCTGCTGTTAAATGGTTAAAAGAAAAACATTATTGTAAAAGATTGATTGTTGCTGTACCTGTAGCACCACTAGAAAGCAGTATATTAGAAAAACTGAATCAAATTGCAGATAAAGTAATTGTTATTTTTACTCCATATGACTTTGCTGCAGTAGGTCAGTTCTATGAACACTTTGATCAAGTAAGTGACAAAGAGGTTAAAGAAATTATGAATAAATATGGTTTTAATTCACCACAGGTAACTTAACTTAACTTAACT
>Ga0126306_10001029_pt1 | contig 14458 bp, 13 predicted proteins | sample Plot27_FD_92592 | JGI IMG/M metagenome (GOLD analysis project Ga0126306, IMG submission 92592) | Serpentine soil microbial communities from UC McLaughlin Reserve, CA, USA - Plot27 | ecosystem: Environmental > Terrestrial > Soil > Grasslands | place: USA: UC McLaughlin Reserve, Lake County...
AGGGGAGGCCATCGAAAGCGAGCGGGAGAGAACGATGCGCTCCCGTGTGCGACCACCGAGAAGGGTGTGGACCGGCGTGTTCAGCGCCTTGCCGGCGATGTCGTAAAGCGCCATTTCGACGGCGGCTCGCGCCGGCCACGCGCCCTCGAACGGCGTATCCATCTTCTTCAGACAGCGATTGATTGCCAGCGGGTCTTCGCCGGTGAGCGCGCCCCGGAATGCACACTCCACGAACGCACACTGCACCCCGCTCGCACCGTCCCAGAGCGTCGAAATTTCGCCGTACCCTTCGATCCCCTCATCGGTCCTGACGATGACAATGCCGTATTCGTAGGTGGCGAACCGGCCAAGTGCACTGTTGAAGCCCTGCGATGGGACGGAGATCGGAATCGCCTCGATGTCGGTGATCCGCAAGCGTAAGCTCCCGTTCATTGTCAGAAGTCCCGCGCGATTGCGATTAGCGCGGCTGCGAGATGATCCCGGTGCAGAGTTGGGCGTAGACCTGCGCTGCGGTGAAGAGATCGGAGATTGGGATGCTTTCGTCCGGGATGGTGTTCCAGTCGCCGGGTCCATAGAGCGCCGTTGGGATGCCGTGCCGGATCATATCGGCGGCGTCGGTGATGAACGCACCGGATGGCAGTCCGCTAGTCACCTCTGGCGCCGTCCCCACCACCTCGGCATGCGCGGCGATCAGACTCTGCACCACCGGATCGTTGACCGGAATTTGGTACGGCCATTGATGGGCGAATGTGCGAACATCGCCACTGAGCCCTGGCGTCTCGGCGCAAACGCCGGCGATGATGCGACGTACGTCTGCTTTCATTCCGTCGACCGTCATACTCGGTAGATACCGAACGTCGCCGCGCGCCACGCAGGACTCCGCGGTCATCGACGTGAACGCGCCCCCAGAGATCATCCCGACGACTGCCCGCGGCAGATGCGGATAGCGCCCGTCTGGCTCGAATGTGAGCGCCTCCGGAGTGAAGCGGCGCAGAATTTCCATCATCCCAGTAATGGCGTTGACGCCCTCTTCCAGTCGGCTCTGGTGGCGTGGAACGCCACTCGTCGTCATCTCCCAGGCCCAGGCCCCGCCATGAAAGAGTTGTACCTTGAGGTCGGTTGGTTCCCCGCAAATTCCGGCGTCGATCCGCCACGCATTCTGCTCGAGAAAAAACTTTGTTCCGACGCCGGTAGTGTCGTGGTGCATGACCACAGTTACGATGACGTCGCCATTTGCCTCGGGATCGACCTGAGCCGCAGCGGCCGCCCCAGCGATGAGTGAGGCAACGCCCCCTTTCATGTCCTGCAAACCACCGCCGAAGAGGAGATCGCCGGCGATCCAGGGATCGTAAGGATCGCGGCTCCACTCCCCGAATGGCTCCGGGATATCGAGGTGCCCGTTGAACATGAAACTCTTGTAGGCCGCATTGCCACGGCGGATGGCGACGACGTTAGGGCGATCTTGCACGACGTCCTGCAGCTCGACCTCAAACCCCAGCTCGCGCAGGCGCCGCGCGACGTAGACAGCGAGAGGCTTCTCACCACCAAGCGGACTGGGAATCCGGCAGATTCCCTGCGCGAGATCGACGACTACGTCGGACTCAACCAGACGACACACGTCAATGGCCACGACGTTGCTCCTTGCTCGATTGACCCTGGCTGCAACCGAGGCTAGCATGGCCTCAGAGTGAACACAAGAGCGCGGCCAGTGGAAAGCGCGAACATTCGTGTGACGGGTGGCCGGGTCGTTTTCCAAGCTGTTTGCCGTCGTCCATCGCGCATGGATCGGGACGGGTCTGGCGTACTCGGTCGGGAAAATTCGGTACGGCTGACCGCCAGACGCCTTTGACCAGGTGCTGGCTTGTCCGAACGCCCTGGAGGGAATGGTGGGGGACGTGACGCAAGCGGAGGCGGAACAGGACCAGCTCCTCAGCATCCTGCGGGATGAGCTCTACGTCGCCGTGGTGTCGGACGTGCTCGACGCTGGCGGACTCCTCGAACAGGCAATGGACGCTCGGCTTCGACCCTTAGCGCCGGGAATGCGGCTGGTCGGCCGGGCTCACACAGTGATGACCGCCGATGTCTATGTTCGGCCGGAGGAGCCATATGGCCCAGAGATCGAAGCGGTCGACGCTTTACGCCCGGGCGACGTCATGGTGGCCTCGACGAGTCGCTCTGAGCGGACCTGTTTTTGGGGCGAGCTCCTCTCGACGGCGGCCGTGGCCCGCGGCGCGAGTGGGTGCGCTATCGACGGTCATACTCGAGATGCCCTACGCATCATTGACATGGGGTTTCCGGTCTTCGCTACCGGCTTCCGACCTGTTGACTCCTCGTCGCGCTCGATGGTCGTTGGTCATGGCAGCCCAGTCGAGGTTGGCGGGGTAGTCGTCAACCCAGGTGACATCATCTTCGGGGACTACGACGGTATCGTCGTCATTCCTCCCGACCGCTTGGCGGACGTCGTGACGGCCGCGCACAACAAGGTGACAAGCGAGAACTCGAGCCGTGAGATGCTCCAGGCCGGCGCTACCCTCCGCCAGGTCTACGACCGATATGGCGTGCTCTAGTTGGAGATCAGAAGTCGTGAGCAAAATCACTTTAACACCCTACGGCCCGTTCACCCTTTAGGCCCATCACCGAGAGAGTCAGATCCGCGTGATTGTCGACGTCCACACGCACACGCCTCGCCACCGTTCGCCGCTCACCCCCGGCGCGACCGCCAACACCACCTGGAGGCCCGATCAGACACGCCTGACCTCGTTGACCTGGGATGAGCAGATGGCGGCGCTCGAGGCCGTCGATCGCGCGATCGTCTTCAACATCGCCGCTGATCCTCGCCGTCCCGGCGAGGAGTGGGATCTCATGTATGCGACGCCCACGGTGAACGACGACACCGCATCTTTCGTCCAGGCGCGCCCCGCGAAGCTGATCGGGTTCCTCACGGTTCACCCCCACGATCCACGGGCACTCGACGAGATCGAGCGAGCAACGAGCGATCTCGGGTTGCGCGGGATCAAGCTGGGGCCGAACTACCAGAACGTCGATCCGCTGAGCGAGGAAGCCTTTCGGGTCTTCCGGCGTGCAGAGGAATTGGGGTTACCGATCTTGCTCCATCAGGGAACCTCCCCGAACCAGTTCGCGGACCTCGATTTCGCCCACCCCCGGCACATCGATCGCGTTGCCATGGCATTCCCGAACCTGCGCATGATCTTGGCGCATATGGGGCATCCGTGGCAGGTCGATTGCATCGCGGTCATCCGAAAACACCCCCATGTCTACGCAGACATTTCGGCGCAGTTCTACCGGCCATGGTCCTACTACAATGCCTTCCGGCTGGCGAGTGAGTGGGGAACTACCGAAAAGCTGCTTTTTGGCTCGGATCTGCCAATTGCCACGCCACAAGAAACCATGGACGCCCTCTGGCGGGTCAATGACCTTACCGCGGGCACCCACCTGCCGCGTGTCCCTGAAGCCGAGCTCGAAGGGATTCTCCACCGCGACAGCCTTGCGCTGCTCGGCCTCGAGGATCGGTGATCGGTAGATGCGGGATCAATCCCGGAGTCGGCAATCTTGTTGTCTCTCGAGGTGGAGGTGATGAAGCGCGACGTATGCGAACGCACAACTAGTCCTTTTTCTCGACATTTGTGCGAGTGGGCATCTGTAATATCCACAATCTCTTATCTGAAGTGGTTGCGAGTTGGCGGCTACCTTCATTCTGGATCACGCGAGGGCTGTCCAATTCATGCGCATTGAAGCGACGATGACCGATGTGAGAGTGGGGGAGGACGAGAGTCATCGAGCACTGTATGACGCTGTCCTCTCGGGTGACCCGGCGCGTGCGTGGGTCGCGATGAGGAAGCACCTGGAAGTGGCTCAGGACCTCGAGGAGCGAGTTTCGTGCATCACGCGTCTAGGCCGACGAGAAGCAACCCACTCCTGCTATTGACACGCGGATACCCCACGGATAGGGTAAGGTCAACAGGTCACACCAGTTCATTCGTTCCCGAGAAGCTGATTCATTCAGATCCTCATTAAACCGCGCTTGGACAGAAACAGGAAACTGGATCGAGGTCCGACGTTTCACCGGTCTGACCTGCCCCTTCACTAAACCGAAGTTGGCCGTGGGCCAGTCGATTACCGAATTCTCCGTCGCTGGAGTACTTGCGGCACTACCTGGGAAGGGAAATGGGGACCATAGCGGAGCCAGTGATCAATCGCCAGCGCTTGCTCGACCTTGCCTCGGATTTGATCCGAATCCCAAGCGAGAACCCGCCTGGAAACGAAGCAGCGATTGGGGACTATCTTGCCTCCTATTTCCGGCAGCTCGGGATCGAGCCCGTCGTTCAGAATATGGCTCCCGGCAGACCGAATATCCTCGTCCGCCTCGAAGGGCAACAGCCCGGACCACATCTGATTTTCAACGGTCATACCGACGTCGTGCCCCCTGGCACCGGCTGGACGGTCGAGCCCTATGGGGCAGAAGTGCGAGACGGCCGACTCTATGGTCGCGGCTCCGCCGATATGAAAGGCGGGGTTGCGGCAATGATCGAGGCGGCCGTCACTGTGTATCAAACGACCTCCTTCCGCGGCGCGATCACCCTTGCCATGGTTGCGGATGAAGAGGAGGGAGGTGGAGGTACGCGTTATGCGGTCCAGCACGGTCTCCGCGGGGACTGGGCGATCATCCCGGAACCGACAGATCTCAGGCCAGTCATCGCGCACAAGGGCGACTTCAATTTCTACATCAACGTGCACGGTGTGGCTGCACATGGGAGCGTGCCAGAACGTGGGGTTAATGCCATCTACGGCGCAGGCCGGCTGCTAACAGAAATACAGGACCTGAACCAGCGGTTATCCACACGATCTCACCCTCTCGTTGGGCATCCAACCGTGTCTGTGGGCACAATCAAAGGGGGAGAAATTACGTGCATGGTGCCTGCAGAGTGCCACGTCGCCGTCGACCGTCGCCTTATTCCAGGCGAGCGACCGAATGCCGTCATTGCAGAAATGGAGGCTCTGCTTGACGATCTCTCGCGTGACGACGTTCAGTTCAAAGCGAATATGAGCGTTCCAATTCAGGTCCTACCCATGGAAGTCCCCGCCGATCTGCCAGTGGTGGTGGCTCTGCGGAATGCGACGCGACACATCATCGGAGAGGATCCCGGCTTCTCTGGATGGTCGGCGACCTGCGATGCCAGCATTCTGGTACAGGATGGCAATACGCCAGCTGTCATCTTTGGACCGGGCAGCATCGAGCATGCTGCTCACCGTCCAGACGAATCGGTCAACATCACCGAATTGGAGAATTGTGCAGAAATCTACGTCCTGACCATCCAGGAGCTCCTCGGTTAGTCAGCCTGAGGAGGTCGGTCGGCATGCGGCCGCAACGTGGAGGTAGACATGTCCGTCGTCGACAAGAAGGATCTGCACTTTAGTCTTGAGGAATATCACGACCGGCTCTCCAATCTCCGCGCTGCCATGGAAGCACGAGGTGTGGATGTCCTCCTCAGCTACACCCCCGAAAATATCTACTACCTCAGTGGCTATGAGACGCCGGGCTACTACACCTATCAGTGCGCGATCGTCCCGCTCGTGACCGAACCGATCATGTTCACGCGATACCTCGAGGAGACGAACGTCCGGGGACTTTCGTGGATCGACACCCGCGCCTACTACGACGACAACCAGGACCCGGTTGCGGAGACGATTCGGACGTTACGGGATCATGGACTTGCCGAAAAGACGATCGGAGTTGAAGAGCAGTCATGGTTCCTCACGGTTGCGGACTATCGTCGGCTGCAGGAAGGGCTTCCGAATGCCACGTTCATCGACGCTTCCGGCACGGTTGATCAGCTGCGGCTGATCAAGTCGGATCAAGAAATCACCTACATCCGGCAGGCTGCGGCAGCCTGTGATGAAGGGATGCGCCGCGCCATCGACGTGGCTGCTGGTGGCAAGACCGAGAATGACCTTGCGCTCGCGATGTATGCCGGAGCGTTGGAGCACGGCAGCGAATACATGTCGCTGCCACCGTTCGTCGCCTCGGGTTATCGTTCGGCGCTCGCCCACGCTACCTGGTCGGGCCGTGAACTCGTGAAAGGAGAGGTTGTCTTTCTCGAACATGCGGGCGTCATCCATCGTTACAGTGCGGCCCTCATTCGGACCCTCTCCGTTGGCGAGCCGTCTGACCAGATCAAGCGAATGGACGCCGCCGCCAGAGCGGGGTTGCGCGCTGCAATTGCGACTGCCGCGCCGGGGGTTCCGGCCAATCAAGTTGATCGGGCTTGTCGCGGCGCCATTCGGGACCTCGATTTCGGGGACTATTTCCGCCATCGTACCGGCTACTCGATTGGCATCAACTTCCCCCCGGACTGGGGAGAGGGGCACATCATGAGCATCAAGGAGACGGAGTCGCGTCCGCTCCAGGCCGGGATGACCTTCCACTTTGTGCCTGGCCTTTTTGACTACGGCCATGCGGCCGTCGGGTGTAGTCAGACAGTTCTGATCACCGACGGCGGGTGTGAACCGTTGAGCACGATTCCGGAACAACTGTTCGTGGTCTGAAACCGGAGGGCATCCTCCGGATGAGACATCCGGTCGTATTGGAAACAGGGAGGAAGGACCGTGAAAACCAGCGCCCACGTTGACGACCTGTTTGAAGAACTGGCTCAGAGGCGTATCTCGCGCCGAGAACTGGGTAAGCGTCTGGCTGCTCTTGGTCTCAGCAGCACGGCCATCGCCGCCGCACTTGCATCTCCGGATATCAATCGAGGCGCGGTTTCCGCCCAGGACAAGCCCTTCAGCGGGCAGACCATCCGCGTTCAGTTCTGGTCGGGTCCAGAGGGCGACAACATCCAGCGCAACGTGGTTGATCCGTTCGTCGAAGAGACTGGCGCGCAGGTGATCGTCGAGTACGGATTTACCTCAGGCTCGATTGCCAAAGTCCGCGCGCAAGCGGCCGACCCTCAGCTTGACGTGGTGCTGATGGACGACATCGGGGTGCTGACGGTCGTGCCAGAGAATCTGTTGCAATCACTCGATCTGGCGAAGATTCCGAATGCCGCCAACGTGGATGAGCGATTCATCGTCGCAGACGGCAAAGGCATCGGATTCTTCACCTACGTCGACACCCTCCTGTACAACACGGCTGCCTATCCATCGCCGCCAACAACGTGGCGGGATCTCTGGGCCGAGGACCTGCGTAACAAGGCGTCGATGCCGACGTCGAACCAGACGCCGGCACTGCACATGGTGATCGCGGCGGCCATCCTTGCCGGGGGCGACCAACATAACCCGGATCCCGGGTTCGCCCTCCTCGAGGAATTGCGCCCCAACGTTCGTGTCCTCGCCGAAAACACCTCGCAGATCGCCGAACTGATGAAGACCGGGGATGTCGAACTGCTCAGCTGGACGAGTTACATCTTCCGGGACTACATGCAGCAGGGGTACCCGATCGAGAATACCTTCTCGCTCAAAGAAGGGGTCTTTGCCACGCCCGCCTGTGCCGCTATTCCCGAAGGGCATCCCGGTCCGCAGGAGGTGGCCGAGGCATTCGTCAACAAGTGCCTGGAGCCGAAGGCCCAGGAAGGCATGGCCGAGGGGCTCTGGTTCGGGCCGACGAATAGCGAGGCGGTCATTCCGCCTGAGACCGCCAAGCGTGTGATCACCTTCGACGATCTCGACAACACCATCCCCGTTGATCTCGAGCATTTGTTGAGTGTGCGGGAGGATTGGATTACCCGCTACGAACGCGCGCTGGTCGGCTAACACGCGCCGCAGGGGGTGGCCCGGATGGGGCTGCCCCCTATCCCGTGGGAGATCACCCTGTCCTCCGAGGCCCTCCCCCTTTCATCACCAACACCAGGATCGCCATCACGACGACCGCGATCTCCGGCGACGCGTCGCGCCCGCCGCTGGCTGACCGCTTACGCGCTGCTGCTCCCGGGCGCGTTCTTTCTGGCGTTTCTCGTCATGTCGGTCATTATGCTGGCCCGATTCAGTCTCAACGGTTGGGACCCTGGGCTCGGCATGTACCCAAGCCTGACGCTGTCGAATTACGGGGACTTCATTAGTGATTCGTACTTCCGCGGCATCTTCCTCAAGACACTGAGGCTGGCCCTGGTAGTGACGCTCATTGCCCTCGTGCTCGGCTACCCGTACGCCTACTTTCTGGCCATGTCTCGTGGTCCGGTGCGGAACCTGCTCCTGCTCATCGTCATCGTGCCGCTCTTGATCGACGTTCTCGTGCGCGCGTATGGCTGGCTCATCTTGCTTGGAGACCGGGGGCTTATCAACCAGAGCTTGATCTCGCTTGGCGTGCGCGATGAGCCGTTCTACATGCTCTACACGGAAACCTCGGTCGTCATCGAGCTCATCCACGAGATCCTGCCGTTCATGGTCTTGCCGATCGCGGCGGTGCTCGAGAAGATCGACCCGTCCTTGAGGGAGGCTGGACAGAATCTAGGGGCAAGCAAGTTCCAGACGTTCCTCCGGATCACCCTGCCGATGAGCCTGCCCGGAATTCTGGCCGGCACGCTCCTCTGCTTTGCCCTCAGTGCTAGCGCCTTTGTCGCGCCGCTCGTGCTTGGAGGTGGCAAGGTGATGGTTATGAGCTTGCTCATCCGGACCCAGATGTCGGTGCTCCTCAACTGGCCATTCGCAGCCGCCGAATCGATCATTCTCGTTGCCCTCACGCTGATCATCCTCTACTTCTATATCCGCGCCTCGCGCATGGGACTCAATTGGCGGCAACGTGACTAGCCGGACGGTGACGACAGCAGCAGCTGTGGAGCGAACGTCGCCGGTGCGCAAGAGCCGGCGTAGTCGTCTCGACTTCGGCGGCGTCCTGCTGCGCATCTACGTGGCCCTGGTCGGAGTGTTTCTCCTCTCGCCAATCTTCATCATCTTCCTGACCTCCTTCACCGCGTCGGAGAGCGTGGAGTTCCCACCTCGCGGGGTGTCACTGATGTGGTATGAGCGGCTCGTCGACCACCTCGCCGGGAGGAGCGGGACGAAGCCCGGACTATCGAACTCGATCCTAGTCAGCGCCCAGATTGGGCTCGTTGTGGCGATTATCGCGGTGGTGGTAGGGGTCCTCGTGGCCTACGCTCTGCACAAATACGTCTTCCCCGGCAAGGAGGTTTTTCGCAACGTCTTCCTGCTGCCACTCATGTTTCCCCAGCTCGTCATCGGGGTGGGGCTGTTGCTGGTCTTTAGCGAGTACCGGTGGTTCGGATTTTTCGAGCGCCTGGTCCTAGGCCATGTGATTCTGACGATTCCCTTTGTCGTGCTCACGGTGGGAGCCAGCCTGGAGGTCTATGAAGAGCAACTGGAAGAGGCGGCGATGGGACTTGGGGCGGGCCCGGTCCAGACGTTCTTCCTGGTCACGCTTCCGTTGATTCGGCAAGGCATCATCGCGGGCGCGATCTTCGCCTTCGTCACCTCCTTCACCCAGTTCACGGTCACCTTCTTCCTCTACTCAGGGGCAACCAAGCCGTTGCCGATGTGGGTGTACGAGATTGTGGTGATGAGTCTGGATCCGCTGCTGGCAGTCATTAGCATCCTGCTGATCGCACTCACGGTGGTGGTCGTCGTGGCATTGTCGAAGCTGGTTGATGTCCGACGCTTGTTCGGTGGCCGCTAAAGGCCTGAGAGGGAGGCCAGGCGTGGACGATCTCGCGGTGCGCGCAGACGCGATTACTAAGCGGTTCGACCAAGCCGTCGCGGTCGACCACGTGTCGCTCGATGTCTATCGCGGGGAGTTCCTGTCGTTCCTAGGACCATCCGGTTGCGGCAAGACGACGACGCTGCGGATGATCGCCGGGTTTGAGGAGCCGGATGCAGGAACGATCACAGTCATGGGCGAGGACATGACCGACCGGCCGTCACACAAGCGGAATCTGGGCATGGTCTTTCAAAACTATGCCCTGTTCCCGCACATGACGGTGTTCGACAACGTGGCCTTCGGCCTGAAGATGCGCAAGGTGGGATCGAGCGAGCTCAAGCGGCGGGTGGCGCAGGTCCTGGATCTGGTCCAGCTGACCCAGATGCAGCAGCGTTATCCCCGGCAGCTGAGTGGCGGACAACAACAGCGAGTCGCGCTCGCACGGGCGATCGTCATCGAGCCATACGTGCTCTTACTCGACGAGCCACTCTCCAATCTTGACGCGAAGCTACGCAAGGCGATGCAGACCGAGTTGCGCGATCTGCAGCGGCGGCTCGGCATCACGGCCATCTACGTGACCCACGATCAGGAAGAAGCGATGACGGTCAGCGACCGTATCGTCGTTATGGATCACGGCCAGATCATGCAGATTGGCACCCCGACAGAGGTGTACCGGAAACCGGCGAACGAGTTTGTTGCCGGTTTCATCGGGCAGGTCAACTTCATCCGGGGCCGTCTCGAGCCTGCCCGAGACGAATGGACCTTCATCGGTGATCTTGGGCTCGTCATCCCCGTTCCGGAACATGCGGTGCATGCCGCGGCACGGCGCACGGGGATACCCGTCGAGCTTGCCGTCCGGCCCGAAGCCATTGTGATAACGCCGTGCGCAAACGAAGCGGCAACGGCGGTCAGCCCGAAGGGGATGATCACGCGGGCCGTCTACACCGGTGCCAGCACCACCTACCAAGTCCTCCTCAACGGGGGACAAACCCTGCAAGTTGTGGATCAGGACCGGCCCGGTTCCCGCCGTTGGAGCGAAGGGGACGCGGTGACCGTCGTGTTGGCCCCAGATACGCTGTATGTCGTGCCGGCGGTTGAGTAGCCGCGAAGTCATTTCGCAAGGTGGAAAAGGGCATGGCGGACCGCTGGTTGGTGTGCATGCGATGCGGGAGCGAGTTTGCTTTGAGCCCGTACTTCCTCGGCTGTCCGAACTGTGTCGGGCAGCTTCCGGGAGCGGCTCTTGAGGTTCGCTACGATCTCGATGCGGCAAAGCGTGAGTTGGCAAATGGATCTCTAGACGAATGTCGGACCGATCTCCTCCGCTTCAGCCCGCTGCTGCCAGTCCGATACCCAGAGCAGGCGGTTACGCTGGGAGAAGGGGGAACCCCCCTTATCTCCGTGCGGCGATTCAACAACGCGATTGGGCTCTACAATCTGACATTGAAGAACGAGAGCCAGAATCCAACCTGGTCATACAAAGATCGCTTCAATGCGGTGGCCGTGTCCGTGGCACGGGAGATGGGTTTCGAAAAGATTGCGTCGTCGTCGACTGGGAACCATGGGGCGTCTGCCGCCGCCTACGCCGCTGCGGCCGGCATGCGATGCGCGGTTCTCCTGCCGGATGAAACGCCTGAGCTGCTTCTTGATTTGATTCAGGCTTACGGAGCGCAGGCGATCGTCACCCGATGGCAAGCACGTGGCAGGCTTTTGGAGACACTCGTGCGGGACCACGGCTGGTTTCCGACGTCGACACTCGCACCTATGCCCGTGGGCTCACCATTCGGCATTGAAGGTTACAAGACGATCGCCTTCGAGATGATCTTGGCGTCGCGGCATGCGCCGCTCGAGTTCGTCTTCGTACCGGTGGGCGGCGGTGACGGTCTCTACGGGTTGTTCAAGGGGTGGAGGGAATTCCTGGAGATCGGACTGGCTGACCAAATGCCGAAATTTGTCGCTTGCCAGGCGGCAGGAGCGAACGCGGTTGTGCGTTCAGTGGCGGCGAGGCAGAGCACTATCACCCCGATTGAGGATGCGTGGTCAATAGCGACGTCCGCCCGAGAAGCGACTGCCGGCGATCACGTGCTGTCCGCGATCTATGGGTCGGGTGGGTTTGCCATCGACGTGACCGATGCCGAAATTCGGGACGCCATGAAACTCCTTGCCCGCCATGGCATCGCCGTTGAAGCGGCCTCGGCATTGTCGGTTGCTGGGGCGAAGAAGGCGCTCTCGCACGACCTGATCTCCGAAACCGCGAACGTGGCCGCGCTCCTGACATCGACGGTAATCAAGTGGCCGCAGCATCTCGCGGAGCTCGGCACCCGGCCGGCAACTATTTCCTCGTCGTTCGACGAACTCCGCGAAGTTCTTGTGGTGGAGTGACACCGAGCTAGATCACCAAGGTGATGAGGAGAGGGAGCGTGAACTTTCCACGAGCGGAGTTTGACCAGCGATACGCGCGATTGCGTGAAGCGCTCCTCCGCATTGACGCGGATGCGCTCCTGGTGACCAGCGAGGCAAATTTCAACTACTTCACGGGATTCGTAGCCGTCCACCCATGGGTCAGCTTCAGCCGAAATCTGATCGCGATTCTTCCCCGAGAAGCGCCGCCAGCGTTGGTCGTGCCCGCGTTTCTCGCTGACGAAGCCCGATCTCAGTCTTGGATTGACCGAATCTACTCCACGACCGCTGTGGGCCAGGCGCCGATCAAAACCCTCGCGATGGCCTTCCAGGATCTCGGTTTAGGAACCGGGTCCATTGGCGCTGAACTTGGATATGAGCAACGGCTTGGCGTGAGCGTGCTCGATTTTCGGCTGCTTCAAGAGGCGCTTCCTGATGCACGGTTTGTCGACGCCGCATCGGGCATCTGGTCGTTACGAATGCGAAAATCGCCGGCGGAGGTTGACTGTCTACGGGAGGCGTGCCGGGTCACCGATGCTGCGCTCGTCCGGCTGTTTGGTGAGTTGCAGGTAGAGATGACTGAACGCGATATTGCTCGCCGGCTGGGGCAGCTCTTGCTAGAAGAGGGTGCAGATCGCATCGACTGGATCATGATGACGTCGGGGTGGGGGCAATATCACCGCACATTTGGCCAGCCACGCGACCGCCGCCTCGAGCCGGGTGACATGATCTGGATGGACATCTCTGCGGTCGTGAATGGGTACCGAGCAGACTTTGATCGGGCGGCCGTCGTCGGAGGACCGACACCGGAGCAGGAGAAACTCCAGGAACTCGTGCAGGAGGCGACGATGGCTGGAGTCAGCGCAATCAAGCCAAGAGCGTCCGTGGCTTCTATCGTGAAGGCAGTCGACAATTCCCTCCTGCATGCCGGACTCCAACCCCTCGATTCTGGGCGCATCGGTCACGGGCTAGGGCTCCAGAGTACGGAGCCCCCAGATATCTCGCTTACCGATCCCACGATTCTGGAACCGGGCATGGTGATCACAGTCGAACCCGCCATCATACGCGACCATGGCATCTATCAAATCGAACAGAACGTAGCGGTCACCGCCTCGGGGAGCGACTTGCTTACCCGCACGTCCCATGAGCTGCGCACCATCTAGGTGCGTATCCGGAGTAAACGATCTCGCCGATCGTGACGGAGGCCATGATGCCGCGCAAGATTGAGATCCTGCTTGAGCAGCGAGGAGTACGGGCGATCGCAGACCTGATGGAGGAGGAGGCGCCGAAGACGTGCGACGCCGTCTGGAACGCTCTTCCGAAGTCTGGGCCGGTGTATCACGCGAAGTGGGCGAACAACGAAATCTATATGCTGACGCCTCCGTTTGCGGCCGAGGAACCCGGGCGTGAAAACGCCACCGTCTTCCCCATCCCCGGTGATCTTCTGTATTTTTTCATCTCGCCTGGGGGTCCTGTTTCACCAGACCTACGCGAACAGTGTGCCGCAACCGGGCTCATCGACCTTGCCATCTTCTATGGGCGCAACAACTATCTGCATGGACCTGAGGGCCACATGCCGGGGAATCTGTTCGCCACGATTACGGAAGGACTCAAGGAGTTCGCGGCCGTGTGCCAGGACATGTTCAGGAATGGCATGGTGAACGAGCGACTGACATTCCAACGAGTCGAGGAATAAAGCTTAATCACAAGCTTAGAAAGTGGAGCAAGGAGGCCCGGATCGGCGATTTGCAGCTCTGTAAGGCACGTGTTTGCGGTGGTTGACACGGAGGATGCCCGATGGCGGTGACATCGCTTGATGCGACCCTTCCAGGGTTTGTCCCGCGGGCGAGCCGCGTGGCGGTTACCGCGTGCAACGGCATGGTTGCCAGCGCGCACCCGCTTGCCTCACTGAGTGGGCTGCGGGTGCTGGTGGATGGCGGCAATGCGATCGACGCGGCCGTGGCCACCGCGGCGACGCTGAATGCCGTTGAACCGAACATGTCTGGCGCGCTTGGCGTTGGACAGATGCTGGTCAGAACCGCCAATAACGACGAGGTGATCGCGCTGGACTTCGGGGGACGCAGCCCGGCTGCGGCCACACCGCAGGCGTTCGCCGGGGACAGCGCCATCCCGCAGGACGATCTTCGCTCCGCGCTCGTGCCTGCCAACCTGGGAGGCTGGCTGGCCGCACTGGAGCGCTTCGGATCCATGGACCGTGCTCGGGTATTCCGTGATGTCATCGACTATGCGGAGAACGGATTCCCCTTGACGGACGGGAATGCTGGCTGGATCGCGACGAACCGCGCACGATTGCAGACATTCGAGACCAGCCGCCGCTTCTACGCCAACAACCCGGCTCCGTCGGCCGGGGCTATCTTTCGCCAGCCGCAGCTAGCA
>Ga0126306_10001031_pt1 | contig 14446 bp, 15 predicted proteins | sample Plot27_FD_92592 | JGI IMG/M metagenome (GOLD analysis project Ga0126306, IMG submission 92592) | Serpentine soil microbial communities from UC McLaughlin Reserve, CA, USA - Plot27 | ecosystem: Environmental > Terrestrial > Soil > Grasslands | place: USA: UC McLaughlin Reserve, Lake County...
ACATGGGAGGCGGATAAAGTAACCCAGGATCCCGCCGGGTGTTTTGGTGGGCCTAGGTCAGAGCCACCTCTCCCAGAAGATACCCGCGACTACTACTCGATGCGTCTATCTGGATCACCTCCTCTCGCGTGCTTTCAACTTCGCGAAGTTTACTACCACGCCGGGTATCCAGCAAGGGTGCTCCTCAAGATTGGTCTGCTTCGAGGCGAAGCCTGAGGAGATCTAGGGCCCGGTTCGCGCTGCGCTCGCGGATAGAGTCCCTGGAACGGGCCCAGGCGGTGAGATCGAGCTTCTCTGCGAAGGTGTCTACTAGGTCGGAGATTCCTACGAAGACGAGCCCGACGGGTTTCTCCTCTGTCCCACCGTCGGGACCGGCTATTCCGGTGACCGAGAGCCCGTAGTCGGCGCCGGAGACCCTGCGGGCACCCTCGGCCATCTCGCGCGCTACGGGTTCCGAGACGGCGCCGTGATCCATGATCATCGCGTGCGGCACCCCGAGCAGGCGTTCTTTAGACTCGTTGGAGTAAGTAACGAATCCCTCTGTGAAGTATGCCGAGGAGCCGGGCATGTCCGTAAGGCGCTTGGCGATGAGGCCACCCGTGCAGCTCTCCGCGAGTGCCAGAGTGGCGCCCCGATCCCCGAGCAGGCGTCCGACCGAGCCTTCGAGGGTCTCGTCACCCTCGCCGAAGTAGTAGTCGCTAAGGCGGGTGATGATCTCCTTTTCGACAGGGGCAATCTTCTCCTGTGCCTCCTTATCAGTGGCGGCCCTGGTCGTAATCCGCAGGCGCACCCTGCCCTGGCCAGCCAGTGGGGCGACCGTGGGGTCGGTGGCATCGAGGAACTCCTGGACCTTCTCAGCGAGCGCAGACTCGCCGATGCCGGCGAAGTGGAGGGTCCTGGAGACGATGGAGCCCTCGCTACTGGCCCTGACCAGGGGCTCGAGCGTCGCCTCGAACATGGTCTTCATCTCCGTGGGCACCCCCGGGAGCGTGGCGAACAGCGTCCCCTCCCACTCCACGAGCGCCCCCATCGCCGTGCCGACAGGGTTGGGGATGAGCTCGGTACCCTCGGGAAAGAGGGCCTGCTTGTAGTTGTTCAAGGTCGGCGTGCGGCCGAACCTGGCGAACATGGTGTCCACGTGTTCCCTGGCCTCCTGGTACTCGACCATCTCGCGGCCCGTGAGGGTCGAGATGCAGGCGTTGGTCAGGTCGTCCGAGGTCGGGCCGAGGCCCCCTGTGGTGACCACCAGGTCCGAGCGGGAGGCGGCGTCGCGCAGGGCGGCGACGATCCTCTCCGAGTTGTCCCCGATGGTGGTGTGGCGGTAGATACCCACCCCGAGCTCGGCGAGGCGCTGGCTGATCCAGGCCGTGTTCGTATCCACGAGGTCGCCTAGGAGCATCTCGGTCCCTACGGTAACGATCTCGGCGCTCTTTATGTTCTTCTCATCGCGCACGCGGGTATTCTACAATCCGACGGGTGGAGGACCACGCGAAACATGACACTCTTCTCGGAGAAGCCGAAGCCTTCGCCCGCTCCCGGCTCTCGGATTCGCGTTACGAACATACCCTGAGGGTGGCCGACACCGCCGAGGGTCTGGCGCAGGCCCACGACCTCGATGCGGACAAGGCACGTCTGGCCGCCCTGGTGCACGATTCCGCCCGTGAGATAGGGCCAGATGAATTTTTGAAGCTGGCAGATACCTGGAATCTCCAGGTAGGTGAATCAGAACAGCAGAGCCCGAAGCTCTTGCACGGCCCCGTGGCAGCCGAGCTGGCAAGACGCGAGCTTGGCATCGAGGATGAGGAGGTCCTGGAGGCGGTCAGGGCCCACACGACGGGGAGGCCGGGGATGGGACCACTCGCGCTCGTCCTTTACGTCGCCGACAAGATCGAACCAGCCCGTGACTACCCGAGCGTGGGACGCCTGCGCGATCTGGCCGGGGAGGACCTCCACACGGCGGCCCTGGAATCGTTGCGGCGCGCCATAGCCCACAACGAAGCTCGGGGGAAGACCACACACCCTGCTAGCCTCGAGACGCTAGATTGGCTGGAGGCCGATAGCGCCGCGCAACCCCGGATAGACCAGGAGTAGAGCGTAGAGCGTGAAAGCAAGGGCCACGAGGGCCACGGCCACCTCGACGGCACCGCCGGATCTTACCCCGCCAGGTACCAGCCTGAAAGGTTTCCCTACAGGCCAGAAGAGCGGTACGCCCCTGGTATTGAGCGCGTCGGCGAAGATGTGCGAAGCGTATCCGGCAACGAGGGCGAGGACGAGATCGGGGAACCCTCTCAGAAACAGCCAGACCGTCAGGGAAAAGAGGAGAACCCCGAGCAGTGAATGTGTCATGGTGCGGTGGCCAACGGTCCTGACGAGCACGAAAGACGTCGTCCTCAAAGCCCAGCTCAAAGGCCGGGTAAGGAGGTTGAGCACGGGGTTCTTGAGCCGGCTCAGACCGTTGCCCAGCGTGCTGCGCGGATTGTCGACGTCGGGCAGCCAGGCCGCGGCCACGGCTGCGGGGTAGACGTAGGCGGGAGGGTCGGCCCCTGTAACGAGCGCGGCGCCGGCCAGGGCCGCGACCCCGAAGACGGCGTGGGTAGTAGCGTTCAATCCGGACGCAGTTTAGCAAGAAGGCTTCAGGTTTCAGGTATCAGGCTTCAGGAATTTGTGGCTCGGACCATTGCCTGGAGTGAGTCCCTTGCGAAGCGGTGTTGCAGGTGCCGGGCCAGCGGGTAGCCCAGTTTCGCGAGAAGCTGGTTGGGCCGGGAGAAGGCGTAGAGATCGTAGAAGACGGAGTCGTCTTCGTGATGCCACTCTATGGTGAAGCGCTCCTCTCCTTTCTCGCCATGGTCTGGCAACGTTCCGTAGGCGAAGCCGCGTCTCACGAGGTCGCCTCCGTCTTGCTCGATGGTGTACGAGATCCGGCACGGGTTCAGGGAGTGAAAGCCGTAATGTTTGGCCAGCACCGCGACCGTGGTCCCCACCTCGACCTGAGCACCCTCAGGCACCACCCTCGCCCATCCGAGGTCGGACATCTTCCAGGCGTAAAGGGCGGCGACGGCCCGGTCGAACGTCTCCCTACCCTCGCCTAGCCTGACGCGGTTGTGGTCCACCGCGTAGCCGGTGGGGACTTTCGCGTCCCCACGCGAAGCCCCGACTTCGTCGTAAGAAAAAGGCGCGTCGCGCTGCGCATCGAGGAACCGGGAGATCCGCTGGGTAGACGGCTCGCTAAGCTGGAACAAACCGGTGCTCCGCGTCGCAGAGGAACCTCACGCTAGGACCCGGAGGAGCCGAAGCCGCCTTCCCCACGGCCGTCGGCAGAGGTCTCGAGAACCTCTACCTCGCCGAAGACCGCTGCGGCCGCCCTCAGGAGGACGAGCTGCGCGATCCTGGTCCCAGCCTCGATCCGGAAGGTCTCCTGGCGGTCGTGGTTTATGAGGGGGACCTGGATCTCACCGCGGTAGCCCGAGTCTATGAGGCCAGGCGTGTTCACGAGGGAGATCCCATGCCTCACCGCGAGGCCGCTGCGCGGGAGCACGAGCCCCGCATAACCCTCAGGTATAGCTACAGAGATCCCGGTCCGCACCAGGGCCCGGGAGCCCGGCGCCAGGTCCACCTCCTCGACGGAACGCAGATCATAGCCAGCATCCCCCGCGTGGGCCCGCTCCGGCATCACCGCCGCGGGGTCGAGACGGCAAAAGGGAATGTGCAACGGGCGTTCGGGGCTCATCGGAGCAATGGTAGCATCGGAGGTTTCAGGCTACAGGCTTCAGGTAAGGGTTATTCTGCACGTGACTACAGCGCAATAATGCACCGCCTGAACCGCTGAGGCCTGAAACCTGATACCTGAAGCCTTCTGCTGCTATCCTTTGTTCATGAGTGAGCAGAGAAAACGGTATCTCGTAACTTCGGCGTTGCCTTATGCCAACGGGCCTTTGCACGTGGGGCAGATCTCGGGTGCATACCTGCCTGCCGACGCGTTCGTGCGTTATTTGCGCGCTCGTGGGGAGGATGTAGTCTACGCCTGTGGCACCGACGAGCACGGCGTGCCGATCACGTTGACGGCGGAGCGCGAGGGGAAGGACCCGCAGGAGGTCGTCGACTACTGGTGGGCCCACATGAAGGAGACCTTCGAGCGTTTCGGCATCTCCTTCGATAACTTTTCGCGCACTTCGACGCCGCTTCACGCGAAGAACACCCAGCTCTTCTACCGCAAGCTCAAGGAGGGCGGCTACATCTCGGAGGCGGAGTCCAAGCAGATGTACAGTCCTACGGAGGGCCGCTTCTTGCCCGACCGCTATGTGGAGGGGACCTGTCCGGTGTGCGGCTACAAGGAGGCGCGGGGAGACCAGTGCGACAATTGCGGCTCGTGGTACGAGGCGTACGAGCTGATAGAACCCCACTCCAAGGTCACGGGCGGGCCTGTGGAGGTCAGGGAGACGACGCACCTCTACCTCGACCTCCCCGAGTTCTCCGAGAGGCTGAGGGAATACGTCGCCGGACAGGAGCACTGGCGCGCCTCGGTCAAGAATTTCATCCTCGGCATTATCGACGGGGGTCTCGAGAAGCGGCCCATAACGCGGGACATCGAGTGGGGCGTCCCCGTCCCCGAACCTGGCTTCGAGGACAAGCGCTTCTACGTGTGGTTCGACGCCTGCATCGGCTACGTCTCCTCGACGATGGAGTGGGCCGAGAACATCGGAGAGCCCGACAGGTGGAGGGAGTACTGGCAGGATCCGGAGACGAAGCTCTACCATTTTCTCGCCAAGGACAACACGGTCTTCCACACCCTGATCTGGCCGGCCCAGCTCCTTGGCACCGCCGAGGACGGCGAGGAACCTTTCATCCTCCCCTACGACGTGCCTGCCAACGAGTTTATGAACCTCGAAGTAGTGGTCGACGGGGAGCGGCGGGCGATGCAGATGTCCACCAGCCGCAACCTCGCGGTCTGGCTGCACGAGGCCCTCGACCGCTTCCCCGCCGACCCCTTGCGATTCTACCTGGCCTCGAACCTCCCCGAGACGGGGGATGTGGTGTTCTCCTGGCGGGATTTCCAGAGCAGGGTGAACTCGGATCTGATCGGCAACCTCGGCAACTACGTGAATCGCGTTCTCACTTTTGCAGAGAGGTACTTCGACGGTGAGGTACCTCGCCCCGAGGAACTACCCGAAGACGCCACCGCGGTCCTCGAGGATTTCAAGGAATTGGAGTCGCGCTACGAGGCGAAGATGCTCGCCCCACGCCCGCGTGAGGCGCTCGGAGAACTCCTGGCGATGGGCAGGCGCGCCAACCGTTTCTTCGACGCGTCGGCCCCCTGGAAAACCCGCAAGGAGGACCCGGAGGAGACCCTCCTCACGCTGTATACCTGCTCCGTCCTACTCGGCTCCCTCGCCTATCACGCCGCACCCTACGTACCCGAGGCTATCGGGCGGCTAGAGGAGTTCTTTGACGGCCCCATAGCGCGTGTCTCGGACCTCGAGGAGCTGCCCGAGGGCTACCGCGTCACAGGGGCGAGACCGTTGTTCCGCAGGATCGAAGACGAAGAGATAGCGGCGGCCGAGGGACAACTCTCCATGGCCGTCCGCGGCGAAGCGGGTTAGACGGAGTTCGGTCCTACGCCTTGCGGTTTTCGGTCGATACCGTATAGGTGCCGTCGGGAAGCTCCCCGAGTTCGTAGTCGCCGAAGAGGATAGGGTCCACGGTCCGCAGGCACAGGAAGAGGCGGAGGGCCAGGTTACGGATCTCGCTCTCCGCGTGCGCGTCGGCCCGCATCTCGATGATGTGCCTGAGGGCGCGCACGTTCCCCGTGAAGACCATGGGGGCCTCCGTCTCATTGGGCAACAACGAGCGTGCGGTCTGCTGCACCTTCTTTCTCGCGTCGGTCCTGTAATCCGCGCTGAGCATGCTCGCCCCACCCTCCTGACGCTCCAGCAGAAGCTCGGCCATCGCCTCGTACTCGGCCGCGGCCCTGTCTGCCCGCTCCTCGAAGAGCCTGTGTAGATCCGGGTCTTCCTGGTACTCTGGACGCTCCACGAAGCGTAATACACTTCCTGATACATAACGTTGCGAAATCTGGGAAAAAGCGGCGCCGGCGCGATGTCGTACCAACTCGTGGGTGACGCTGCGGCTGATGCCGTAGAGCAGGAAGTTGAAGCTGGCATGTTCGAGGACGCTATTACCGGACCACACGGGCTTACCGTTGCGTCGGACGTACAGCGTATTGTTGGGGACTTCGGCGCAGAAAACTTCGCCATCCCAGTCTTTGATCCAGCGCGTATTTCCCGCCGATCCGGCGAACTTGTTGACCTCTGGTTTGAGATTGCGCCCTACGAGGTGCACGCGGTAGAGCGGACGGCTGCCGAACGAAAGCTCGCGATTCTCGTAACACTTCGCTTGACTTATGTTCGCCGCCAGGCCGAGGTGCAGACAGACCTGCTGCAACTGCCCGGCCAGCACCACACTCGTGGTATCGTAGCAGTCTCCTGTACTTGTTCGATGGCCGTCTGCCTCCATAAGACCATCAAAGAGGCTCTGGAGCGCGGATCGCGGCAGCGTTGCGAGCAGCTTCTGTGGGATTGCTTTCTCTCTCTCGCCCGTGTACATGGCGCAAAATAGCTCTCGCCACTCCGCAGGCAGCGAAACCGCAAAACGGTCGCGGTTCTCGTGAAGGTCCCACCCCAGGCTCTTACACGAGCGGCGAAGCCAGGCTATCTTGCGCGCCCTTCTGAGCCGAAAGCGCAGCCTCGAGCTGTCCTCTGCTATGTAACCGTCACCAACCGCGAATCCAAGCAGAGAGTAGACGCCGAGATGGCCTCCCCTTACGTCGTACCATTCACCAGTCTTCAGGTACGCGTGCGACCTGCTACCCAATTCCTCGCTCGATACGAGCCGGTAATCCGTCTTCTTCCTCCCGGCCCAGGTGGTCGTCAGGCATGCGTACATCTTGTGATCAGGGGTGACCAGCAGATCCACACCGGAGGATTCGACGCGGTACATCCTACCTCTATGCCGGTAGCGGATCAGACGCCTGGGACGATGATACTCGACTCTTTGTTCTTCGTTCAGGGTAGCAAGTTCGTCATCCTCTGAAACCTCGGGCCACCGCTTCCATCCAGCCGCCGTCAATACCTCCGTTTCTTCGTCGTAACAACCATGACCCGCTGAAGTCAAACGCTCGATGTAAGCGGCGGCGTTCTCGTTGGTTGTGCGTTTTGGTCCAAACGACATATAACACGTTTGTCCCGCCGTTTTGCAGAGCTGGGACGAGTCAGGCAATTTGGTGGGATCGTCGAGATACTCGGTGAAGTGGAGGTCAGGATCGAAGCCTTCGAGGAACCCGGCAAGTCCCGCGACGTTGGTCTGGGGCTTCGCGAGAAGGACTACTCCTGGCGTCTTGAGATAAGGGGTTCCGGCCTTTGTGTGATGTACCTGGGAGTGGATCGTGGGGAAGCCGTCCTGGACGGCTCCGCCCAACGCCTCGAATAGTTGCCGCGTCCGCTCGGTGTTACGCTCCCTGGTCTCCATGTGCTCCCTTCGCCTCTTGGCCTCTGGGGAGCACCTTAGCAGCCGGATCGGATCTGTTCTACACGGCCTCGGAGAGGGCGCGGCGCAGGGTGCTGGCGTAACGGCCGGTGCGGATGGTTCTGAGGGCTTTGATCTCGACCTGCCTGGCCCTCTCCTGGGAGATGCCTAGCTCCTCGGAGACCTCGCGCAGGGTGAGGGTGTCACTGCCGTCGAGGCCGTGGCGCATCTCGATGATCCTGGCCTCACGCTCGGGCAGGGACCTCACGGCCTCGACGAGCGCCCGCTCCCACTGGCCGACCTCGACGCGTGCGTAGTCGTCGCCGGAGCGCTCGTCGGGGAGCAACTCTCCGAGTTCGGAGCCTTCGTCGGCATTGATCCTGGAATTGATGCTGGAGATGGGCTGATTGACCTCGCGCAGGCGCCTGGCCTCCTCCGGTTTCACGCCGAGCCTGTCGACGAGCTCTTCCTCGTTCGCGTCCCGGCCGAGCTCGATGCTCAGGCTGTTCTCGGCGCGGCGCATGCGGTAGATGGCGTCGACGACGTGGGCGGGCAGGCGGATGGTGCGGGCATGGTCGGCGACGGCGCGGGTGACACCCTGCCTTATCCACCACGTCGCGTAAGTCGAGAAGCGATTTCCCATCTCGGGGTCGAACTTCTCGACAGCCCGTATCAGGCCGGCGTTCCCCTCCTGGATCAGGTCCTCGAAAGGCACGCCCCTCCCCCTGTACTTCTTGGCGATAGAGATCACGAGCCGCAGGTTCGACTCGATGAGCTTCTGACGCGCCCGCATATCCCCCCCACGGGCCCGCCGAGCGAGATCCTTCTCCTCACCGGCGTCGAGCAGTCTGCCACCGCGTACCCTGCTCAGATACTGCGTGAGAACGTCTTGCGCTTCCATCATTAGGTAGTCTCCCCTCTTTTAGCTGGTCAGCTAGTCAGCACGTTGCCCGGCTTCGCCAGGCAACTTGTCAGCATGTCAGCTTTCGGATTGGCAAGGCCTGGCTTACTAGCTGAAAGCGAAGGCCGCAGGCCGAAGCGTGCTGACAAGCGAAGTCCTAAGGACTGAGCGTGCTGAAGTGCTGAAATGCTTTTCATCATGCTGCTGGGTACGATCCTCCGGCCCTCGGGCCGCCGTGGGTCACGAAGCGTTCCAAGATGCGGGCGTCCAGGCTGGAGGTGATGCGCCAGCTCCGCCCGCACGAGCAATCGAGCTCGAGACGTCGCCGCTCGCCCACCTCGGACATGGCTGTCTCTTTGAGGGAGCGAAGGCAGCACGTGGGCAACGACCACACGTAGATCTCCTGCTCGGGCTTGTCCACGGGGACGAGGGCGGTATCGGGCCTGAGGGCGCTCCGCCTCTTGCGTGCTTTGCGCGATACTTCCTGGCTCACCTTGGCTCTCCCTCTCCCCCATCGTGTACGTACCTACGCCGCTCCTCTACGCTCTTCGCGCTGGGCGAAGGCGTCTTCCTCGGGCTCTACGGGTATCGCCTCCCGCCACATCGCACCGCATACCGGGCACTCAAACGAGCGCTCGTTCTCGCGGGCGGTGCGCCGACAGCAGGCGGGGAGGTCTTCCTCGTAGACGACCTCCTCGCCGAGGGCTGCGATCCACACGGAACCGCCCACTACGCGGCCCTCCCGGAGAGACGCCCGATCCACTCGCTCGCCTCTTCGCGTGTCAGCTCACCCACAGGCTTCCCGACCATCTCCTCGAAGCGGCCGATCCCATCCTCCACGACGTCAGAGATGAGGGCCTCGAGGTAGTTGAGCTGCTTCCTCGTCGCTGGCAGCTCGCCCCTTCCCTCCTCGTTCTGCGCTCTGGGCTGCTGCCCGTCACGCTGCTCCTGCGTCCCGGCAGACGCGACAACATCTTCCTCCCCGCCGAGCTCCTCGAAAGCGGTTACGCCGACGTTGATGGCATCCCTGAGCGCCCGCGCCTTGGCCCTCGTCTCGGCCATCCGGATCAGGTGCGGAGCTATCGCCCGGTTGACGTTCTGCGGGGAAGCGTCGCCGATGCCGCCGAACTTGCCCTCCTCCGTCCGGATCACGGCCTTCACGATCGCGACCTCTCCGTTCTCCTTGGCAGGAACCTGCAAAAGCTCGGTCTCGATACTCCTGAGTCCCCGGCTGTGCGCCTCCTCCAAAAGCCCCGCATAGAGCACGAACCTCTTGCCCTGGCGCTCGATCATGTACTCTTCCCTCATTACTGAACCTCCTCCGACCAGAAGCCGGCAACGCTATCTTCACTGAACTCGGTGAGGATGTGGTCAAAAATAAACATCAGGCTATCCGCTCGTAGGTGTACTGGCGTCCGCCTGGAGCGGCGGTTTCGATGCGGCGGTGGATCAGGCCGAGTTTCGCGAGCCTGGTCGCCCTGTTGTTGCAAGCCGTATGGTTGAGATCTAGCCTCGCGGCGAGGGCGGCGTTAGTGATGGATCCTGCGTCGTAGATTGCCTGCAGGGTCTCGACCAGATGGTCTGGGACCTTGCCGACGATCCCTGGCTCGGCCCCGATCTCATCGACCCGGATCATGGCGAGCGAACGCTGGCGTAGAGAGGCCTCGACGTTCTCCAGGAGATCCCGGTCCTCCTCGACCAACACCAGATGCCTGTCCTCATACTCCCCACTCGCCGACCTGGATACCAGGATCCCCAGCGCCTCGTCAGCGAACGAGTAGTCCATGAGCTCGACACCTCGCGTGTCCACGTAAAGGATGCCGCCCCTGGGTAGCTCCTCGAGCGCCTCTTCGAGCGACTCCCTGACCGCGCGGCCCGTCCTGCGGGTCACCATCAGCTTGCCTCCGAAGTCTCCCCCGGCGACCTCGAAAATCCTGTGCGCCCGCTCCTCAACCACCGGAGCTGTCCTCACTGTCGTCAGTGAAATCATATAAGAGGATTGTACCGGGCCTGGTGGGATAAGTCAACGGCATATTGGCCCTTATTTTGCCTTCATCCCTGGATATTTTCTTGTGGGGTGCGAGGCAGGGAGACGCGAACGAAAGTACCTGGGAATTCTGGCACGTTCCTGGAGTTTTTGCGGTTTTCGTAGACAGTTACACGGCCTGAGCCGGAGCGCAAAGAGAGGGAGCCGCTGGCGCGGGCGGCGATCCCTGCCACGAGGGCGAGTCCGCCTCCGCGGCCGATCTCTCCTGTCGCCGAGACGCCCATCTCGAGGGCGTGGCGCAGGGCGTCGTTGTCGGTGGCGGTCTGTTCAGCGTATGTGGGGTTACGGGCGAGGGTCTCGCGCACGCCAACGCCTCCGTCGGCGATCGCGATGAGGACCTCTTCGCCGCGGCGGCGGGATCCGCTCACGATGTGATGGTAGGCCTGGACGGCGGCGTAGGCCCCGAAAGAGGAGACCCCGTGTTCTGCGGCGTTCGCGCATACCTCCGAGAGCGTGGAGCAGATGGCGACGCGCTCGCGCAGGCGGTAGCCCTGGTTTTCCAGGATCTCCGAGATCCTCTGGATGATCCCCGGTATCTCCTCTTCGCCGTGGAAGTTGATCAACTCCTGCAGCGTGCCAGGATTGTGCCGCCGGCGCTCCTCCAACGAGGCCACGTCGGTGTTGGTGCGCACCCGCTCCCCGAACGACCTGAAGAAGTTCATCCGCTCCAGATAGGCTGGCACATCGCGCCCGGTCAGGGCGAGATCCACGACCTCACAGCGCGCGCACAGGTACTCGAGGAGCGCGGCGAGCGCGCAGAGTCCGGCTGGTTCGACGAACTCGACCGTGCGCAGGTCCACGACCACGGGCTCTCCGTCCACGCCCGTGGCGGCGGCAAACGCTGGGTCCAGGCTGCCCATGGTCAGCACCCCGCTCATGGCGCCCCGGCTCCTGATGTTCAGCTCCAGCTGCGTCTTCATCAGCCTTATTGTAGTCGGTTAGGACGAGATAGCGAGCGCAAAGCGCCGGGGCATTGCGGAATCCGCGATCTTGCTCACTGAGGATAGTCTCCCGGTTATGCGTGGGCGGGAGTCCGCAGATGCCTATTCAGGCTCTGCTTGAGTTCCTTTTCGCAAGCCCTCAGGAGAGCCCTGATCTTCCCTCCTGTTTTCGTAGAAGAGTTCGGTGTAGCGGCGGTTATCGTAGCGGCTGAGGAGGGAACCGTCACCGACCTGCACGAAGCCGTTCTTCTCGAAGACCCGTTGCATGCGGTCGTTGTGGGCCAGGGTGGAGCCGCGGACGGCGCCGAGGCCGAGGGTGTCGAAGACGTAGTCGAGGAGGAGGGTGACGGCCTCGGAGGCGTAGCCCCTACCCCGCAGGTTTCCGGGGCCTATCTTTATGCCGAGTTCGCAGCCATCGCGGCGGAAGTCGTAAAGGGTCGCCATTCCGATCGGTTCCCCTCTGGCCTCGATGATGAACGTTTTGACGGCAGGGTCCTCCCAGCGGGCCAGGTAATCGCGGCGGGCCGCCGGAAGGGAGATGGAGATCGGGGACCGCCCGTTCCAGGCGGCGAGCTCGGGGTCCCGATCCCAGGAATAGACGACTTCCACGTCGGATTCCCGCGGCGTCCTCAGGATTACCGACTCCCCCTGCAGAGCTTTCATCTCTTCTTTATGTATAGTCTCTCCTCTCTCGCGAACCGGATGTTACACCCGTTGTCCGCCAGGGGCATCCTTTCCGGCGTTTGCTTTTTGGATAGAATAGCGCGAAGCAGAAGATCGGGAGCGTCATTGAGCGGTACGGTTGGGGAGCTCTTCGGGGGCTCCGGCAGAAGAGTAAGGGATGTGATCTGGGGTGACATCGCCGTAGATCGGGCTGTAAAGGCCTTGCTCGAGACCGGCGCGATGCAGCGCCTGAAGGGCATGAGCCAGCTCGGATTTACGTTCGGGTCCTTCCCGAGGGCCCGTCACACGCGCCTGGATCACGCGGTCGGGGTCTATCACCTTGCGGGGCTAACACTCCAGCGGATCGCGGAATCCGGCGCTTACCTCGAGGATCGGGACGTAAGGAGCGCCCTTGCTGCAGCTTTGCTACTCGACGCGGGCCGTTACCCTTATGCCGCATCCATCGAGGGGATCAAGGTTCCTGGCGCGCCCACCTTGAAGGAGTTGAGCAGGCGCTGGATCGAACACACCGAGGTGGCCAAGGTCTTGAGGGCGGAGTGGGACCTCGAACCCCACAACGTCTTCAGGCTGGTCTCCCGCGGGGATTCGCCGCCGCACAGCCTGACGCCGACGGAACACTTGCTGCGGGACATCCTGTTCGGCACGTTGAACGTGGACGCCCTGGACCGGCTGGTCCGCGACGCCAGGGGGGCCAGGGTCCCCTATGGCCTCGTCGAGGTGGAGCCCCTCATACAGCACCTGAGGATCGTGGGCCAGGAGAACAAGGCGATACTCGCGCTCGACGAAGAAGGGGCCGGCATGCTGCAGTCCGTCGTCTTCTCCCGCTACCTGGTGTACTACAACGTATACGGCCACCACGCCCTGCGCATCCCTGCCGTGATGTTCCTCCGAGCCGTCCAGGACGCCATAGGGGCCGGTAACGTAACCTTCGACGAGCTCGCCGAGAAGGACGACGCGGAAGCCTTCGTCCTCCTCGAGGACTCTGCCGAGAGCTCGACGTCCGCCCTCATGAAACGCCTCGCAGACCGCAGACCCTACTATCCGGCCCTGGAGTTCGACGAGCGACACGCGAGCTACTCCTCACTGATCCGTCTACGCGAGGATGCCTCCTGGCGCCGCCGCGTGGAAGAGGCCTGGTCCCGCTACCTCACCCGCTACCACAAAGGCGTCGCTGGTCCCTTCGACATCCTCATAGACCTCCCCGAAAACCAGCACTTACCCGTGGGGTTGCGTCTGATCCGACGCAACCCCCTCCCCGGCGAGCGTAACCCCATAGGCTGGCAGAACCTCTCCGGCATGTCCGAAGACGAAGTAACACGCCTCCACTCCCCCCTCCGGCGCGTCCTGATCGCCACCGCCAACGAAGACCTCGCGAGATCCGTGCGCCGCCACGCCGATGAACTCTTCACCATCGCCGAAGAAGTAGGGTAAAGCATTTCAGCCAGTCAGCACGGCGCTTCGCGCCCTTCAGCATGTCAGCAATGGCTTGCACAGGCGAAAGCTGAAATGCTGAAGTGCTCAAAGAAAAAGGGCCGGTGTTCATAGAAGGGTGAGACCCTTTTCCGGCCCTTAGCGGCCCCCAGAAAGGGCCGCTAGGATGATACGAAGATTATAAAGGAGCACACCCCCCCTCGCAAGCCCCTTGAACAAATCTTAACTTTGACCCAATTCCCCTATGAGCGATGTTATAATCCGCGCTCGCGGGCCGCTAGCTCAATTGGCAGAGCAAGAGACTCTTAATCTCTAGGTTCCAGGTTCGAGTCCTGGGCGGCTCACTCCCTTAATCCGCGTAGGTACGCTGCATTCCTGCCGCCAGTCACCCCGCGTCAGTCGCTTCAGTCGGGCTCTACCACGACTTTTACCACGACTAGCCACTCTAGCGGCCGCCGAGCGAGTCGCCGAAGCGGCCGAAGGACTCCCTCTGGTAGCGGGGAGAGAGGTGGCTGTAAGTATTGATCGTGGTCGTGATCGAGGAGTGGCCGAGAACCTTTTGCAGGACTTCGGCTGACTCACCCGACTCGACCCAGAGCGTGGCGAAAGTGTGCCGGATGTCGTAGGGGCGCATCGGGGGGAGGCCAGCTTTCCTGAGCAGCTTCTTGAACTGCTGGCGGTTCACGTTGCCGTGATCTAGCGGCGTGCCGGCCCGGCTGGGGAAGACGAGGTCACGGTACTCGGGGTTCTTCGCCCAAGCCTCCTCCCAGAGGTCGCGGTACCTGACCAGCTCCTCGAGGTAGTGCGTCCTGTGGGAGCTCATGGCGGCGGTCGCCTCCGGCAGTAGCGAAACAGGCCGCCCCTTCCCAGTCTTGGTGGTTTCGCGCATCACGGCTCCGGTTCTCGTGGCCGACCACGAGCGAC
>Ga0126306_10001032_pt1 | contig 14440 bp, 15 predicted proteins | sample Plot27_FD_92592 | JGI IMG/M metagenome (GOLD analysis project Ga0126306, IMG submission 92592) | Serpentine soil microbial communities from UC McLaughlin Reserve, CA, USA - Plot27 | ecosystem: Environmental > Terrestrial > Soil > Grasslands | place: USA: UC McLaughlin Reserve, Lake County...
AGATGGGCCACGAGGTCCTACCGATCGTGCGCGACACGCCCGTCCTCGCTGGGGTCTGCGGGACCGACCCGTTCCGACTCATGGACGTCTTCCTGCGCCAGGTCCTCGACGCCGGCTTCTCGGGCGTGCAGAACTTCCCGACCGTCGGGCTGATCGACGGGCTGTTCCGGATCAACCTCGAGGAGACGGGGATGGGCTACGGCCTCGAGGTCGACGCCATCCGCATCGCACACGAGAAGGACATGCTCACCGCGCCGTACGTGTTCGACGTCGAGAGCGCCGTGGCGATGGCAAAGGTGGGCGCCGACGTGCTCGTGCCGCACATGGGCCTCACGACCAAGGGCACGATCGGGGCACAGACGGCGAAGACGCTCGACGAGTGCGTGGAGGAGATCCAGGCCATGCGCGACGCCGCCGTGGCCGTGGATCCTGACGTGATCGTGCTCTGCCACGGCGGCCCGCTCGCCGAGCCGGAGGATGCCGCCTACGTGCTGGAGCGCACCGAGGGCGTTGTCGGATTCTTCGGCGCCTCGAGCATGGAGCGCCTGCCCACGGAGGTCGCCATGACCGAGAACATGAAGAGCTTCAAGGCGCTCGCGCCGTAACCGACGAACACGTTTAGCCGGTAATATACGAGGGCAATGTGAGTGTGATGCCCGCTCTGACCGTCCTCGGAGTTCCCTCCAGCGCCGGCGCCTTCGCCCCGGGCCAGGAGCTCGCGCCCGCTGCCCTGCGCGAGGCCGGCCTGCTGGAGCGGCTGCGTGCCGCCGGGATGGAGGTCCACGATCTCGGTGACTCGCCCGTCTGGCGCTGGCGTCCCGATCGGGACCATCCGCGTGCGCAGAACCTCGGCGCGGTCGCGCAGACCGCGCGGGACACCGCGGGGCGGGTTGAGCAGGCGCTCGCTCAGGACGCCGCGCTGCTGGTGCTCGGTGGAGACTGCACGATCGAGCTGGGCACGCTGGGAGGGCACGTCGCGCGTGGTGAGGACGTCGGGCTCATCTACTTCGACCTTCATCCGGATCTCAACACGCCGGCCAGCGTGCCGACGGGCACCTTCGACTGGATGGGCATGGCGCACGCGTTGGCGCTCGACGGCGCGGAGCCGGAGCTGGTCGGGTTCGGGCCGCGCACGCCGCTCCTGGACGACCGCCAGGTGCTGTTCTTCTCCTACGGCCCCGAGCAGGCGCGTGCCTTCGAGCGGGAGCAGCTGGAGCACCGCGACCTGGCTCGCGTGCCCGTGGATCGCGTGGCCGCCGACCCGGAGGGATCGGCCGACCGGGCGCTCAGGGAGTTCGGTTCGCGGTTCGAGCGGCTCGCCGTCCACTTCGACGTGGACGTCGTGAACTTCAGCGACGAGCCGCTCTCGGAGAACGCGGGTCGCGGCGAGGGCCTGGCGCTCGACGTGGCGATGCGTGCGCTCAGGGTGCTCCTCGGCAGCGAGCGGCTGAGCGCCCTGACGGTGACCGAGTTGAACCCGTTGCACGGCGAGGAGGACGGCCGTACCCTGCGGCGCTTCGCGGATGCGCTGACCGAATCCCTCGTGAACACCCCAGCGCCGCGGTCGGGGTGAGCGGAGGCACCCTCGCCCGCTACCAGCGAGGGCTGCGCGCCGGGGTGGGGTTCGGGCTGGCCGCGTTCGTGGTCGGCGTCTCCTTCGGCGTGCTCGCGCAGCCGTTGATGGGCTCGGTCGCGCCGATCGTGATGTCGGCGGTCGTGTTCGCCGGCGCCTCGCAGTTCGGCGCCACCGCGGTACTCGTCGCGGGCGGCGATGCGGTCACGGCGATCGCGGCCGGCACGATGTTGAACGCCCGCTTCCTTCCGATGGGGGTGGCCGCGGCCACCGCGCTGCGCGGGCGGCCGCTGCGGCGCGCCCTGGAGGGGCAGTTGAACGTCGATGCCTCCTGGGCGCTCGCCGCGCGCGCCGAGGGCGGTTTCAGCCGTGAGCTGATGCTCGGCGCCACGCTTCCGCAGTACCCGTTGTGGATCGCCGGGACCGCCGTGGGCGTGTTCGGCGGGAGCGCCCTCGGCGACCCCGCCAGCCTCGGCCTCGACGCCATCTTCCCCGCGTTCTTCCTCGGGCTGCTCGCGGCGGAGCTGGAACAGCCGCGAGCGGCGGCGGCCGCACTGCTGGGCGGGGCGATCGCCCTATCCCTCACGCCGCTGCTCCCGCCGGGGCTGCCGGTGCTGCTGGCGTCGGCGGCGGCGCTGATCGGACTGCGGCGATGAGCGCCGTCTGGGCCGCGATCGGCGGGCTCGCCCTGACCACGGCGGCGATCAAGGCGGCAGGCCCCCTGGCCCTCGGAGGGCGTGAGCTGCCCAGGGGCGCCTACGCCGTGATCGGGCTGCTGGCCCCCGCGCTGCTCGCCGCGCTCGTCCTGACCGAGACGTTTGCGCGCGAGCAGGAGCTGACCGTGGACGCCCGGGCAGCCGGGCTCGCCTGTGCCGGCGTGGCGGTGGTCCTCCGGGCGCCACTGCTCGTGACCGTGCTGGTGGCGGCGGTCGGGGCGGCGGCCGTGCGCGCGGTGACCTAGAGGCTGGTGCAGCCGGTCCCGTCGAGGTCGAAGGAGACCTCCGGTACGCCGTCGGCCGATAGCGCCTCCCGGGTGCGGTCGGGCTCGGGCGTGTAGACGAGCAGGAAGCCGCCCCCACCCGCTCCGAGCGAGATCACCCCGCGCGCCCCGGCGCGCAGCGCGTGGTCGCGCAGCTGGTCCATGTCCTCCGTGACAGTGCCGGGGGCGCGGCGGCGCTTGACCTCCCAGTGCTCGTCCATCAGCTCCCCCACCCGCACGAGGTCCCCCGCCTCGAGGGCCGCGATCGTCGCCGCCGCGAGCTGCTTGAGCCGGTGGAGGGCCTCCTCCTGCTGGCCGGCACCGAGGATGTCGGAGGCGGAGCGCTCCTTACCCGTGAAGAAGAGCAGGAACTCGTCGCGCAGCGAGCGCCGGGTGTCGTCGGAGAGCTGCAGCTCGCGCACCGTCACGCTGTGGTCCGGATTGAAGGTGTAGGCGCGCAGGCCGCCGAAGGCGGCGGCGTACTGGTCCTGCTTGCCGATCGAGCGACCGAGCACGTCGATCTCGAGGCGGCAAGCCGCCTCGGCCAGCTCGGCGGGGGCGAGCTCGTTGCCGGAGAGGAGCTCGAGGGCGTTGATCGCGCAGACCGCGTAGGCGCCGGACGAGCCGAGCCCGGTGCCCGGTGGCACGTCCCCCACGGATGCGAGCTCGATCGGCCCGGCGCTCCAGTGATGCGCGAGCGCCTCGCGCAGGATGGGATGCCGCACCTCGCGCGGGTCGTCGACCTCCTCCCATTCCAGGTGCTTCAGCAGGAAGCGGCGCTGGAACTGGGCGGAGACCGTCATGTGCACGTACTTGTCGATCGCGGTGGACACGACCAGGCCACCGTGCTCGCGGTAGTAGGAGGGCAGGTCGGTGCCGCCCCCGCCGAGGGCCACCCGCAATGGGGCCCGGATGACCACCGCTCCCATCGCGCGGAGCCTATGGCGAAGGGTCCCCGGAGGGACCCTTCGCCTGGCCCACGGACGGCGCATCCATGCGCCGCCACGACTCGATCCGGCTCTAGGACTCCCGGGCCTTGCCCGAGACGCACTTGCCGAACGCGTTGCGCTTGTTGGCGTTCGTGCCGTACTTCGCAGCGAAGGCCTCGCCTCCCATCGCAGTCCGCTCCTTCGCGCATTCCTGCGCGGCGTTCTTGACCTCCTCGGCCTCCTGCTCGTCCGCGTCGTCCAGCTTGGCCTCCTCCTCCGTGGCCTTCGCCGAGACGCACTTGCCGAACGCGTTTCGCTTGTTCGCGTTCGTGCCGTACTTCTCCTGGAAGGCCGTGGGGTCCGCGGCCCGCTCGGCCTTGCACGCCTTGGCGGCGTTCTTCTCGGCCGTCACGTGTTCCGCCTTCTCGTCGGCCGTCGCCTGGCGCACGCAGCTGCTGAAGCTGTGGTACTTGGCCTTGAACGCCTCGCGCGTGGCGGAGGTCTTGCCCCGCTCGGTCTTACAATCCGCGATCGCCGCACGCTTGTCGGGATCGCTCGGCTTGGCCCCTGCACCCGCCGGCAGGGCGAGCGTGGCGGCCAGCCCCATGAGTATGAGGATCGTCTTCATGCCTGCTGAAACGTTCGACGAGCTACGAGGTTCGCGAGTTACCGGCGAACTTCGGCGCGCCGATGGCGTTCACATGGACGATGCCGTTCGCGTTGACACGATGCGCAGCGGGTAGAAGGCTCCCGGCATGCGTTCAGTCCCGATTCCGGCCGACGCTCCCGCGGCCAGGCCGCTCGGCTCCAAGCGCCTCCTCACGCTTGCAGGGGATGAGCGCCTGGTGGAGCAGATCCGGCACGGCAACGAGGCCGCCTTCGAGGTCGCCTTCGAGCGACACTCGCCCGCGATCCTCTCCTTCTGCCGGCACATGCTCGGCTCGCGCGACGAGGCCGAGGACGCCGTCCAGCACACCTTCGCCGCCGCCTTCCGCGATCTCCAGCGCGGCGGCGACCGGCCCATCGTCCTCAAGCCGTGGCTGTTCGCGATCGCCCGCAACCGGTGCTTGTCGCTGCTGCGCTCGCGCCGGGAGCACCCCGTGGAGGATCCTGTGCTCGGGACCGCCGGGCTGGCGGAGCAGGTGGAGCAGCGCGCCGAGCTGCAGCGCCTCCTGGAGGACCTGCGCGAGCTGCCCGACGACCAGCGTGCCGCGCTCCTGCTCACCGAGGTCGGCGACCTCTCGCACGCGGACGCCGCCGGCGTGCTCGGCTGCGGGGTGCCAAGGGTGAAGGCGCTCGTCTACCGCGCCCGCTCCGGGCTGATCGCGCGGCGCGACGCGCGCGCGAAGCCGTGCGAGGAGATCCGCGAGCAGCTGGCCAACCTGCGCGGAGGGTCGCTGCGCCGAACCGAGCTGCGCCTGCACCTCCGCGAGTGTCCGGGCTGCCGGGCCTACCGCGACGAGGTGAAGCGCCAGCGCGAGCTGCTCGCCGTGGCGCTGCCGGTGGTGCCGACGCTGGGTCTCAAGTCGAGCGTGCTCGCCGCGGCCGGAATTGGTGGCGCGTCGGCAGGCGGCGGCGCGGCGGCGGGGCTCGCCGGCGCCTTCGGCGGGGCCGGTCTCGCCAAGCTCGCCGCCGTGGCCGTGCTCGCGGGAGCCGGCGTGGCGGGTGGGCAGGCCGTGGTGGAGTCGGGTTCGTCGCCGGCGCCCTCCGCGGGCGCTGCCTCGGGCCCCATCGTTGGCGGCGGCGGGGTGGGCGGTGGTGGCGCAGGCGTCGGTGTCTCCATCGGTGAGCTGCGCCTCCCCGGAACCGCTGCCGACCGTCCCGGGCGGGGGGTGGGGCGCTTTATGGGTCGAGATGACACCAAAAAGCGCCCCACCCCCTCCGGGGCAGCGCCCCCCGCACGGGCAAAGCCCAAGCCGGGGCGCAAGGGTGGGAACTCCAAGGGGGTGGCTCCGGGTGAGACGCCGCGGGGCCGGGGGCTCGCGCGGGGGCGGGGATCCCCGGGTGCGCCGCCAGACAAGGTGCCCGTGCGACGCGGTGCTGTCGGCGCGCCGCCGGCGAAGACGCCGCGGGCCCCGGCGCGGGGCGGCGCGCCCGCGTCCTCGAAGTCGCAGCGGGCGCGGCCGCCGGGCCGGGTGCAGTCCGCCCCCGCTGAGCCCGTGCCGAAGGCGAAGCCGACCGAGCCCAACCCGGGCACGCCCACGGCGAAGCCCCGGTAGCGTCGTGCCCGCATGAGCGGGCAGCCCACCGTCGACCAGCTCCGGATCGCTGACGATCCATCCGCCTGGGCCGCGGTGGGCTTCGAGGTGAACGGGAATCTGTGCGAGGTCGGCGGAGTGCGTCTGTTGCTGCAGGGTCCTGGGCCGGGGCGGGGCATCACGAGTTGGTCGGTTCGCGATGCCGGCTCGCTCGAGCTCGACGGGCTGGAGACGGAGGCCTCGCACGAGCCACCCGCCGCCGGCATACGGCACCCCAACGGCGTGGTCTCGATCGACCACCTCGTGGTGCTGACGCCCGATCTCGACCGCACCACGGCCACGCTGCGCGACGCCGGCTTCGACCTGCGCCGCACGCGTGAGGCCGAGACACCCGGCGGCTCAACGCGCCAGGCGTTCTTCCGCATGGGCGAGGTGATCCTGGAGATCGTCCAGGCGCCGGAGGGCACCAAGCTGGCGGCCGATCCGCACGGCCCGTCACGCCTCTGGGGGATCTCCTTCCTTGTCGATGAGTTGTCGGATACCGGCGACCTCCTCGGCCCCCTGCTGGGCGAGCCGCGTGACGCGGTGCAGCCGGGCCGGCGCATCGCCACCCTGCGCGGCGAGGCCGGGCTCGGCCCGGCGATCGCGTTCATGACCCCCGGCCCCGGGGCCATCCCCGCCTGAAAGGAGACGCCAGTGCAGTACCGCAAGCTCGGCAGGACCGGCATCGAGGTGTCGGAGATCGGCTACGGGGCCTGGGGGATCGGCGGCTCGCAGTGGGGTGGGGCGGACGATGACGAGTCGGTCCAGGCGCTGGGCCGTGCCATTGACCTCGGCCTCACGTTCGTGGACACGGCGCTCGCCTACGGGGGCGGGCGTAGCGAGCGGATCGTCGGCCGGGTCCTGCGCGAGCGGTCCGAGCAGGTCCACGTGGCCACCAAGGTGCCGCCCAAGAACCAGGTCTGGCCGGCCCAGGACGGCGTTCCCGTCGACGAGGTCTTTCCCGGCGCCTACGTCCGAGAGTGTGCCGAGCGCAGCCTCGAGAACCTCGGGCTCGAGCACATCGACCTGCTCCAGTTCCACGTCTGGAGCGACGAGTGGGTGCGCCAGGGCGACTGGCTCGAGGCGATCGAGGACCTGCGCAGCTCGGGCGCAATCCGCCATTTCGGAGTGTCGATCAACGACCACCAGCCGGCGAATGCCCTGCGTCTGATCGAGAGCGGCGCCGTGGACAGCGTGCAGGTGATCTACAACCTGTTCGACCAGTCGGCGGAGGATGAGCTGTTCCCGGCCTGCCGCGAGCACGACGTGGGCGTGATCGCCCGCGTGCCGCTCGACGAGGGCGGGCTCACCGGCACGATCGGACCCGACACCGAGTTCGCCGACGGCGACTTCCGCTCGTACTACTTCCGCGGCGATCGCAAGCGCGAGCTCGAGGAGCGCACCGGCGCGATCGTCGCCGACCTCGGGATCGCCGAGGACGCTCTTGCCGAGACGGCGCTGCGCTTCATCCTGAGCGAGCCGGCGGTCTCCACCGTCATCCCGGGGATGCGCTCGTTGCGCAACGTGGAGCGCAACGTGGCGGTATCGGACGGCCGCGGCCTGCCTGACGAGCAGCGCGAGAAGCTCCGCGCACACCGCTGGGTGCGCGACTTCTACCGCTAGCGCGTGGACCGGCTACCGCACCTGCGCCTCTACCGGCTCGGGACCGCCGTGGCGCTGATCGCGGCGCCGGCGGTCTTCCTGGTCGACAACCTGCTTCACCCGGAGGAGCTCGAACGCGGCAACGAGCTGCAGCAGATCGAGTCGATCGCCGATCACTACTCGCGCTGGCAGGCAGCGCACGCGGTCGGCTTCGTGGCGATCCCGCTGTTCGCCGGCGCGGTGCTCGGCCTCGCCTTCCTCGTGCGGCGGCGCCAGCCGCTGCTCGGCCTGGTCGCCGGCGCGCTCGCGCTCGCCGGACTGCTCGGCCTGGCCGCCGCGATCACGATCGACGGCTACTCATGGGCGATCGCGGGCGAAGCGTCCCGCCGGCCAGAGGTGGGGGCCAGGGCGGCCGCAGCGGTGCTCGAGGACCTCCAGGGCTCCGAATGGTCGCTCGTGTACTACCTGACGCCGATCGGCTTCATCGTCGGCGTGGTCCTGCTCGCCGTGGGACTCGTGCGGCAGGGCGCCGTTCCGGTTTGGGCGGGCGGGCTGCTGGGGCTGGCCACCCTCATGGTCGGCACGGAGACAACGATCATCTCCAACGCCTACTTCATCGCCGGCGCCGCCGTGTTCCTGCTGGCCGGCATCGCCTGCGCGGTTCCGATCCTCCGCATGGGCGACGACCAGTTCGCTCGGGGCGGCGCGTAGCGTACGGCTTGGGCCCAGCAAGTAGCCTGCGCACGCGGTGGACCAGATGCAGCTTCGCAACCGCCTCGTGATGGCCACACAGATGTGGCGCGAGGCGACGGACCAGCCGTTGCCGCGCATGCCGCCGGGTGATCCCGTGGACCAGCTCCAGGGGTTCGAGCTCAAGCTCGTGGACATGCTGTGCGCCCAGGCGACGCCGCAGAGCGCCCGCGACGTGGCGGACAAGACCTGGGATCTCGTGCACGACCGCCCCGACGACGACCCCGTCAAGCGGCGCGTGGTCGAGTGTCACGAGGCGCTGGCGCGCCTTTCGGCTCGGAGCGGAGGGCTCGACGCGTAGCCTGTACTTCCCGGTGAGGGAGTTGCCGGAGCTGTTCGACGTCCGCGTCAAGGCGCGCTCCCTGGCCTACCTGTTCGTGGCCGGCGCCGGACTCGGACTGCTCACACTCGTGCTGCCGCACGACGACGGTATCCACGACGTCCAGCTGTGGATCCTCGCCGGAATCGCGATCGCCATCGCTGCGCTGATCTACGCGCAGGTGGACCGCGTGAGCGAGTGGCAGCTCCACGTGTTGCTCGCCGCCGGCACGACCATCCTCAGCTTCGCCAACTACTACACGGGCACCTCCACGCTCTACCCGCTGCTCTACACGTGGACGGCCCTCTACGCGTTCTACTTCTTCGGTCTCGGGCCTGCGCTCCTCCACGTCGGGTACATCGGCCTCAGCTACGCCGTCGTGCTGGCGATCCAGGATCCGGCGAGCCCGGCGATTCGCTGGCTGCTCGCCGTGGGCACGCCGCTGATCGCCGGGCTCCTGATCTCACGCATGCTCGAGACCCTCCGCGCGGAGCGGCTCGACTCCGACGACAGCGCCAGGGCGCTCAGGCAGAACGAGGCGCGCACGAGGCTCGTGCTCGACAGCGCCCCGGACGCGTTCGTCACCCTCGATCGCGACGGGATCATCCGCAGCTGGAACCTCGCGGCCGAGCGGATGCTCGGCTGGTCGGCCGCCGAGGCGATCGGCAAGCCCATGCACGCGCTCGTGATCCCGCCCGAGTTCCGGGACCGCCACGATCAGCGTCGCCTGGCGTTGATGGATAGCGCGGAGCCGTTCGCGACAGCGCACTTCGACGTCGACCTCGAACGCCGCGACAGCACGCGCTTCCCAGCCGAGGCAACGGTGTCGAAGGTCGACGTGCGCGGCGAGATCCTGGTGGCGGGCTTCATCCGCGATGTGACGGACCGCCAGCGCCGCCAGGAGGAGCGCGAGGCACTCCTGCGCGCGCAGGCGGCACGCGCCGAGGCCGAGCGCGTGGCCGAGATGGTGAGCGGCATGCAGCTGCTCGTGGACGCCGCGCTGGCGCACCGCACCCTGGGCGACATCCTCTCCGACCTCGTGGCCCGCGTGCGGGGGGTACTGGATGCGGACACCACGGCGATCTACCTCACCGAGGAGGAGGACCGCCTGGCCCTGGGGGCTGCCTCGGGCGGGGCGGCGCAGATCGAGGATCCCGAGCCGATCGCATTCGGCCACGGCTTCGTCGGCCGCGTGGCCGAGGCACGTCAGCCGATGCTCGCGCAGGACCCCACGCCCGAGGAGCTCCCCTACCCGGGCCTGCGCGAGCTCGAGATCGACTCGCTGATCGGGGTGCCGCTGCTCGCCGAGGGCGAAGTCACCGGCGTGGTCGTGGTGTGCGCCGCGGCCCCGCGCCACTTCACTGCCGAGGACATGAACCTGCTGCGCCTCGCGGCCGACCGCGTGGCGCTCGCCATCGACCACGCGCGCGTGTACGAGCGCGAGCACCGCATCGCCGAGACGCTGCAGCGCAGCCTCCTGCCCGATCGGCTGCCCCAGCTGCCGGGCCTGGCCGTGGCCGCCCGCTACCGCCCCGCCGCGGCCGAGGCAGAGGTGGGTGGCGACTGGTACGACGTGCTGCCGATCCCCGGCGGTGGCGTGGGGCTCGTGATGGGCGACGTGGCCGGCAAGGGGCTTGCCGCGGCGTCGATGGTGGGGCGCCTTCGGAGTGCGCTGCGCGCCTACGCTCTCGAGGGGCACGCGCCGGCCCGGGTGCTCGAGCAGCTCAACCGACTGATCTGGACCGAGACGGACGAGGGTCAGATGGCCACGCTGATCTACGTGGTGATCGACCCGGCCGAGGAGGAGATCCGCTGGGTCAACGCCGGCCACCTTCCGCCGCTGCTCCTCGTGGACGGCGGACGGCCGTACTTCCTCGAGGGCGGGAGCTCGGTGCCGCTCGGCGTGCTGCCCTTTCCCGACTTCGAGGAGGTCTCGGCGCCGATGGACCCGGGCGCCCTGATCGTGCTCTACACCGACGGCCTCGTGGAGCGCCCAGGCGAGCACATCGACCTTGGGATGGACCGCCTCGCGGGCGTGGTGCGTGAAGGGCCGGCCGAGCCCCAACAGCTGTGCGACCGGTTGCTCGCCGAGCTGGTCCCGCGCGGCGGCGCACCCGACGACGTGGCGCTGCTCACCCTCCGCGCCGTGCCGATAGGTGACCGCTTCCGGGTGGAGTTCCCCGCGCAGCCGGAGGCGCTCTCCTCGATGCGCGGGCTGCTGCGGCGGTGGCTGCGCCACCTCGGCGCAACCGACCAAGAGGTGGCCGAGGTCGTGACCGGCTGCGGCGAGGCGGCCACCAACGCGATCGAGCACGCGGGCGCCGGCGGTGGCGCTCCATTCGAGGTCAGCGGGCAGGCCGCGGATCGCGAGATCGAGGTGACGGTTCGGGATTTCGGGGCCTGGCGCCAGCCGCGCGAGGGCGACCACGGGCGCGGGCTCTCACTGATGAACGCGTTGATGGATACCGTTGAGGTATTGCCTACGCCGGAAGGCACCACGGTGAGGCTCGGCCGGACTCTGTATGGCACGGATGCGAACGCGAACGGAGGGCCCGAGTGACGGACCTGGTTGGACTCGAGATCGAACAGCGGGGCGAGGTGATCGTGGCCCGGGTGACAGGCGAGCTGGACATCGCCGGAGCGTCCAGCACGGGTGAGTCCATCGGCGAGGCGGTGCCCACGTCGGCCCGAGCGCTCGTCGTCGACTGCACGGGACTCGAGTTCATCGACTCGAGCGGAATCGCGATGCTCTTCGGGCTGGCGCGCCGCCTCGGCAGCCGCCGCCAGGAGCTACGCGTCGTCGCGCGCGGCGGGGAGCCCGTGTCGCGCGTGCTCGAGATCGTGGAGTTCGACCGCGCGGCGCCGGTCCACGAGACGCTCGACGAGGCGCTCGCGGGTCTCAGCACCGACGGCGGCTGAGCTCCCCGCTCAGGCCGGAGCCGCGGCGGCGCGCTCGGCGATGAAGTCGAGCACGGCGCGGTTGAACTCCTCGGCACGCTCGATCTGCAGCCCGTGTGGGGCGCCCTTGACGACGGTCAGCTCGGCACGGGGGATGAGCTCGGCCAGCTCCTCCGACTTCCAGACCGGCACGAGGATGTCGTGCTCGGCGCCGATCACGTGGGTGGGCACGCTGAGCGAGGCGAGCCCGGCACGCGCGTCATGCCGAGAGCCGGCGTCGAGCTGGCGTGCGAACGCGTCGGCGTGCTGGGGGTGGGGGTTCTCGAGCATCAGCCCGCGGAGATAGGCGACCGCGTCGGCGTTCTCGAAGAAGGACTCGGAGAGCGTCAGGAGCAGCAGCTCGTCCACGCGCTCCTCGCGTGAGAGCTTGTGCACGCGCGCGCTCCACGTCTCGCTCAGCTTCCGTGACCAGGCGCCGCCACCTGCGAACGTGACCGCCAGCGTGAGCGTGCGCAGCCGGCCGGGCGCGCTCAGCGCCATCTCCTGGGCGATCGCCCCGCCCAGCGAGACGCCGAGCAGGTGGAAGGAGTCCAGGTCGAGCGCGTCGGCCAACGCGAAGGCGTCCTGCGCCATGTCCGCGATCGCGTACGGGCTGTCGGCCATCGATGACCGGCCCACGTCCCGGTTGTCGAAGATCACGGTGCGGTGCCTCGCGGAGAAGGCCGGCACCTGCAGCGTCCACGCGAGGGTGTCGGCGGCCAGGCCCATCACGCACAGCAGCGGCTCGCCCTCCCCGTGCGCCTCGTAGTAGAGGGTCTGGCCGTTGGCCTCGATGGTCGGCACTAGCGGTTCCTCCTCGGAAAGATCGTGTAGCTCCCGATCGCGGTGCACAGCAGGCGCCCGTCCTCCGCTGTGACCTCGCTGCGGAGCACCGCGAGGCGGCGGTTGCGCCGATCGAGCGTTGTCCGGCAGACGATCTCGCCCTCCGTGGCCGTCGCGACGTAGTTGATTGAGATGTTCACCGTGGCGATCGCCTCGTCGTCCGTCGTCTCCTTCCACAGCGTGGAGCCCATGCAGTAGTCCACGAGCGCGTACGTGACCGCCCCGGACAGCAGGCCGCCGGCGTTCACGAGCTCCGGACGGATGGTCAACCGGGCGCTCTCGGCGCTGTCCCAGCGCATGCCGATCCAGCGGCTGACGCCGTCGATTCCTCCGCCACCCGTTGCACGGTCCTGCGTGGTCACGCGAGAACCCTACCGGCGTCATGGGCCCGTAATGACGCATAGCCATGATTCGGACAACCCGTGGTCCTGCTCGTCCTGTTCGCGTTCGTCGCCGGCGCCGGTACGGCGATCACGCCGTGCGTGCTGCCGGTGCTGCCGGCCCTGCTCGCGTCCGCTGGCACGGGTGGGCGGCGTCGCCCGCTCGGCGTGATCGCCGGCCTCACCGTCACGTTCACCATCGCCATCGTCGCGCTCGCGTCCGTGATCGACGGCGTGGGCCTGCCCGACGGAACGGTGCGGACGATCGCGGTGGTGGTGCTGCTCGCGTTCGGGGTCTCGCTGCTGGTGCCGGCGGTGGCGGAGCGCGTGGAGGCCCCTCTGTCGCGGCTCGGGCGATTCGGGCCACGCGGCCGCGGCGAGGGTTTCTGGTCGGGTCTCGTCGTCGGCGCAGGCCTAGGCTTCGTGTACGCGCCCTGTGCTGGGCCGATCCTCGCGGCCGTGGTGTCGGTCTCGGCCACGCAGGGCGCTTCCGGGAGGCTCGTCGCGGTCGCGCTCGGCTACGCGGCGGGCTCGGCGCTCATGCTGCTCCTCCTCGCGTACGGGGGGCGGCGCGTGCTGGAGCGGCTGCGGCGGGCGGGTCGCGGACCGGTCGTGCAGCGGGTGCTCGGCATCGTGATGATCGTGACCGCGGTGGCGGTGGCGAGCGATCTCGACGTGCGCTTCCAGACCGCCCTCGCGGACGACGTGCCGGACTTCCTCACCAACCCGACGCGCGCGATCGAGCGCTCCGGCGCGGTGGAGGACCGGCTCGCCGATCTGCGCGGCGGATCGGGCTTCGAGGAGACCGCTCGCAGGGCCGGCCTACCCGTGCTCGGGCGCGCGCCCGCCTTCACCGGCAACGACCGCTGGTTCAACACGAAGGCCGGGGCTCCGCTCACACTGAGGCAGCTGCGCGGGCGGGTCGTGCTGGTCGACTTCTGGACCTACACCTGCATCAACTGCATCCGCACGCTCCCGCAGCTGCGCGCCTGGGACGCGCTCTACCGGCGGCGTGGCCTGACCGTGGTGGGCGTGCACACGCCCGAGTTCGCCTTCGAGCGCGATGCTGGCAACGTCGAGCGTGCGATCGCCCAGAACCGGCTGCGCTACCCGGTGGCCCAGGACAACCGGTACGCGACGTGGGACGCGTGGGGCAACCAGTACTGGCCGGCCAAGTACCTGATCGACGCGGGGGGGAGGGTCCGCTACGCCCATTTCGGGGAGGGCGCGTACGAGCAGACCGAGGCGGCCATCCGAGCCCTGCTCGCCGAGGCCGGGGCGGACCGGCTCGGCGGCACGGCTCACGCGCGCGTGGAGACCGCGTCGCCGGACCTGGCCACGCCGGAGACCTATCTCGGCTACCAGCGGGCCCAGGGTTTCCTGCCGACAGCGCCGCGTCCGGGGCGCGGCGACTACGCGCCCGTCGAGGAGCTGCCTCCGGCCCACTTCGCGCTGGCGGGCACCTGGGACGTCTCGCCGGAGTCGGCGACCGCCGTGCGCCACGCCGCGATCGAGGCTCGCGTGACCGCGCGGAAGGTCTTCCTGGTGCTGAGCTCGGAGGCCGAGCGGCCCCGCCAGGTCCAGGTCCTGCTCGACGGCAGGCCGGTGACCGCCAGCGAGTCCGGGGCGGACGTGCACGGGGGGCGCCTGACGGTGCGCGAGGAGCGGCTCTACCGGCTCGTCTCGCTGCCGCGCGTGGAGGACCGCCGCCTGACGCTGCGCCTGGCGCCAGGGGTGACGGGCTACGCGTTCACCTTCGGCTGACCCCGAGACGGCTGCGGATGCCGGTTCGCGCCCGCTCCAACACCGCGACGTCGGCGAAGAGGATGAAGCTCGCGTTCGCGCCGTGGAGCAGGGCGTCGATCTCGAAGGCGAGCTGATCGGGGTC
>Ga0126306_10001033_pt1 | contig 14437 bp, 11 predicted proteins | sample Plot27_FD_92592 | JGI IMG/M metagenome (GOLD analysis project Ga0126306, IMG submission 92592) | Serpentine soil microbial communities from UC McLaughlin Reserve, CA, USA - Plot27 | ecosystem: Environmental > Terrestrial > Soil > Grasslands | place: USA: UC McLaughlin Reserve, Lake County...
AAGCGGGTAGAGGTTAATGTAGGATCGGTTTTTATCCGCTCGGCCAGCTCCAAACCGTTCATGCCGGGCATCTGCAGGTCAAGGACCGCTACATGGTAGGGCTCGCCTCGCTCTACAGCAGAGCGCAGCTCTTCAAGGGCGTGCAAACCGCCCTCCGCGCTTCCAACATGCATCCCCCAGGAAGCCAACTGCTGGTGCAATATTTTACGATTGGTCGCGTTGTCATCGACTATAAAAGCCCGCAGGCCACGGATACGGGTACGCCGACCAGACACTGCAACCTGTCGTGCGTCTTCTTCTCCCTTCTCGAACTCGGCGGTAAACCAGAAGGTGCTGCCTCTGCCCTGCTCGCTTTCTACCTCTATCCGCCCCCGCATGAGTTCTACCAGCCGCTTGGAGATGACAAGCCCCAAGCCTGTGCCGCCATACCTACGAGTAGTTGCAGAGTTTGCCTGAGAAAACGCCTTGAACAGCCGCTCCTGCTCTTGGGGCGTCATGCCGATGCCGGTGTCCTGCACCTCGAAGCGGACGGTTACCCTCTCGCTCGTCTCTTCTACCAGCCGGACGAAGAGAGTAATCTCTCCCTGCTCGGTGAACTTAAGCGCGTTACCCACCAGGTTTGTTAGGACCTGCCGCAGACGGAACGGATCGCCCCGCAGCGCGGTAGGGACGGCGGGGTCGACGAAGTCGACCAGCTCGAGCCCTTTGCTCTGGGCGCTCCCCGCCAGCAGTTGAGCGACCTCCTCCACTTCTGCGCGCAGATCAAAGTTTAGGTTCTCGAGCTGCATCTGGCGTGCCTCTACCTTGGAGAAGTCGAGGATGTCGTTCAGGACACGCAGCAGCGTCTCGCCCGAGCTGCGCACAATCTGGGCGTGATCTCGCTGCTCAGGTGTCAGCTGGGTGTCCAGCAACAACTCCGCCGTGCCAAGCACGCCGTTCATGGGCGTACGTATCTCGTGGCTCATGCTTGCCAGGAACTCGCTCTTGGCTTGGTCGGCAGCTTCAGCCGCCTCTCTTGCCACTCGCTGCTCTTTGGCCTGCTCGCGTTCGATTTCGGCGTTCACTATGCTCACCAACGTGTTGCGCAATTCGTAAACAGAATCCAATTCGTGTGGAGCCCACGGTAGCGAGCGTAGACGAACCGTTTGTTTCCAGGCTTCGAAGGATTTCCGCGGGTTGATGCGTCCCGTCTGCTCGTCAACGTCGATGGCCTTATTCGGGTTACCCCCCCAGGTCACCGTCCTCACTACTTCGGGTCTGAACCACATTACGTAGCAGCCGCGCTCCCGTAGGATCTCCAGCGCCAGCAGCCCGCTTGCCACGTCCTTCCACTCCGCGGCCAACTCGTACACCGAGGGCAAGGAATCGGTCCAGTAGAGCGATCCTGAGATCCTGGATCTTACCCACTCCCGAAGTCGTTTGAGAGTACCCTCGTCGGGGGTTTCCCCGACGGTCGTGTACTGGTCCTCCCAGAACACGGCGGCGCCCGAAGCCTCGACGAAGTCGAGCAGGTTTGGGCGAAACCCTATCAGGCCTTCGGCAAAATGCTGCACACCCGCAACATGCTCGATGAACTTGGCCCGGATACTCGTCCGCTCCGTATGGTAGGAGTAGTTGCTCGTCGCCTCCTGCACCCTGACCTGTAAAGAGGCAGCCTGAGCGATAAGCTGACAGTTCTGCCGTATCGCGTAGGGTAGGTACCTGGGCGAGCGATGATGGCAGGCCACAAGCCCCCACAACTTGTCGTCATGCAGCAGAGAGATGGACATTGAGGCGGCTACGCCCATGTTTTTCAAGTATTCGAGATGGATCGGAGAGACGCTGCGTAGGACGGAGAAGGACATGTCCAGTGGCTCCGCGAGGTCAGCGGTACCCAGCAGGCCAGCGGGCCGGTAATCCACGGTAGGTATAAGGCGGATCCAGTTCAGAGCATAGAGCTTGCGAGCTTGTAGAGGTATATCCGATGCCGGAAAACGGTGATGTAGGTAGCTGCCGGCGTCTTCGGCCTTCGCCTCGGCGATGACCTCGCCGTTCCACTCGGGATCAAACTTGTAGATCATTACTCTATCGAAGCCCGTCATCCGGCGCACTTCTTCTGCGGTCGTCTCGCATAAGGTTCGGATATCTGCAGTACCCTGGAGGAGTTCTAGGGCACCTCCGATCTTACTGGCGGCGTTCTGTATGGACCGCTCTTCCCTTGTCCTGCGCGGCTCCAGCTCGAAGATGAGGGCACCGCTGTGTCTATGAAGAACCCCGTCGAAACCAGGTCTCTGATCGTTGCGGAGCTCTACACGAACGGGATTAGCAACAGCAACGTTCTTGAGACCCAGCGCCTCACGGAGATGGTCCACGCACTCATCATCTATGAAGTGCATCAGAGGCTGCTGGAGCAGGTTTTGAGCATCGACGCCAAGAACGTCGAGCGCGTTGACACTAACCTGGGTGATTGCCAGATCCGCTTCTCTTAGATTAAGTAGTACCCCATGAGGTTGTATGGCTCCGGGTACGTGTATAGGTTCCCGCTCGCATTCTGCCACATCCACGACCCTGGCTACCGGTTCTCCGTCAGCCACTCTGCACGCCCTTCTTCGAACAGCCAGTAGTCCAGCGAGACGAACGTCTCGCACGCGGATTTGACGAGCTGCTCTTCCTCGGTTCTTCCGTACGTGGAGCAGTGAAAGCTTAGCGTCTCCCGAAAAGATTTCCACATCAGCCCAACCTCGTCCCCGTAGCTGCAGAAGAATGCGCACCCTCTATTCTCGTCAAGGGCAAGGTTTTTCTTTAGGTGCCGGCTAATAATCTGACCACCAAGGGTTGCCCCTTCTAGCACGTACAAACAGCCGAGGGCCTCGGTGATGCTTTTGACCTCGGGCAAGCGCTCGCACCGTGGCAACTGGCTAAGTTGAGGCTGGGTCACCTTCAGCCAGAGCAGGTCCCTTGCCAGGCGAGGAGCTTTTTGCCGCCGTCCAAGATCGACTGGTAGATTGTGCCAGCCAGGTACCGCGGCGACCCGCTCCTCAAAAGGCTTGTAGAAACCGAACAGCTTCTGGAGCAGTACTGTGTAGGTATGGATAGATAAAGTGCCCAGCAGAGGGGCCATCTTGCGTTCCAGCGCATCATGGTAAAACCTTGTCCCCTGTTTTAAAGCCAGCAAACAGTCAACTTTCTTTACCGAAGTTGCCAAGTGTCAGTCGGGGAGGAAACGCCGAGTTTCTCCTCGAGTCTTACCCGTATACTCCAGAGCTCTCGGATACGTTCCGCTATTTGTTGCTGTCGCTGCTCTAGGATCATTGTTCGTTCTTGCTATTTCGTAATCTATTGAGCCATCTTGAAGCGAATTGCTCAAATCTCAAATCCCTTTCTCACCTGCTCACAACGGTAACAGGAGCCGCATACTGACGCAAGGGACGAATGGGAACTAACGTCAGAGGCCTCTAGGCTTGGCTGGAGCAGACAAGGGCGGGTGAACGATCATTTTAGCCAGTGCGTTACATGCGACCTTATGCAGATAGGTATTGGCCTAGGCTTAGACAAGAAAAGCTAGAGGCGCTTGTAGACGCAAGTCATCGCTGGTCTAGGCGGCGCGAGACCATGACAAGTATCCGATACTTTTCTTACGTAGGGTAACTTTTAAAGCTCCTGGCGAGTTTACCGAGAATCTACGCCAATTTTATGTTTTAACTGCAAATAATGGCTTTTTAACAGCTGGCGGAGAAGGATTCTAATCTTCACTAACCGATCTAGAGTCAGTCTCAATATCTTCACCATTGCTTCCCGTTGTTCGGAAAATGGCCTTTTAAAGCCGAACTTCTAGCTCTATTGTTTCTCGGTGTTCGCTGATGTTCGCCTGGGTAACTGTCAAATCTCTAGCAGAAATGCTACGAACGTAGGCACTCAGCACCGCACCAGTGCGACCCGTCCAGTCCGCGGTCTATGCCTGTCTCCTTACCGGATTCGACAACGGTTCGAACCTGTCTATGTAGCAGGACACCACGTCGCCATCCTGGATCTCCACCGCCCCCGGCGTCCCCGTTGAGATAACGTCCCCTGGCAAAAGCGTCATCACCTTCGAGTGGAAGGAGACGAGAAATTCAGGCGAGAAGGTCATGTTCGAGACCACATTTTTGCGACGTACCTCGCCATTGAGGACCGTAGCAACCGTGAGATCTCCCAGCTCCCCAACCTCGTTCAGAGTTACGAGCTGGGGGCCAAAGCTGAAGAAGGTGTCGAAACTCTTGGCGCGGGTCAGGTAACGAGGGTTCTTGAGCAATATGTCCTCCGCCGTCATGTCCAGTATCGTAGTAACTCCCGCCACCACAGATAGCACCTCCTCCTCGCAGATGTTCCTCGCCTCGCGCCCGATGACGAGGCCGAGCTCGGCCTCTCCAGTCACCCGCTCTGACTGGTTGGGAAGCCGTATCTCCTCCCCCGGTCCGATGATGCTCGTGTCCGGCCGCATGAAGCTTGCCGGTTCCTCCGAGGGGGCTATCTCCTGTAAGTCGTCTGCGTGCTCGACATAGTTAAGCCCTATGCCCCAGATCTTATGCGCCCTCCGGTACAGAGGACCATACTCGATCTTCGAGAAAGGGACCACCCGACTCGAGAGTTTCTTTACTTCGTCCTTCATCACCCTCTCGCAGAAGTGCCAGAGCTCGTAGAACCGCCCGCTCTCAAGCAGAGACAAGAGGTCCGCGGGCCAGCCACTTCCGAACGGGTCGTGGATCTCGATCACCGGCACGGCGCCACCCGGCACGACTACAGCAGCCATCTCCCAGCCATCCTTCCAGATAGTGGCGAGCCTCAACCCCTGCTTCCACACTTTGCGCGGATCCTCTCCACTCCGACCATGTTAGCGCATTTCGCATGGAACACGTCTACCACGAGACCTGCGGCAATACGAAGGCTATTGAAGCTGGATACCCACTAGTGATGCCTACAACTTCCAGTCGATATCTAGATCACGCTCCTCGATTACCCAACGCAGTAACAAGAAGGAATTAATGAGGCGGAGGTGCACCCATCCAGGTGGTCTCAAAACCAAACCAGAATAACAACAGGGATGTCTCAATCGATCTCGAACCACACGCACGCGCAGCTGTTCCGTTCGACGCCCCAACGACCCGACAGCCTACCCACAGTAGGTAGGCCCCACCCGCCGCTGAGGTCGGGCCGCGGCCCGAGTTTTGAAGGCATTCGGAAGCCAGGGCCAGGGTCGCACACCCTTCCGCGCCCGGACTCAGCAGAGGCCTCTACCGAGAGTCAGATCTGGGCATCGGGCGAAAGGCCCGCGTGGAGGACGTTGTTAGTTGCCAGCTCGTTCACTACCAGCCGGACGTCCTCAAGCTTCTCGGGCGAAGAGATCCGCGAGCCGATCTAAGGCGTGACGTGCCTCTGGGATAGCTTCGGGCTCGGGGGTAAGTTTCGGATAGATATCGATCGCCATCGCTGAATCGGTCTCGCTACGTCAGAGAGTCGAAAGTCGTACTTCACTACCACCTCACCTAAGCCTTGTATCTATCCTTGATAAAACTATGCTATGCAGTGTTGCGATGTAGAGTAGAGGTCACCGACGCAGGGAAGGCGCAGCTCAAAACGAAATGCGTAGGTCTCTCAGCAGCCCTGGTAATCCTTCGAGCCCCTCTTGGAGAGACCGACAGCGTTCGCGCTACATGGTACGCAGCACTAGTAGTGCGATGTCATCTCGGAGTTCGCCTCGCTGGAACGTCATAACGCCCCGCTCCACCTTCCCTGCTATCTCCTCGGCCGAGAGCCCGGCGCACTGCGCGCAGAGGTCCTTGAGGCGTTGCTCGCCGAAAAACTCTCCATCGGGACTCCTGGCTTCGGTGATTCCGTCGGTGTAGAAGACAACAGCATCCCCCTGGTAGAGCTGAGCTTCCCAGTTCCCGATCTTGGCTTTAGGCGTAGCACCGAGGACAATGCCCATAGGGGGCAAGGACTCCGCCTCGCCGTCCTGACGGATCAAAACCGGGGGTGGGTGCCCACCGCCGGCAACCCTGAGGGTAGCGCCTCCAACTTTCCCTAGTTCGAGTTCCCCGTAGACAACGGTGAAAAATCGCCCGTGGGCCGTCTGCCTAAGGATCTCCTCGTTGAGGATGTGAAGCACCGTCTCGGGCCCCTCCGAGCGCGCGGCGGCGGCGCGGACGGTGTAGTGTGCGAGCGAGGTCATAGCGGCTGCCTCGGACCCCTTGCCCGCGACGTCGCCCACCACCAGGGCCCAGCTCCTCTCCGACAGGCCAAAGGCGTCGTAGAAGTCGCCGCCCACCTCGAGACCCTCGCCTGCCGCCAGGTACCGAGCGGCGATCTCAGCCCTCGGAATCTTCGGCAACGAAGGGGGCAGCAGCGAACGTTGCAAGGTATGGGAGATCTGCCGCTCGCGCGCAAGCAACCGCTCCCGCTCTTCCTCGGCGCCCTTCCGGTCGTGGACGTCGATTACGGTACCTACCCACTCGCGGATCTGGCCTTCTGCTTCCAAGATCGGCACGCCGCGCGCCGAGACCCAGCGGTAACCGCGCCGGCGGTGCCGCAGACGATACTCGCCCTGGACCGGCTCCCCCTTGTGCAGAGCCCGCCGCCATGCCTCGTGTGTTCTCTCTCTATCTTCGGGATGCAAAGCGTCGAGCCACCCTAAACCTTCGTACTCTTCTTCCGTCTGACCGGTGAACTCTGTCCACAGGGGCGCGTCCAGGATCTCGCCGTCCCCGGTGGCTCGCCACACGATGGCGGCCGTCGCCTCGACGAGCGAACGGTAGCGCGCCTCGCTCTCGCGTAGGGCCCGCTCGGCCCGTTTGCGCTGGGAGATATCGAGGACGAAGCAGACGAACCGGGGCGGATCACCCGCATAGTAGCGGCCCCCAACGATGACAGGAACGCGGCTGCCGTCCTTGCGGACGTACTCCTTCTCGAACGGCTCGATATAACCGTGCCGGAGGGCGTGGCGCAGGACTATCTCATCGCGATAGAGGTCCTCTGTGGGGGTAATCTTCCGCCAGTTGAGCCCCTCGCTCTCAAGCTCCTCGCGTTTGTAGCCCAGCATCTCGAGCAGGGCGTCGTTGGCATCCAGGATCAAATCTCCCTCCCCCATGATGACCCCGACAACGCCGGACTCGTAGAGGGCCAAGAGCTTGTTCTCGGTGTCTCTCAGGGCCTCTTTGGCCCGCTTGCTCTCTGTGAGATCACGCACGACGGTGACGTATCCTATGGGGGCCCCCGCTTCGTCTTTGAGGTGGCTGCTCGAGAGCGAAACCTGAACCTTTTGGCCGTCCTTCCTCAGCAGCAGCGTTTCGTAGTTGCTCAGCGTCCCGCCTCGCGCGAGGTACTCCCTGTTCTCCTGCGCCCTATCGCGCCGCTCAGGCGCGACGAGGGCCGAGGCTGAGCGGCCCATGATCTCCTCCGCCTGGTAGCCAAGCATACTCTGGGCTCCGGCGTTCCAGCTGACGACATTGTGGTCCGCGTCCAGGCCGATTATCGCGTCGCTCGTAGACTCGACGAGGGCTTCTAACAGGCGCGTCCTCTCCTCCGGAATGATCTCGCGAAGGTTGTTGATAGCGTCGCTCACCTACATGCCCCATCCGGTTTCAGTAACATGTATAGTCTAGCTTAGAAGATACCCAAGGTCTCGTAGTATTGGCTAAGGGCGTCTCCCAAGTCTCCATCAGCATCGATATCAGGGCGAGCTTCTCTTGCTGAGTGCTTGCTGCCCATGAACGCAGCCGTCTATGTGGTACATAACCCCACAGCAATCCCGAGCGTTACATAAAGGAAAGGTGTTACTTCAGAGAGTAGCATAGGGTAGACAATCGTCTGATAGCCTGAGTAGCTTAGAAGAATAGTATTCGCGGAAACTGCCAGTGAATAGAGGCAGCTGATTAGCAGCGTAGGGAAGCCACTGGTACAGTTCCGACCTAGGAAGAAGAGGGGTCGGTGAGCATGTATGGGGAGAACGGGCGACCATGTACCAGATGGGAGTTCTCTTAGGCCGACCCCTCTAAGCAATCAAATTTACACATCCTTACAGCGACAATAACGTCTACCAAGCTCGACTACAGGCTGCTTACACTTCATGTGAAGACTCTTATTAAGGATGTTCCTTATTAAAGATGTTCCCGTGTAGCCTCTAGTTGAGCTTCAAGGTGTCCTGCGACCGCAGCCCCACAGTTGCGCTCGGCTGCAGCGTAGGAGACGGTGGGAGCTAAAGGGTATTCGCCAAACATTAGGCGGTAGCTGTGCGCGTGCAATAAAACAGCATAGCAAAAGGGTCGAGGCCCTTAAGGCCTCGGCCCTTGTTCCCCGGTGTTCACTTACTCGGCGGCTATTGGCGGCGGAATCGTTGCGTCGCTTGCTGCAGGAGCATGGCGCGAACGCCCGGTTCCTTGAGGAGCTCTATGGCCCCCTGGCGCACCTTCTGATTCGATATAAGCTTCGCGGCGAGGGCCATTTTGTCCGCGCGCGGATCCTTAAGAAGCTCGACAGCCGCCTGGCGCACCTTCCGGTTGGTTAGCAACTTCAAAGCGATGGTACCTTTACCCAAGAGAATCGCCTCCTTCCAAACCGCTAGACATGATCACAGTGCCCACCTTACTATACTTCCTTAGACGATTGTTAAGGACGCTAGGTTACGCGCAGCGCGACGTGCCTAGAGCACACGTATGGTTCGGTGTTGAAGACGAGAACGTGGCCCTTTCGTCAGCTGGAAAAAGGCCCAGAGCCATTATAAGACCCCGGTCAACCTTCCCGGTTTTGGTTTCTATGCTCTTAGGGATAAAGACGACTAAACCGGCCCTAGAGAAAGGAGCTCGATGGACGAGCAAACACAGCAGCGTTTGGAAACCCTCCTCTCTGCGGGAATAGGTATCGGTCTGACTCGTTTGGTAGCCGAAAGACTCATAACCGACCTGGTGCCCGAACAGAGGGGGCTTAAAGACGACGTTCTTAGGGCGGTCCTAAGGGCGGGAACGACAGCGACTTCGGCTGTTCTGGCTTCGGTAATCATTAGGTGGGTGGCTCGACGAATGCGCTAGGTATGTGACAGGGTTTATATCCTAGTTTGAACCATAGCGGCGAACTACGAAGACCTTTCTTCCCGCCGCTTCTTATTCCACCGCGCCTTAGCAGCTTTACAGGCTGTCTTGCCGCAACCTCTGTCTACTACGCTAGGAGGATATTCTTGTGCAAGGCCGGCCTCTAGGTCCCAACCGCCTCGACCGCCAGCGCTCCTCACCCTCCCTCGGCCCACAGTACGCCCCGGAAGGACAGCGCGGGGGCTGTCGTCCCTCTAACGCGGCATCATGATGACCTCGTCCACGTAGCAGAAGATCCAGTCCTCCCCGGGCTCGAACGACTGGACTATCGGGTGCTCCGTGGTGTGGAAGTGCTTGGTAGCGTGTTTATTCTTAGATGAGTCGCAACAACCTACGTGACCGCATACGAGACACTCTCTGAGGTGAACCCAGGTTTCACCCGTCTGTAGGCACTCCTCACAGCCGTTTGCGGAGGGAGTTACGTCGTTGATCTGATCCACGTGCGTGCAACCGTTTGCCAAAATATCCTCCTTCATGCTCTCTTTGTTAGCTTTCTAAGCCAGGCTTTTAGCTTTCTAAGTCAGGCTTTCTGGGAACTAGGTTCGTCGATTCTTCCTCCCTCCTCGATAAGCTTCTTTCCTTCGATCAGAAGCACGGCGCTCAAAGCGCTTGCCAGAGCTATCCCGGCGGCGACGAGCATTACTATCCTAAAGCCGTCCACGAAAGCCTCGCCGATGGCTCGTTCGATCGCGGTGGCGGTTACTCTGTCAACGTCTTCCGGGGCCTCCGCCGCCCCCAGGTTGGCCTTCTCCTCCTCCAGCTGCTTTCGTACCTCGGGTGTCAGGTCGAGATACGCTAGGCGGGAATCCAGGCCACTGTCGAAGACCATAAACATCATGACGCCCATGGCTGCTATAGCCAAGAGGCCAGCGGTGCGGGAGACGGCGTTGTTGACGCCCGAGGCCAGGCCCGAGTGTTGCCCCTCGACCGAGTTCATCGCCACCGTCGTGAGCGTCGGGACAAGGATGGAGAGCCCGAGGCCCAGCACCATCACCGCCGGAAGATAGGTTGTCCAGTAGGAGCCTCCCTCTGTGCCGGGAATGGCGAACAGGGCGAAGCCGACAACGACAATCGCCGGGCCGGGAGCGTTTACTTCGCGTCGCCGTTCTCAAGCCCACTCATCTGAGTCTTCTGTCTGCATCGACGCGGACCGTTTTCACGTAGACTTCTCTAACGGTTCAACGTGTACCGGCCAGATGCCGAAGGCGACCAGCATGGCGGGAAGGGACCGCAGGAAGGGCATGCGGAGCAGTAGGCGGAGTAAGGCCGGCGGCGCGAACGGCTGATTGGAGCCAAGCGCCGGGGCCAGGACCCGTTGCTGGATCTGGGCTTGAAACGCCTGGATGACCCGTGTTGGCAGCTCGCGCCGGCGCTGCACCGCAGCAAGGTACCGCACGTCCAGATCGTTGAGCTGTGACTGGCTTTTCTTCAGCGGTTCGGCGAGAGCGTTCGCTGCGACGACGGCGTCCTGGATAGCGTAGTTGATCCCAACCCCGCCGACCGGGCTCATCACGTGGGCGGCGTCCCCCTACCAGGAGCAGACCTGGACCGTACCACTTAGGACATCGGCTCGACTCGACCGACAGCAGCGAGACCTGTTTCCAGCCTTCGAGGTGTCCCACGCGGTCGGAGAGCTCCGGTAGCAGCTCAGCGTAGCTTTGCCGGAGCGTCTCTATGCCGGTGTGGCGCAGCTCGGAGTAGGTACCCTTGGGGATGACGTAGCCGCTCTGCCAGTGGTCGCGGCGGTCGAGGGCGACCGCGACGTGGCCCCGACCGAAGCGGCCTATCACACCCTCCGGGTCGTCCTCTTCTCGGGGCAGACGAAACCAGAGCACGTCCATCGGTGGCGAGGTCTTTATAATCTCGAAGCCACCCAGACGTCTCACGCGGCTCCCCCGCCCATCCGCGCCGACCGTGAGGATCGCCCGCACCTCGTGCTTCTCGCCGTCCGCACCCTCGTAGCGGACGCCCCGGACCACGCCGTCCTCTTCGATTAGCTCTCGCACCCGCGCGCTCATCGTAAGCTGGAAGTTTGGGTAGCGCTTCGCCTCTTCGGTGATGAACTCCAGAAAGTCGGTCTGGGGCACCATCGCGATGTAGGGAAACTTCGTGTTTAGGTGCGAGAAATCTACGGGCGTAAACGGGCCGGCGGCGGTCTGGAGGGTGAAGTTTCGGACCTTGGTGTGCCTGAGCTGTAGGAGCCGGTCGGCGAGGCCGAGATCGTCTATGATCTCCATAACCGAAGGATGAATCGTGTCGCCCCGAAACTCGCGGTCGAAGTCCGGGTGAGCTTCGAGCAGCGTAACGTGTACGCCTTTGCGCGCTAGCAAGAGCGCCAGTACGGCCCCGGCGGGACCACCGCCCACAACGCAGCAAGTTGTTCGTTTTACGTCTTGTACCTCATCCGGTGCCACCGTTTCTTGCGGTGCCGACTCCGCCCTCAAGCCCACACGCGGCGCCTCTACCTCCGCCGTTATCTTCACCATATCAAACCTCCTTTGGGTCGGTAAATCGCCTGACGCTGGGAAATACGGGCGCGCTAATAGCGTCGACCCTGCTGGCGGCGGATGTCGAAGCGAGCCGACGGGGAGACGGCCATCACCGCCATCACGCCAGCCTGGACCGGGTCGCTGATGACGAGGTCGGCAGCATCTGGAACGCTCCCGGGCATGTTCAGCGAGAGCACAATGATCCCTTTGCCACGGATCTCGCAGACGGCTTGGGCGACGTCACCGCCCATCAGCGCGCCGGCCAGGACCAGCGCCACCGCCCGCGGGAGGCGGGCCACAGCCCGCACCGCGCTTGCCAGGTTCTCCTCGCCGATCAGCGGGATCGTGTCGACAGAGATTCGCTCGCCGCGGATGTTGTGGCGGTCGGCCTCGGAGACCGCCCCGACCACTACCTGGCCCACCTGGGCCCCGCCGCCGATTACGATGATCCGCTTGCCGTAGACTTTAGCGAACGACGGTGCCCGCTCGATCTCCCGGACGATCGGCAGCGCATCGAGGTCACCAACCAGCGTGTCCGGGGCGGAGACGTCCTCGAGCTCGAAGTAGATCGTCGAATCATCCTCCCGCCGCTCGGCAATGTCGACGTAGGTGATATTCGCCCGGTGCTCGAGGATCACCCGCGTCAGCGTGTGGAGCGCGCCGGGCTCATCGGGCGTGCGGATCATCAGGGCCAAGAGGTGGGCGTTTTTTTCTTTGGTCTCGCTCACGGGCGTGTCTCCTCGAAGAGAGAGCGTGATAGGCCGGCGAAGCCCCGGACGTCGAATGTGCGCCGGGGTGCGCTGCCCTCCGGCAGAATTCTCACCGGTGAAGCCTCGGAGCCTGGCGAGATCCCCTCGCTCGGTGGGCGCCACCAGCTCGCTGCGTGGCGCCACCGTAGTGGGGAAGGAATGATTTCTCTGTAGCGCATCCTAAGGTTGCCTCTCATTCGGCGTGATGCCGCCTACGCATTGTACCTCCGCAGGTTGAAGGTGAGTCCGCACGAGTCATCACGATCCTTCGTACCTAACATAACTCGATTGGTAAAAAGTGAAGCTCAGGGTGCTGGTCTATTTTTTATATTTTTTGTGCGTCGTCCACCGGTACCATAAGAACCAGAGGATTGCTCCCGCTATGGCGGCCAGTACCGTGTATTCGATGATCGGCGTGTAGTCTTCCATGATCCTCCATTGGGCGCCTAAAGCCCACCCGAGGGCGATAAACGATACGTTCCACAGGGTGCTGCCGAGCACGGTATAGGTTATGAAGCGTCCGAATATCGGCATACGTTTAAGTCCCGCCGGTATCGATATTAGGGCGCCCACGCCTGGAACGAGGTGTCCTATCAGAATGGCCTTCCCACCGTGTCGCTCGAAGACCTTACTCGCCTTGTCTAGGTCTGATCTGAATATGATCTTGAACCCCTCGAGCCGCCCAACGAACCGGCGCAGGCTCTCCTCGCCGATCCAGAACCCCAGGTAATACAGGACCAAAGAGGCGAACACCGCCCCTATCGTCGCTGCTACCAGCACCAGGACGAACGAGAAGCGTCCCTGCCCGACCAGGAACCCGGCGAAGGGCAGGACCAGCTGCGTAGGTATCGGCAGGTGCAGGTTCCCCAGCGCGACCAAAACGGCTACACCGATGTAGCCGAAGTAGTAGACGATGTCTATAATCCATTGTGCAATACTGGCGAGCAGATCGCTCATCGTGCGCTCTCCGCCAAACGCTTCCTCCTTAGCAGGGCAGTTTCAGCGTGCACCCTTCTAATGGTGCATGCTCAAGTCCTTGAGTTTTGTAGCTTAACCTAAGGGAGGACTCTATTTGCGTTTTATAGCAGAGTTCGTAAGACCTGTGGAGCAACTCTTTTACTACGGGTTTGCTCCACGGGCACAAACCGCAGCTCGAGGAGGACCGCCAGGCTGCGAATATATCGAAAGTACGCCCGCCTTCGAGGCGGTACGTACGACTATCTCTGACCTGTGGCGATATGGGTTGACCTCCGGTTATAATCGCGCCGGCTTTACTAGGAGATCCCGGGAGGGGCAAGACGTGAGACGGGAGAGATTTATGGTGCGTGGCTTACATCCCATGCTCGGTGCGGCAGTTATAGCGTTACTTATGGTGGTCGCCGTGTTTGTTGGTGGATGTGGAGGGGAGCAGGCCTCTAACTCGTCGGTAGAAGATCAAGACAAAGCGGAGCAGCAGAAGGCGGAATCCGAGAAGCAGCAACCCACGACTTCTTCCACGGAGGGCTCCACAGCTTCTGTCGGAGAAACCGTCACCCTAGGAAACGTGCAGTGGACTGTCACCGATGTCCAGCAGTCGGACATACTCGTCTCGCGCTTCGGCACTGAGGAGGGAAACTTTGTCATCGTAGACCTGACCTTCTCGAACAACTCCAACCAGGACATTACGCTCGCCACCCCGTTTATAACCCTTGTGGACAGCGAGGGGCGCGAGATCGAGGCCGATGTGGAGAACAACTTTAAGCACGTTTACCCGGAAGAAAACATGTTCGTCGACCACGTGACACCTGGTGAGACGAAAGAAGGAAGGATCATCTTTTCGATGGATCCGGACACAGATACGTCAGGGCTCAAGCTTCAGGTGGGAGAGGCCAGGTTTGCCTCAGGCGAGACCGCCCAGATAGGCCTGGGTACCCCCAGATCAGCTACCGACGCCTAAGGGCTTACCCGTAAAGCGGTTATGCTGCCGTTCGTCCAGGGAGGGCGGAAACCTGACTCACGAAGGCCCAGAGAGAGCTTACGGGGATGGAAGGCCTTCCATCCCCGTAAGCTCCGACCACTTCGCGCGTCGCACCGGTATCCCCCGGCTCGCCTTTCGACACGG
>Ga0126306_10001034_pt1 | contig 14435 bp, 7 predicted proteins | sample Plot27_FD_92592 | JGI IMG/M metagenome (GOLD analysis project Ga0126306, IMG submission 92592) | Serpentine soil microbial communities from UC McLaughlin Reserve, CA, USA - Plot27 | ecosystem: Environmental > Terrestrial > Soil > Grasslands | place: USA: UC McLaughlin Reserve, Lake County...
CCCGGGCGTGTCTATTCACATAGGGAACTGGTTCTCCTGGTGCAAGGATACGACACCTCCCAGCGGGAGGCTCCTGAAATCCTGCGCCCTTTGGTCAGCAGGCTGCGCCATAAACTGGAAACATTCCCATCGCTTTCTGATCGAATTGTCAGTGTACGCGGGACCGGATATCTATATGAGTCAGAAAAATAAACGCTAGCGATCTTCCTTCATACCGCCAGAACGAACAACCCACCGTGTAAAAATCCGGTGGGTTTATTTATGCTTATAAAAGTCTGTTGGGAAATCAGGCGGCTGCAACCAGCTTAGTAGCCCCTGGGGGTGCATTGGCTGGGATGGCGGTGACTCGAACCAAGCCAGCAGCAGGCTGATGCTTAGCCCTGCTGTCCCGAGCCATTGCAGGGAAGTCAGGCTTTCACCGAGCAGTAAATAACTGAACAGAATGGCCACAAGCAGCTCGCCGAGTCCGAGCAATGCGGTTTGCATCCCGCCAATATGTTTTACGCCCAGGAACAGCAGAAGCCTGGAGAAGAAGGTCACGGTAGTGAGTGCCAGCACCGGGAACCACGGAACAGTAGCCGTGGGCCAACTTCGATCAAAAATGAGATAAGCTGGTACAACAATCATGCTCATGGAAAGAAGTGTGTAGACCGTTACCGTTGGGGCAGGGATGTCGTAAAGCACGCGTTGATTGATGGGGAGATGCAATGCATAGAGCGCTGCAGCGATCAGCATAAATACGACTCCCCATGGGTCAATATTGCCAGCATGTACCCGGGTGAGTAGGAATGCGGATAAAAGAGCAATGATGATTCTGACCCCTGTCAGCTTGGAAGGGGTTTGTTTATCCAGTTGCAGCCAGAACGCCACGAAAAACGGATAGAGTGCATAAAGCATCTGCGCAACACTGGCGTTAAGTTTACTCAGCCCAATGTAGTAAAAGATGGATCCGATCCCGTTGACTGTGCCCGCCATGACACATCCGATGAGCCCTGCGGGATAAATATAAAGAGTTTTCCGCTTAAAAAGTGCAATGATCATTACAAGCAGGAGGGCGGCAAGGCTCGTACGTAGTGCCACCACTGCCAGTGGTGAAAATTTCCCTGCGCCCATGGCGGCCTTCCCAAAGACGGGAGCCAGCCCTAGAAATAAAGCGGAGATCAGCGCAGCATTAATCCCGGTGTTTCGACCGATCTGCATTTTAATAGGTACCTAATAAATTTAAATCGTCAGAAGGCACAACGCACGTTATTGACTCTGTAGATTCTTCAATGTCTGGCTGGTATCTAATTTTATCGTATAAGTGAGCGAACTTCTTCCAGAAATTCATCATTGAGAAAATCCCCTTTCAGCATCAGGGATTGGATCTGTCCTTGCAGGCGGCTCTTTTCATCTACGGTTAATTCTTTGGCTGTGGCAACAATCACAGGAATGTTTGCCGTTTCAGGTTTGCTCCGCAACGAATCCAGCACGGCAAAGCCATCGACCTCAGGCATCATCAGGTCCAGGATGACCAGGTCAGGACGTTCTCGCGTCACGAGTTCGATCGCTTCGCGTCCGTTGGTTGCCTCGGTAATTTCAAAATCTCCCTGCGATTGAAGGATGCGCCGGATAAGGCGCCGCGCCTCGGGTGTATCGTCGACGACGACCACGCGTGGGAAGCGATTTGGCGTTACGTTATTAAGAGCAGAGAGCAAACCTTCCTGGGGAGTCGGGGATAGTTCCTGTCTCTGTAGATCCACATCGCGGGTCCAGCCTTCGCCAAAGAGGAATTGCTCAGCAGGCAGAGTGTGCCCTGTGCAATTCACAACCACCGTCTCTGTTGACTTGATAATTCCGGCGCGTACAAGCTTAAAGAGACCGGCAAAGGCGACCGCCGCGGCCGGCTCGGCGGAAATACCTTCCATTTTTGCCAAGACATGCATGGCCCGGAAAGCGTCCTCATCGCTTACGCTCTCAAATACGCCATGCGTTTCATTGACCTGCTTGCGTAACATCACATATGTCCTGCCCGGGTCACCCGTCGCAAGAGTTTCGATGCGGGTCTTTGGGGAAAGGACCGGCTCAGCTTTTTCGAGACCCTTTTTCCAGCTATCGACCATCGGCGCGCAGCCATCCGCCTGGATCGGCGCAATTGCAGGAATACGATCGATGATTCCAAGACTTTGTAGTTCCCGAAAGCCTTTGTACACGCCCAAAGGACCCATGCCACCGCTGATCGCCTGGATGTACCAATCAGGTGTACGCCATTTTGGTGATTCAGGTGTGGAACCTGGAGGATGTCCCTGCTGCATGGTCAGTTGTTCGGCGATCTCAAATGCGATTGTTTTCATGGCCTCGACCGCCGTGACAGTGCGCGCACCCATGTCCTGATACAACCCACGTTGCCGAGCAAATTCCGCTGCAACTTGTTTTGCCTGGTCATACGAGCCTGTGATCTTCACCACCTGACTGCCGTACAGGGCAATTTCACGCATCTTGACCCCAGGTACAAGACTGGTGACAAACGCCCAGAGCTTGATGCCTGCACGAGCTGCATAGGCCGAGAGAGAAATCGCTACGTTGCCCGTGGAGGCGGCAACCATTTCGGTCACACCGCCTTCCTTCAGTGCGGCGATGGTAACGGCTGCCTGCCGATCTTTGAACGAAGAGGTGGGACCCTGCCGTTCGTCCTTGATGAAAAGATTTGGCAAGCCAAGCATCATTCCCAAATTTGCTGCCTGGATTAAGGGAGTTCCGCCTTCGCCCAACCGCAGCGTAGGGTTAGGATTGTTGATCGGCAGAAGTTCGTGGTAGCGCCACAGATCGAACTGACGATTCTTTAGCTGTGCCGGGAAAGTCTTTGCCACGTCGACCAAATCGTATTCTGCTTCACGCCATTGACTATTGCACTGGGGACAATGCATGGAACTCGGCATAAAGGGTGCGGCATGACCGCAGTCTAAACATCTGATTACAAATGACATATACGAATAGTTCCTGTGAAACTTAAATAGTTTACGAGCCAAGTCGCTTTAATGCCTTTTCAACACTTTCGATCAACTGACGTTCGTTGAGCGAACCCTTACTGATCAGTCTCTGTCCAAAATCGTTCAATTGTTGGTGTTGTTCCTTTGTCAAGCCGCCCCCGCTAACAACCAGTACGGGGATGTCGCGCAGAAGGGAGCTTTCGCGCAATTTCTCCAATATCGAGAATCCATCCAGTTCCGGCATGAACAGGTCAAGGATGATGGCGTGCGGTGTTTTCCGGTTGATAGCTTCCCAGCCCTTGCGACCACCTTCTGCCAGGATTGGCTTGTAATCACCGTGCTGGCTGAGAATCTTTTCAATCAGACGCAGATCGTTGGGGTCATCATCGATAACCAATACTTCATGTATGGTTCCATCCTTGTTCAGGCGGTCAAGCGCGCAGACCAGGTCTTCTTCAAGGATTGGCTTGACAAGATAATCGGCTGCGCCAAGGCTAAAGCCTTTCTCCGCCTGTTCCATGATGGAGCAGATAATGACGGGATAATCACGTGTAGCAGGATCGGATTTGAGATCCATGAGAACTGACCAGCCATCCTTGTTTGGCATCATAATATCCAGTGTCACCGCGTAAGGTTTAATGTTGATTACCTGTTCCTTCGCTTTTGCTGGATCGGTGAGAGGGATCACGTAATATCCCTGGGGGCTGAGATAGCGTTCATATAATCCGATCACCTGCGGATCGTCATCGATTGCGAGAATAATTTTTTTGTCGATAGGAATTTCCTCTTGAGACTGGTTATAGAGCGGCAGGGTGAACCAGAAGGTGGAGCCTCTACCAACTTCGCTGTGAATACCAATCCGACCGCCGTGCAGCTGCACCAGGTTCGCACAAATCGAAAGTCCAAGCCCCGATCCACCGCTTTTACGTGTTGCCGAGCCATCAACCTGGGAAAATGCCTGGAACAATTTCTTTTGATCTTCAATGGAAATACCCGGACCCGTATCAATCACATTGATCAAGGCTTCCACTTTGCCGGTGGGACTTTTTTGGACGAGCGTTTCCACGGTAATGGAGCCTTCCTCTGTAAATTTGGATGCATTGGAAATTAAATTTAGCAGGACCTGACGCACACGCATTGTATCGCCGCGGACCGCAGGCATGGTGACAGGGATTCGTTGCAGCAGTTGGATTGGTTTTTCTTTCACCAGTCCTTTGGCTGTGGACATGACACTGGTAGTCATCTCAGAAAGCTGCACCTCTTCAAAGTTAAGTTCCATCTTACCTGCTTCGATGCGTGCCAGATCAAGAATATCGTTAATCAGGCCGAGCAGATGTTGACCAGAGTTATAGATAGCGGTCAAGTCCTGCTGCTGCATGTCAGATACAGGCCCGTCGATGCCTTTGATGATCACGCGCGAAAAACCAATGATTGAGTTCAGCGGCGTGCGCAGTTCATGACTCATGTTGGCGAGGAATTGACTCTTCAATTGGTCCACCTCGCGCAGGTCCTTGATCAATTGTTGTGAAAGTTCATAGGAACGGGCGTTGTCGATCGCCACTGCCACCTGGTCTGCCAAAGATTGCAACACCGACAGATCATCATTTGTAAATGCATAGGCTTGTGTGGATTGGATGTCAATCACACCGACAGCGCGAGAACCAATCCGTAAAGGAATGGCAACTTCAGAACGTGTTTCCAATAAATAGGGATTGGGTATATAGAGAGATTCGAGGTCCGTATCATTTGCCAGTACCGGTTCAATGCTTTCGGCCACTTTGCCAAGGATGGAATTGGAACCGACAACAATCGAATATCTCTGCGCCTTCATTTTCTCGCCCGCTTCCCCAGTGGCTTCCCGGAGAACAGCGTTGAACCCGGTCTCTTCAATAATATAGATAGCAGCATAATAAAACCCAAACCGCTCACTGATCAAATTGACCGTGCGGGTAAAGATTGTATTGAGATCAAGGGTCGATGTAACCAGACGTCCAATTTCGGACGAGGCAGCGAGATAATCATTTCGTCGCTTTAATGTTTCCTCTGATAACTTTCGTTCGGTGATATCCTGATGGACCGCTAGAAAACCGATGATCTTTCCACTTTCATCAAGGATGGGGCTGTTGGTTGCCGCGATGGGAATTAGTACTCCACTCTTTGTCTTATTGGTCAGTTCTTCAGAAACTGTCTCACCTGAGAGCAGTGTTTCCCAGAAAGCTTTGTATTGTTCTTCAGAGGTAACTCCTGATTTGAGAACGCGGGGGGTTTTCCCAATTGCCTCCTCTGGCGAGAAACCATAAATCTTTTCAAAGGCCAGGTTGGCATATTGGATTGTGCCTTCCAGGTCTGTAATAAAAACTGCGCTGTCAGACCGCTCAAGACCAAGCTTGAATTTTTGAATCTCACGTTCTGCCAGGAAGCGTTCAATCGCTGATGAAATCTGGGTCGCAATGACAGTAAGGATTTCCTTATGTTGTTCGGTGATGCGGATTCTCTGGTCATAAGATTGGATGGCAATCACGCCCGAAACGATTTGTTTTGACCGCAGCGGAATCCCAAGCCAGTCTATGTTTCGTACACCATCGTTGATGACTTCACCAGCTGCCTCCAGGTCCGTAAAGATTTCCGGGGTGGTCCGTAACGGTCTGCCTGTGCGGATCACATAGCTGGTCAGTCCTCGTCCAAGCTTTCGCGGGGACCAATCCTCGTCAAAGTCATCCGAGTGATAAGGGAATGTAACCCACTGGCTATTCGGGTCGTATTGCGCAATATAGAAATTGTTTACAGGCAATAGCGTCCTGACAGCCTCGTGGATGGATTTAAGCAGTTGATCCATGGTTTTGGATGTAAGCACGCTCTCAGAGATTTGCGTGATCGCGATTTGTATCAGCTCATTAATCTTGCGGTCAGTAATATCACGCGCAACCCAGAACACCTGGTCTTCATTGAGTTTCGACACGTTTGCATCAAACCATAAGTTGTTGCCAGCAATATTAAGCGGATATTCAAGCTTTATGATGCTATCACTGCTCAGGGCCTCATGAATGGCCGTCATGAATTGACTGTGCAACTCTGGAGGTAAAATTTCCTTGACGTACTTACCTACCATTTCATCCGGCGGCCGTATCAGAAGGGAGGGGTTGGTGGGAGCGATGCGGATATAACGGCCATCTTTGTCGTACACGATAATGACGTCGTTCATGGATGCAAACAGCGTGCGTAATTCCGACTCCGATTTTTGGGTTTCCTGGAATAGGCTGGCATTCTGAATTGCAATTGCCGCCTGACGGGCAAGACTGGTTAAGAACTCGAGCTCTGAAGGGATAAACTCCTTGCCCTGCCCCGCACGCCAAACCACCATAAGACCAGCTACACGGTCTCCGGACATAATGGGAACCCCTAGGATATGGTCATGAGGTCTCTCCGGTGTGCCCTTAACGATCAACGCTCCCGACGCACTGGAAGCATCATTTACGATCTGACCTGTTTTGTGTAAAACAACTTTCCCTAAAATGCCTTCCCCGGTATTAATCGGGTCGTTCTTAATCTCCTCTAACTCCGCACCGACGACCGAGATTGCCCGCCATGTTGCCCCTCCCGCTTCGGGCAGATAGACTGCGCTGCTCTCAGCATGGAATAAGTCCAAGGCGTAGGAGGAAATCCGTGTCAGGACTATTTCCAAATCCAACGTGACCGATATCTCACGACCAACTTCTGCAAGGACAGCTGTCTCCTGAGCGCGGCGCTGGGCTTCCTGAAACAGACGGGCATTTTCAATGGCAATCGCAACCTGGCTGGCGATGGTGGTTAAAATGTCCCGGTCATGCTCATCGTACAAGTTCGGCTTTTGAACGCTCTGCACGGAAATTAGTCCAAGCACGCGTTCGCCTATGAGCAGCGGCACGCCCAGCCAGCACTGCGAAGGCGTTTCATCCTCTGCCAGTGGGATGAACTCGATCCCCAGCAATCTCATATGATTCAATACATTGTTTGGGGCAAAGACTGCTTTTTTATTTCGAATGATGTAGTCCGAAAAACCACCATTACCAAGCTTGCTGGGGGAAAGCTGGATCCGTCTCCCTTCATCAAAAGCCAGGGGGTAATGTTTTTCCTGATTTTTTTCATCATAGAGGGCAATAAAAAAATACGTCGTCTCCATCAAGCGGCTGGTATATCGATACACAACTTCGGCAATCGCAGCCGTATCAAGTTTTGTCGATAGCTCGCGAGCCATTTCGTTCAGGACACTCAACTCTTCTGCGCGGGATTGGGTTTCCTGAAACAAACTTGCGTTTTCAAGCGCCAGTGAAAGCTGGTCTGCTACCTGCTTGACAAGCAATTGCTCATCCTGACTCCAGGCGCGTTTTTCAGACTCGTCCAGCACCTGTAAGGTTGCCCAGGAATTTTGTCCGGATTGGAAGGCGAGCGAGAGACCTGACTCAGAGCGTGAAGCCCGGCTTACGGTTTCAACAGGCTGACTGGTTTTCGAAATTTGTCTAACTGCCGCAGAGGGGATGGATTTCTCCTCCGAGTCGCGTTTCGTCGACGCGGGTTTCAGTTCCGCGGGAGTGTGTTCAGGCTTTACGTCTTCGAATAAATTCTTAAGCCGCCTGGCGATTGGCTTCTTCTTTGGCATATTCAATCAACTCCTGGGCAAGGACACGATATTGCTGTGAGCCGCGGCTGGTTGGCTTGTACTGGGTAATGGGGACACCGGCCATCGGGCTTTCACGAAGTTTTGTATCAATTTCGATCACGGTTGTAAAAACACCCTGTCCAAATGTCGCCTGTAATTGTTCAAAGATATTGCGGTGGGTGCGGTTTCGACGATCCAGCAATGTGACAAGGATTCGGTAAGCCAGACTCGGATTACTTTCCTGCCGCACTCGGCGGATCGTTCCCATCATATTCCTCAAGGCATATGCGGAAAAATACTCCGCCTGGGTGGGGATGATCAGCAGGTCTGCTGCAGAAAGGGCATTGAGTGTAATCGCCCCCAGGGCAGGAGGGCAATCAAGCAGGATATAGTCGTATGGCAGCGCGGCAGCTTGCAGGGCAGTGCGAAGTGTGGACGTATAATGACTTCGCATGGGTAAAAATTGTTCTGCAGTTTCGATCCGTGCGTTGCAGGGGACCAGATCAAGGTTATTTACTTCTGTTCTGCGGATGGCGGTTTTGACCGCAGCATTTTCTATCAATACACTGGCAGAGGTAAACTCCACCTCCCCCGTTTCCAACCCCAGAGCAAGACTCAGGTTTGCCTGCGGGTCAAGATCAATGAGCAGGACTCGATGATTCAGCTCCGCCAGCGCTGCACCTAATGATAATGTCGAGGTCGTTTTTGCAACGCCGCCTTTTTCGTTTGACATGGCAATTGTAAATGTCATAATTCCTCTGGGTCTATCCATTCTGGTTATTCAGCGCCTCTGACCGCCTGTGGGATCACTTCCACATGGCTGGCGCCGAGTGCTTTGCGTAATTCTTCCACGGCTGTCTGGATCATGGATTGAGGGTCATTCACGCTTCTTATTTTGCTGGTAATATCTGAAACCAATCGTTCGCGTTCCGCGCGTCGTGTAGTTTCTTCGAACAAGCGGGCGTTTTCAGCAGAAAGCGCCACGCGTTCTGCCACGGCTTTAATCAGATCGATCTGCTCCTGGTTCAGCGCCTCGCTAGACGGGGATTGGACCACCAGGGTGCCAATGGTTTCCCCGCGCAGTTCGATTGGGACGACGATCTGGCTTGTTTCCGTGAGACCGTCACTTTTCTTCCCTTTACTCCATTGTGCTAAATCCACGAGTTCACTCAAGGGCGCTGCACCCGCAAGGTTATAGCGGTAGCCCAGCAGCTTGTGCTCAACTGGCACACGTGCCCACGCCTCTCGTGTGAACTGACGGCTAATCGCTTCCGCCTCCGTCAAAGCGGTTCTTGTTTCATCAAAGAGACGGGCATTCTCAATGGCCAGGCTTACCTGATCGGCAAGCAGGCTGAGCATCTGGATATCTTCATTTGTAAGGCTCCACGTTCGGTACTTTGTACATCCAACGCGCCCATAATGCGGTTTTCACTCTTTAGGGGTAAAGCCATCTCTGAGTGAGTATCCTGAAGTTCAGGGTTGTTGAAGAAGACTGCGTCATGACCAACATCCATTGCGATGCGTGGTTCCCCTGTGGACGTGACATTGCCCACGATCCCTTCATGCCCCACAAGCAGGCGGTGTTTGCGCTCAAGCATCTTTTTACCCCCCTCACTATTGGTTGCGCTCAAGACTGCATATTCATTGGCTTCATCCATCAAGAACACACCAACGTGATAAAATCCAAAATTCTCGCTAATCGCACTGGCAATCTGCGGCAGGAGCTTACGAAGGTCGCGAACCGAAGCGACCGTATGAGCAACCTGGGCCAGCGCTTCAAGTTGTGAAGCCCTGCGCCTGATTTGCCGGTTCGCAGATTCTAATTCTGAGCCGCGCTTCAGTAGTTCGGTTGTTCTCTCTTCCACACGTTGTTCCAGCGACGTTTTGAGGCTGGTTAATTCACCGTTTGCCTCGATCTGCAGGCGTTCATTGGACTCTGCCTTTGCCAGCGCGGCTCTCAAGCGCTCGATGAGCAGGTTGAGGATTCCCGCGGTGGCTGCGAGAAGCACCATGCCCGTCAGAATATCCTCAAGGTCGGTAAAGGATCGCATAGAGCTTGTCGTGAGTCCCTTGATGTCCATAATTCCCAGAAACGCAATCGCAAGCACGGCGAGAGGCGTCGTCACCACCAGCGAACGTTTGCCCTGCAAAAGAGCGGCGATGATGATAATCAGTGGATAGGCGACGATGGATATGCTATGCATTGAGTCCGCGCTTAAGGCGATGACTGTGATCGCAATGACCAGAGCAACAGGCACAACCACTTTTGCAGGAACCACATTCCCACGTAAAACCAAGCGCAGGGAAACAGCTTCGAGTACGCTTAAAATAGTGAGCACCGAAAGGATTACAGCAAGCCCGCGTGAATGTGATGTGATTGCGACGACCAAAACCAGCAGCAACGTGGACACAAGTGTAAATATCAAAATATTGCGCGTTAAGCGGATGAAGTCCGCGTCGTTATCCTCGGGTGATGCAAAAAAATTCGTGATCACATTCAACATTTCTAATACTCCGGCTTCCTACTGGGTCGCCTTTTTGGGGTCGGTTTGGAACTGGATCACAACTTCTGAGCCAGGTAAAACATGCCCTAATTCTTCGACAGCGGTGTGCAAGACGTTACGCAAGTTAATCGATGCGCTAACCTTGCTTGAGATATCCGCGGTGACGCGTTCAATCTCGGCACGTCGCTGCGTGGATTGCAGGAGCGTTGCCGACTCCAGCGCGAGGGATAAACGATCTGTCACTGCTTTGGCAATGTCCACTTCATCGGGATCCCACTCATGACTGGTGGGAACCTGAATATTCAATACCCCCACCACCTCTCCGCGCAAGCGAATAGGAACAGCAAGTGTGGCCATTTCTCCATTCTCAACGACAACTTCTCCCTGCGCGATTGCCTTGTTGACATGTGGCGAAACGACAAAATTCTCGAGCGGTTTCAACGTATTGTCAGCAACCAGGTACCCGACCTTTTTTTCGTGAGATTGAAACAGATGCCAGGCTTCCTTCAGGTATGACTCAGAGGTTCTTTGTGCCTCTTCCAGTAATTTGTGCGTGGCTTCATGGGAGCGTGCATTTTGAATGGCAATCGCCACCTGGTCCGCCAGAGTATATAAAGTTTCAGTGTCTTCGGGCAGGAAGGCGTTGGACTCTGTGCTTTGCACATCCAGAACGCCGATCATCTGACCTGCATCCTTGAGGGGAAGCGCCAGTTCGGAACGGGTCTCGGGCAGGTCCGGGTTGTTCTTGAAGGCTGCATCCGCTTCCACGTCCAGAGCGATGCGCGGGTTCCCCGAGGCTGCAACATGACTCACGATACCCATCTGACCGATTTTGAGGCTGTGTTTGCGCGCCAGCATCCTTTTGCCACCAGCACTGTTTGAGGCGCGCAAGATCGCAGTTGTATGTTCTTCATCCAGAAGGAAGATACCGACATGATAGAAGCCAAATTTTTCGCTGATGACCTGGGCGAGGCGAGGCAGAAGTGCATCCTCATCCTGCATGGAGGTGGTGGCGCGAGCCACCTGAGCAATCGCTTCGAACTGCCGCGCGCGGCGCTCATTACGCTGGTTGGCAAGCTCCAATTCAGCAGTGCGGACCGAAACACGATCTTCGAGGCTTTGGTTCAACTCCTTTAGATTTTGGTTTGAAAGAACCAGATCCTTCTCACTGACGTTGGCGCGACGAATTGCATTCTGCATACTTGTCGTACTAAAATAAACCAACACTGTGATGGCGATAAATACGAACGAGAGGTCTCGTGCAAACGCCACCGGATCTTGCGAGCTTGGGCTGAAATATCCATTGACTTGCAGCAGCGCCAGTGCCCAGATCACAGCGATTCCGCTCAGGATGACCAAGCCCCCGACGCGCCAGTTGACAATAATGCTTGCCAGTAGACCAAGCGCGATAAAGGCGACAACAATCACGTCCTTCACGCCATCCGCCGTATATGCCTGTACACTGACGCCCAGCCAGCCTAGCACTACGATGATGATCCCACTTGCATCCACCTTGCCCTGATGCAGAAGAAAAAGCGCGATAAACATGACCACAATCAGACCCGAAAAGATGGCCAGAGTAAAGTTCTTTGAAGAACCGAGTAAGTGAGGGGTTATTGCCAGCAGCAACAAAACAATTACGCTCCATGCAAATCCGTTGATGAATCTGGCACGGAAGTTTTTCTCGTCTTGCTCAAAGACTGGCGGACTTAGCAATCTTCTGATCATTGTGCATCCTTATTAAATTGGATTGCGATTTCCGCCCCAGGCAGGGTACGCCCGAGTTCCTGTGCAGCTGTTTTCAGTAATTCATTAATATCACTCTGCACACTGATCTTCGATGAAATCTCACCAATGGTGCGTTCCTTGGCAGCACGTTTTTGACTCTCCGCCAGGAGACGTGCATTTTCCATGGCAATCGCCGCGCGCTCAATGATGGCAGTGACAATTTCCAGTTCATCCTCATCCCATGGCCGGTTGTCGGGGGTTCGGACATCGACGGAGCCAATCACTTCGCCGCGCAGTTTAATGGGCATGGATAAAGAGGCTCCACGGGACCTGCTCTGGATATCGTCCCGCCCGGAGCGGTTCTCCTCTTTATCACTGCCATTTTTTCTATACAGCACGGTTGACCGGGCACCCGTATGATGAATGCCAAGAAGATTTCTGGTTTTTGTAAATTGCTCCCAGCCTGTTTGAACAAACTGCCTTGCAAGCACATCTGATTCATTCAGGGCTCTACGGGTCTGTTCGAATTGTTGGGCGTTTTGAATAGCAACACTTACCTGGTCGGCAAGAGTTGAGAGGATATTAATGTCCTCCTGCGAGAACGCATTTGGCTCGGTGCTTTGCACATCCAGCGCGCCGATGATTTCTTCACCAATACTCATCGGCAGCGTAAGCTCTGAGCGCGTTTCCGGAAGGTCTGGATTATTGAAGAAGACCGCGTCAGTTCCGGTATCGAGCGCCACACGCGGGTTGCCAGAGCCAGTTACATAACCAACAAGACCTGTCTCGCCGACTTTGAGGCGGTGACCGCGTTTCAACATGACCTGCCCACCCTGACTATTCGCTGCGCTCAGAATCGCGTATTCCTTACTGGCATCGAGAAGGAAGATTCCAACGTGATAAAAACCAAACTCGCGGTGAATGGCTGTTGTAATTTGCGAAAGCAGGACATCAAGGTCCCGAGTGGAGCTAACGGTACGGGCGACACGCGCAATTGACTCGAATTGCCTTGCGCGGCGTTCGTTCTTTTCATTTGCGAAGAAAAGCTCAGCTGTACGATCCTCAACCATTTGTTCCAGCCCGTCCAGCGTTTCTCGAAGCCGCGACGTCATGGTGTTGAATGCATGGGCAAGCGTGCCAATCTCGTCACTGGACGTAACGGCTGCCTGCACGGTCAAATCGCCCGCGGAAATCTGGCTCGCCACCTGTGTCAGACGTTGGATTGGCGAGGCAATCACCTGACTAAGCCCCAGGCTGATAGCAACCGCTACAACCAACAGAATGATCAAGATGATCGTCGCTGCCTGAGCCGCCGATCGGAGCTGTTGCTGGGTCTGGCTGCGCGCGGAAATGATGGGAGCCTGCAATTCGGAAACAGGGACCACCAGCGCAATACTATAGCCACTCGCTCGAATTGGGAAAAACGATACGTATGTTTCGACACCGGCGACATCCACAATCAAAAGTCCATTACCACCCGCTGTCATGCGTTTCGTTAAGGCTTTCAGCTCGTCGGTACCCGATCCCAGAAGGGTCTGTTTGAAGAATTCCTCACCGCCCAGCTCGTCCGGGCGAATTCCATACATATCAAATCCAGCAGGCGGCATGGAAAGTATGCGCCCGGCATCATCGATCATGAATGCATACCCCGTCTCGCCAACCTTGATGGAGCTGATCTGTTCCGTAATAGCAGTTAATTGCATGTCGGCGGCTACCACACCGATGAACTGATCACCATCATACGCAGGCGCCGCGGCAGTCACAACCAAACCACCACCGGTGGCATCTACATAGGGAATAGTCCAACGAGGCAGCTGTTGTGGATTGAAGAGCGGTGATGTAATCGTAAAATACGGTCTCTGGGTTGCATCGAAATCTGGCGGAAGGATGGAGGCCAGATCGATATTGGGATAATAGCGAGTGGCACCTCTCGGATCGACCGCAAACACTGCCAGCAGGGCTGGATGAGTTTCCAGGACTGCCGGGGCATAAAAATCAAGGTAAGCAGATATATTCAAATCTGCGGTCAATGATCCATCCACCGGCGCCATCACAGGTACAAAGACCGAAGAAATGTCAGTTGATGGGTTCCCATATTGTCCACCATCCAATTGCCTGAGACTTGCCTTCGCATCCCAGTAGGAGCCCTGGTTAAGAATTTCCTTTTGACTGTTGAATGACACCCAGTTGCGAGCCAGTCCAACTACTTCCTCTACAATATCTTCGAACGCTTGATTCGCCTGGTCTGCTTGCCTAAACGCAATATTCCGTAATTGTTCCTCGGCCAGCTGACTTACACTTTCATCAAGTCGTTGGGATAGCACACTTGTGATTTGCTGGGTTTGGTAGAGAGCAAAAATAATAAGAACCGTTAAGGCAATTCCACCGGTAATGAGGATCCCAGAAACGATCTTTGTCCGAAGATCCAGAAATAGGAATTCTCCGGCAAAGAAGAGCACAAATAGAGCGAGAACCCCAAATGAAATTACCCAGCGAGCCATACCAGGGTCCGCCACCATGCGGTTGGAGCTTCCATACAGGTCAATGAAAATGGAGGTAATGAAAACAACCAAAGCAGCCGTAAGCAGGCGCCCAAAA
>Ga0126306_10001035_pt1 | contig 14432 bp, 11 predicted proteins | sample Plot27_FD_92592 | JGI IMG/M metagenome (GOLD analysis project Ga0126306, IMG submission 92592) | Serpentine soil microbial communities from UC McLaughlin Reserve, CA, USA - Plot27 | ecosystem: Environmental > Terrestrial > Soil > Grasslands | place: USA: UC McLaughlin Reserve, Lake County...
CGCCCCGGTGGCCCCGGCGATGAGGAGGTGGGGCATCGATGCGAGGTTCATCATCACCGAGCGGCCGTTGATGTCGCGGCCGACCGCCACCTCGAGCGGGTGGGTGGCCCGGCGGGCCTCCTCGCTGACGAGGATGTCGCCGACGGCCACGATCTGGCGGCGGGCGTTGGGCACCTCGACGCCGATGGCCTGCTTGCCCGGGATCGGTGCCAGGATGCGCACGTCGGGCGTCGCCATGGCGTAGGCGATGTCCTTGTGGAGGCTGGTGACCCGGTTGACCTTGACGCCCGGGCCCAGCTCGAGCTCGTAGCGGGTGACCGTCGGGCCGACGACCATGCCGACCAGGCGGGTCTCGACCCCGTGGTCGGCCAGCGCCTTCTCGAGCGTGCGGCCCGTGTCCTCGATCATCTTGCGGTCGACCTGCTGGGAGCCGGTGCGCTCGAGCAGGGTGATCGGGGGCAGCTTCCAGGCGGACCCGCGGGCGGCGGCGCCCAGCGCCAGCTCGATCTGCTCGGGCGGCGCCTCGTCGGGCTCGGGGATCACGACCCTGGGTGCCTTGCGGCGGGGGCCGGGGATGTCGGCGTCGTCGAGGCCGGCACCGCCGACCGAATCGGCGGCCTCGAGGGCGTCGGGGGGAGCGTCGGCGAGGACGTCCTCGACCGTGTCGTCCTCTTGGGCCTTGCGTGACCGCCGTTTGGGGACGGGGCTGTAGTCGCCGCGGCCCTCCGGATCGGCGAGGTCGCCCGCCCGGGCCGCCGCCTCGGGGCCTGGCATGCGGAACAGCGTGGCGAGGCGCTGGGCGAGCACCGAGGCGAACGGGCGCGTGGCCGCCACCGTGCGGTCGGCAGCCACGCGGATCGGCGTGCGGGTCAGCACGACCAGCCCCACGACCGCCACCAGTGAGAGCACCGCGGCCGCGCCGGGGCCGCCGACCATGGACCGCAGGGGCCCGCCGATGCCCACGCCGGCCAGGCCGCCGGCGTCGCGCAGCTCGGCCTCGGGGGCGGATGCGGACGGCGACCCGCCGACCAGGTGGAGCAGGCCGAGCGTGGCCAGCGCGATCAGCAGGCCCCCGACGCCCACGTACGCCCGGGCGGAGGGGATCTCGATCGACTCGTCGTCGATCGGCGCCGGCCGCCAGATCAGCGCCCCGCCCATCAGCAGCAGGACCGGCGGGAGAGCGAAACGCAGCCAGCCGAACCCCTGGCCGGCGCCCTCGGCGAGCGCTTGGCCCACCGGGCCGCCGCCGTCGGCGTACAGGCCCAGCCCGCTGACGAGCGCACCGGCCACCAGCAGGAGGCCCATGACGTCGTCGGCGTGCTCGGCGAGCACCCGCAGGGTGACGCGTAGGATGCGCGACAGGAGGGAGGGATCGCGCCGGGACGAGGCGGCCCTGCGTGACCGGGACGTGCTTCCCCGGCCTCGCCCGGCCGGGGCCCGGCTCGACGAGCGGGTCGACGACCGGGTGGACGTGGATGCGCGCGAGCGCTGACGCGTCGTCACAGTGGCCTCAAAGGTATCAGCAGCAACACTGACAACAGCAGCCACAGGCATTTGGCCGAGTGCCGCCGCGGTTGCCTGCCGTCACCCTGACACGAGGGTCGCGCCAAAGCGCGGACCCCGGGCTCCCGCTCTCTTGCACCGCGCGCCAGCCCGCGCGGCTCCGAGTCCCTACGATGCGACGCGTGGGAAGGACGGTCTGGCCGCTGGTCGGTCGCTCGACCGAGTTGAGCGTGGCCCGTGCCGCCCTGGCCAACGGGGTCTCGGTCGTGATCGCCGGGCGGCTCGGCGTCGGCCGCACGCGGCTGGCCGACGAGATCCTGGCCGACGGCGCCCGCGGCGGGGCGGCTGTCGTGCGTCTCGCCGTGACCCGGGCGGCGGCGACCATCCCGTACGGCGCCGCCGCGCCCCTGCTGGCCGCGGTCGGCGCCAGCCCGTCCGGCGCCCCGGCCGGCCCCGGCCCGTCCGCGATGGAGGGTGCCGGTAGGCCCTCGGCGAACGCCGGTGGAGGGGCGCCGGGAGCAAGCGCCGGCGCCCCTCGTCCGTCCCGGGTGGGGCCGGGGGACGACACGGTCGTGGCCACCCGCCGCGCCGTGGCCGACCGCCACGCCGACGCCCCGCTCCTCCTCGCCGTCGACGACGCCCACCTGCTCGACGAGGCCACCGCCGGCCTGCTCGACACCCTGTTGGCGGACGGCCACGTCCGGCTCGTGATGACCGTGACCACGGGCGTCGACCCGCTCCCCCGCCACGTGGCCCGCCTGTGGGAGGGCCGCCGGTGGCGGCGAATCGAGCTCGCCGAGCTGACGCGCGACGTGTTCCGCGACCTGGTCGGCGGCGTCCTCGACGGCGAGGTGGAGGGGGCGACCGTCGACCGCCTGTGGGACGCCACCCGGGGCAACGTCCTGTTCCTGCGCGAACTGTGCCGCGACGCCCTCGACGCCGGGACGCTCGCCCGTCACCACGGCGTGTGGACCTGGAGCGCGGCCCCCGTCGCCGGCCCCCGCCTCCACGACCTGGTCACCAGCCGCATCGGCGCCCTGAGCGCGCAGGAGCGCCACTTGGCCGGCGCCCTGGCCCTGGGCGAGCCGCTCCCGATGGAGCTGGCCCAGGTGGTCGCCGCTCCCGAGGTCATCGACGCCCTGGGCGACCGAGGCCTCGTGGTGGTGGAACGGGCGGAGGGGCGGAGGATGCTCCGCTTCGCCCACCCGCTCTACGCCGACGGTGTCCGGGCCCAGCTCGGCCCGCTGGAGTCGGCGGACCTGTACGCCACGCTCGTGCGCGGCGCCCTGGCCCGGTACGGGGCCCACGTCGCCGGCTCGCCGGACCCGACCACCATCGAGGCCGACGAGCGGCTGCGGCTGGGCATCTGGTCCATCAGCTCGAACGTGTCGGTCGACCCCGGCCTGCTGGCGGCGGCCGCCACCGACGCCCTGCGGCGCGACGACCCCGCCCTGGCCGAGCGCCTGGCCCGGGCGGCGCTGGGGCAGGCGCCGTCGACCGGCGTGGCCCAGCCGCCCCCGACCGTACCGGCGACCCGGGCCGGCTTCCGGGCCGCCCTGACGCTCGGCGAGGCCCTCAGCATGCTCCGGTGGTCCGAGGAGGCGGAGGACGTCCTCGCCCCGCTGGCGGCGATGGCCGACGACGACCGCCGCCGCGCCCGGGTGGCGCTGGTCCGCCTGCTCGCCCTGCGCCTCCAGCCCGACCGGACCGACCACGCCCGGGCCATCGCAGCCTCGACCGGCATCACCCACCCCGTCGCCGCCGACATGGTGCGGGCCGGCCTGGCCGCCATGCTCAGCCACGCCGGCGCAGTGGCCGAGGGGGGCGCGATGGCGCTCGAGCTGCTCCGCTCGTCGGACATCCGGGTGCGGCTGCAGGCGCTGCCGCCGGCGGCCACGTGGCTGATCCACGCGGGCAGGGCGGACGCGGCCGTGCGCGAGGCCGAGGGCGTCATCGCCGGCGTCGGGGCGCCCCTGCGGCGCGAGGACCTCCTCCGGGCCCGGGGGTGGACCACGACGGCCGCGACCGTCGCCCTGGTCACGGCCGGGCGCCTGGACGAGGCCGAGGCGGCGCTCGCCTCGGCGATGGGCGACCCGATGAGCCGGCCCGTCCTCGACGGCGGCACGATGGCGCTGCTGCGCGGGCGGCTCGCCCTTGCCCAGGGGCGTCCCGCCACGGCCCGCCGGGCGCTGGGCGAGGCGGCCCTGGCCCTCGGCCGCAGCGACCCGCTCGGCCGCTATCCCTGGGTCCTGGCCCTGCTGGCCGAGACCCACGCCCTGCTCGGGGACACGGCCGACGCCCGGGCCGCCCTCGAGGAGCGGGCTGCCGCGTTCGACAACAACCGGCTCTCCGCCGACGCCCGGCGGGCCGAGGTCTGGGTGACGGCCATCGAGGGCGACGTGGCCGGGGCGGCGGCGCAGGCCCTGGCGCTGGCCGACGAGGCGGCGGCCGAGGGCTACGCCGGCTTCGAGCTCGTCTACCTGGTGGAGGCCACCCGGCTGGGCGCACTGGGCGTGGCCGGGCGCCTGGTCGAGGTCGCGGGGCGGGTCGAGGGCCCGTTGGCGCGGGTGCACGCCGACTTGGCCCCCGCCCTGGTCGCCGGCGACGGGGCCCGGCTCGACGACGTCGCCGACCGCCTCGCCGCGCTGGGCGTCATGCTGCCGGCGGCCGAGGCCGCCACCCACGCCTCCCGCGCCCACCGGCGGGCGGGGGCGCTGCGCCACGCCCGGGCGTCCGCCGACCGGGCGCAGGAGCTGCTGGGCCGTTGCGAGGGCGCCTGGACCCCGGCGCTGGCCGGCGGCTCCGCCCTCGACGACCTCACGCCGCGCGAGCGCGAGGTGGTCCTCCTGGCCGCGCGGGGCCTGTCCAGCCGGGCCATCGCCGACCGGTTCGGCGTGTCGGTCCGCACCATCGACAACCAGCTCGGGCGCGCCTACCGCAAGCTGGGCATCGCCAGCCGGGCCGAGCTCTCGGCCCTCCTCGACGCCGCCCTGCCCCCCGCCAAGGGCGCCTAGGCGGGCACTAGCGGCGCTGGCAGGACGGGCAGAACGTGGTGGCGCGAGCGTCGAGGACGATGCGGCGCAGCGGCGTCCCGCAGCGGCGGCAGGGCTCGCCCGCCCGGCCGTAGGCGTCGAGCCGGCGCTTGTTCCGGCCGGGCTCGCCCTCGACCGTGCGGTAGTCGCGCAGGGTCGTGCCGCCGTGGTCGATGCTCTCGGTCAGGACGTCGACGATCGCCGGCAGGAGCCGGGCCGCCTGCACCCGGGTGAGCGTGCGCGCCCCCGGGTGGACCTGCGCCCGCCACAGGGCCTCGTCGGCGTAGATGTTGCCGACGCCGGCCAGCGGCCTCTGGCTGAGCAGCTGGGTCTTCACCGCCCGCCGGCTCCCCTTCACGGCCTTCCACAAGTCGTCGGGGCCGAGCGAGGGGTCGAGCGCGTCGAGGCCCTGGGCGCCGAGCGTGCCGGCGTACTCCCCCGGCCGGGCCACGGCCAGGCGGCCGAAGCGGCGGACGTCCCGGTACTCCAGCACCTCGCCGGCCCATCCCGGCGGCCCGGCGGCGGGATCACCCTCGAGCGCCCAGTAGGCCCGGACGTAGGCGTCCCCCGGGTCGCCGGGCGGCCGCACGCGCAGCGAGCCGGTCATGCCGAGGTGGACGACGAGGTCGTGCCCGTCCTCCAGCCCGAGGAGCAGGTACTTCCCGTGCCGGCCGACGCGGGTGACCGGCGCGCCGGCGGCATCGAGCGCCGGGAGGAACTTGGGGTGCGGGAACGCCCAGGCGTCGCCCAGCGTCCGCCCCACGAGCAGCGGCTCGAGCTGCCGCCGGATCGTCTCGACCTCCGGTAACTCGGGCACGACGACCTCGGCGGACGGCCAGCGGGCCCGGCCTAGGCCTCCATGACGACGGGGACGATCATCGGGCGGCGCTTGGTGGTCTCGTTGACGAACCGGCCGGCGGCCCGGCGGACGACCCGCTGGATGGACTCGATCTCGTTGGGGCCCTCGGCGAAGGCCTCCTTGATCGCCCGGCGGACCTCGTCGGCGCACTCGGACAGCAGGGGCTCGGCCTCGGGGGCGTAGACCCAGCCCCGGGTGATGACCTCGGGCCCGGTGACGATGGCCCCGGTGGCGCCCTCGATCGTGACGACCACGACCACCACGCCCTCCTCGGCCAGCACGCGGCGGTCGCGCAGCACGCCGTGGCCGACGTCGCCGACGATGCCGTCGACGTAGAGGTAGCCGGCGGGGACGTCGGCCTCGTGGCGCAGCCCGGCCTCGTCGAGGACGAGCTGGTTGCCGTCGGCGCAGACCAGCACCTTGTCGGGGGCGACGACGCCCATCGTCTTGGCCAGCTTGGCGTGGGCGACCATGTGGCGGTACTCGCCGTGGACCGGCACGAAATACTCCGGGTCGACGATGGAGAGCATCGTCTTGAGCTCTTCCTGCTTGGCGTGCCCGGAGGCGTGCACGTCCTCGATGCCCGAGTGCACGACCTCGGCACCCAGCCGGACCAGCCCGTCGATCACCTTCGAGACGTTCATCTCGTTGCCGGGGATCGGGTGCGACGACAGGATCACCGTGTCGTGCTCGCCGATCTCGAGCCAGCGGTTGTTCTTGGTGGCCATCAGCGCCAGCGCCGACATGGGCTCGCCCTGGCTGCCCGTCGAGATCACGCAGACCTCGCCCGGCGGGTAGTCGGCGATGTCGTCGATGTCGACCAGGGCGTGGTCGGGGATGCGCAGCAGGCCCATCTCGCGGGCCAGCTTCACGTTCTTCTTCATCGACAGGCCCAGCGTGGCGACCTTGCGGCCGAACGACAGGGCGGCGTCGGCGATCTGCTGCACCCGGTGGATGTGGCTGGCGAAGCAGGCGATCACGATGCGCCGGCCGCTGTGCTGGTGGAACAGGTCGAACAGCACCTTGCCGACCGACGATTCGCTGCCCGAGTGGCCGTGCTCCTCGGCGTTGGTGGAGTCGCCCAGGTAGAGGCGGATGCCCTCGTCCTTGGCCATGGCGCCGACGAGCGCCAGGTCGGTGAGGCGGCCGTCGACCGGGGTCATGTCGAGCTTGAAGTCGCCCGAGTGCAGGATCGTGCCCTGCGGCGTGTGGAACGCCGTGGCGAAACCGTGGGGCACCGAGTGCGTGACCGGGATGAACTCGACCTCGCACGGGCCGATCTGCCGCCGCTCACCGTCCTTGACCGGGATCAGCTCGGTGCGGTCGAGCAGCCCGGCCTCCTCGATGCGATTGCGGGCCAGGCCCAGCGTCAGCGCCGAGCCGTAGATCGGGAACGACAGCTCGCGCAGCAGGTAGCTGAGGCCGCCCATGTGGTCCTCGTGGCCGTGGGTGATGATCGCGCCCTCGACCCGCTCCGCGTTCTCACGCAGGTACGTGAAGTCGGGCAGGACGAGGTCGACGCCCAGCATGTCGATGTCGGGGAACATGAGCCCGACGTCGAGCAGGATGATGCGCCCCTCGACCTCGATGCAGGCGCAGTTGCGCCCGATCTCGCCGAGGCCGCCGAGGAAGGTGATTCGGACCGGGTTCGCCATAACCTGCTCGAAGCTACCGGCTACGGACGGCGGCCAAGTCGGTGACGACCTGCGCCAGCGCCGTGCGGACGGCGTCGTCGAGCGGCGGGAGGGGCAGGCGGGTCGGCCCGGACGGGGCGCCGAGGGCGGCCAGCGCCGCCTTCGCAGACGACGCCTGGACCCACGACGGGCCCACTTCCACGTCGTACCCGTCCAGCATGTGGGCGTTGAGTTCACGGGCCGTGACCAGGTCACCCTTGAGGGCGGCGGCGATCATGTCGCCCATCAGCCGCCCGCACCAGTGGGTGCACACGCCGACGACGCCGACCGCGCCGACGGCGACGAGCGGCAAGGTCATCGAGTCGTCCCCGGAGTAGACGTCGAAGTCATCCGGGGACTCGACGACGACGCGGGCGGTGGCACCCGGGTTACCGGCGGCGTCCTTGAGGCCGACGATCGACGGGACCTCGTTGGCCAGGCGGACGATCACCTCGGTCGTGATGGCCCGGCCGGTCCGCACCGGCACGTCGTACATGACGATGGGCAGGTCGACGGCGGCGGCGACCGCCCGCATGTGGGCCTCGATGCCGGCCGGCGTGGGCCGGTTGTAGTAGGGCGAGACCAGCAGCAGGCCGTCGACGCCGGTCTCGGCGGCCCGGTGGGACAGGGCGATCGTGTGGCGGGTGTCGTTGCTGCCCGTGCCGGCGAGCAGGGGCACGTCGACGGCCGCCCGGACGGCTCGCCACAGCTCGACCTTCTCGTCGTCGGACAGCGTGGGGGCCTCGCCGGTCGTCCCGGCCACGACCAGGCCGTCGCTCCCGTTGTCCACGAGCCAGCGGGCGAGGGTGGCGGCGGCGTCGAAGTCCATCTCGCCGTCGGGGCCGAACGGGGTGACCATGGCGGTGACGACGCGGCCGAAGCGGGCGGTGCCCATCACGAGGCTCCTTCTGCGGGGTGTGCGGTGTCGGCGGGTACGAGGGCCTCGGCCGAGCGGTCGAGGCCGAGCGTGGCGAGCAGGTCCTCGTGCAGCTCGAACCACACGGTGTGGTAGCTGGGCAGGACCGGCTTGGTGAAGTAGTCGGTGTCGCCGGCCCGGACCCGCTCGATGGCGAAGCCGAGCCGGCGGCCGTAGGGCCGGTAGCGGTCGAGGGCGTCGCTCAGCTGGGCGCACACCGGGGCGGCGCGGGCGTGCAGCGCCGTGAGGTCGCGCACGACGGCCCGGTCGTAGGCGGCATCCGCGTGGTCGTTGCGGACCGGCCGGCCGCCCACGTCGCGGACCTGCCAGCGGCTGCAGGCGTCGAGCACTCCGGGGTTGAGCCGGCGGAAGCGCCCGTAGGCGTCCTCGACCGTCGGGCGGGCGCGCGCGGCGTCGGCCTCGCGGGCCAGCAGCCGCTCGTGCTCGGACCGGCCCGCCGGCGTCAACGCCCACCCGGCCAGCAGCCCGTCGCGATGGATGGCGAAACCCTCGACGCCCGCCGCCCGGAGCAGCGTCTCGGCCTCGGCCGGTTCGAGCCCGACGGCATCGGCCACCACGTCCGCGGCGGCGACGCCCTTCAGCCGCAGCCCGTGCAGGACGAGCAGACGTGGGTCGGACCGTCGCCCCATCGTGGCCACGGTACCAGTGCCCCTGTGCAGGCCCCGGACCGATTCGCCCCGGCCCGGGATCAGCGGACGGTGGCCCCCACGCGGGCCAGCAGCCCCTCGGCCAGCAACCCGGCGACCCGCGGGGCGTGCTCCAGGTACAGGTAGGGCTCGACCAGCTCGAGCTCGACGACCCGCCAGGTGGCGCCGTCGTGGATCATGTCGACGCGGGCATAGGCCGGTCGGGCCGGCAGCGTGGCCAGCGTGCGCCGGGCGATGTCGGCCAGCTCCTCGGTCACCGGCACGGGCTCGGTGGTGCCGCCCCGGTGGGCGTGGATACGGAACTCCCCGGACGCCGGCCGCTTGCGCACGGCGTGGGTGGGCTCACCCTCGATGCAGACGACCGACGCCTCGCCGGACCGCTCGACCGCGGCCAGGTAGGGCTGGACGACGGCGTCGGCGGCCTCGTCGGCGAGAGTGAGGGCGTCGAGGTCGGCTTGGCTGGCATGGCGGACCGCGCCGTTCCCGCCCACACCCACGGCGGGCTTCACGACCACGTCGGGCCAGGGCACATGGCCGAGGTCGACGGTCATGCCGGCCGGCACGACCAGCGTGGGCACTGCCAGGTCACCCATGTCGGCGACGTAGGACTTGTGCAGGTTGCCGAGCATCAGCCGGGCCGGGTTGACCAGCACGGTCGTGACGGCGACCTGGCGGACCCAGGCCCGGAAGGCGTCCAGCCGGTCGGGGTAGTCCCACGTCGTCCGCACGACGACCAGGTCGAAGGTGGCCCAGTCGACCGACGGGTCGTCCCACGGCACCCAGGTGGGGACGGCGCCCCGCTCGGCGAGGGCGTCGACGAGGAGCTCCTCGCCGCCGATGTCGTCGGCGAACGCGGACGCCGTCGCCAGCGCGACGGTCGGCGTCCGGCCCGGTGCCCGCGGCCCCACCATCGAGTTGGGAGCGGAGTCACGGACAGTGGGCACCATCGCGAAGTCTAGGACCCGCCCGCTCGTTCAGTGGACGGTCAGCCGCGGAAAAAGGTCACACCGCTGCGTCCCGTGACGGCGTCCCTACGGAGGCGTAATCACGGGCGGCGGCGCGGCAGGGCGGGGCTCAGCCGGCTCAGCCGGCCGCCTCGGACACCTCGCCCTCGGCCAGCTGGAAGGCCGAGTACTCCTCCTCGGTGTCGGCGTTGTCCTCGAACTGGATGACGCCGAGCTCGGTGAACTTGCCGCGCAGCCAGCCGCCGTTGGCGTCGAGGAGGCCGAGCTTCTTGCAGTTCGGCACGATCTTCGAGAACAGCAGCGACTGGAATACCCGGCGCTGCGGGGCGTGCATGACGATGGGCAGGACCTGCTTGACGTCGAGGCCCATCCGCTCCCACACCTCCTGCTGGAGGAAGCGGTCGCGCATGCGGACGGCGGCCTCGAACGCGAATTCCTGCCGCTCCCGCAGCTCGCGCTCGCTCAGCTCGGTGTAGTACTCCTTCAGCGAGAGGACGCCGAAGGCCACGTGGCGGGCCTCGTCGGCCATCACGTAGCGCAGCAGTTGCTTGAGCAGCGGCTCGGTCGAGATCTGCTGGATGAAGCCGAAGGCGGCCAGGGCCAGGCCCTCGACCATGATCTGCATGCCGAGGTAGGTCATGTCCCACCGGCTGTCGGTGACGATGTCGTCGAGCAGCAGGCGCAGGTGGGCGTTGATCGGGTAGTGCCCCGACAGCTTCTCGTCGAGGTACTTGGCGAAGACCTCGACGTGGCGGGCCTCGTCCATCACCTGGGTCGACGCGTAGTACTTGGCGTCGACCCACGGCACGGTCTCGACGATCTTGGCGGTGCAGAGCAGGGCGCCCTGCTCGCCGTGCATGAACTGCGACAGCGTCCAGTTCTGCGACTCGACGCCGATCCTGATCCACTCCTCGGGGCCGAACTTCTCGAACGGCGTGCCGGCCACGGCGTCCGGCGAGACGCCCATCGCCAGGCCGCCCATGTTCGTCATGGCGTTGTTGACGACCACGGCCTCCTGGTCGACCTCGGTGTCCCACGGGAGGTCGGTCTCGCCGTTCCACTGGGACCGCTTCGCCTTCTCGTAGAGGCGGTTGAGCGCCGGGCGGTGGCCCTTCTCGTAGTCCCACGTGAAGATGGCGTCGGCGTTGTCCCGCACCGTGTGGATCGTCTCGTCCCTGTCGGAGTTGGAGACGGACAGGATGGCCTCGAGGTCGTTGAGGTCGGCTCGGCCGATCAGCTCTTCGTTCGTGCTCATGGTGCGGCCTCCTGGAGCCGGGCGAGGGCGGGCATGACGTACGTCGCGACGAGCCGGCGGACCGACTCGGGGTCGTGCGGGTCGACGGACGCCGACGGGTTGATGCTGTAGGTGAGGACGATGCGGGCGGCCCACTCGGCCGCCGGGGCGATGGCGTCCTCGGGTAGGTGGCGGGCGAGGTGCGGGCGGGCCAGCTCGCTCGTGACGGCGAGGGACCTGCCCAGCTGGTCGAATGCGAAGTGGGGCAGGATGCGGTCGGGCTCGTGCTCGACCAGCGCCTTGATCACCGGGTGGGTGGTCACCATGCGCATCGACGTGGTGATGCCCCGGGTGAGGACGTCGGCCAGGTCGCCGGCGGCGGCCAGCTCGTCGTCGATGCGGGCGAAGCAGCGGCCCACCTCGAAGCACACCACGGCGGCGATCAGGCGTTCCTTGCCGCCCGGGGCGACCCGGTAGAGGGTGGCCCGGCTCATGCCGGCGGCGCGGGCGATGTCGTCGAGCGACGTCTTGGCGATGCCCCACGTGCCGATGCAGCGGACCGTCGCCTCGGCCACGCGGTGCTGCTGCTCGTCGGCCTGGCGGTAACCGGCCAGCAACCCATCGACGGAAACGGTGGGGGTCATCTGATGAGACAATAAGCACGGATCCGTCTCATCGTCTACCACCAATCCGCGCGCGGTTCAGTCGGCGAGGACCCCCGCCAGCCACCACTCCCGCACGAGCCGGCGGGCCTCCCCGGGCGCGTCGAGGTCCCAGACGCCCGGGGTACCCATGTGGGACAGCGTCATGCGGGCGAGGAGGTCCCCGGCCACCTCGGGATCCACGCCGGGCCGGAGCCGCTCGCGCTTGAGCCGCAGCGCCAGGTCGGCCGCCAGGAGGTTCACCACCAGGGGCATGACCTCGACCAGCGGCGGGACGAGCATCTCGGCCTCGCCGGCCAGGAGGTCCTGCAGGAGCGTGTGCTCGGTGAACCGGCGGCGGGCGGCGAGCAGCCCGCGCTCGAGGTAGGTGGCGAAGTCGGGGACGTCGCCCACGTCGACCCGCACCCCGGCGAAGAAGCGCTCGACCTCCCAGGCGACGACCGCCCCGAACAGCTCGTCGCGCCCGCCCGGGAAGTACCGGTACACGGTGGCGCGGGCCACGTTGGCCTCCTGCGCCGCCGCCTCCAGCGTGGTCTTGGCGATGCCGTCGCGGGCGACGCAGGCGTAGGCGGCCTCGATGATGCGGAGCCGGGTGCCGGAGGGCGCCTCGACCCCGTCGGGTGGGGTCACCGGGTCAGCGCGCCTCTCGCAACAGGTCCTCGAGTTCCCGGTCGAGGGGGTCCCCGTCGCGGGGCTCGCCGTCATCGCCCTGGCGGGCGCTGGCGACGATCAGCCGGCGCAGGATGAGCGCATAGCCCCCGGCGGCGATCGTCGAGAAGATGAACCACTGGACGGCGTAGCCGAGGTGCGGCCCCTCCCCCAGCTCGGGGCGGGCCACGGTCGCCAGGCCCGCCTCCTCGGCGGCGGCGGAGGGCTCGGTGACGGCCCCGTCGTCGTCGATGTCCGGGCCGGGGCCGGCGTCGGGCGGGGTCGACGCCTCGGCCTGCACGAGCGCCGGGAGGACACCGTCCTCGGCCAGCAGGGCGTCGACGTCGCGGGCGGCCGTGCTCCCGAGGCGGCCGGGGTCGAGCCCGAGGCCTTGGACGGTGACCGGGCCGGTCGGCGCCGGCGGCTGGGGGATGGACCCGTCGTCGGCGAACCCCACGAACCCGCGCACGACGGCGACCCGGTCGCCGCCCGCCAGCGTGAGCGGCGTGACCAGCCAGGCGCCGGCGCGCCCGTCCTGGCTGCGGTTGCGGACGACCACCGTGGCGTCGTCGTCGTAGGTGCCCGTCGCCGACACGCGCCGGAAGCGGGCGGCGTCCACGGCGGCATCACCGTCGCCCGGGCCGACGAGCTCGTCGATCGCCACGACCGGCTCGTCCATGCGGCCCTCGACGAGGTCGTTGAAAGCGCGCCGCTCGTCGAGTCGGCGGAGCTGCCAGAACCCAAGGTTCACCATGAGGACCACGAGGGCGACGACGAGCAGGTGCGACAGCAGCCAGCGGGGTCGCAGCAGGAAGCGGGCACGGGCCACGTGGCCAAGGCTAAGCCCGCGACGGGGCCGGAGCCCGCTCGAGCGCCGCGGGCATGCCCTACGTGCGGGCGAGGTCGTCGCTGGCGGCCTGGAGGAGGTACTGGAGGTGGACGCCCCGGTGGACGTCGAGCGGGTGCGGAACGCCGCGCGCCGTGCGGATGAACTCGTCCACGATCGTGACCAGGTCGCCGGGCTGGAGGCCACCGGACGTGTCGACGGCGTGGCCGCCGGCGGCGCTGTAGGCCTCGACTCCCGCCACGTGTGTCGTCACCCGGGCCGTCGCCGACATCGTGGCCACGCTGGTGGCGCCGCCGTCGTGCTCGAGCAGCAGCGACGTCCACCGGTGCGGGTCGCCGGAGGCCCGCAGGGCGACGACACGGCCGAGCGCGGCGTCGAGCAGGTCGAGCACGTGTGGCCCGAGGTCGAGCAAGTGCCCGTGGGTCACCCGCCACGGCGTGGCGAAGGGCCCGTCCTCCAGCGCCCCGGCCACGAACGCGCCGCGGCCCCCGAGCAGGCCTCCCATCTCGCTGGCCTCCTCGGACACCGCCTCGAGGAACGCCCGCACCGCCGGCATGTAGCGCCAGGAGAAGACGACCTGGGAGCCGACCCCCGCCTCGGCGACCGCATCGGCGAGGCGCTGGGCACCGTCGAGGTCGAGGGCGATCGGCTTGTCGAGAAGGACCGCTCTGCCGGCCGCGGCCGCCCGGGCCGCCAGCGTGGCCTGGACGTTTGGCGGCACGGCGAACGCGACGGCCTCGCAGTGATCGATCAGGGCGTCGAAGCTGGAGAACGCCGTCACGTCGTGCTGGTCGGCCAGGGCCTGGGTGGCCTCCGGCCGGCGCGCCCACACCCCCACCAGCGTGGTGTTGGGGTGCAGCGCCAGCATCGGGGCGTGGACGAAGTGGGCCCACGGGCCGGCGCCGACGACGCCGACCCGCAGCGGGGACACGGGGCTGGTCAGGGAATTCAGTCCTGGTTGGGGAGTTGGTAGTCGGCGAAGCGGGCGCGGAGGTCCTTCTTGGAGAACTTGCCCACCGAGGTCTTGGGTACCTCGTCGATGAAGGCCACGTCGTCGGGCAGCCACCACTTGGCCACCCGCCCGCTCAGGAACCCCAGGATGTCCTCCTTGGTGGCCGACTCGCCCTCCTTGAGCACCACCGCCGCCAACGGGCGCTCGCCCCACTTGCGGTGCGGCAGGCCCACCACGGCGGCCTCGGCCACGGCCGGATGGGCCATGATCTCGTTCTCCAACTCGACCGAGCTGATCCACTCCCCACCGGACTTGATCACGTCCTTGGTCCGGTCCACCAGCCGGATGTAGCCGTGGCGGTCCACGGTGGCCACGTCACCGGTCTTGAGCCACCCGTCCGCCGTGAACGACTCCGGGGACCGCTCGTCGTTGTAATAGGCCGACGCGATCCACGGCCCCCGCACCTGCAACTC